>JAAUYD010111346.1_pt1 | contig 10667 bp, 12 predicted proteins | sample 7278101 | NCBI WGS metagenome assembly JAAUYD01 (sample SAMN14350128, study PRJNA611818) | marine sediment metagenome | isolation source: surface marine sediment (0.6m) | place: French Polynesia: Moorea | collected 2018-08
ACCGATTTGAGCGTGGGCCAGCAGCAGCGCGTCGCAGCTGCCCGCGCCTTGATCGGTGACCGGCTTATCAATGACCGTCGCTTCATCCATGCCCAGGTGGTTGAGCAGCCGCAGCGCTTCATCTTTACATCCGGATGATCGGGCTGAGGCACCAGCCCGCCGGCGTGAAGAGAAACGGCAGGGCAAGGTGACATTTTCGACCACGGAGAGATAGGGAATCAGGTTAAACATCTGGTAAACGAAGCCGATGGTGTCTGCCCTGAAGCGGTCCCGGTCAGCGCCGGGTAACCGGTTGAGTTGGCATCCATTCACGTTGACGATGCCCCGTTGCGGGACAACCACACCGGCGACAAGACTGAGGAGGGTGCTTTTGCCGCCACCGCTCGGCCCGGCAATGAACACCCGCTCTCCCCGATTGATTCGCAGATGCTCTATCCTCAAGACGGGTTCGAGGTCATCACGCCAGGCAAAGTGGAGATCTGACAGTTCAATGGCAGCAGATGATGTTGATGGTTCAGCCATATTCTTACCAAAAACAGACAAGGAAGAGATGCGCACATTGTTGTACTATAATGGGATCTTGTACATTCTTGCCGTCAGCTCCATGGCAGCTTGCTTCGTTTCACTCACCAGTTGAACCTCGATACGCTCAATACCGGAAAAGACGCGAAACAAGCCCACCTCGATCTCTGAAAGCCGCCCCGGCTTTTTGCAGATAAAATGATACCGTGCTTTAAATTCGCTGTGGCGTTCGTGTTCATCAGCCGCATACGGTTTCTTCTCGTAATGTTCTCCTTTTGCTTGGCCGTGTTCGGACGCTGCGTGATGGTCTGGTTCATCATCGATATCCGTTTCGGCAGCAGCCGATAGCAGCTGACTTTGCGCTCCAGCGGATAAGATAAAAAGCGCTTTAGCACTCTGCAACTGCTTAAGCGCATCTTGAACCGTTTCCTTTTGAGCTTGCGTTCGCGGGTGGTGCTCGAAGCCGACAATATTTGCAGCCGGGCTGGAGAACTCGATATAAAGATTGTTTCCTTCAACAGCAATGTTCATACTGGCGACGCCATGCTCGTGCGCCTCATGATGACGATATTCCTCAGCGTGCAGCAGATTGGACTGAATAATGACCGTAAGAAAAAGCAAGACAAGGATCGACCACCCATCGCGGGCAACGAGCCTGGCGCGTCTGTCAAACAGCTTGCATGTCATCAAATGTCCCCTTTCCTCCGTTTATCTCCACAGCAACTGGCGGTCCGCAGCTTGGAGAATGCTATTTAAAAGCAAGGTTGACCTGCCTGGCACTCATCTCAATGATAATAATCTGAGAGTTCAGGGCAAGGTTGCGACGACCAAAAAACGGCGCTTGTGGTTATTATGTTTGCTTTTATCATAACTTTGCATCACGGAGTCATGGACGGTTTAAGCTATTATTGAATTGAGCGCTCCTTTATGTATCCTACCGGCATCAGCAGAATAGGTTCATGATTCGAGGCGATATTCATCGCACCGATCAGTTCTGCGTCATGAAAAGCCCCTACGATTCCAGCGTCAAGACCCACGCTATGGCCTTAAGGAAAATATTTTGACCGATATGGACAGCCTCGATCAACGCCCATTGCCATCCATTGCAAGGCCATCACTAAAAAATATTAGCGGACCGGCACGTAGATGCCGGTAATCAGGTCTTTCTCCGCAACCCGGTGTGGATCGCTGTGGTAGATCTCGTACATCGGAACCGCTTTGTCGATTCTCTTTTTTAGGACCATTCGGGCACCCATAGCGGTACTCCAGGCGTTGCCCAGGTGTTTGTACGCTCCGGTATGGATCACCTTTATTGCTCGATGGGCGGCGACGCTACCGATCTCGTATCCAGAAGTCGCATCAAGGCCGTGGTCTTCCTTGTATATGAACCCAGCGATGTAATCGACGTCCCGAGAAACAAAATCGAACTTGTGATACAGGGATACTACAAAATCCGGTTGGGGCAGTTTCCCCTTCTCAAGATCGTTGCCCAATCGGTCGAAGTCGGCTTGCATGGTCTGACCGATCTCGTCGATGCGACACTGGGTTCGAATCCCAGCATAGTAAAATGGATCTTGCACCGCGACTTCCTGGTAATTTGATGCGGACAACACCTTTCCGGTTTCCAATAGATCTTTGAGCATGGAGAGTCCACGTTCATAGTCGCTTCCAACCCAGGCAGACATTTTTTTTCTCATGAAGAAGAGGAAAAAAGGCAAGCTACCGTTCATGCGCCAAAGCACTTGCGTGCCACTCCCCTTCTTCCGGAAGGTGAAAACCACCTTGGCGGTACTTTTCCATGGCTTGATAAACGTAATCGTGTAACCGAGTTGCTCGTTTTGCATCGCCTGGTCAATTCTCATGTTACCGGCACCGATTCTTTCTCCGCTCCATTCCTGATAATGTCCGACCTCACCTGGAGCACCGTCGATAACGATGGGGCAATCGGGCTCCTGGCAAACCCACGGGGACCACTTCGCCCATGTATTGAAATCGGCGACCGTCGCGTATACCTCCTCGACGGGTTTATCGATCGTCGCAGCGCGTTCAGTTTGAAAGCCTAGCATGAACATGGAGACCTCCTGTTGATGATTGGTTTGTGATCATGACGCAGTGTCGGCCAAGTGAATCACATGATACGGGTGGTACCTGAAAATATAGAACGTCAGGGAGAATCAATCAAATTTCAGGTAGACGGATCGCTGCAACTGCATCGAAGGTCGATCCAATGCGAATGCCAGCCTGACTGGTTCAGTTCCAAATGACTTGTTCTCAGATGGACATTGAACCGCAGATATGGGTGTAGATGGAGAGACGATCATAAAACCGAAACCGATTTGTCTTAGGCGGGAGCTTAGTTGTTTGACTTCATCATGCAAAGGGGTGAACACTTACTTATTCCCCAAAAATCGCTGGAGACCCGATGCGAAATTGCTCGGGTCTCCATTCAACTTCTTGATTATTCTGCAGTTACAGCAATCTGACGGGGCATGGCTTTCTCAGCCTTGGGCAGGGTCAGGCGCAGCACGCCATCTTCGTGCTTGGCCTCGATCTTGCCCTGATCGATGACTTCGGAAAGGGTGAATTGCCGAGAGTAGCGTCCAATCTCAAACTCGATCATAACATCCGATTCACCCTTGTTCTCATACGGTTTGACCTCGCCCGATATGTTCAGCACGCTATCATTCAGGTCGATGGTGATGTCATCGGCGGCCACGCCCGGCATGTCAGCCAGCAGGGTAATCTTCTTGTCATCTTCAAATATATCCACATCCGGCGTGAAGACCACACCAGGCCGCGTCTGCTCTGCCGGAGCGGTTACCTCTTGTTTGTCCTTTACCTGAAGCTCTTTGAAATCACTCATGATTTTTCCCTCCTTTCAGACAGCCTGCATTAATTGATGGTGATCTGTTTGGGCTTGGCTGTGTCGGCTTTGGCGATGGACACCTTCAGCAACCCATTGACCAGTTTGGCGTCCACCTTTTCCGGATTGATGTCGCGGGGTAAACCGATGACCCGGGAGAATTTGCCGGCTTCGCGCTCTCGACGGTGATAGCGAATGTTCTCACCTTCGGAAGCGATCATGCGCTCGCCCGATATGGTCAGGTTCCTTCCGACGGCCTGAATGTCCAATGCATCGGCCTTGATCCCGGGCAACTCGGCCCGAACATAATAGTTGTCCGCGTCTTCGGTGAGATTGATGGCCGGAAAAACCTTGGCAGATCGCCAGGCCAGGCCCGGTCTGCCCATCAAACCACGCGTCAACCGGTCCATCTGACGGGACATGCGATCAAATTCGGCGAACGGATGTCGCCAAGCCACTGACGGATAATTGAACAGTCCTCTTGCAAACATGGCTAAACCTCCTTTTTTTGGTGATTAACATCAACAATTAGATTATTTAAATTTTTATAGATTAATAGTAATGTAAAATTTTCGGCTGTCAAGACGGTCAACTCATTTTTTCACATCACCGTCGATTCTGCTCGACGATGCCTGCGGGAATCCACCCAACCATTCGACTTTCATATCGATTCGCGGTTAACAAAAACAACTACAACCGCTGCACGTTAACCTTCACGGGGACTGTCCCAGATATCGATCCACCACGTTCATAGTATAGACCGGGGCTTGAAATTCAAGATATCCTATCTATCATGTAATTACGTATTTAAACTTTATCAGTAAAGTAATGAAGGTGGTGCAACATGAATCATGAGATCAATACCAATGGTACCGACGCACCGTTGCAATCCACCAAGATCTCGGATCTGCTTGGAAAGAAATCGGTGCGGGCCACATTTCGGCTTCATCCGACGGCCGTTGAACTGATGAGCATTCTGGCCACTCAATTGGGAATCAAGCAAAAATCGCTGTTCGATTATTTAATGGAAGATAAGGATACCTTGCACGCTATTGCTGAATCGCGGCCGCCTGATACCACGGTCAGGGAACAACGCATTCAAAAAACATACGTCGTCAGCCAGCGATCGCTGGCCGCTTTGGATACGGTCGCCAAGCACTCCGCGGCCTCCAGAAACGATCTGATCGAGCGGTCGATTCAACGTCTGCTGCCGATACTTGAAAAGGAGCGTATCCGGCAACAGCAGCGCACCGAAGCACTGTCCCAAATTGCCGCCCATTTCAACCAGGGAAAGGCAATGGTGGACAATGTCAAGGCGATGGTCGGCGAAGACGATTCGATATACCGGTCACTTGATAGTGTGATGGAGGCGTATGCAAAGGCTGTTGCCAAAGTGCAGAACCGGGTCGACAAAGGAAAACGGGTATCCGAATTTCCCATGGACACCTTGAAGCGTGATCTACCGGACCGGTGAGGGATACGGACGTGCTCAATTGGAGATGGACGGCATGAAAAGCTATGGCGACAACAGCAGGTGGGCAGAACAGAAGCTGAAAAATCGATTGCATACCCTTATCATGTTGGCGGGCATACTGATGCTTTCCAGTTTGACAGGCTGGTTCCTTGCCGGCACCGCTGGAATGGTATGGGTGTTGGCTGTCACAGCGGTCAGCGTGGCTGCATTCCCACGTTTGACGCCTCACTGGGCATTACGACGCTTTGGTGCCAGGGCGCTGGATCCGCGCTACGCGCCGTCGCTGTTCGCCAACCTGCGCGAACTGACCCGCAGGGCCGGATTATCCACCGTGCCAACGCTGGTCTATCTGCCGACCCGTAACCTGACCGCGTTTACCACCGGCACCCGTGACGATGCCGTCATCGCCGTGAGCGAGGGGCTGCTGCGGGCCCTTGACAACCGCGAACTGACCGGGGTCATGGCACACGAAATCAGCCATCTGAAGAACAATGACCTGTGGATAATGAACGTTTCAGCGACATTCAATCAGATCACGTCAATTCTCTCAGCAGTCGGGCAGATCATGCTGATTTTTAACCTGCCGTTGGTGGTGCTGACCGAGCATCATTTTCCCTGGATAGGGGTTCTTGTTCTGATTTTTGCTCCGACATTAACAATGCTGCTGCAACTGGCCTTGTCGCGCACCCGGGAGTTCGATGCCGATCTGATGGCAGCGAGGCTCACGGGCGATTCACGGGGACTTGCATCAGCACTGTTTACCATCGAGCGATATCGGCGCGGCTGGTTGGGTAGGCTCCGTTGGATGGGCCAAGGCAGCCCCTATGACACAATCTGGCGCACCCACCCCCCAACTCGAGCGCGCATCCGCCGATTGATGGCCGTTGCGGATCGGTCACCCATGTTTGGTTGGCGGCCGGTTGGTGTTAATCGGGCTTGACCGGACCTGGAGCGGCTGATTGCACAGTTCCTGAATGGTGGGAGGGGGTGAGCAACCAATCGGCATATTTCCACAGCGAACCCGATTATTTTTCGATTGGGCTGCCGTCGGTCACCGCCAGCGGTTGATTCGATTCAATACTGAAAATAGACGGCATGTTGACAGGCAGCATTCGCCAAAGAATTCGATCAGACCTGTCCGGACCGGATTCCAGGGCTCTGAATACCTTGATCTTAAACCATGACGAGATGACGAAGGAGTGTTGACATGGCCAAAAGCTACTTCGCCATATTGGGCATTACATCCATGGCTACCGCTGATGAGGTCAGGGCGGCGTACAGACGCCTGGCCAAAACGTATCACCCCGACCGTTATCATGGCGGCAGCGACACCTTCAGACAGATCCAGGAAGCATATAATGTACTGGGCAATGCCGAAAGGCGACGCCACTACGAAAGACAAATACGCAAAGCGACCACGATCAAACCTTCGCAGCCATATCCGGGACCTGAACCACTGATTCCCAGACCCCGCTCGACGCAACCCGAAGCGATCGCGCCGATGAGATCATCTCAACCCTTCGGATCGACCTCGGATGCACTCTTTGACCGGATCTGGAGCAACTACGCCAGCTTGATCTCACCCAGATTTGGACGTCTGAGAACATTGACCATGGAAGTGCCGCTCACACGCATGCAAGCGCGTCTGGGGGGTACCATCAATATCTCCGTGCCGGTGGCGGCGCGATGCCCCTCCTGCCAGGGCCATGGCCATATAGGCGTTTATGAGTGCCGCAGGTGCGCAGGCGAAGGCGCTATCTCAGGGGAGATGCCGATAGCCATCTCACTGCCACCCGATATCCCCGACAACTACGATGTCATGATCCCTCTGGACCGTTACGGAATCACAAGTCATCAACTCTCACTTGTCTTTAAAATTGTCGAGGATTAGGTTGGCTCGCAGCTGTGCGGCAAGAATCGTGTAAAGAATCTTGTATCCCGCAAAAAACACACCTTTAACCGTACCGGTTACCTTGGATTGGCCAATACGCTGTCGGTATCGAACCGGTACCTCGAGACACCTGAGCCCGACTTGAGCGGCTCGAATTTGCATCTCAACTGTCCAGCCGTAGTTTCGGTCCATCATCCTTAGCGATTTCAAGGCCTGATAGCGAATTGCTCGGAACGGCCCTAAATCCGTATAAGTGACCTTCCAGAAAATGCGCATCAGCAGGCAAGCGAGCATATTGCCAAACCGAGCCTGGGGTGCCAGTGCTCCCTTTTCCCGTTGTCCCCTGACCCGTGATCCAATGACCATGTCGACGTTGTTTTCGATAATCGGATCGACGAGAAGGTTCATTTCATCAGGGAAATCACTGTAATCACCATCTAAAAACACCACAATGTCGGTGAGCGAAAGAGACTCAATGGCTGCAAGACAAGCAGATCCATAACCCCGACGAGGTTCGAATACCACCGTGGCACCCGCTTTCAGGGCTACGTCAGCAGTGCCATCGGTGGATCCGTTGTCGGCGACAATGATCTCGTCAACCCAATCAGGAACGGCGTCTATGACCTTTCCTATGGACAGCGCCTCGTTGATGGCGGGAATGATCACTGAGATGTGTATGTTATTTCGGATGATTGATTTCCTTTCGAGTTTTGCAATACGCCGTGTTGGATTGCCTTGGTGATCAATAAAAACCAGACGGGCGCATATTGTAGCCAAACAACCCAATGGTCAAAGATATCTGTTTGCTGCCGTGTTTCGAAGTAAAACCGCGTGTAATAGATGGGTAACAAGGCTGTTAAAAGAAGCAGTGCAAGGTTTTTACGTAGCGCCAGAAAAGGTAGTAACCATAAAAAATACCACGGAAACTGAGCCGGGCTCAGGAAAAACAACATGGCAGTGAGAAATAGAAACCTTCCGGCCAGTTCATTGTGATGAGAATGATCTTTTCGAATTGTCAGGCAGGTAGCCACAACCAACATGCATACCACCACAGAACGTGCCAACTGGTGGGCAAAGATGGGATCACCAGATATGTTTGCCAAATTGCCAATTCCCCAAAGGAGCGCCATATACAACGCGTCGTTCATCTGCCAGTAAGATGTATAGGCAGAAAGCCCGGAAAATTCACCCAAACCGGAATACAACAGGGGAAATAGGACGGTTCCGGAAATGATAATAAAAACGATGAGTCCTAAAAGCATGCGTCGGGGTCGGTGCCAGAGTGGTCGCAGTACAATCGGAAGCAGTAGCACCGGCCATATCTTGATACCCGATGCAATGCCGAGAATGCCTGATCCGATCAAATACCGGTTTCGAGCCACAAAAAAGAAGGCTGCAAGCAGAAACGGAAAGAGCAGTAGGTCCATGTGACCCGAATTATAGATCTCCTTGATCAACAACGGATTCCACCAATAGACAACCACGCCTTTCATGGGAAAATTCAAGATATGCAGTACAAAGGCAAGCAAAATGAGCGTTGCAACATCTGTAACCAGAAGAATCAACCGCCAGGCCGAAAGGTTCCATGGTGAAATCCAATGGGCCAAAGCAAATGCACCCTGGGCAAGAGGTGGGTAGATGGTTCGTAGTTCCGGATAGTTGACGTGCTGCAGAACCGGACCTGCCTCCTCGGCCAGAGCCTTTAATTTCGGAGGCAAACTGGTTTCAGAAGGCGTCAGGAATGCGTTAGGCGCGTAGTGGTAGGGGTTGAAGCCGTTTGCAACCACACCCCCATCCCAAAGATAGCGGAAGTGATCGTCCTCCAAAATGGGGGTTGAAGAGAACATCAGCAGGCGGGCGACCAAACCGATGCCAAAGATCCATATGAACAACCATCTATTTCGCGGCAAGTGGTTCAATCGAAGCGCCAGCAGATAGATGGCCCCTGCACATACCAGCACCAGCACGAAGGGCAGAATCGGTCTATCCGTGTGCTGCAAGCCATGACCAAAAGATGATGAAAGTATGCAAATCGCTGCTATCGCACTGAGCAGAGCCAAGCCTGTGAGGATCCATAGCGATTGATTAAAAGTGGTATGCCTTGTTTTGTTTCTCAAAATGCCCGTCTTTTATAGTGTGATGCAAAGGTAGAACCCTGTTGACGGTTTAATCGTTGATTTCCACCTTTTTGATGCCATTTGGCTGATGAGAAGGACATCAAATATCGACTATTGTATCGTATGGCTGGAGCATTGGCCCGTATGGGGTGCTGCCGACCCGTCAGTGGTGGGTGCACCGAAAATAAAATGCCACCGGAGCGAAGCTTGTTCTTAAGTCTTGCCGGTGGCATTCAGGAGCGGTTCGATTACCATACCCGTTGGTGATCAGGGAGAGGGTTTCATGGGGTGTCCTTTGGCCTTCAAAGCGTCTACGCCACCTTTTAGTGCCTTGACGTTGCTGAAGCCTTTTGCCATGTATGTTTCTGCCAAACTGGCAGAAGTGCCCTCGTTGGGTCAAGCGCAGTAAAAGATGATCTCTTGCGTCTTGGCAAGGCTGTCGAGTTTGGACTCGAATTCACTGCGAAGCAGCGCCCCTTCAAACAATACGGTGTTGCATTTATCATCCCCATAAGCACAGACCAAAAGCGCCTCACCTGATTTAACCTTTTTAATTGTCTCATCCGGGCTGATGCGATTCATTTCTGCAACCGCTTTAGTGCTGCTTGCCACTGAGGGGCTGTGAAATCCCGCCACGGCAAGCAGCGAGAAAAAGACTGCGAAGATGATCAACTTAGTTTTGGCCATGATTCTCTCCCTTCTTGTATATTGTTGAAAGCGGCACAAAAGTACCTTTCGATCATTTGATAGCCAACTAAATCCATAATTAGCATTGTGTAAAACCAACGCAACCCTGTGACAGTGGAAAGGGCCCGATTTCACGGATGGTGACGAGGTTTGGCTCGAGGGTGGCGGCCCACGCAGGTGCAATCATTCGATTCGGATATTAATTTCAGAATTGACAGCCGATATTTTTGTCTACAGATTTAAACGTATGTCGTAGCGAGTCTGACCAATAAATATGGATTTATGGGGAACCAGCAAATGAACCGATCATTAAATCGTATTTTCTTCGTTATTTACCTTACGGCATTCACGGCCGCGCTTTGTGCCGGGTCATCGTTTGTTATGGCGATGGATGACAACCTCAAAAGGAAGATCGTCAATGGTATGTACGAGGAATACAAACCTGACTTTATGACTATAGAGGACATCACACCTGACGAAGTCACCGAGTTGACGAAACGTGAAAAAATCGTTTTTGTGGACGTACGCAGTAAAAATGAGATGCGTGTATCCACGCTACCAGGCGCGATCTCGCAAAACGAATTCTTGGCACATCGAGAGCGCTTCGACAATCATGTTATCGTCGCATTTTGCACGATCGGCTACAGGAGCGGGATGTTTGCTAAAAAGATGGTTAAAAAGAATATGCGCAGCGACCGTATCTACAACCTCAGGGGCGGGCTGCTGGCATGGGTGCTTGATGGTAAGAAAGTTTACGATACAAAGGGCGAAACCCGGAAAATTCACGTATATGGCAAAAGGTGGAATTACCCGCCCAGCGGATATGAATCGATCTGGTGACGCTTCTTTTCCTGCAGATTCCTTTATCGAGCCTGGCTGTTGATTACAATGGGGAAAAATTGCGAAACAACATGTAAGTCATTTATGAGATTCGTTTTTTGAATCGGTATTGTTTAGCTTCCAATCCCAATAAGAGTATTTCAGGTCCAAACTCTCGCCCAACGTATCTATCTTATTAGCCTGCTCGGTCGGTGAATGGACTCGTACGAAGGCGACTTTGTCCGACTTGTCACCCCAATCATCGCCGAACCAATCGAAAACCTTGCTGACATA
>JAAUYD010050836.1_pt1 | contig 10665 bp, 5 predicted proteins | sample 7278101 | NCBI WGS metagenome assembly JAAUYD01 (sample SAMN14350128, study PRJNA611818) | marine sediment metagenome | isolation source: surface marine sediment (0.6m) | place: French Polynesia: Moorea | collected 2018-08
ACTTTGGCAATTTCTTTCATGGCATTGGTCACTTCTTTGGAAGTTTCTACTTGAGATGTGGTGGCTACAGCAATGGCCTGCATCAATTCATCAATTTGACTATATACATTGGCAATACGACTGAAGGAAAGCCTATGATTCTCCAATAAATTAGAACCTTCTGTAATTTCTGTGGATTCTAATTCCAGGATTTTACCCACCTCTTTGGCTTGTTGTTGCAGGTGACTGGTAATACTATCGATTTCAGTGGTTGCACTAGCAGTTCTGGCAGTGAGTGTGGCGATCTCTTCTGCAAGGAATGTGAATTCTTGACCCCTAGTACCACCCATACGAGTAGCTTCAATACCTGCGTTAATGGCTGCTAGGTTGGTTTCTATGGCAATCTGGTTAATGGATGACACCACCTGGGAAATTTCCCGTACAGATTCCCCCATCTCTCTAACTCGATCAACTGCTGTGACTATGGTTGCTCCCAAACCCAAGAGAAAATCTATTATTAGTCCAATTGCTGTACCATTATTTTCAGTACTACAACCAGCCGCATTAGTTATAGCTAGTACTTGTTGAGTATTTGTAGCTACATCTTTGATGGAAAGTCTCATATTTTCCACCGCATCTAGAGTGCGCCCAATTTCCTCCGATTGTTTGAGTGCAGCTATTGCTAGTTGGGAAATGGCTCCAGAGTTCTCTGCAATCGCTGTATTTACTTGCCGATCTGCGAGTTTAATTTGGGTGACAATTTCTTGTAAACGATCTGCGATCGCATTTACACATTTAGCAACAGTACCAATTTCTCCATGACTGGGTTGAGCGCGTACTGTTAAATCTCCATTGGCAATTTCTGTGATGGAACTCAGCAATTGTTGGAGATGGAATTGCAATTGTTGATTAGTCTCTGTTTGCTGCTGTAAACTCTCTTCTGACTGGGAAAGAACTTGCAAACTATTCTCTAAAACATTAGCTCTCTCTAAAGCTAGTCCAATATGTCTGGCTAATTGCTCCAATAAATCCATTTCTGATTGTTGCCAAACTCTGATTCTGGAAACATCATGGACAATTAATAAACCAAATAATTGGTCATTTAGAAGAATAGGTGCCACTAAATTTCCATCAATGGTCATTGAATCTAATTGCAAACCATCAATTTCTTTGACTTCAACATCGCCTCCATGCAAATTTTCGACATATTTTTCTACCCATTCCTTGGGAAGTGGGGTATCCAAACCAATCGTTAAATCAGGAATTGCCGATTCCGCGCTCCCGTAGCGGTTTTGTCGGAACATGGCACTACTCTTCTCCAAGCCGCTATCACCTCTATGGGCGGCTCCTGGAGGAAGCATGGCACATATCACATTAGCTTGCAAATGTTCGTCTAATCTGCATAGCAATACTTGTTCTACCTGCAAAGCTTTTTGTATATCTTCAACTGCTAAATTATAAATATCCTGGGAGTTTAAAGAACCAGACATATGGGTAGCCAGTTCCTTCAAAGCCTGGGTATGTTCCAACAAACTCACCCGTTCTAGACTAAGTCCTACCTGAACAGCCAGTTGACTCAAGAAATTAATTTCAAAATACTGCCAAATATGGGGTGCCCAGCAATAATCAGCCATTAAAAACCCAAATATTTGGTTATCTTTCAGAATTGGCGTTACTAAAGTTGCTTTAATTTTTAATTTTTGCATCAGCTGCAAATATTCAGGAGCCAACTCGTTTTCTAAAACATTATTAACTGCAATTAAACCATGTTGTTGGCAAATATCTATTAATTCCCGAATAGCTGCAATATTTTCGATACTTTTCCCCGATTCTATTTCTACTCCTGGAGCAACTGACTCAGCTAAAACTTGTAAACTATTACGAGAATTAAAATGATAAATTACTACTCTATGAGCTTCAAGTGCTATGCGTGATTCTGAGACTGCCTGATTTAATAAATCATCACTATGTAAGGACTGGCGAATGGCAATCAAAATATTCGTAAATAGCTCTAATCTTTCAGCTTCAGCTAATTGATTATTTTGCAAATCTTGTAGTTGATCTGCCATGCGATTAATGCTCGCACCTAAGGCCGCTATCTCGTCTTCTCCTTTTATATTTATGCGAGTTTTTAAATTACCTTGGGATAATTTTTTCACTGCCATCGTAGCAGTGACAATGGGTAAAGTTAGACGATTGACTAAAATTATTACTGCTACTCCCACCAGCAAGGCTGTAACTATAGTCCCCATTCCTAAAATTAGCAACAATTGCCCTTGAGTATTAAAAGCTATTGCCTTATCTGTACTCAAAATTAATTGCCATTGTGGAGCTGACAATTCTTTAATATGATTCCAAGGTATAAAAGTAGTTAATTCTTCTCTATAATTAATTTTATTATTTACAATTCGAGTAAATATATGATTTTTGTTTTTATGTTGCCAATCATCAAAAATTTCCTCTACATTCTTACCCATGTTTTCTTTATGGCTAGACAAGAAAACTTTGCCTGTAGCATCAATTAAATAATATTGGTCTTGCTGTATTTGAGGATGCTGTATTATTGACTTCAAAGCTTGTATCGGCATGATAGCTTTGATAATATAAATTATTTTCTTACTAGCAGTATCTTTCACAGGTACTGCCAGATAAATTTTAGATTCTTTAATTTTTTTATTATTCAGTACATTCCCAATTTCCGGCTTTTTTGTATTTAATACTCTTGGAAATAATAATTCTTTACCTTGATTGGATACATTCGCATTAGGCGTTTGTATAACTACATTCCCTCTAACATCTAATATAGTAATACTCTCATATATCCCATGAATATTATGCCAACTATTTAGCTGCAATCTTTTTTTTGCAAGACTAATTTTATTCCTTGTTTGAGGATTAGTAAGCCAATCTACATTAGCAAGCAACTGAATTTCTTTTTCCCTTGCTTTCAGATAATGATCAACATTATCTAGTATCCATAATGCATTTGCTTGTTTATTATTTGTGATTTGCCTCGTAACTGATTTATTAACTAGAGAATAAGTCGCTATGCCAATACCCAATATTGGTAATACACCAATGACAACAGCAAAAATAATTGCTTTAGTTCTTAATCCTGTATTCTTGAGCCAAAAACTTATTGTATTTATAGATAAATTTCGAGAATATATCTTCGGTTGGATTACTGTTTCAATTTCTGTGGCAGAGTTTTTTCTTTTGTGGTTAAACTTATTTCTCCGTAGTGAAATATTTGTCTCTAAGTTTATCCGATTAATCATGAATTACCCTCATTTATAATCACAGATGTAATGAAAATATTTTTCATTTTATATAAAAAAATAGGAATTATTTTTTGGAATAACGAATATATCTTACTTGATTTGATTGTTAAATAAAATTAGGTAATTATAGAACAGATTATCAGATGGTGCCGTACTCTTAGGTATAACACATCCTACATGTTTTAAGGGCAAGCGTAGGCTACGCTAAAAAAATCAAATAGTAATCCTATAGGAATCTGGTTTGAATATTGAAAAAAATTAGGTAGGGTGTAGGGTGTATTATGACGCTAGTCTTCAGATTAAAATACTTGGAATTAATCCCCCTTGAGTTAAATATTTAACCAGCTCAATAAGTATAAAAATGTTACATATAAATTTCCAATACTCGCATTTGATATACTTAAGATACAGGTGAACACACATGAACAAAAAAGAATTATATCAGCGAGATTATAGTATTTCTGTGGGTTGAGATACAGTTATATTATGATTCTATCTCTAGAGTAAAAAAACAAATTTTTTTGACAAATCAAGGGATTAATACACTGCATCTAATGTAACAATATCTTTGCCAAGATAATTAAAATATTTTACTCTGTACACATATAGAGTAATGCTACGTCACCGAACAAGTATTTATTTGTCCCATTCTCTTTTATTGTTATAGAAATTCGGTTCGATGATTGAATGCAATTAGCTGTTTGTAGCGTGGGTTATAGTAAGCGCGTAACACACTATTCATCTCGACTTTGGTGCGTTGCGCTGCGCGACAACACACCCTACTGGACTGACACGCCTAAAAATGTAGGTTGGGTTTCATTCTTCAACCCAACACCAGTAAAGCTTTGTTGGGTTTCCCTACCGCTCAACCCAACCTACACTTAATGCATCATTTTAACCTTGCCATGCCACTACACATATCTTGCACTTTCTCAATAAGCGTAAGGTGGGCATTGGTGGGTTACGAAATAATAAGGGTTACAGACGATAATTTTCGCAATAATCATGTGGTGCAAGATGTGAAACTACGTATTTTTTCAAAAATCAAATATGATGACTATATAATTATTATGTGAATCCTCTTTCTTGAACCAAGCAAAGTTTAAAATTTATCCATAAATAAATTTAGGAGCTTGCACCATTAATTATGTAAAGCCTATGACATAGCTGATTCCTAGCGGGCACGCTCCACGAACGCTTAGAGCGCAGATCCTCTGTAAGAAGGATTATAAATTAATTGATTACACACTTTACAGTAATTAATGTACCAGTTACAAATCCTATTAAAAGAATGTAGAATGAGCGAATTTAGAATGTAGAACTACGTTTTGCAACGGGGATTTTACCACGATGCAAAACGTGCTGCTTGTAGAAGCAGGGGAATTTAACCCCCAAAGTTGGTTAATATTTAAATATTTAGTTTTTATAAATGCATGATGATTTATTAATTACAGCTTTATAAGTAAAAATAAATGTCTCTATAATTTACTAAATTATAGTCTATCGGCTGATAATTCATTAGAATCAAGCTGGAAATTTTCCTAATTCAAGGAAATAATTATATTTATATCTATTACCACATTGTTACTTAGCTAATGATTTAATGACATTCAATAACTGTTCGCGACTGTAGGGTTTAGTTAAATAAGCATCAGCACCTTGCTTTATACCCCATACTTTATCGATCACTTGATTTTTGGAACTGCTGATAATAATTGAAATATTGACAGTAGCAGGATTTCTTTTTAAAGAACGACATAGCTCAAAACCACTCATTCCAGGCATTACTATATCAGTAACTATAGCATTTGGTTGTTCGTTGATGGCAATTTCTAAAGCTTCTTTAGCACCAGTGGCCTTGATGATTTCATAACCACTATCTTGCAGATAATGACTCATCAACTCCAGCTCACTAGGAGAATCTTCCACAAGTAGAATTTTTTGCAATAATGTTGTAATACTCATTTTTATCTCCATTACAATAATTTAGTTATTTGTTGATCTAAAATGATAAAGCTAACGAATATGCTGAAAAACTACTTTTAATAACTCACTTTGTGTAAAAGGCTTAGTTAAGTATCCAGAAGATCTAACCATCTTTGCCTTAGCTCTGTCAATAAAGCCACTGCGTCCTGTTACCATAATCACAGGTATATTCTTTAAATCAGAATGCTTGCGTAGTAAGGAACATAATTCATAGCCATCTAAATTAGGCATTGTGATATCCAACAAAATTAAGTCCGGTTTTGTGCGGATAATTTGCATCAATGCTTTTAAAGGATCTTTGATCGCAATTACAGAAAAGAACTCTTTATCTAAAAATCTTTTCATGGAGTATAATACTGTGGGGCTGTCATCAATACAGACAATTTTATATAACTTTTTGTCAGTAGGCGATTGATAAAGTTTTTTAGTATATTTACTGCTTACTTTATTCTCGGTGTAAACTGCCACATTTTGTCCATTAGCTTGTAAAGATTCTTGATTTATTTCTGTTGAATTGGTTGATTCTAGATGTTTAATTGTTGGAACTTGATTTTCTTTGGTTACTAATAGTTGTATTTTTTGATGTTCGAGACCAGGATTTTCACATTTGGCAATTACTAAGTTGATATCCAAATGACAAAATTTTGGCATATCATCTAGAGGACTTTTGGAAATAAATTCATAGCTACCTTCATCTACCTGTATGAGCGAACTCATCACTTCTATAGCTACTTTTTCAATCAGTATTCCAGCTTGAATATGACTGATAAATTTTTCATTGACTAGCCAACAAATTGCCAAATAATCTAAATTTAGTACTTCTTGATATTCGAGAGCTGTTTCAAATCTGGTTAATAAACGTTTATAAATATCGCCATAAATAGATGAGATTTGCCTACTCAATTGTTGCAACTTTTTATAGAGTAATTCAAACATATTGTCTGAATAAGCTGCATAAATCAATTTTCCTTCTTCTATATAAATTGACCAAGAAATAGAATCATTAACCATTCTCAAGCAACCATTATGGTACTGCGTGATAATTTGCTTGATTACTGAAAGTGATTCTGTTCTGTTACTAAATTTATATCTATTAATGGTCTGCATATCTATCTCAATATTTTTCATAGTATTTCCTATAATCATCTCGATATTTCCGATATCGGAATCAATATTTTAAATTGAGGTTAATAAATAATGATGCTTGATATTTAAATATTTTTATTTATGTATTTATTAACATTACAATTTTGGTATAAGTAAAATTAATTTTTATACGTATATTTAACACCACAAATGTGTTGATAAAATTACCTATTTGTTTTAAACATCAGTAATTATTCTCAGGATATATATTGCGGCGATCGCATCGCAATGTCCAATTATCAGATTACATATCCTAGACATATTGATTGGTATTGATTCATAAATTTGACGATATTTATAAATTACAGAATATTTTTGTTCAATTAGGAATTAATCTTTGATGGTTTTACCCGCCGATTTATCCTGACAGTATGTAATGCCAATTTATCTTTGTTTGTTACTTTACTTTTTAAGCATTAGAGCATCTGATTGATATTGGAAACATGAAATTGTGCTGATGACAGCAATTCTTTCTCCTTCTCTAGATTACTATAAATACACGCAAACAATAGTAAATGGTATGTAAAAAAAGGATAAAGCTTCTACGAAATAATAAAATTTATATGAAGCTTATGGGTAAATGCAATTATCAAAATTTAATCTTGATATTTAGGTATAAAAAAATACTTTTATCAATCAAACTAATTTGATGTTAGTGTTTATTGAAATAATATTAGAAAAATAATTACTCTGATACCTGATATTACTAGTTCATAGCTGTTCAATATAGGAATCTGGTTTGATTATTGAACAAAATTAGGTGTTTGTAGCCTGGGTTAGGGTAAGGGTGTAACGCACCATTCATCTCGACTTTAGTGTGTTGCGCTGGGCGATAACATACCTTACGTATTTTTTCAGAAATTGAGTATGATGACTATATATACTTTTAAATTTGATAGTTAATCAAGTCATATAAGACTCCTATTTGATTTTTGTTGGCGTATCTTGCGCTTGCGCTTACAAAACATTGATGCCAATTTTGGGTTTGAAAATATGCCCTAGGCGCAAGTTATGCATTAGAGTATTTTACTGATCATAGGTTTGAGTATTCTACAATACAGTGGACATAATTAATTTAGAAGTTTCAACTACAGGGGAACGCTTAGATCGCTATCTTTCCCAAGAACTTACTGATTTATCCCGTTCTCGGATTCAACAACTCATTGAACAGAGTAAGGTGCAACTGAATGGCAAAATTTGTACCTTAAAAAAGGCGAACGTCAGAAATGGCGATCGCATTATTCTGGAAATTCCGCCACCGTCAGCGATGGAATTACGGGCACAGGATATTCCCTTAGATATACTTTATGAAGATGACCAGTTGATAATTATCAATAAACCTGCGGGGTTAGTAGTCCATCCCGCACCAGGTCATCCAGATGGTACTTTGGTTAATGCTTTGTTGGCTCATTGCCCCCACTTACCGGGTATTGGGGGGGTACAACGTCCGGGAATTGTTCATCGACTAGATAAAGATACCACAGGGGCGATCGCTATTGCCAAAACAGAATTAGCCCATCAACACCTGCAAGCACAACTGAAATCTAAGACTGCGCGACGGGAATACTTGGGTGTGGTTTATGGTGCTCCGAAAACTGAACGGGGTACCATTGATTTACCCATAGCTCGCCATCCTGTAGATCGGAAAAAAATGGCTATTGTGCCAGTGGAAAAAGGGGGACGCATAGCTGTAACTCATTGGCAAGTCAAGGAGCGTCTGGGGAACTATACCTTAATGCATTTTCAATTAGAAACTGGACGTACCCACCAAATTCGCGTCCACAGTACACACATCGGTCATCCCATTGTGGGCGATCCTATTTACGGTTCTGGGCGTTCTGTGGGGGTAAATTTGTGCGGACAAGCATTACACGCTTGGAAACTGAAGTTGAAACATCCCTTGTCAGGAGAATGGATTGAAGCGATCGCTCCTCTACCAAAGGAATTTACTAAACTGCTAGAAGTACTACAAAAACGTAATTAATAGACGTGAGCAAGATACTGGAATCATTAGTCCCTAGTCATCAGTGAAAACCCTTCCATCAAAAGCCTTATACCAATGACTAACGACTAATGACTCATTACTCATTACTTAAATACCAACCAAGAGATAAATAAAAAATTATCTACCGGCAGTAGCTAACTCTTTAGTTTCTCCCATCTTACGATAAGGTACTTTACCATCGATGTCGATATTAAATGAAGATATCCTTGGTGGGGGATTACCTCCAGCATTGTTCAAGTCTTTTGCCATTGCTAGGTAATTAGCCGGATCGCCTGCTTTAGCTTTCTTATCTTGTGGGATATAGCTACGGGTGACTGTCTGCCAAATTATTTGTGGGAAGCCTAGTTGAGCGCGATGGTATTCATTGTAGCGTGGAGATTTGATGTTGAAGGGTAACTCACCTTGGGCGCGACCGGGAAGTACTCGACGACGTTGATATGGCACTGTGTCGTAGCCAAAATTATCCACATACTCTTCACTATCGAGAAGTTCGTCTACAAAGCCTTCAATGCCTTTAGTCGCAACGACAATAGACCAAGCCAGCTTTTCCCGCTCGCTGTAAATATCTCTTCCTAATACGCGCTGGACGCACTGTTCTACAAAGCGATAATTGCTATTGAGATTGTAGAAGCTTCTCTTATATGTATTTGAAAGTAATAAACCCCGGATAAAGTCCCGTACTGTGATTTGTCCATTACGGAGTTGGGATTCTAAAAATGGTTCGCGATCGCTCGCAAAAGCATGGAAGTATATCTGACGATATGCTGCTTCAATTAGATTATTCATATCTGCTGTGGAAAGCAGATTCTCTGTAGAAAAAATCCTTGGCTGTTCGTCGCCAGCCGCTTCAAAACCAGCTACCCGTGGGTTTTGGGTTGAAGGAGCGTATGATAACAAGGGTATGGACACGCAAGAGCCTCCAAAGTATTGTAATTAAAATTAACAACTTTACAACATATATTAAGGTAGTACCTCCACCAGAAAATAGGATTCTGATAAAACTTTACGAAACTTAACTTATACACAAAGTTAAGTTTCGCTCTTAAGTGGGATTTAGCCCATGGGATTCAAACCATAGCCGATAAGCAAGGTAAATACGGTAATGGCAACAAATAGCATAATTACGCCAGCCACATTATTCCAATTAGCCTCACGTAAAAATGTAGACCAATCAAATGCTGCAAACTGGTCATAAATAGATGCCTTAGGTAATTTATTGCGATAGTATTCATCATACCGAGCCATGCGAGCAAAAGGTAAATCACCTTGAGTTCTTTGGGGTAGTACCCGTCGCCGTTGAAAGGGGACTGTATCGTAACCAAAGTTGCTGACATACTCTTCGCTGTTGAGTAAATCGTCAATAAACCCTTTTAATCCCTTAGTAGCAAGTACAATTGACCAGGATAATTTTTCCCGTTCATTGTATACTTCCCGTCCCAGAATTCTTTGCACACACATTTGTGCAAAACGATAGTTGTTGTTGGTATCATAATTCCGGGTGCGGAAGACATCAGAGGTAGCTAGTCCCTGAATAAAATCCCTAACAGTAATTTGACCAGAACGTAGCTGGGATTCCAAATATACTTGGCGACTACTAAGAGTCATTTGTTGTTCATTAAAAATTTGCCGATAAGCAGCCATAATCAAATCATCCATTTCCGATGGGGATAGGAGATTCTCGCTGCTGTATGTCATGGGTTGCTCGTCCCCAGGAATCTCATAACCAGTTACACGCTGATTTTGGCTAGAAGAGGGATAAGTTAATAGAGGAATAGCCATGCAAATATTTCTCCAGTTGCTACTTCCCGAACAAGGAGAATAATATAATGCAATTAGCGATCGCCTAACAGTTAACAACTCACATTCTGCCGATAATAGCAGCCAAAGCCTTGATACTTAAGACTTATTATCAAATATATAATTTTATTGACAAATATTGCGTTTTTTTACAAATTCAGATTTCGACTATGACCATTACACGCTGACCTCATGCCATCAATCATCAACCGGGTGAGCGAAAAAAGGTGTGGGGAGTGTGGGGAGTGTGGGAGGTGTGGGGAGTTATTTTTTGGATACTTAGCTAGAAATCCCACGCAAAATTTCGTTCACCCTCATCAACCATCATCCCACTACTGGTCTGTCCCATTAATTTTGATAGTTTATCTATACTCAAGCGGGGTTTAAAACCCCATCCCCTACGGGTTGTTTGTTTTGTGTTGGGGTTTAAATCCCCATTACAAAACGTAATTACGAATTACGAATTACGAA
>JAAUYD010144277.1_pt1 | contig 10663 bp, 10 predicted proteins | sample 7278101 | NCBI WGS metagenome assembly JAAUYD01 (sample SAMN14350128, study PRJNA611818) | marine sediment metagenome | isolation source: surface marine sediment (0.6m) | place: French Polynesia: Moorea | collected 2018-08
CATCTAGCTAGTAAAGACCCTTGTCCAAATCGATTACTATCTGACAAGAATATTGCTTTTCTAGCGACCCTCATCATTTCTTTGACAATCAAATTAGGATCGGGAACATGATGTAATATCGTTTCCGTTTGTATCGGAATTATTTAAATTTCCTGTATATTCTTCTTTCTCTGCCTTCTCTGGGCCTCTGTGTTTTTTTTATCATTCCGATATAACCGGATTTGATATAACATAGCTAATTCAAAAACAGCATCAAAACTACTATCTAAAAAGGGAAGATTCTCTCCATTCCCTGTGCTAATCAAAGTATTAGGAATATTGTTTTTATGAATAGCTACTTCAACTAAAGCCTTTACTGGTTCAATTCCTTGAACACTTATATTTTGATGATTTTCCAAAAAATACTTCATTCCTCGGCCAGTACCACACCCAACATCTAATATACTGGTGATATTCAAACCATGAATAAAATTAGATATATAAGATAACGCAATATCATGTTCAATATCGCTATGCATCTCATCATAGAGGGTTGCAGTTTGAGTATAATAGTCGTTTTGAATCTTATATGTATCTTTCATAAGAGTAGGTATAAATTAATTTTTAATTAAGAGTAAAAATAAAATAAATTAACCTTTAAATAGGCGATCGCCTGAATTTTTTTACGCACCATTGAGTAGCTGTTATCCCTATCAAATAAGATATAATTCCTCCAAGTTTAGGCAAGCTAGGATTAAATTTTGGCTCTACTTGATACAAGCGCTGTAAATTTTCTTTAAATAGCTCTCTATCTGACATCAGTAAGGTACGAGCAGTATAATTATAAACTTGAGCCAATGCTTTCTTTCTTTCAGGATTTAATTCTCCTTGCCGTTCCCAAAATTCTTGTACCTGGTATCCATTGCGATAACAATCTTTAACAAACTCTACGGGATTGCGACGAGATAAACTGGGATTATTGTGAATACGGTATTCTGCTCTTACACCGGGTACATGAACAAACTTACCCCCCATTAACCCTGCATCTAAAAGAAAACGAGCATCTTGGATAATGGGTAATGACTCATTCCATGAACCAATTTTTTGAACAATTCTACGATGATATAAAAGAGCAGCAGGAGGTGACCAAAAAGATGTAAATAAAGCAATTTGAATATCTGAATGTATATCTTCTATTTTTCTGCTAATGACTTCTCCTAATTCAAATTTGCCTAGTTCTACTTCTATTAATTTTTGCCAATCGGAGTAAGCAACATCCGCACCACTTTCTCTTAAGGCAGTAATTCGTTTCTCCAAAGCATCAGGACGAAGTAAATCATCTGCATCCAAATACTGAATAAACTCTCCTTGAGCTAATTCTGTTCCTTTATTACGTGCTGCACTAGCTCCAAGATTGGTTTGAAATTCTGCTCTAACTCTTGAACCAAAAGATTTAATTATCTCTGTACTGCTATCAGTCGAACCATCATCAATAATGATGATTTCGTAATCTGAAACTGTTTGCTGTAAAACGCTATTAATCGTTTGGGCTAGAAATTTTTCTGCGTTGTAACAGGGGATGATAATTGAAACTAATGGCACAGTTGATTCTCAATATGTTGTAAAACTATTATGATTAAATTCTCTATATTGAAGCATCACAAGTAACTAAATAATTTAGATAAGAATAGCTAGGGTCAGGCTGGACATCATCCTGAAAACATAAGGAACCATATTCTTGGATTTGGTGAAATCGATATCCAAAGTTTTTCAGGAGATTAATTAGAGTTTTTTGTCTGCATAAATGTTCTTCATTCTCGGTATAAAGTAATTCAATTATGATGTGAGGCTTCATTGTTTGGAGAGTATATTTTGCTCCCTTTAAGACTTCTAACTCTCCGCCTTCCACATCTATTTTGATGATTGATACATTAGAAATATTATATTGATTAATGTACCTATCAAGTGTTATTTGTTTGATGGGGATAGAAGTATTATAGATTGATTGAAATCCTTGAACTGTGGAAGCTGTATCTGTTGAGCCGTCACAAAAGTATAAATTCCTCATCCCTTCAAAGTCGCCCAAAAGAAAATTATTAATTTTTACTGTTGACTCCCATTTGTTTTTCTTACATAAGTTATTTAATAAATCAGTTAAGCTCGAAAACGGTTCAAAACAGTGAGTTTCTGTTTGATTATCAATACTTTTTATTAACAGTAGAGATTGACCATTATTAGCACCTACATCTATAAAAACAGATTTATTATCTCTTTTTAAGAGAAATTCGTAGATATGAATAATATTTTTTTCATATTCTTGAGGATTAAAAAATAAGGCATCACTAGAAATTCTACACACTCCTCCATATATGAGAGAGTGATTATTTAGATTGATGGGAAAGAAGAATTTATTATTTGAGTTAGTTTCACAAATGTATTTCCATAATTTATACGAAATTTTTCTAGGAATGAATCGATTTCTCAAAAATTTAGCAGCAATGTCAATATTAGTCATGAATTGTAAAGTTGTTGATAAAGATTTCCCATTTCTGATGCCACTTCTTTCATTGTTCGCACTGGCGCGATCGCTTGACGTAGTTTTTCCAATATATTTCGGTTACGAGCAAAATAGGCTATGGCTTCGCTCCAAGCTGTCACATCCATAGGTGATACTAACCAGCCATTCACACCATGTTGGACTAGTTCAGCAATTCCTCCCAAATTAGAACCTAAAACTGGTGTTCCTACTGCTTGTGCTTCTAATACCGTTAGGGGTCCTGTTTCCAACAATTGTGATGGTACAGCTAAGAGATCAAAACCAGCAAGGGCATCTGGTACTTCCTTCCGTGACAGAGGCTTTGCCAGTTTAATGCGGCGGTCGCCACCACTTCTTGCTAAAACTTCTTGTTGATAAGCTTCTCCTTCTTCTCCTTGGACTAAACCATGAATCACCAATTCAACAGGCAAATCAGATGGCAGCTGACAAATTGCTTCTACTAATATATGAATACCCTTGATTTTGTCCCAACGTCCCAGAAAACCAATCTTTAAAGGTTCTTCGGTATTTCTATCCTGTACAACTAATTTCGCTTTCTGGTAAGTAGGATCGACACCCTGTCTGCAAAGAACTAATTTTTCTTGGGGTACACCGTTGAGTAATAATGCATCATAAAGCCACTGACAAACAGCTACCACGCGATCGCTCAAATCAGCCATTTCTAACAAACGATTTTTATGACTAGCAACTAGAGCAGGGGTAGCTAAAACTGTTGCTAGACGGGAATTAGAAAATGAAGATTCAGCTATTTTACTCAAACCTTGAGGTACTTTACTAACAATTGGTGCAGCCCATTGAGGAATTTGTCTGGCGGTACCCCAACAATTACTGCAACGAACTATATCAATTTGTCCATCGCATACTTGTTCGCCATTCAAGAGCATTGTTCCTCGCAAACACACATTACCAGGAACATGAACAGTAATTACAGTTCGCATACCTAATTCTTTTGCCAGTCGCAGATGATGAATACCGCAACCTGTGACCCAAGAATGTTGATGATATATGTCTGCTTTCTGTTCTGCTAACCATCTAGCAAAGTATTCAAAACCACCATGAGGTTTAACCCCGCGAATTTGTTCAAGGGTAGACTCTGTAAACACAGGATAACGATAAACAGTTACCGAATTATGTTTATAGGCTATTTCTGTATCACTACTTAGAGGTGCAGCAACAATATTTTTGATATTGTGCGAGTTTCGCTGATTTACTAAACCATCAACATATACTTCTGTACCCCCAGATGATTGAGGGAAATAGAATCCAAGTGTCTGGATGACTTTCATATAGTGACTCAATTAAGAGTAAAATATTTCCCTTTTAACTGCTCCCCAAAAAAATCTTGATAAACATAACTGAGGATGTATAAGTAATATCTTCATTAACAGTGATAGACTTCTGTCATGATTGGTCAATATTTGTTCGACAATTTGATATGATTCAATATGCATTATATGTAAAATTACTTGTAACTTTTCCCAGGGGTTTAGATGTGGATACAAATCTTGAATAACCGTTTTTCCTTCTTCGACAAATAAGATAATAGATTGACTAGTTTTGGCATCAGAATGTATAAGAAATGTTGACACAATATCTGAAAAAGTAATAATATTAACCTCTCTACATAAAACTAGTACTTTGAAATAAAAAGCCCAGTCAAACGCATAGTGTAAGCTATCATTTAAATATCCCATATCTTGCACTAGAGTTAACCTTAAGAAGGTAGAAGGTTGACTTATCTGCAAGTCAAATTGACCATACTTCATTAAGTCTAATGCTTTTTTAGGTTTGATTGGTATTAGTTCATGAATTTTACGACCGGATAATAGATCAATTCCAATGGAACCACCAATAACTATATCAGGTTGATGTTCAGCCCACAATTGAGCAATTTTACATAGAGCTTGAGGTTGTAGTTGATCATCAGAGTTAATCCAGTTGAAAAGCTTACCACTACAGTATTTTAAACCTGTATTAATTGCATCAGTTTGTCCTTTATCTTTTTCACTCACCCAATAAGATAACCAATGCTCATACTTTTTAATAATTTCAACTGAATTATCTGTACTTCCACCATCAATAATTATATACTCCAGATTTGGATATCCCTGAAGTAAGACTGAGCGAATAGTTTCTTCTAAAAAATGACCATAATTATAATTAGGTGTCACAATGCTAATGCGAGGCCATTCTGAACCATCAGGCATTTTTTCGGGTAATGGCTCACTTCCTTCTGTCCAGGGCCATCCTGTTTTGCCTTCAGGTGGTGCAGGTAAATCTTTTAATGTTGATGCGGTATTTACAAGTGGCATTTTATTTTTACTTAAATTATTTGAAGAAAAATATATACAAATTTGAGCAATTAGCTTACAAGGTAAGATTGGGCAATGGTAAATATGTAGTGATACCCTCAGTTCGGGTTAAGGAGGTTTATTTACCGTTAATTGGCTGCAACGTTAATTGCCTAAAACAAAGTAAAGGAAAAACTGGACTACCTTATTTCCAACAACGTCTAATTGCCTCAAAATCATCAATGACAGAAAAAAGTCCTTTGACATAATCTTTGACAGTCCATTTATATGCTCTTTCCAAGCCACTTTCTATAAGTTTTTGACGGAGAACAGAGTTTTCAGACAAAGATTTTATAGCACAAGCAATTTCCTCTGGCTGTTTTGGATCAACCAGTAAAGCTGTATCTCCTAGTTGCTCTTTTGCACCAGATACATTTGATGCAATAACAGGACATCCCAAAGCCATAGCTTCAAGTGGTGGTAAGTTATCAGGACCAAAAAATGTCATGAAAGTCAAGGCAAAAGCATTGCGATAAAGAGGTGCCATATCCTCTTGAGGAACAAAGCCCAGAAAATATACTTGGTTTAATAAATCAAGCTCTTCCACCATTTCTCTAACATAGGACTCATTTCCTTTGTCAGAACCTACAAAAACTAATGGAAAATGTAAATCGTATTTTTCCTTTAATAATTTAATTGCTAGTAATAAGTTAATGTGATTTTTATGTGGCCAAAATTGAGCTGGATAAAATAGATATTTGTTAGGGAGATTATATTTTTTCGATATATCTTCATCTATTAAATTAGAACTTGATGTGAATTGAGGTGTAAAGAAAGGAAGAACTTTAATTCTTTCAGAAGGAATATGGTAGAATCTCTCAATTTCTTTTTTACCTACTTCTGTTCCAGTAATAATAAACGCAGCACGTCTCAATATTTTGGAGTAAGCATATTCTCGTTCCTCCCATGCACCAGATACACTGACTTCTGGGAAATATGGCTGTAATCTATGTTGCAAATCCCAAACGGGAATTATATAAGGGTAATCAAGTATGGGGCTATTTGGTATAAGAGATAGATGTACATCAATTTGATTTATTTGAAATGAATTTAATATGTATTTTTCATATGATTCTTCAATTTTAAATTTACTTGTTGGATTCTTTAACTTTTGAATAGTTGCTTTTTTTGTTCGCAATATTTTAGAATTTATTCTTTCTTTGAAAGAGCGATAAAGAGAAATTATTTGTATATTTTCAGGGAAAAATTCTGCATTATCACTTTGCTTTTCCCATGTATAAAGAACAAATTTATGTTTACTTTCAGAGGCTAATTTGAATATATTTTCTAATAACTGACTCTCAAAAGTATATCCTCCCCCTGCTTGTGGGAGGTTATTTGTGGTAAATAATGCTACTTTCATTTAATTCCTGACGATAAAATAAACTCCCCAAGTGTTAAACCCTGGTTGTTGGTTAGTCAGCCACTCCTGAAACTCAATGATTAGCATTTGCTGTTGATTTAAAAATAATTCTATTTCTGAATTAAATAAGTAGCGCATTGTATGGGTTTCGCGAAGCTCATTAACAGCACCACTATTTTTATCCTTAACAAAGATATGATAATTCACATCCACACAATTTTCATTCGCATACATCACGGGTTCAGCAATGCGAGTCACCAGAATTTCTTCATCTTCAAGACGTTTAACCCTAACAGATGGTTTGTCACTTAATACAGCAGGACCATACCAAACATCAAAAATGAAAATCCCACCGGGCTTTAGATGTTCTTTAACGGTCTTAAAGGCTGCAAGTAAATCTTCCTTTGTAGTTTGGTAACTAATTACATGAAACAATGAAAGGATTACATCAAAAGTTTGATTCACCCGTACTTCACGGATATCGCCGTGGGTAAATTCCAGTCGGTCAGCGAGTTCCGGGGGCAACTGCGAGAGGCGATCGCCTGCTTTGACTAACATCTCTTCGCTTATATCCACGCCGTGTAATTGGTATCCTTCCTTCGCCAGTAAAACGGCATGATTACCAGTACCACAGCCCAATTCAAGAATGTTCTGAGCTTGGGGAGCATGGGTTTGAATCAAACGATGGATAAACTGCGCTTCACCCACGTAGTCTTTATCGCGGTAAAGTAAATCGTAGTAACGTGCATAATTTCCAAAAACACTCATTTCATCACCTCTGTGAGTACTGTTGCCACCCGTTCCATTTGTTCCTCATTCAAAGCTAAACCGCTAGGAATATAAAATCCTCGTCGAGCGATGCGTTCTGCTACGGGACAGGAGATTTTGTCAAATAACTCCATGGGTTTGAATACTGGCTGTTCGTGCATCGGCCAAAAGAAGGGACGTGTACCAATTTTGTACTCTCTCAACCGTGCCATAACTTCTTCAGCATCAAAGGGCACATCATCTTTAAGTACTACACCGTAAACCCAGTAAATGTTTTTGGCATATTCTGTTTGGGACAGAGGTAACTGTAAGCCGGGAATATTGGCTAGCATTTTGGTATAGTATTGTCCCATATGGCGTTTACGGATGATGAATTCATCCAGTTGTTCCAGTTGAGCAACTCCCACAGCTGCTTGTAGATTACTCATACGCATATTCCAACCCAATTCATTGTGAACAAAGCGCTTCTTGGGTTGAAAGCAAAGATTACGCAGAGAGCGACAGTGCTCGGCCAGTTGCTCATCATTGGTGAGAATCATACCGCCTTCCCCAGTTGTGATGTGCTTATTAGGGTAAAAGCTAAAAGTACTGATATCACCAAAACTACCGCATGGTTTTCCATTGTAAGTTTGACCATGCATTTCGGCAGCATCTTCAATGATGGATAGCCCATATTTATCAGCCAACGCTAGCACAGCTTCCATTTCCACAGGCAAACCATAGATATGGACTACCATAATGGCTTTAGTACGGGGCGTAATCTTGTCTTCAATTTGGTTGACATCCATATTCCAGGTGATGGGGTCAGAATCCACCACAACTGGACTAGCTCCAGCCCTGACTATAGCCGCAGCACAAGAAATAATTGTGAAAGTAGGAAGAATAACTTCATCTCCAGGACCGATTTGCAGAGCGACTATGGCAGCATCGAGAGCTACCGAACCATTACTGACAGCAATGCCATAGTGGCGACCGACCCGAGCAGCTAAGTTTTCTTCAAGTTGTTTAACAAAGGAGCCTTCTGAGGAAATCCAACCAGTGTCAATGCACTGATTCAAGTATTGCTTTTCGTTACCGTTGAGTAGAGGCTCGTTAACAGGAATTGGTTCCATTACACCTTCGGTACGGGAATTTTAACATTATCAACAGAAATCCCTTCAAAACGGGTTTTATCTTGGTCTCCGACGTAGGGTCCCTGCTTGACTTCAATCATTTCAACCTCTTCGAGGACTTCAAAGCCGTGACCACCAGTGATGAGAAGAATGGTATCACCAGCTTCAAGAATACGGCTTTCGAGGTATTGCTGTTGGTCGCAGTAGAAATCAACTCGGAGTTTCCCGGTTTTTATAAACAAAACTTCTTGGGTGTAAATAACTTCACGGAGTACAGGGTTATGAACATGAGGCTGGATGATTTTACCCCTAGGGTGGTGCATATAGGCAAGCTGTTGAGAAAGCTCGTCTGGGGTGAAGAATTGGATACCAGTTTTGTTGAAGTGGTGGGAAACGATGATGGCAAGGAGTTGATTGTGATAGGTAATTTCTTCAATCATAATCTACTTAGTAAAGTCATAAACTTACTTAATTAAAAAGCAAAATATTCGGAAGGAATTCAGAAAGTTTCAAGGTCACTTCAATTCGACCTGTTCATATTTTCGTCGCCACAAAAATCTAAATAATAATGCAACTCTAATGTATAGCCAAAAAAACTACTTACGACTAAATTGAAGCACACGATGAAAGGTTCCTAAAAAACCACGAGATTCCAAAGAGCTTAATATTCTAAACTTCAAATCTTCTAATGTTGTAAGACTCTGTCGTGGAGTCATCATCAAATCCCAAGGAATAACAGATGTTCTCTTCCTGCACTTTATACTGTCAATACTCTCCAAAAGTTCACTATAGGAATAGCCAAATTCATGAATTTCTTGTTCTCCTAATGCATATATATATTGCTTCGCAATATGAATTAGCTGGGAGGTATCAAAATAATCTACCCATTCTTTTGTATAGTTTTTAACAGGGTTTTGGTGCTTATATATACTCTTATGATCTACAAATGATGTATTATTAAACTTTATTTTTTCACCATAATTGAGCATATTTGGTTCAAAATTTAAATTAAGTTTTTCGCATAGTCCCTTAATTGTATGTTCAGGTTCTTCAACCATGTTTTCATAATGTATTACAGCTATATTTTCATCAAATTCTCGAATACCTCTATTTATAAGTTTTGGTGCCGTCAAAATATCATGTTTCCGATCTTCTGTGAAGATTCCCATGTATCCATTTTGTTTAATCAATGAAGATAAAACGCTTAAAGGATTTCTTTTCAAAAAAATGATTTTTGAATCTGGAAAAATGGCTTTAATCTCAGGAATGATGTGATAGTACCTGGGTGTTTTATCCAAGAAGTATTTTTTATTTGTTCCTTCTAAAGCTTTTCTGTAAAGAAATAAAGATGACATACGTAACGATTCTAAATAGCTTTCAATTCCATTTGGAATCCTACCTAAAAAGTCTTTTAGAGCAAGATTTGCATAAAGAGAATTATATTCAGAATCTATTCCAGTTGAGCGTAATCCATATACCTTATGCAACATAATCCATGGTTCAGGTATAGTATGAATTGCTGAATGACTCCCCAAAATATGTTGTAATAATGTCGAACCAGAACGGGGTTGAGAAATAATGAAAATTAACTCTTCTCCCAAGCTATACATATTTCTCCTTATAATTCCATTCGTGTTTAACTACCAATAGTCCCCGTGATCTGTCAATAGCAATACCACTACCGTAGACATCCTGAGGAGCAATATCAAATTCTAAAATATTTTCAAGTTTAACTATCCACTCTATTCGCTCACGCACAAAACCAATGTCTAAAACATAACGACCGGAAGCTAGTGGTACTTCTTTAATTAAAAGCTCTACTAGACCATTGCTATGTAGAGTTTCTATGATGTAACCGCTAATGGGCATAGTACTTAGCCGAATTAGTTCTTGGCCATATATATCCTTAATTTGAATTACAAACCCAGGCGATAAGTACTTAATATTAGTACTATATTCCAAACGGATCAATAAGGGGTCTCCAGTTTGAGTGACTTTGTTTAAACTCTTTGGATTGATAATTCCAATATTAGTAAATTTAAATCCACTTCTTTCAGAATGCTTATGAAATGCTTTCTGGTTAATTTTGTACCAACTTTCCCCATAATCTAGATTACTTTCAGAAGATGAATAAGAAAAATATTTTTCAGTTACAGCAGAAGTTTCTCCTGATTCTATAATTGAGCCTTTATGAAACAAAAATGACTTTGAACAAAGTGAATTAATCGCAGCCATATTATGACTAACAAATAAGACTGTTCGCCCTTCTGTAGCAACATCCTTCATCTTCCCCAAACACTTCTTTTGAAATGCTGCATCCCCCACTGCTAAAACTTCATCCACAATCAATATCTCCGGTTCCAAATGCGCTGCTACCGCAAATGCCAACCGCACATACATCCCTGATGAATACCGCTTCACTGGCGTATCTAAAAACTTCTCTACCTCTGCAAATGCAACTATCTCATCAAACTTGCGTTTAATCTCCGCCTTACTCATCCCCAAAATTGCACCATTAAGGAAGATATTCTCC
>JAAUYD010168807.1_pt1 | contig 10661 bp, 6 predicted proteins | sample 7278101 | NCBI WGS metagenome assembly JAAUYD01 (sample SAMN14350128, study PRJNA611818) | marine sediment metagenome | isolation source: surface marine sediment (0.6m) | place: French Polynesia: Moorea | collected 2018-08
CTAAAAATTGTTTGCCAATGGGGGTAGATAATAGCCTTTCCTTGCCTGAAATGATGTGTTGAAGCGTATCTGAAGCCTTTCCTGGCTCATTGCCAACCTGCGTTTCACTCTCCCTGACAAGCTCGACTAAATCAGCTATTTCGTTTTTTAAGGCAAATACAAGTCTTTCATAAAAATGATGACCAAAACCGGAAGGATAATTTTGTAAAAGTAGAATATGATGACAGAAGTAATCAAAGTGATGAAGAATTTCAGTGACTACAGCATCAGCAAATTCTTCATATTCTTGCTCATCAACTACTCTATTAATATTTCTGAAGACAGTGAGAAAAGAAGATGGAAAAAAGATCGCACCACTTCGGGTAATTCCTTTGAGAAGGTTGGCAACCGAAGCAATAATGAGATTAATCAATTTTTCACGCTCTTCTTTTAAAGCAAATAGCGAAGATACCTTCTTCTGCCCAGATATTGTCTCACCATCGATTTCGCCTGCTAAATTTTGAATATCCTCAATCTGAACTTTATTTTCCTTTATCAGCGCAGAGAGAACATGAGCAAACAGATCTTCTCGCTCATCTGGCAGTGTTATCGTAAAGTCAGGCGGAAAAAAATCATTGATGCCAAGGTTAATTACAAACGACCTTCCACCCCCCTCTTTTTGGACCAACTGCGGCGAGGTGGTGAAGAATATGAGAAGTTGGTGGAATTTGGATTCATGCAATTCTTTTTTAATGACGAGATGATCCAGGTTCAACAGCTTGAGCTGTTGATAAACAGCCTCCCCATGTATTTTTCCCAGAGTTTTTTCCTTAACAGGAGCGCCGCAAAGGTTTGGTTCTTGGTCAAAGATACTGAAATTAATCAGACCATATTGTTCGATAAAACTAGTTGTGCTTTCATAAGCTTTTTCTACCGCATTGGCAACCTGAGGAAACGAAGGTGGATAGAGTTTTGTTGTTGTGACGGCAGAGTTTAGGTTTTTTAAAACCTCAAGCGCATCATGTTGTTTATCTGCTTCCATCATTGCTCAGCTCCTCTGGCCATCCAACATTTATCAAAAACACTGTCACTATCATAAAATACCACTCTGTTCGGACATCCAGTAAATCCACCAATGAGTAGAGCCTAATTGAGCTAATCGCTTAATTTGCGCTAGACTTCATTGATAAATCAATTTTTCTTGAGATGTATGTAATTATCATCTAAAGAAAATAGTATAAAATTCTAGATATTTAGTCAAAAAAAAAGACGATTAAATCGATTAGCAGCCTCTGATGCCGCATTCCCGATGCACTTTGATGTTGCCCAACAATGCAAAAAAATACCGAAAAATATAAAAAAATAATACTCCTGCACCACCATTAATTGAGCAAAATACCATTCTACTTGTTTGATTTTTTTTCAATAATATTAATATTTTGTTGAACTATGCCATGGTGACACAACACAGAAACCACTTCACTCAGCGGCAAACCAACAACGTTTGTATAGGAACCTTGCAGTCTCTTAACAAACATCGCTCCAATTCCTTGAATCCCATATGCTCCTGCTTTATCGAGTGGTTCACCTGTGTTAACGTATGCCAGTGCTGCTTCCTTCGTGACGTTTATAAATTCAACCTCTGAAATAACGGTTTGGCAGTGAAAGCTGTTATTATTCTTACATCCCAGACAAAAAGTAGTGGCTACATGATGTTTTTTATCGCTTAACAGCAATAATATTCTCACAGCTTCATCAGGGCTACCAGGTTTGCCAAAGATCACTTTATCTCGATAAACGATTGTATCTGCTGCCAATATCCAATCGGATTGGTGATTCTCAGCGGCTGCGGTATATTTTAACTGTGCAATTCTCTTAACGTAATCCAGAGGTGCCTCTTCTCCTTGTGGACGTTCATCAATATCCACCACGGTTTTATGGTAATTAATTCCTAAAATCTCTAGAAATCCTTGTCGACGTGGCGACGCAGAAGCTAGGTGAAGTTTCTTTTTGGTGATAAACATGTTCTTGGTTGGAAATGATCCCGGTAGAATTGAGAGAGAAAAAAATTATCCTCTTATTGCATAACCGCCGTCCACCGTAATCACCTGCCCTTGGATCATGGTGGCAAATTGACTACAGAGAAAAAGGGCGACATCCGCAACATCATCGGGAGTTGTTAATCTTCCCATAGGAGTACGTGCAAGGGCGGTAGACAATATGGCATCCCTATTGGGGAATTTCTTCAGTGCATCAGTATCAACAGCTCCCGCACTGACAGTATTCACGTTGATCTTTTTCTGACCTAACTCAATGGCAAGGTGTCTTACTAGCGATTCCAGGGCGGCTTTTGATGCACCAACCGTGGTATAATTTTCTATTGCACGTATGGCACCCAGACTGGAAACAGCTATTATCCTGCCGCCCTCTTCCATCAGGGGAACACCATTTTGGACCAAAGTCAGTAAGGCCCGTGCATTAATATCCATTGCCCAGTTCCAATGTCTCTCGGTCAATTCCATGGCTGGCTTCAACACCCCCGATGCCGCATTGCTCACCAAGATATCAAGTTTTTTAAATTGCTTGTCTATTTCCGCAAACATAGCAGAGACATCTTTTTCCCTGGCAACATTTGCTTTTACAAGCACACACCTCCTGCCAAGTTTCTCAACAGCGGCTGCAGTTTCTTTCGCATCTTTTTTATGGCGCACATAATTAACAACGATATCGACACCATGCTCGGCGAGTCGCACGGCTATCGCTCTTCCGATTCCTCGTGAGCCACCGGTAACGAGTGCCACTTTATCTCTAAGTTCAAACATTATTACTCCTTAAGCTTTGCTCGTGTATTATCTCATTTTCCAATCATACCACTCTGCAACCTTTTCAAATTTCCCCTGAGAAAGTGAAACGGACTGAAGCGGATGGGAGAAAGTTCAGTTGGAGCTTCAAAGGATACTGAGTGGAAGTAATCTGGGGATAAGATAGGAAATGAAATATTCATAAGGTCAGCTCCGCGATAATTTCGACTTTTTGCCTCTCTCCATAGTTTGCTTTTAGAAGGGTTCAATTTAAGTGCTGCCATTATCGATGTATCAAGTGCAACAGGGTCCTCTGCAAAACCCACACAACCAAGAAAAAGCCTATCGCCATGAAGGGGTCCCTGCCTGGTCATAGCCTCAATACCATCCAAAGCACTAAAATTACGAGGAAGTACTTTTAAAAGATCAAGAATTATTTGACTGAAGATATTATCTTTATCCCCAAAGCGCATATGCAACATTGCTTTACGCATACCCTTTACAATGCCAAAAATATTTTTTACCGCAAGCGTTACATACATCTGGGTGTGCGCCTTAACTTTTGGTGCGTTCACCAGATAATCATATTGAAGCGGTTCGGTAGCCAAGCCAATCTCAATGCCGCATTCAAGCCTCTTTTTGGTAACATTGTTAAAATCTATAATTTCAACCCCTAATTTTTTAAGTTTATCGTCGACCTGCAGTGCCCGCAGCACTCCACTTGCCTTACCAATTGCTGGTGAGTCACCCACTGCAACAGAAGATCCGTTATCAATAAACCACTCAGCTAGAGCCTGTATAAACCTAGGATCAGTACAGGCAGGACCGGAAAACTTCGCTGAAATTAAATTCGGTTTGATAAATACAGCAGCACTTCGCCAAGAGACTCCAGCTCTCTTGGCAAAATAGCTGTCAAAAATGCGTTTTAGCTGTGATATAGTATAGTTATCCTGGTGTTGAAGATAAACTTTGGCGGTTTCATTCATTGTTGATTTATTTTACTGAGGTCCAAAAGCAGAAAAGCCAGCTCTGCGATTGCAGTGCCGGCTTTTCCTGGAGAAAGGAGAGAAGAGATAAAGCAAAATTTGATATGCACTTTACGTGCCAACTTCTTTCTTCTTTTGCAAATAGCCTGAAATGCAGAGTCTTAGTAGGAGTAACTCTCATTTTCAATAAATAAAAAAACAATTTTTTGTACAATTTTTTGTACATTCGTATTGAATTTATTATCTGCTTTAATTTGTCGTATATTTTCAGCTTGCTACGTATGAAATTTTTTTTACCACCTAGTAAACTGGAAAGAATTTTGCAAAACCGTAGACTGGTTAAACTGAAACAAGCAACAAAATCTAAAAATGGATAACCCGTGTACGGATAACATCAGCATTTGCCTTTATTTCATTTACCAATCCAGGAGTTATATCAGACTCCAAATCAATGATATTATATCCAATATTTCCATTTGATTCATTGAGATAGCTCGCTATGTTGATTGCATAACTACTTATAATATTTGAGGCATAGGCAATCATTCCGGGCACATCCCGATTAATCATTATCAACCGTGTTTTTACTTTTGCCGAGGGGATGGATTCAATATTGGGAAAGTTAACACTGTGCACGACGTTGCCGTATTCCAGATATGCGGAAAGTTCGTTAACTGCCATAACCGCACAATTTTCTTCAGATTCCGTCGTTGAGGCACCTAAATGCGGGGTGGTTAATATCTTGGAATGGCCGATTGTCTTAGGGGTAGGAAAATCAGTTATATAGCCCTGTAGATGATCATTATCAAGTGCTTCAATAACCGCATCTTCATTGACTATGGGGCCTCGAGCATAATTTACGAGAACAGCGCCTCGCTTCATCAATGTAAGAAATTTCTGATCAACTAAATTTTGGGTTCCGGGACTCAATGGCAGATGAAGGCTGACCACATCGGCATCGGCTAATGTTTGGGCCAGTGAGCGTGATACTTTGACCTCAGGCAGGAGCTGATGAATATTCTCCAGCGCAGGCGTGGGATCAAAACCCCGTACATTCATGTGGCGATATATTCCACCATTAGCAAGACGAACACCTATCTGACCAAGTCCAATCACACCTAGATTTTTCCCGGCGATCTCAGCTCCGCGAAATGCCGCTTTTTGACTTTCCACTTCACTGCTCACCTGGGATGGCTCTATATTTTTTAATGATTGGCAAAAATCTATTCCTCGATAAATGTTCCTCATCCACACACCAATCATAGGAAAAACCAGATCAACCACGGCATTCGCATTTGCACCAGGTGTATTAAAAACACAGATTCCTTTTTCTGTAGCTTTGTCAACAGTAATATTGTTTACACCAGAACCAGCCCTTGCCACAGCTAGTAGACCATCAAAAGCATCGGTATCAACCTTTGAGCTTCGCACCAGGATACCATCCGGTTTTTCCTCATCTGCTGATACTTGGTAAATATCATTCAACAGCTCAAGACCCTCCTGGGCAATAACATTCATAGTTTTTATTTTAAACGTGCTCTCCATTCTCTCCTTTAAACGGCTCCATACTTAGTTTGCTCAATAACGCTTTCAATGATTTAAGCTAAACAGAGCCACCTTGCAATATTGCTGCAAAGTTTGCTCTCTTTCGGCTATAAAGCAGAGAAACTGTTCATCGCCCTGAGGACCATAACCATGATTCTGCAAGAATTGAGATGCAAAGCTGGCAACATATCCCTTTTTCAAGAAATACCCCTTTTCAGCTTCAGTCGTCAATGAACATCTACATTCTGCCAGGTTATGATACAGCTTCTTCTTTATATCCCGAGATTCACTTTCCCCCTCAACCTGCAGATATTTGTTGAGAAATCTGTGGCCGCAACGCAACCAATCATACCGCAAGAGTTCTATGATATAGCGATAGTCCTTCCGTTCACTGGTGGATTTTAGCAACATGTCTATCAGCAATTCCTGTGTCGGCGCTCGCTGAAAAAAACCGTTGTGCTGGCAGATACCCAACAGTTTCTGGAAAAAGTACACTATATCTTCTGAGGACTTGCGCAAGTATTCCCATAGTGACGTAAAGTACCTATTATTATGGAATTTTTCAACACATTCACTATACCAATAGAGTTCTTGCATGGTTGTGGCATCCAGCCACTTGTTGGCAAAAACCGAGTACGGCGGGGTTGAGCTGAATATATACCCAAATTTCTCCACTGCATAAGAAATGGGAGTATTCGGCAGGATCTTCAACAACCCCATTTGAATATATTGAGGTCGCATGGCAAAAACCTCTCCAAATGACTGAAGAAAGGAGTGTTTGTTTTCATAGGGCAGTCCCAAAATGAGATCCACATGAAGATGGATATTGTTAAAGCTACTCAACCGAGAAATGGTGTCATGGGCGCACTCAATATCCATCGGTCTCTGCACAGCGTCAAGAGTCTTGCTATGAGTAGATTGAATGCCAATTTCAAATTGAAATTTTCCCACCTTAAGGTTTTTGAGAAAGGCAAACATCTCTTCGGTAAATCTGTCGGGACTGATTTCAAAGTGAAAAACAGTATTGCAATCCTGTTCAGCAAGCCATTGCCAAATAGCAAGCGCTCTTTGTGTGTTGTCATTGAAAGTTCTGTCGACAAAACGAACAACAGGGGGGCTAAACATCAAAACCTCGTGTAGCTCATCTTTCACTTGCTCAACACTTTTATGAAAAATTCCTTTCTCGGCAGAAGAGAGGCAATAGGTACAGGAAAATGGGCAACCTCTTGAAGTTTCATAATAGATATGCCTATTTTTTAGATGTGAGTTAAAATCAGCCTCACGATAGGGTGCAGAAAATCCGCTCCGGTGTTTTCTTCCCGAATATATAGGCTGCTGCAACATACCTTGTTGCAAATCTTCATAAAATACAGGGTCAATACGCTCAATTTCACCAATTACGGCAACACAGTTTTCCTTGCTGATTACCCCGGCAACGACTTCAGCCTGAGGACCACCCACTATGCACCAACTTGTGGGAAAAATCACAAGCAGATCCGAGATAATCCGCTCAATTAAAGAACTGTTCCATATATATGCGGAAAAGAAATAGTACTTCACCTTAGGATCACAGATATTTACCAGCAGCTCATAGTAGGGATCATTGACGGTATACTGGTTGATCTCAATCTCTATTGGTGTAAAGTTTTGCTCCAATTCGTTGCGAAGATAAAAAAGCGCAAGGCAGGAGTGGGTAAAACGGGCGTTGAGGCCTATTAGTTTGGCTCGCATGGAATTAAACTCTGCAAATAGATACAATCAATTGCAAATAATTGACTTTTCAGATTTAGCCACGGTCGTCTTTTCTCAATTACTGCCATTCTCGATCCCTGTTTTAGACGGGGTACAATATTCATAGGTGTTTGCAACCACTTTGCTCAAGGCATCGCCTTAATGTGTTGGGCGATAACGTTTCATCAATTGTACCCACTGCAAAAGCCACCCCGCTACTCACCCGTTTTACATTTCAGGAGAAATCAGATTCTTTTTTTAGCGTGTTAACAACAAAGCATTATAATGATTTCAGGTAATTTTGTAAGCTCAGTTATTAATAATTTAATAAATTAAAAGTCATAAATAGCGCAATTTGTCATGAAAATATCAGATATACATATTTTAACACTTATCCCCCTTCTGCTCTGTCTCTTGGTCTCAGCGGGCATGGCTAAAAGTAATGACCTTTCCATCAGCTACGAACTTGCTCTTTCTTTTGAGATAGACAAACAACAACTTATTGGTACAGCGCATTTGGTGCTGCCTCCAAACCATGACTTAAGCCTTATTCTCAGTCCTGTTGAGGTTTCCCGGATTGTTCTCAACCAACCTTCAACTCCGCCGGCGATCATCAATCATCAAGGTGTTTCTCATTTGAAATTACCGGTGGCTAAGGTCCAACAGGAGATTTTCATATCCTACACCAAGAAAATTGACAATTTGGGAGAAAACATACTCACCGATAAAGGCATAACCCTGTTGCACGGTTGGTACCCATACCCCACCAATAATGTAGAATTCACAACCATTGCTGAACTCCCCAAAGGCTTTACCGCCATAGTAGAAAGTGATTATCTTGCCGATAGCAGGCAAAGTCCGCAGCGCTTCAAATTTTCAAAAAAAACGCAAAATCTCCACTTTGTAGCAGCACCTTTTATCATCAACAGTCTGAAGGTACGTGATGGTTTACGCGTATATACCTATTTTCAAAGTGACAATCAGGATCTATCGGCGGATTATCTTCGCGCAGCGAAAGAATATTTGCTGAGATATGAAAAGCTCATTGGTGAATATCCGTATAATCACTTCGCCATTGTTGAGAATGTATTGCCAACTGGATATGGCATGCCAACGTTTACCCTGTTGGGGAAAAGCGTCATACGTCTCCCGTTTATTAAGGACACATCCCTGGGACATGAAATTTTGCACTCTTGGTTTGGCAATGCTATAGAAGTCGCTGAAGGTTCAGGAAATTGGGCTGAGGGTTTAACAAGTTATATGGCAGATTGGCTCTATAGAGAAGACAAACAACAGGGAGGAGTGAACAGAAAGGAGCAAATTTTAAAATATCTAAGTTATGTTTCTAAGGATACCGCTATCCCATTGAGAAGCTTTACATCAGCCAGCCACAATCAACCCATGGCCAGGTCTGTCAGAAGTGTAGGATATATCAAAGGGGCTTTTATCTTCCATGAGCTGCGTGAGACCTATGGGGAAACTCTCTTCTACAAAGCCCTACAATCCTTTTATTCACGGTTTAGAGATAAAAAAGCCAGTTGGAAGGACATCCAGGAAGTATTTGAACATACCACAGGAGCTTCTCTGGTTTCCTTTTTTGAGCAGCGTCTTGATCGGCCCACAATTCCAGACTTCACCATTGATAATCTAAAATACGATATAGTGAGCGAGCCCAACACGTTAAGTTTTGCGGTGAAACAGCACACTGATGAGCCTTATATCTTTTCCCTTCCCATTACTGTAGATACCACAACAGGCCCAGTCTACTTTCAAAAACAGATACAAACGGCTAGTGAAAATATAGTGCTAAAGCTCAATTCACCGCCAATAAAACTCTCCATCGACCCGGAATACGATCTTCTACGCACTCTTCATCAAGAGGAAAGAGTTGTGAGCTGGTCATTTTTTATGGGACCGAACCCGATATGGGTGATTCCCGAAGCTGAAAATGAAACGATCTATGATAAGTTCCTTGAATTTTTCCGCAAGAAGAACTGGGAGATAAAAGATCCAGGGACATATGGAAAAAGTGATCTGACAAGCCATAATCTTATTCTTCTTGGTGTCGACAATCCTGTTACAAAATCATACTTTGGTGCAATGGCAAAACCTGCTAAAGGCATTGTTATTGAAGCAAGAAAACACCCGCTGAATAGAGATAAGTCAGTTCTTTTAGTTTCCGCCACAGACCAGGAGCAGGTTGAGTTGGTCCTCAGAAAACTTTCCCACTATGGCAAATATTCATACCTCAGCTTTGTAGATGGGAAAATTGTGGATAGAGATATCAAACCAGGGCATATGGGAATTAATTATTCACTCGCTGACGAACCCCAGATTATGCCCACTAATAGAGTTCAGAGCTTTAATGAAACCATGGGAGAGATTGGAGAGGCTAAAGTCATATACATTGGTGAAACCCATACTTCGATGACTGATCATCATCTTCAATATCGTGTAATCGAGAACTTGTATAATAGAAATAAGAATATTGCCATAGGTATGGAAATGTTTCCGGCTTCCAGCCAAAAAGTGCTCGATGAATACGTCGCCCGGGAAAGCACAATGACCGAGAGGGATTTTCTCAAAGAGTCACGGTATTTTGATGTATGGAGGTTCGATTACCGTTATTACCGAAAAATTATCAATTTTGCCAGAGAACGAGGAATTCCTTTGGTTGGCCTCAACATTGAAAGGGAAGTGGTCAGCTCAATATTCAAGCATGGCTCATCCGATCAGCTCACTCCTGAACAATTACAAAAGTTCCCTAAAGAGATGGATCTCAGTCTTCCTGGATATTATGAGCGGTTGAATTCCATGTACAGCCTCCATCTGCACGGAGGTCATGGCAAAGGGAATGTCGGCGGTTTCATTCAGGCCCAGGCTACCTGGGATGAAGTGATGGCAGACAATATCGCAAAATATATCTCTGCTATTCCAGCTACCCAGATGATAGTGCTTGCTGGAAGCCAGCATACAAGAAAAGACAGCGGCATCCCTCCGCGGGTTAAAAGGCGTCTTGATGTTCCGCAGGTGACGCTGCATAGTGCGAATGACTCCGAAAAACCATCAGAGCAACTAGCTGATTTTGTTATCTATCTGGATGAGTTGCGGTTACCTCCTGCCGGTAAAATAGGAATTTCCCTTGAAGAGATGGAAGAAAATGGTGATAATTTCGTAAAAATAACTGGGCTCACCACTGGAGGAAATGCAGGTAAAGCTGGACTTCGGAGAGGTGATATTCTCCATACCATCGATGGTTACGCCATAAAGGATATGGAGGATATTCGCATAGCTCTGGTTGGAGCTCTACCGGGAGATATTGTTCAAGTAGAATTACGACGATCATCTTTTGGTTTGGAGCCGGAAGAGTTAGAATTTGGTGTTGAACTCCACGCACCTATTGATTAGCAACTTGATACCCAAAAAGTGGATTCAAATCGGAATTGGCAATGGACTCACTCACTCGCATAGCAGAACAAAAAATAGCAGAGGCGATGAAAACCAAGGATTTTACCTCTGAGAAATGGAAGAATAAACCCCTGCCCCTGGAGAATGACAGCAATGTTCCGGACGATTTAAAAATGGCGTATAAGATTCTGAAAAACAGCGGTTATCTACC
>JAAUYD010031405.1_pt1 | contig 10659 bp, 9 predicted proteins | sample 7278101 | NCBI WGS metagenome assembly JAAUYD01 (sample SAMN14350128, study PRJNA611818) | marine sediment metagenome | isolation source: surface marine sediment (0.6m) | place: French Polynesia: Moorea | collected 2018-08
CTTACAACTTGAAGAGTAGTGCACCATTACTTAACAATGTTCCATAAATAAAATGCCGATTATTTTGAGATTTGTAAGCTCCCGAACCCACCATAACTAATGACGTCATGAGGCAACAACCAGCCAATATTGTTTGTGCTCGTAACTGGGTAAGTATCCGAGTCCCAGCTCAGATACTTGTCAGAAACTTGGGGGTCGCAGTAGCTTTGTGGTACTGTGCTACACATCTCGTAGCAGGCTACGGTGTTTGTTGTGGTACACCAATGAGAACACATCACAAGGGGGTGGAACCCCCTATCGCTTCAAGATACTAACTGCAACTAACTGCCAAGAACACCGGAAGTCAGCCCCACTACGTTGCACTCACAACTTAGTCGAGCATTTACTCGCTCAAATTGTCAGTAATCTTGCATCATAATATTTATTTTGGCGGTCCAACGCTTCAAATTAGTCCAGTAGAAAACGGATTTCCAATTTGCGTCATCATAAAGAAATCTTTGATTATACACGTTATAGATCTTGCTTTGTGTGTTTTACTTTTCCACCATGGGGCCTCGTACGCATGCTACAGCCACCTCATCTCATCCGGCATTTAATACACTAACACAATGCGAAGAGGGAGATCAAGCATCAAATGTAAATGCCAATAAGGGGACAATCCCAAATGTCTCAATGGCAATGCCCGCAACAAATAACACTAAAGAATCCGCACCAAATGCCCATATGGCGACAAATCCCACAGGCTCACATGTGAATCCATATGCAAGCTCCTCACAGACAAAGGGAAATACTTCACGGAAACCTCCTCCTAATAGGAAACAACAGTGGAAACATAACAGTTCATCATCAAAATCCAAACAAACAACTGCTCCACCAACCCCCCCAGTGAAACAAGCAAATGCTACGAATCCATCAATGCCACCACCAACACCACCCCAACAGCAACTAAAAGAGAATGCACATACCGCAAAAATGCCATCTGCACAGATTCCCACTGTACAGGTGCCTCCTACACAATCCTCACCACATATCAACAATTATGAATTACCGCGAACCAATCATGAACCAAATGAAGTATCATGGTCCCGATACTTAGTTGGTCTATCCGACTCTAAGAAAAGAACTATGGAAGCAGCAAAGAAAACATTTGATGCGTGGCGCAATTGTTTAGGAGAGACTCTGCTGTATAACATGAAGTATTATGACATTGTTGGTGAAAAGCTGGAAGAAATGTTCCTTAAATTTGCGACATATCTCATGACTGCTCACATCCCATGGGCAAACAACAACAGTAAATCCCTCGCTTTGAATTCTCGTTTGGAATATTTTAGCGCTATCAAAGAGATATTGTTGAATCGCTTCCCCGATCACCCACGTTTTGCGGAGCCCGCTTTAAAAAACTGGTACAAGCGGTTGAGAGACAATATCGAAAAGAAGTTTACTACAGAAAGGATGGACAAAATCCAGAATGGAGATAGCATGGATCGTGGAACCAAACCTATTTACAGACAAACTGATCCCAGTTTCTATAGAGTGGACGACAGAGAAAGAATGATGAACGATGGAATCGATTTGGAATCCCTATGTTTCAAATTAATGCAGCAATGCAAACAAGGGAATTCCTCGATACAGAAACGTGCCTTATTGGTTATTACCTTTCATGCCATGGCAAGGGGTGGTGAAGCCAGATTTGTCAAATTCAACGACATGTGTTGGGATGGATATTATCTTTCTCCTGACATGCAATGGTTTCAAGTCAAGACGGCAATGCAAACTCCAATGATATTTGTATGCGACTATGATAGTTACAAGAGTTGTTTCTATCATGCCATCGCTTGTTATTTTTCCATGGATAAGGGGTTGATTCATCCTCACCCAAAGGATGGTGGAGGTTATTTGTTTCCAAGCCTTGTTGGTGACATGCAAAGGGAACATGTTACCAAGTATATTACACAAACAATCAAATCTCTGATTGACATGGAAGACAACGGCTTATCTGCAAGATCCCTCCGCTATGGATGCGTTACGTATTTGACTGCAAGACCCAACATTACTGATGCAGAATTGAATGCCCGTGGAGGTTGGGCGTCATCCGAATCGCGGTCTGATTGTTACGTCGATTGTAATCCTGCACTTGTTGTACCAGCAGGAGCCGCACTTGCCGGCTGGCCCGATGCACACCAATATGTGTATCCACCTACTCTGGAAGGTTGCCAACCAGTTCAAATTGTTAAGAACTTCGTATCTGAACTGTTTCCCACTAACATCAAGCAATTTGAAGAGAATGGATACCTACGACCATTTCTTAATATCTGTGCTGCATCAATAATCATGTATCATTACGATCTGCTGAAAGATTTATCTTCAAACAACGCCATGGTATTGCATACAATGGCGGTATGTGGAAGATCTGGTGTTTCTGCAGCTATTCTAAAAGAATGGTCTTTACAGATTCGAACCGCTTGGGAAGACAAAAACGCACTTGGTTTTGCAGCGAAACAAGAAAAGGATACAATGAAAACACAGAATACTATGCTCGCGGAGATGAACAATAAGATCAACCGCCAATTGAAAGAGATCAGAGAAGAGAACAAAGAACTGAAAGACTCCGTCAGTATTTTACATCACGAACAAATACAATGGCAGCAGGAACGGCAGCATCTTGTGAAACAGACAGAGAATCTCTCAAAGGGAATGGATAAAATCATCAATATGTTACATGCCAGTTATCATGAAGGACCCACCAACCAAAAACGACAACGACTATCACGAACTTCATCCTCATCTGAAACTCCATCGTCTCCTTCAGCAACAAGTAACCCCTCGTCGACAAGCAACAAATCCAGCGGAACTACATCACATGGCATTGGTATCATAAATCCTCCAGAAAATATCGAAGTTGCTCAATCAGCCCAAGCCGTAAAACCTGAACCACAATCGGTGGAGTATGGGATAGAAACACACCTGGCTGAGGGGAATCTCAACAGTATCGAGGAAATTTTGTCATATATTTGCGACAACGGTGGTTTCTTGCCAGGAAGCAATACCATCTCAACATACAAGATCCCTCATCTGAAAGAACAAAACAAGTTAGAGAAGTGTCTTACATATGTGGATTCAATCATCACGGGAGAAGAATTAGCGGAAATAAGATGTCCTTTTGTATCGCGGAGTTATAAACTGGATCTATTCAAACGGATCGATGCCAGGGCCAACGAACTATTGAAGGAGAAAGAATTAAAGTATGGATTGATTAAAACCGGTAAGAGGACAAAAACGAATTATGCGGGAGTATGCAACAGATTGGGACGAGTTAAAGATGCGGAGTTGAAGGCAGGAGTGACAGAGAAGGGACAGCGGACGCTTTCTTTTAAGTGAAATGGTGTGTTCATGGGTGGTATAAGTGAAGTTTCTAATCATACGGTACATGTAATTTCTCTCCATTTTTTAAGTGTTACAATACTATTTACGGCATTCAATGAATGAAGTATCAAGCGTAGTCTTTTCGAGCTTGACAACAACTCTTCCATGTGGACTGTCGGGATGGTATGATTTCTTTGTTATCAATTCCGTAACTTGCACATCATCGGCGTAAAATAAACCAACCATTGCATCGAGAGTAAACTTGTTCAAATTATCAAGATCCGCTTGGCTGCATCTATTCAGTACGTCGGGTCTCCCATTTTTTGGATGCCGCAAGTAATATACCAATGACAACTTCAGAGCTTGATTTGCATCAAATTTGGGAGGTTGTTTCCCGGTGTGGGAGAGGAACAGATTTTTGCAGCATTCTTTGAATTGTTGTTGTTGTCTTTTCGATGGATTGTATCGATTGCCATTTCTATTGGATCGATCACGCTTTTGGGGAACCGGTTTCCCGCTTATACTGAAATAAATACCGTCCTTTGATAGACCGCAATAATCATCTTCATCCACATAAAATATACCACTTTTCCGCATATCTTTGGTTGCCATGGTATTGTGTGGCGCATCATTGGTTGGTTTTTGCCACATGACGTATTCGGCAAGGTATATGGCGGCAATCGCCAATTTTATATATTTCATCATGACATTGCCAATGTATGGGATCGGGGACTTACCAATCCATTTATATTTAACGAAATTGACGTATTTTATTTATGGTTATGGTCATTATGTAAGTGGCCGAATCCATATTGTTCATAAATATTTACCCGGGGATCGGTGGCTTACAAATGCCTATAGTGACCTCATTTATTTAACAAATCGGATAGATTTTATTTAAGGAAATGGTCATTTTGTAAGGCTCTGAACCCACGAGTTAGTTTGGTCTGATTGGTGGAGATTCGCTTTATATCGTCATGGGAGAGTCAATGAGAATCGTTCGTTGTGATTGGTGGAATTCCCCCTCATTGCGTCATCAGATCAGCCGTAAGGTTTGAACCCTATGATTGGTCGAATTTCATCATATGACGTCATGAAAGCTTCCGACTTTGTTGGATGGGATCAAAGCCGTACATGATGACTAATTATTTAAGGACATGACACGGTTTCATTTAACATCATGACCGTTCGTGTAAGTCGATGAACCCATCACTGTGATTGGTTTAAATGAGCCACATTACGTGAGCTCACCTTCTTTATTGTTTTACCAGCTCATTACTAGAGAACAATGTGATTGGTTGGGTTGTGCCACATTACGTCATCGACATTCCTATAGCGCACCTCTTTCTTTTTACTTCATTACTACCGTTGTCGAACCGATCACTCATATATGATATCAGAATCTGTTGTAGATCCTCCCATGCCATATGACATTGTTGCCGGTAGGGGTGTGGCAAACTGTATATGTGGTAACAATATTTACAAATCTTACCTTGGAATGTATATGGAATTATACATTTCAAGCAAAGGGAAACAACGACGTTCCCTTGTTGCATCATTGGTTGATACATGGAAATGTACGACTAATGGTCGCTTCCTGAAACGACAAGGTATTTTCTGGTACGAAATGAATAGTGATGATGCCATTAAGTTTACTATGAAATTTTTTTATTCAAGGTTCGGCCAATTGCGGCGAGATTTGGTGGATAAGAATATCATTGCAGAATCATTATTGGAATTATCAAAAAGAGAATCATCAAACTTCATCGCTGGCTGTGTGGAGTATGACACCCGCAATCAAGGAAATGATACCATCGGATCACACGCTGCAACAGAAGTAGAGACTGAAGGACTCTCTACCGAATTCTATACTGAAGGTCTCTCAACCGATGACCATAATGGAGATGAAAGTAATGTTGCAGATTATGTTCAACAAAAAGAAATACGTACACAAAGGCAGTCTATCTTAAATGAATATTTTGATACAAAACATATAGACAAAGATTCTGTGCGATTAAAGCGCCTTGGTGATCATAAATTGATTAAAGATTTCAAAGCATTATGTCTGGAAAAGGGACTCGTATCCGAACGTGACAAATGGGTTAATTGGTTTGACAACAATTTGCCAGAGGAGGAAAGAACATACGAAATTCTGGTTTGTATGATGTTGACAAATCGTGCAACGGACAAAAGTGTAGGTGTTGTTATGAGTGACTTAAGGAAAAGAGGATTATTGTTTGTAAAGAATATGATTAAGGTGGAACAGAATGATTTAGAAAATATCGTTTGGCCGGTGGGTATACATACTATTAAGGCAAAATATATCATCGAGATGTCTCGGAAATTATTGGAGTTCTACAATGGGGTGGTTCCAAAAGATTTGAATGAGATACGTAAATTCGTTGGCGTCGGTTGGAAAATTGGTTTGGTGACTTTATATGAAGGGTACCGAATTAATGCGGGTATTGCTGTTGATACACACTTATTGAAAATATTTAAAACGCTACAATGGACTGGCGAAGAATCCGGTGCGGAAAAGGCAGCAAAGGAAGTACAGCAATGGATGCCTCCTGTTGAATGGGGTATTATGAACGAGGTATATGCGGGATTGGGACAATTAATTAATCGAAGAAAACATAATTCCATCTTGGAATTAGCTGAGAGTGTGGGTGGGAGGACTAAACATATCGTCAATCTGATTGTACACCAATATTCGAACAGGAGAAAATTTAAAAACAAATTATCATTAGGAGATTTACACGAAAAAGAAGAGCAAGATTATAAGAATGATGATGATGAAGAAGAGAAAGAAAAAGAGCAAGATTATAAAAACGATGAAGAGGAAGAGGAGGAGGAGGAAGAAGAAGAAGAAATAGAAAACGGAGAAGAGGAAGAAAGAGAGGTAGAATACGCCGATGATTTCTTTTGGAGCGAGGTGGCAAATGTTACTGCAGTTTAGGTGCGTCGTTTCTTTTTCTTGCCATGTTGTGATTCGGAAAACTTTTTCTTCGGCAAATGTTTAGCTTTCTCTACCTCGTCGGGAGGGGGGTAGCATTCCTCGTTGCCGGTGACATCATTTTGGAAGATATCCAGGTTGGGTAAGCGACATACTGGGAGAGTTTCTCCTGTGAAAACAGACTGTAGTTCAAATTCACCACACTTTGCCTTCATACGGGTTTTGTTCCTGCAGTCTTGGAGCATTAAATCTCGAAGGCGATCATCCCAATTGTCGTCCAGTTCTTCCTGGTTATATTTATCAAAATGCCTTAAACAAACACGGTTTAGTACACCACTGCACCACATAAACTACAACAAACATAAACTTACATACGACGAATGCCATTGGCATACTCCATGGGGTTAAATACCAACGTAGGATTTTTCTTTCTTTCTTCAAGAAACCATTCCATATGCGCAACAAGATCTAAAAATAGATCCCAATCACTTATCACATCGAACCAGACTTTCGCCAACATCTGGGCGCTTGCCCATTCGAAATACGTCCAAATCGGTTCGTTGCAAATGTACGCGATGGGGTACATCGGTAGCCTGTATATATGGGAGGTAGACACTTCTTGAAAACATGTAATGGGCATGCCGTAACATGTCACGCATACGTGTTTGGTTACCCGCTCGCAAGGATTTTCTCTGTTGTACATATCAAAAACTACGTTCCGTTCATTCTGGAGCATCTCGCTCCAACCACACGCCATTTTGAACTCGTGATCTTCCTTGAAGGCATCGACAATCATTTTAAACATATAGGGGTAGTTCAGAGAATAGTCCTTTCCTCTGAGATTGCGTGCGCCCCTGGTAGGTCTGTGCGCAATCAACCCATCTATACAGGACATGCAATACACATGTTTGCACTTGCCTTTTATTTTTGAATGATCGTCGTGTAACAGCACGCATGCTTTTATCGGTGGCATTTCAGCACACAACATGCATTCCGTTTTGATGGTGATGTAGCTAGAGGGAATGTGTACCGGCTTTCTCCTTTCATCCCTATAGAAACAGCGAGGTTGGAAATTGGCCGCTTCCATAGCCAATTCTTCTTCCTCTGAGATAAATCCATCATCATCCATTCCACAGTCCTTGACACAAGCAGCTGTTTGGGTGGCGGAGCTGGCACTCGTTGGAGTGGAGGTGGTGGCGGAATTAATGTGGTTGTCACTGGGGTTGGTGACAGCTGTCGAATTTTTCCTGGGATAGTTGATGGCGGCAGACTCAGTTACGTTGTTGTTTGGGGTGGTGGCGTTGGCGGTCGTGGTCGCGGCTATGTCAAGGTTGTTTTTGGTGGTGTCCGTGTTGGAAACTTTGCTGTTTGCCACGGGTGAAAAGGATTTCGGGATGTTCACTTGGCCTCCAAAACTTTTCCAAAGTGTTGGACAGGACATTTTCTTCGGTTCAAATTTTCCTGGGGATAATCGTGATGGGCATTTGCGATCCATGGTTTTGGGTGGCGATATTGCATCATTCTTCTGCGGAGGGTCTTTCTTCTTTGGTGGGATTGTATTAATGTCCGTTTTTTTCATACCGTCATTGTCTTTTTCCTCACTGTGATCGTCTTTTTCCTCGGTTTCATCTGTATCTCTGTTTCCCATGTTTCCCATGGCAACTCCATCGTCCGAATCACTTGTTGAATTACATATACTTAGGTCTATAATTTCCTGCATTCACAAAATAGAAAGTAGGGGGACAAATTGAGTGGTGGGATTCCTCCTTTTGACTGATGGCATATGTCAATACTTACGATATTTTTTTGGTCATGAGATGCTGTCACCATTTCTTTCTCTTCCCTTTCTTCCATATCCGATTCCTTTTCGCCCGCAACACCAACAATTCCATCGTGGTATTGTTCTTTGTCTGAAAGCGAGGGGTCGAAAACCATCGTTCGGTCATTCTCCACATTTCCTTGTTGTGGTTGGAAATAGGCATTTTTTGATGCGCCACTGCTTCCTCCTCCGACTGAATCACTGTCACCAACGGAATCACGGCCACCGTCCCCATCGTCTTCACCATGATTGACGAATTCATCATCATCACTGCTGTTACTATCGTCGTCAAAGTTATAACTGCCTATAAACGAAGAAGTTTGTATGTTAGCTGTTGGTACGACAATACACATGAACAACATAATTCGGTACATACCTGGGCCATTGAATTGGTGAAATGCGCGGAAGGACATGATCCGTTTGTACAATCCGGGCAACTCCACATTTCCTCCGTTCCACAGAATACGTCCAGAACCATCGTTCTCGTCAAAATGGGGACTGCAATTCTTTAGACAATGCGCAAATTGTGTGATTTCCACACGGCCGTTGGTTAGTGGCTTGTAGCAAAGCATTCCACATTTGCGATTTGGGCAGTTACAAGTAGGGCATGCAAGTTTCGTATGACGGGAGGGACGATATTTCTTGTCTTTGCGCCATTCCTTTTTATTCGTTAAGAAGCAGAACCGCTTCATCAACTCTATGACCTCTTTGTAGTGGCCATATTTAACACCGCAACGAAATTCTTCTGGTATATCAGATCCTACAAAGAAACGGATATGCGTTAGTTGAAAGTAGTCGTGACAAATACAATCACACCGGCACAAAACAATAATACACTTGTGTATTAAAAAAATATTCGTGGAATATACAAGCAATAACTCACTTTTGCCACCACCATTCATGTACTTCAAGAACGGTGTTGGTTCGAGTTTGCAATCGCAATTTCTACGTTTGCTGACCGTAAATGGAGGTACCGTTCTGTTGCGTTTCTTCATTTCACCGGTTTCTGCATCAAAATATTCTTCAATTATTCTTGTACCCGATATTTCAACACCACCAAGAAAGCATCCGGTACACTGGTATTTGAAAGTGAGGCCGGTATCACCACTGGCAGTGTAATAAAGTGGCTTGCCGAAGGATACCGCATAGATCTGACAGTTGCCAAGGATGATTCCACGGGAGTTGAAAACGTATCCTGCCGGTGGTAGTTCCTTTCCAAGCCATGTTGGTGGAGCTTGAATCTGTCCCGTGGCAATCTTAGTGGCATCTGACATTTGCCTTTGCGGTGTGAACAAGGCATTGCGGCGTTGTTGACGGCTCATCATAACAGAGGTAGCCATGGTAACGATGAAAGAATACGGATCCAGGGAAGAGTGCTTTCTTGGTGTTTTGTCGAATTGTAATCTTCGGCCTATGATGGACTCTTGTATCCTGCAACGGCTTCCGTTGAGGGTGCGTTGTATTGTGTGGTGCTCTTTTTTCCACTTAAGTGCACGATTTTTTCATTACATTAGTATCTAAGTAAAGGTGGAGTGGAACGTGTTCTTTAATTGGATTTATTTATGGATTTATCTTTAGGTCAGGACATTTTCATGTGGTTCCCGTTGCGGTTGTGTGATTCGACAGGTTTTTTGGGGGTTCGCATTTTCTGGTTGGTTGGTGAATATTTGGAAATTATATCTTCCCTCTGATTGGCTGAGTATATTTATGGCATCTATGTCGGGGTAGATAGTATATAAAGATGTGTAATAAATAGGATGTGCTTATTTTCGATAGTAAATAATGGCGCGGAAAACGTGCGTCAATATTTCTCAATATTTGGGAAAGATATCATCTTCTTGATTGGTTGTGTTTATTTATGGAATTCGGGTTGGAGTAGACACTATCCATAAATGTTTAATAAACATGATGTTTTCATTTTCGATAGTAAAAACTGGCGCGGGTGTGCGCCAGAAAACATGCTTCCAAATGAACTCACTACAATTTCGACACTCTTTGTTCATTATTTCATTGTTTTCTTTTGTATTTTGTTGTGGTTGTGTATAAATTGTTGTACATGATGTGCGGATCATGGTTGTGTGCTGTTGCTGTCATCGTTGATCACGTTCGTTCGTTAATGATGCGATCGATTGAACATGGTGGTGGGATGTGGTGTCTTGCGGTGATGGTGGTTGGTGGCGCACCGGCACGGTACGTGCACGCCCGTGTGGGGTGCGCGTGTGTAACGGCTAGTTTAGATTTAGGCGAGTAGAATAACGACTAGTAACGGCTAGAAACGACTATTAGCGAGTAACCGTCCGTTGTAGAGGCGTTGGTAAGCCGGCGAACCCCGTGGGGTACCCCCCGGATACATCAGATATCTGCTCGTGACTCCAGATAGTTGCGAGTTTGTGCAGCACAAACCCGTTGGGGGAGGCCTTCCATTGGGTTATGAAGGCCCTCGAGTTTGTGTCTCCTTTTTGCGCTTTTTTGACGGTTTTTACTATAACGGTCAATAAGTTCTCCATCATCATTTTCGCGA
>JAAUYD010077906.1_pt1 | contig 10659 bp, 8 predicted proteins | sample 7278101 | NCBI WGS metagenome assembly JAAUYD01 (sample SAMN14350128, study PRJNA611818) | marine sediment metagenome | isolation source: surface marine sediment (0.6m) | place: French Polynesia: Moorea | collected 2018-08
GAAAGGTAGTCATGCTATTTATAAAAATAATCAGGGAAATAGAGTTATTGTTCCTATCCATTCTGGAAAAGATTTAAAACAAGGTACTTTGCTAGGAATGATTAAAGATATTGGAATTGATAAAGAAACATTTTTTGAGTTGCTAAAAAAATAAGCTACCAAGGCGATAACACATAGGGTGGGCATTGCCCACCCTACGATGTTTATACTTTTGCCAATTGTTTTTTAACTGGCGCGGTTAAGGCTTCTTCTAGAGGCGCACAACCTAATTTATCTTCTAAGATTTGCATCACTTCACGACCAAAATCATTGGGGTTTTGCTTCCATGCTTGTAAGCATACTTCACCAAAGAAAGAGCCTAGAGGTTCGGGATTCCAGAGGAGTTTTTTCGCTGTCCAAGGCATTAAGCTCATAGGATCGTATCCTGGTTTAAGAATGTTTTTCTCAAAAGCATATTCTTCTAGATGGGTATGGGGTTGTAAACCAATAAAAAAGATAGCAGGTTCTACTTTATCTGCGCCAAAAATCTTTTCTAGTTCTCGATGATAGGCAATTGTTTGACGGATTGTCTCATAGGTTTCATCGATGACATTAAACGAATAGTTAACCGAAACTATATCGTTAAATCCTGCTGTTTTTAAATCACGACAGTTTTGTAACACAGTACGGAGGTTATAACCCATCCGCATCTTTCTAACTAATTCTTGAGAACCGCTAGTAATGCCAATTTCAAAGTAATTCATCCCTGTCTTAACCATCAAGTCACATAATTCAGGATTGAGGTTATCAGCCCGAATATAAGAAGCCCAATGGATATCAGTCATGCCTGAATCAAGAATTTTTTCTAGTAACCCTATAGCATCAGCAATAAATCTTTTAGCAGGAATAAATTGAGCATCGGTAAACCAGAAATTACGAATTCCTCGGTCATAGAGTTGGCGCATTTCTTTAACTACTTCATCATGGGGATTAATTCTTACTTGTTTCCCTTCTACTACTGTATAGACACAGTAGCAGCAGTTGTGCGGACAACCTCTTTTAGTTTGTACGCCAATATAAAAGTCATTTTCTTGCAGATAATAGTCAAAATCTGACCAAATAGTTTGGATATAGTCGTAATTACAAGCAGTTTTCTCTAAAGGTGTCGGTTGCTCATGAATCATTCTCTCTCTGGGTTGAGTTTCCCCAGCTATGTAGCAACGCTCATCACTAAAATCTTGACCTTTTAAGAGTTTTTCTAGTAATTGTTCTCCTTCTCCTACGGAGACAATTGTCCCTTTGGGAAGTTGTTTTTGCAATTGCTCATAAAACACACTGACAGCACCGCCACCAACTACAGCGCGAGCTTGAGGGTTATATTTTCTAGCTCTAGTTAATCCTCGACGGATTAAGCCTTCATTGCGCCATAGTTCTCCATAGTAAGCGGTTGTAACTTTTAAACCTCCTAATGCTCCTTTTAACTTCACTAGGGGATTTTTAGCATAGTAAAATTCAAAGGCATTTTGTAAAGGATTACCGCCTCTACCTCCTACGGGCGCATATATCTGAATATCACGCCAAGAAAAGACCAGTAAAGTCGGCTGAAATTCATCAATACATCTATCTAAGGAAGTATTGAAGTCTAAAGGCGGTATTGTTCCTAAATCAAATATTTTCTGCTCTATTTCAGGAAAAACCTTATGAATATGATCGGATAAATAGACTACTCCAATGGGGAAAATGGGGTTACAAGGGAGGCGAACGTATAAGATTTTTTCATTCATAATATAGAAGCTACTGTGGAGTTGCCTGGTTTTATGAGTAACTGAGAAAAGTAAATAGAGTATTTATCTCATATTTTGTTTATATATCTTTACTTTAACTACATTATTTGTTTAGGATCAACTATCCTTCTTAACAATCCTAAACAGGCTAAAATAGGGAGCGACTGAAAAAAGACTTTTTATATAGTTATTTCAATAGACTTTACTCAGAGAGATTATGGACAATAATGATTGGCTTAGACAGTTATTAATGATGGGGGTGGGAACCACTTCTCTAGTTGCCGAGAAAATTAAAGAAGCTACGGATCAATGGGTCAAAGATGGTCAAATCGACTCTGAGCGTGCCAAAGCTTTTGTTGATGATTTGATGGGTCAACTTAATGCAGATCCTTCTAATTTTCAAAAACAGATGGAAAGACAGATGAAGAACATACTGCAAGATTTGGGGGTACCTCGCCAATCAGAAATAGATGAACTCAGAGGGCGTATTGATAGATTGGAAAGACAAATCAGGGATTTAGAAAACAAACTCTGGCGATAAGGTAAGTTATGAATGACCTTAGATAGTCGGGTTGCAGTGCTGGAGTCGCCTGTGGTTAGTAGTTAGTAGGAGAATTTTTTACTTACTACTTGCTGAATAAATCTAAAATCCTTGTAAATTAAAACCTAATACCTACTGCCCCAACTCACTGATTGCAGTAATAACTTTTGGGCTGATTCTGAGGTTAAAGGTTTGGCAAATAAAAATCCTTGACCAAATTCTACCCCTAAAGCTTGAAGACTCTGTAACTGTTCCTCAGTTTCAATTCCTTCTGCAATTACTTCCATATTTAAAGCCTGGGCTAAAGTAACTATAGTTTTAACAATTTCAGTATTTTGCTGATTAATATTCATAATATTGATAAAGGAACGGTCTATTTTTAAGTTATCTACGGGGAATTGGGGTAAATAGCTTAAAGAAGAATAACCAGTCCCAAAATCATCGATTGATAGTTGGATCTTACGACTTTTAATTGCCTTTAACACTGTAATAATTTGTTGGGAATTTTCAATTAGCATACTTTCAGTCATTTCTAGCTTCAGGCAATGACTATTTACTTGAGTCTCAGCAATAATGTAGTCGATAGAACTTAAAAAATCAGGATGGCGTAATTCATCTCCTGTAACGTTAATACTCATAGTTAGGGAGTTGGCTTCAGGTAGTTTATTTTGCCAAATTTTTAATTGACTACAAGCTTCGTACATAACCCATTTGCCCAAAGGAATAATTAAACCAGTTTCTTCTGCCAAAGAAATAAATTCACTGGGGGCAATAAAACCACGACGGGGATGTTGCCAACGAACTAAAGCTTCAAAACCTGATAACTTTCCATCATGGAGAGCAATAATTGGTTGATAGTACAAGACTAACTGCCATTGGGATATTCCCTCTCTCAGTTCATTTTCTAGTTCTAAACGATGCATGGCTTGGACATACATCTCTTGATTAAAAATTTCGTATCTTCCCTTGCCTAATTCTTTTGCTCGATATAGTGCTGTATCTGCATCTCTGAGTAAATCAATTTCTTGGCGATATTCCTCTGTACCGATCACAATCCCAATACTTGTAGTAATTATCAAGCTACGGTTACTAATCTCAAAGGGAGTAGCAAACTTTTCTAAAATTGCTTCTGCAACTACTATCGCATCATGAGGCTTATTAATTTGCTCTAGAAGGATCGTAAATTCATCTCCTCCTAGTCTAGCCAAAGTATTTTGGGGAGTAACACAGCTATTTAATCTTTGAGCGCAAGCAACTAGTAATTCATCTCCCGTTAGATGTCCTAGACTATCGTTAATTATTTTAAAACGGTCTAAATCAATGAATAAAATAGCAAATTGCTGATGGGGATTATTTATGGTGTTTGTTAAGCAATTTTTAGTCCGCTCCATAAATAAACTACGGTTAGGTAGCCCAGTCAGACTGTCGTGTAAAGCATCGTGACGCAATTTTTGTTCTAATCGATGACGCTGAAGAATTTCTTGTTTAAGAACCCGATTGGCAAATTCAATTTGAGCCGTTCGCTCTTCGACCCTTGCTTCTAATTCTTCATTCAAAGTTTTAATTTCTGCATATGCTGCTTGTAATGCCAGTTGATTTCTGACGCGGGCTAATACTTCTTCAACTTGAAAAGGTTTACCAATAAAATCTGCTCCTCCCAGGTTAAAAGCTTTGACTTTATCTTCTAGATCATCTTGTGCGCTCAGGAAAATAATGGGAATTGAACGGGTTGCTGCATCGGCTTTTAGTTGCTCACAGACTTGATACCCACTTAAGTCAGGCATATTAATATCTAACAAAATCAAATCAGGTACATCATTCCTTGCTCCCATTAGTGCCATAGAACCATTTTTGGCACGACGGACTATATAACCCTGGTTGGTTAAAGTAGTGGATAATAGTCGCAGATTTTCGGGGACATCATCAACGACTAAAATTTTACTAGGGACTGTTGGCTGGTCGATTTGATTCATTCTGGAGTAGGTTATTGGGTTAGTTGTAGGATCAGGTCGAAGTCTAAGTTTTCGATTTTATCTCTTAGGGATTTTGCGATCGCATTTTGTTCATCAGGAATTTGGTCAATTAACTTCAGTAGTGCATCTTCATCTAGTTGAGAGGCTGCACGATTCACTTGTTCTTGCCATTGAGAGGGCATAAAGGATAAATTTTTTAGGTTTAAATCTTGATTATTAGCAGCCAGCGGGGTTTTAGCTGGCTCTATGGCTTCGTAAATATAAGTAACGGGGATATATTGGGCAATTTTGTCAAAAAGTAGCTCATCTTTGATGGGCTTAGTCAAAAAGTCATCACAACCAGCTTGTAAAATTTCTCTTTTGCTTTCGGCAAAGGCACTGGCTGTTAGAGCCAGAATTGGGATCGGGCATTCAGTTTGAGCTTTAATGGCAATAGTGGCATCAATACCGTTCATTACAGGCATATGAATATCCATCAAGATTAAATGGGGTTGCCAATGACACCACACTTCAATAGCTTCTTTGCCATTGGCAGCTTCTTTAACTTCAAACCCCATTGCAGTGAGGAGATGATTGATCAAAAGACAATTTTCGGGTTTATCATCGACTACTAAAATGCGATATTGAGGTTGTCCTGGGGCTAATGAGATCGCTCTCTTAACTGGTTGGGGAGAACTCTCTACTACAGCAACAGATTTAACAGGTAAAGTAAGGGTAAAAGTAGAACCTACTTGTAATTGGCTCTCCACGGTAATATCACCCCCGATTAAACGGGCAAATTTACGACCAATAGAAAGTCCTAAACCAGTTCCCTGTTGAGATTTGACTCCTGCTTCTGTCTGTACAAATGGATTAAACAAATTCTGGATTTCTGAAGCTGAAATACCTACTCCTGTATCTTGGACAGCAAAGCTCAGAACATGGGATTCTCCTTGTCCCCTTATCTCCCTTATCTCCCTTGTCTCCCTTGTCCCCCTTGTCCCCTTGTCTCCCTTAGACTCTTGAATAGTTACAGTAAGTCTGACCTCTCCCCGATCAGTGAATTTTATAGCGTTATTGATTAGATTAATCAGGATTTGACGAACCTTACCTTGGTCAGTTTGAATATAAGCAGGAACATCAGGCGATCGCTCAAAAACTAACTTTAAGCCTTTTTCTTCGGCTTTAAATCCCAACATTTCGGCTAGAGAATCCAGCATATAGTGCAAGTCAAAGTTATTTAACTTCAGACTAGTTTTTCCTGCTTCAATTTTGGTCACTTCCAAAACATCATTAATTAAAGCTAGTAAATGTTCCCCACTTTGATTAATAATTCTGAGGGTTTCTTTTTGTTGGGGTGTGGCAGTGGCATCCCGATACATCACCTGGGAAAAACCCAGAATCACATTGAGAGGGGTACGCAATTCATGACTCATATTCGCCAAAAAAGCACTTTTAGCATAGTTAGCTGCTTCGGCTGCTTCTTTAGCTTGAGCTAGTTCCTGACTACTTGCTTCTAAAGAATGACTATATTCCGCCAGATCACCATGAATTTGTTTAAGATATCGGATCATCTGGTTAAAGGTATTTGCTAGGAATCCAATTTCATCATTGGACTCCACTACTGCTTGAGCGTCAAAATCCCCTGCCATAATGCTGGTAGTAGTTTCTGTTAAGCGTAAAATCGGTGCTGCAATTTTGTGACGTAACCATAAACCCATAATAATTGCCATCAAAAATGCGATCGCTCCTGCTGCTAAAGCTTGCCACTGAGCTACGATCAAGTTCTCACTACCTTTTGCTAATTCCCTGCTCAAAGCTTCCTGTTCACTGGTGACAATTTCCTCCAGTAGAGAGAGCATTTCTGCGGTTAAAGGCTCAACTTCTTGGTTTAAGAGATATAGATCTTCCCTACTTCTATCTCCTTCCACAATGGTAAACATTTCAGCAGATAGGGCAAAAAAAGCACGATAGTTATTAGCAATGATCGCTAAATGAAGTTGCTGGGATTGAGTAAATAAATTTTGTTGTCTTTTTAATTTTTGCCATGCTTGCTGATTAGCTTGAACTTGTGCAGCATATTCAAAGCGGAAGGAAGGTTCCTTAGTTACTAAATAACCTCGAAGAGAAGAGACTAACAAGGCAAATGAACTTTGATAATCGGCTAAGTCTTTGAGTAATAAAGTGTTAGTAATACTAGAATCTCGCTGGGATTGTTCTTCAATAACTCGGGCGGTTTGCCTGAGAATAACAGCAATGGCGACTTCTCCTTCATCTTTCAATAATTTGAGGGCGGGTTGATTAATCAGATAATTATCCCTCAGCCGAAATAGCCGATAGGGTAGTTCTTTCCATTGTTCATATTTAGTTTCCAACTCCTGTAGTCTCTGTTGATTGACCGTTGATGACCCATTAGCTGCTAAGGTGATCATTAACTCTAATTCTTGTTCAAATTCCTGTCTGACTTCCTGATAGCGATCTCGTAATTCCGATTCTCCTGTGGCTAAATATCCTCTGACATGACCCAACATTCTTAACAGATCTGCTTCTGCTTGAGCAGAAGTAATAGCAGTAGGGACTCTTAATTTTTGAGTCCTTCTAATGGTTTTGGTCGCTACAGTGCTACCAATATAATTCCCACCTGCTACTAGAAAAGTTAAGCTCACTAAAATCCCAAAGGCAATTGATAGAGTGTGACTTATATTTAAGTTTTTAAGTTTAGTTATAAGTATTTTGCTCACTTGCTGTTTCAGAGTATTTACGAAATCACGCTATTCATCACAGAATTGGCAAATGCTAACTCATTAATCGAGTGCCATTGCTGTATTTGAGTGCGAAAAGCTTGCCATTGTTGGTAAATTTTTTTAAAGTCTTGATCCATAGCTGCCATCTCTTCATACATTTCAAAGGCTGCTGTATATGCAGCCTGGAGAATATCTTGGCTAAAAGGTAAGAGTTTTGTCCCATCCAGAAGCATTTGCTCCAATACCTCTCCATTGACAGCATTAAATTTGGCTAACATCTTGCCGTTAACATCTGCTGCTGCTGCTTGAAATATCTCCCGATATTCTGGGGGCAATTTCTGCCATTGGCTTAAATTTACCTGAAATTCATAGCTGGTTCCTGGTTCCCACCAGCCAGGATAGTAGTAGTAGGGGGCAACTTTATCTAAACCTAAAGTCCTGTCTGCATGAGGATTTTTCCATTCCCCTGCATCAATTTCCCCTGCTTCTAAAGCACCAAAAATCCGATTACCTGCTAAAGAAACAACTTCTACTCCCAATCGCTCCAAAATCAGTCCACCCATACCTGGGACTCTCATTCTCAAACCCTTAAAATCTTCAATAGTATTAACTTTTTGTTTAAACCAACCTCCCATTTGTGTCCCTGTATTGCCCCCAGGAAAATTAATAATGCCCAAGTTGGCATACAATTTTTGCATTGCTTCCAAGCCTCCACCATAGTAGAGCCAGGCATTTTGCTGGGCAGCAGTCAAGCCAAAGGGCATAGTGGTGCCAAATGCCAGAGCCTTACCATATTTGAGATAGTAGTAACTGGCAGAATGACCACATTCTACTGTGCCATCTTGAACACCTTGGAGTACTTCTAGCCCTTCTGTGAGTTCTCCTGCTGCATAGGGCGTAATTACAAAACGCCCATTAGTCATCACATTTACTTGCTGACAGAGTAGATCTGCTGCATCAAATAATATTTGGAGAGATTTGGGCCAGCTAGTAGCCATGCGCCAACGCACCACAGGTTGATTAACTTTTGGATTAGTAGTAGGTTGGGTAGTAGGGTCAGAATTGCGATTGCTACAAGCTCCTAATGCGGTAGCTCCAATTGCACCTAAAGTAGTATTAGTAAAAAATTGACGGCGGGGGATGCTCTTATGCGCTTGCGCTTGTGCTTGCGAAGCTCTACCCGCAGGGGCAGCGGTATCCTTTAGGATTAACCAAGAGCCTATCCAACTGCCATGTTGAGGATGTTTCATTTACTTAATTGTTTTAGAAGTGAAATTAGCAAAGCTCAATTCGTTAATTTGATTCCAACGATAGACTTGATCCCGAAATTTTTGCCACTGTCGATATACTTGGCGGAAGGTTTGATCTTTGTTGCTATATTCTTCTAGTACTTCTAACGTAGTATTTTGGGCAGCCTTGATAATTTCAAAACTGAACGGGATTAATTCGGTTCCGCGATCGCGTATTCGTTGTAAAACTTTACCATTTTTGGCGTTATACTCTGCTAACATGGTGTTATTAACCATACTAGCAGCAACTTTTAATATTTCTTGATATTCTATTGGTAATTCTTGCCATTGCTGAGCATTAACCTGTAATTCGTAAGTTGCCCCAGGTTCCCACCAACCAGGATAGTAGTAGTACGGTGCTGCTTTGGGCAATCCTATAATTTCGTCATCGTAGGGATTATTCCACTCCACCGCGTCTATTTTTCCTTCCAGTAGTGCAGCCACAATTTGGTCTACGGGTAAAACTTGTACTTCTACTCCCAGACGAGACATCACCTCACTACCAAGTCCAGGAATTCGCATCTTTAAGCCTTGAAGATCATCAAGAGTGGAGATTTTACGCCGAAACCAACCCCCCATCTGTACCCCTGTATTACCCGCAGGAAAGCTGACAATACCCAAATCCTGATAGATTTCATTGATCAATTCTTGACCACCGCCATAATAAAGCCAAGAGTTTTGCTGTTCTGCATTCATCCCGAAGGGAATAGTTGTGCCAAATGCTAAAGCTGGATGTTGATCAAAATAGTAGTAACTCGCAGTATGTCCACACTCTACAGTATTTTCTTTGACCGCATCTAATACACCAAAACCAGAAGTTATTTCTTCTGCTGCATAGGGAGTAATGGTAAAACGACCATCGGTCATAGCAGAAACGCGATCACAAATTCTTTTGGCTCCACCAAATAAAATATCTAGGGATTTGGGCCAACTAGTAGTCATCCGCCACCGAATTATGGGCAGAGAATTAGCTTGGGAGGAGGAAATCGGGAAAGCTAAAGTGCTAGTTGCCCCAATTGCAGCCGAACCTAATAAGTAACGGCGTTTCATACAATATTTCTCTAAATAAATGATCTACTTAGATTATTCCCAAAAAAGTCCAATACTCTTCAACTTTGAAATGATGGGTTGAGATGAGACAAGGAGGAAGTAGAAGAAAATTTAGTTATACTTATCCCTATCCTGGTTAATTCAGTCTAATGAAATATTTTTTGGTTCTTGACGGATTATGATTTGTTCAGCATCAACTTCTTTGACACCTTTTGTTGCCCTGGCAATATTTACTACTCTTTCAAAGGTGTATTTATCTGGTACTGTACCTTTTAAAACTATTTTGCTGCCAGTTTGGGCTACATAAACACTATTGTCATAATCTAAGGCTAGTAGAATTTCATCTTCTCTGAGAGACTGAGTGATTCTTGTTGCTAAACCACTTTCAGTATATCTTCCATCTATACCAATTCTTTCTTTGGGAATTTTGGATAGTTCCTCGGTAGTAATCTTTTTATAACCGCTTACTATTAAAAAAGAAACTAGTATTAGGATGATTGATTTTATCGGAACTAAACTATACCTTAATCTCATTGCTTTTTTAATTTAAGTCTTTTTTAATTTAAGTGTTTATACTGATTAGTATAGTAGTTTTCACTACTTATTTCAAATTATTAAGTGTGCAATCAGCTAAAATTTTGTTGCCTTCTACTTCCTAGCCCCTCGTTAGGTCTAAATACTACACTTCAAAAAGATTTTGTATTACATAGCTAATTGATCATCAATAAATTTTTGCCATGTTTTATTGGGAGTCCAAATTTTAGCTAAATCTATTTTTGCCTGTTCAGGAGCAAAATTTCCTCGCCTCAAACGATAAATATACATAAAGGCAGATACTCTTTTATTAGCAGCACAGTGAATCAATAAAGGTTGGTGATTGTTATGTTCTAATACTTGGCAAAAGTTGATCAAATCTTCTGAGGTAGGATTATTAAAATCTATGGGAATATTAATATATTTCATACCCAAGGATTCTACTAGTTTCTTTTCATTAGATAGGGCATTGGGTGAAGCAGAAGTAGCTAAATTAATTACTATTTTGTATCCAGCATCTTTTATTAAAGATAACTGTTTTTCTGTAGGTTGTCCTGCTGTAGCAATAGTGTCTGTAAGCTGGAGAAAGTTAGAGATATCTTCTAGTTTGATAGCCATGAAGTTAATACTTAACTAGAGATTAAGAGCAAATTTTAATAAATTGATGATGGTTGTGACAGCATCAGTAAACTAATGAATTCCATAATATAAAATTGCAGAATTATTAACTAACCACTATAAGACTAATCCTTAGTAAACTGAGATTTAATCTTATCTATAGCACTA
>JAAUYD010219955.1_pt1 | contig 10659 bp, 8 predicted proteins | sample 7278101 | NCBI WGS metagenome assembly JAAUYD01 (sample SAMN14350128, study PRJNA611818) | marine sediment metagenome | isolation source: surface marine sediment (0.6m) | place: French Polynesia: Moorea | collected 2018-08
GGAGGATGATAAAATGGAAAAATTGAGCACCAGAATTTTTCTTTTTGGTCTTGTGACAGTCTGTTCAGTCCTGTTGATCAGCGGGCTCGCCATGGCCCGAACCCAATTTGTTTCCATCGGTACCGGTGGTACCGGCGGTATTTACTATCCCTATGGCGGTGGGGTGGCTGAGATCTGGACCAAACACGTCAAAGATGTCAGGGCGGTGGCCGAGGTCACCGGCGCCAGTGTGGAGAATGTCAAACTGGCCCACAAGGGTGAAACGGTGATCGGTGAGGTCATGGGTGACGTCGCTGTGGCCGGCTACAACGGACTGGAAAATAAATTCAAAGGCAAAAAGTACGACATCCTTTCCATGGCGATTATGTATCCCAACCTGCTGCAGGTGGTTACCCTTAAAAAAAGCGGTATCACCAACATTGAACAGATCAAGGGCAAAAAAATCAGCTCGGGCAGTCCGGGCAGCGGAACCAATTTTATGGCGGAAACCGTTTTCAAGGCCCTGGGGATTCCACTGGATTCTTACAAAGACAGCCGCTTGTCGTTTACAGAGAGTGCCAATGCCTTAAGAGACGGCACCATCGAGGTGGGCGTCTGGTCTGTGGGACCCGGTACCAGCTCGATCCTGGATCTGGCCACCACCCATGACATTCACATCATCTCATTTACCCCGGAACAGCTAAAGAAAATCCAGGCCGCCAACGAGGAATACTCTGCCGTTGATTTGGCCGGCGGTGTGTACCGCGGGGTTGACAATTCCGTCCCCACCATAGGGGTTTGGAACGTGATGATCTGTCAGAAGTCGCTGGATACGGATTTGGTTTACAACCTGGTGAAAGCCCTCTTCGAACACCAAGACTATCTGCTTAAAATTCATCCGTCGGCCTCCTATACAACCGCCGAGAATGCCGTCAAGTATTCACCCATTCCGCTTCATCCGGGTACGGTCAAGTATCTGAAAGAAAAGGGTCTCTCCGTACCGGCAACGCTCATGCCATAGGAGATGCGTCTTGACAAATCCCAGCCGGCGGCTCTTTTTAGGGGCCGCCGGCTTCGCTTTAACCCTATTTGTGGCAGGTTTGCTGGCCTCCGGCGGACTGGAGCTGAGAGTTGTTCCGGTAAAAGGCGGGTCGCCGCTGCTGATCTTGCCCTTGGAACCGGGCGAACGTTTTACACTGCACTATTATCACTCGGTTGAAAACGCTCCCATCTGGGAAGCGCACAGCCTGGATGAAACGGGGCGCATATACATTGAAGAAGAGCGTTATCTGAAATTCGGTGCCGGGATGGGACGCATGCCGGGCGTCGGCCGTATGGTTCGGCGGGAACCCTATGAGGTCATTGAGGACATGCACATGCCCACCGGAAATTTTGTCCTGCGAATCGGCAGCCGTGGCGTGGACCACACCGTCATTTGGCGGGGGACGGCCACAAACCTATCGGCGGTGGCGCCGCATCAGGCCGTGCGTTTTTCGGCACGACCGGTAAGCCGGCTGTACAGTTGGTGGCGACGTTTTTTGCCGCATTCGGCCACACCGATCTTGGGGAGTGATTAATGCCAGGGGAAACTCCAAACTCAAAATTCAACCAGCCGACCGGTGGGATTGCGACCGGGAGCAGCGTACCTGCCGATCACAATCTATCTTTGGCGCAGGTGACTGCCGCGATTGTGTTGGTGCTTTCGGTCAGCTTAAGCCTGTATCAGCTATATACGGCAGGAATTGCGGCCTTGACGGCACTGATTCAACGTTCAATTCATCTGGGTGCAATTCTGTCACTGACGTTTCTCTTAAAACCGCCGTTTAAAGGTGCACGTAAGGATAAATTAAGCCTCTGGTTGATTCTAGACTGGACGCTGGTGTTTCTGTCCATACTCTGCGTCAGCTACATCATCTACAATCTCAATGCGATTTTTGAACGACAGGGAGACTGGCTGCCCAGCGACTTGGCAATTAGTATCATCGGCACAATTCTCGTGCTGGAGGCTTGTCGCAGGGTGATCGGGACCGTCATGACGGGCATCTGCATGGCGGCGATTGCCTATGCATTATACGGTCCGTACATGCCCGAACTGATTATCCACAAGGGTTACAGCATCGAGCGGATTTCCACCACCCTGTGGCTGACCACCGAGGGCATCTTTGGCCTGCCCATCGGAGTAGCCGCTACCTTTGTCTATGTATTCGTGCTGTTTGGCGCCGTACTTGAAGCAACCGGCGGCGGCAACTTTTTCATCGATCTGGCCTACGCTCTGACCGGCCGTTTTTCAGGCGGACCGGCTAAAACCGCCGTGGTGGCTTCGGGTTTCCTGGGCTCGGTTTCCGGTTCCGCCGTCGGCAATGTGGTGGCCACCGGCTCTTTCACCATTCCCATGATGAAGCGCGTCGGCTACCGACCCCACGTCGCCGGCGCCATTGAAGCGGCCGCTTCCACCGGCGGCCAGCTCATGCCACCGATCATGGGTGCCGGGGCCTTCCTGATGGCGGAATTCACCAGCACCAGCTATCTGACCATCATCAAGGTTGCCCTGATTCCGGCGATCATGTACTATCTGACCGTGCTGTTTTTCGTGCATTTCGAAGCTCAGAAACAAAACTTGAGTGGACAGCCCAAAGAAAATCTGCCAAAAATCGCCATCGTTTTGCGTGAGGGTCTGCACTTCATCATTCCCCTAGCCATACTGATATATGTTCTGGTAGCCAACTATTCGCCTATGAGGGCAGGTTTTGTGGCTGTTTTGAGCACATTTGCCGCCAGTCTGATTGCCAATGCCGTGCGTTGGACGGTGTCCGCCAATAAAATCCCGACCGATGATCCTCAGCGTAGAACTTTGTATGATTTCGGCCGCAATGAATTCAAACAGATAATGGGGTCATTGGAGAAGGGAGCCCGCAACGCGATTATGGTCTCTGTGGCCTGTGCGGCCGCCGGCATCATCGTCGGCATGGTCACACTGACCGGTATGGGCCTTAAGTTTTCCAGCCTGGTTTTGGATCTCAGTTTCGGCATCAAGGCCTTAGCGATTCTGCTAATTGGCGCTGCCTCGCTGGTCCTGGGCATGGGACTGCCGGTAACGGCCAGCTACATTGTGCTGGCAACCCTGGCCGGTCCGGCATTGCTGGATATGGGAGTACCCATCCTGGTAACCCACATGATCGTATTCTGGTATTCCCAGGATGCCAATGTCACGCCGCCGGTCAGCCTGGCCAGTTTTGCCGGGGCCGGCGTGGCCGGTGCCAATCCCATGCAAACCGCATTTACTTCCTGGAAATTGGCCAAAGGACTGTATATCATTCCCATTATCATGGCCTACCGTCCACTTCTCGGGATGGGCCCAGATTATGAACTGCTCCATTGGGAGGTCGTTTTTACCATGCTCACCACTGCTGTGGGGCTGATTGCCTTTGCGTCGGCGCTGGAGCGCTACTTCATACGGACGGCCACCTGGCTTGAAACGGTATTGTTTTCGGTGGCGGCGGCCGGATTGTTCTGGACCGAGCTGTGGGCGGACCTGATTGGTTGGGCTGCGTTTGTGCTGGTAGTCTTGCTGCAAAAATTTTATGATCCCTTTAAAAAATAAAGGTTTCCATTTTTTCAACAATTCGATCAGCCAGATCCGGAAATTTACCACTCGCAATTGCCTGCCGAATGAGCTGCTTGTTTTTTTGAGGTGCATGGATCGCTTTGCTCACTAAGGTGGATTCAGCATCAATCAATTTCAGATATTATAATAAATTATAATTCAATTGGGTAGAACATCTTTTCGTCTCTCTCCGGTAAAAAAATACAGCGCGGAGACGATCACCAGACAGACGGAACACAATATAAAAGCGGCGTTAAACGCTTCCGGCCCGCGGGAGGCATCGGGATAGAGGGATTGCATGAGACTTCCCAGGCCCTGAAGGAACACTGCCGGTCCAATCATATTAAAAAAGTTGACGCCGGTCATGGTTACGCCGGCCATCGCCAGCGGCATCATCTCTTTGATATGGGGGTACATCAACAACCCGGAGGCGTTGAAAAAACCGAAGCAGAAGAAAAGCACAGCCAGCACTGTGGGTTGCGTTTCGGCCGGAATTACCGTTAATATAATGATGGTCAGCGTCATGCCTATCAGGCCGGCAATGACAACCCCTTTGCGGGTTCTAAACAGTCTGTCGGAAAGGGCTCCCAGGCACGGTGCTCCCAAAATCATTCCAACATTCAATAGCAGTATCAGATTGCCGGTGGTTATCGCAGAATACCCCATTACTTCTATCAAAAACGGTCCTGCCCAAAGGGCCTGGAAAGCGGCCAGCACCCCATAGCGGACTAGGGTGCTGAATGATATGATCCAATAATCTTTGTGCTTAAAAAGCAATTGTATGTTGGCCAGGACAGCATGCATGCTTGTTGGAGAACTGCCATCTATTTTGTTCGGGGAATCCGCCGGCGGGTCGCAAACGACGACATAAAACACAAGGGTCAAAAGAAGATTGATGCCCGCAATGAGTTGGAAGCTGGCCCGCCAACCAACATTCTCCACCAATACAACCAGGGGGGTTGTCGCCACCATGTTTCCGACCGTGCCGATGGCAGCAACAACCCCAATGAGGGTGGCAAATTTTCTGGGGCTGAACCACAGGGTCAGAAGCTTAAATGTTCCCATTAAATTGCAGGCCATGCCGGCCCCCAGTAGAACACGGCCCACCACAGCCAGCGCCGGCGAATCGGCCCATGAGAATACAAGGGCGCCCAGTATGCCGATGGCGGAGAGCACCGTCATCAAGATTCTTGGACCTATTTTATCCAAAAAAAGGCTGATAGGTATTTGGGTAAGGGCAAAGGCATAAAAAAAAGAGGCGGATACCAAACCAAGCCCCTCGGTATCCAGGGAAAGATCCCGGATCAACATGGGCGCAATAACCGCATTGGAGACCCGATAAAATTGTGAGATAAAAAAAAGAGAAGAGGAAATCGAAAATATTAGCCAGCGGCGAGACATGTAATTTAGTTGCGTTCAGAGGTTCAGGGTTTGAAGGTTCAAGGTTTACCCTAAAGGGTTGCCTTGTCTCAATAATTTGGAATCGCCCCGCCTATGTCTGATTTTGGACTCCATACTTACCGGCCAACGATTCATCATATTTTGCTTTTCTCGATTCGCACCTTTTTCTGGGGCATAGTTGGCAGCTATAGAAAGACACCTCCGTTGGGAAGTAAAGGCCGGATATCGATTTGGCCGGCATCATCAGGAGATTGCGGGTCAACCTTACACCAATTGACGCTTCCACGTCTCCGAGCAGTCCGAACAAAGGCCCCTGCTCTTCAATGGGCCAGTCCGACAATGATCCCGGGGCCATGGATGATAATTTTTCCAGGGCAAATTTAGACTGCAAGTGTTTTTTTAACTCTTTCTGAACAGACGTCAGGGCAAGGTTACCAATGCAATCCAGGTAGTAATTTTCTAATAAATCACTGCAGGTATTTTGTTTCTCGCCCAATTTGCGGCCGAGGGTGATGACATAGGGAAAAATTCTTTCCACCCGGTCCAAATTCTTTCGCAGGACGCCGCTTTTTAATGTTAATCCCCCGACGACGACGCTGTCCTCCAACTTTTCATCGATATAGCTGACGTTATAAATCGCTTTGGGTTCGATGAGTTGCTGAACCGTGTCGACGAGGCTCCGGACCTGATTAAAATCGCTGTCCGGTTTCATGTGAAGTTTTTTTCGCACCTTATCCAGATTGAGATTAACGGTGACGCGATCTAAAATTGCCATGGGTTGATAATGTCTCCACGCTATGTTAGGCACCTAATCTAAACCATGCTGACAATTTGAAATAATGAATCAATGACAGTATATTTTCCCACAATGCCAAGTTTATACTCGGTTCTTTAACTGTTATATATACCCAAAAATTTAACAAACGTAACAAGTTTTAGTATCGCTTTTAGGCGGAACTTCGCTATCATATCATCAGAGACTAAAATGAGGTTGGATTGATACTAAACATTTCATATAAATTTATCATTATGACCATTCTGGCCGGAGTTATTTTCTTCGTGTTCCCCCAGATTGATCTGTCGGTTTCTGCATTTTTCTTTAAAAACGAACACTTTTACCTTGCAAAAGCACCATTTGTCAAATTCATATACAATTATGCCCCACTACTGGCGGTACTAACCGGGATATTCGCATTTTTTGCAACTATATTCATGACTATCAAGAAAATAGATCTATTGTTCGGTTTCAGGAGAAAAATATATTTGTTTATGTTTCTTGCCCTTCTCGTAGGCCCGGCACTGATTGTCAATCTAGTTCTGAAAGAGAATTTCGGACGGGCAAGACCAAGAAACATTGTGGAATTCGGCGGCAATAAAGAGTTTACTAAGCCTTTTAGCATGTCCAATCAATGCGAAAAAAACTGTTCATTCGTAAGCGGCCACTCTTCAGCCGGATTCTATTTTTGTACCTTATCCCTGATCTTTTTAGGCAGGAAAAAGAGACTCGTCTTCTGGGGCGGTATTTTGCTGGGCACGATCATCGGCTTTATTAGAATTATCGGAGGCGGGCATTTTGCCAGCGATATCTATTTTTCTTTTGTGGCAGTGTATCTGCCTGCGCTCTTACTTCACTATTGGATGTTTTTTGATGAATACAGATAAATATAGTTACTTGATGACTGATAAAAATGCTGTCCTGCTGCTTTTAATCATCTCAATAGGGCATAGCATCTACAATACTAGTCTTCAACTGAATATGGATGAAGCCTATTACTGGCTATGGAGTACCAAACTCCAGTTGAGCTACTATGATCATCCACCCATGGTGGCGTATATTATTAAAATATTCACCCTGTTCGGTGACAGCGAATTTTTTGTCCGACTGGGAGCTGTAGTCTGTATGAGCATCTCTGCCTGGTACGTTTTCCTGCTAAGCAAAGAGGTATTTGACAACGATGTTGCTTGGCTCACTCTCATTACAGGTGCTATTCTTCCCGCAACCAATATGGGTTACACCATCATCACGCCGGATGCTCCCTTGATACTTTTCTGGTCAACCTCATCCTACTACGCTTACAAAGCTCTATTCGAAGATCGATGGTCTTATTACATTCTGGCAGGCATCCATATCGGACTCTTGATGCTCAGTAAATACACATCTGTCCTATTCTTGGCATTTCTGCTGCTGTTTATCATGATCAAACTACCCAAAAAACTGCTCAGCCCCAAGCCATGGATAGCGATAATTATGTCGTTTATTATTTTCTCACCGGTGCTCATATGGAATTATCAGCATGATTGGATCAGCTTTACATACCAATATACCCACGGAACATCATCTGAATTCAGAATACGTTTTGATAAATTTTTTGAATTCTTCGGCGGACTTTTTGCCGTCTTTACCCCAATATTCTTTTCAATTCTACTCTACGGAACCTTCAAATTCAAAAACTGGTTCTTTGATAACAAGCGCTTTTATATTGCCTTTTCATACATTTTTCCGCTCGCTTTTTTCCTATACAAAGCACTTTTTAAAAAAATGGAGCTTAATTGGGTAGCCATTGCGTTTATCCCGGGTATGATTCTGTTTGCCTATACCGTCAAACATTACAATTTTAAGAAATCATATAAAGTCGGCGCTTACATGTCACTTTTTATTACGCTGGTGCTCCATTTTCCCACAATGTTCTTTCTTCCTCCGGCACTGAATATTCATAACCGGATATCTGGCTATAGGGAGGTCGTCAAGCATATGCAGCAATATATAAGGCCAGGCGATGCTCTTTTCGGAGACCGCCTCACTCGGGCAGCCATCTTCACCTATTACACGGAAGACCATCCAAGAACCTACATTCCCACCCCATCAAAATTTAGCTCATACACACTCTGGGATAAGGGAATCGACTTCACTAAAATGAGCGGTATTTACTATTCAAAAAGAGACAGGATGAAAAACCTTAAAGATGTTTTTGGAAAAGTTGAACTAATTGAAAAATATGTCGTCAAAAAGAAAGGATTTAGTGATAAAGAGTTTTACATCTACAGGTGTAACTAATCGATGGGATGTGGTAAAGTCACTGTTTTTGACTAGGTTTCCAAAGAGTCCTTTAATGTATTCAGATGATGTGATCTAGTTGCCGTAAACCAGCCTTGGCAACCAGAGAATAATCTCGGGGAAAATGACAACCAGGGCCAGTCCGACGGCCTGCAAGAATAGAAAGGGCACCGCAGCCCGGAATATGATTCCCATGGTGATTTCCGGCGGCGCCACGCTTTTCAGATAAAAGAGGGCATATCCGAAAGGCGGGCTTAGAAAGGACATTTGCATGTTCACCATATAGACCACCCCGAACCACAGGGACACCTCCCCCGGGGGCACTCCCGGAAAACCAAATACCCCATCCCAGGGCAGGGAGCGCATGATCGGGGCGAAAATCGGAACCGCCAGCAACAGAATACCGACCCAGTCCAAGAACATGCCGAGCAGAATCAGCAGGACCATCATGATCATTAAAATACCGTAGGGTCCCAGGCCGGTACCCAGCAAGGATTCGGTCACAAATTGCTGACCGCCGTTTACAATATAAAAGCCGACGAAGATGCTGGCGCCGAACATGATCCAGAGCACCATCGTGGACGCCTTGAGGGTGGTGATGGCCGCTTTGGCAATATTTGTCCAGGACAATTTACGTGACAGGGCCGCCACAACCAGGGCCCCAAAGGTGCCGATACCCGCAGCCTCGACCGGAGTGGCCACACCGGCAAAAATGACGCCCAGCACCAGAATCACCAGCATAATCGGTGCGATAATGCCCTTGAGCAGTTTGATTTTTTCTTTGACACTGATCCGCTCCTCTTTGGGCAGCGCAGGGCCGTGACCCTCCTTCATATAGCTTCGAGCCGTGACATAAAGGATGTACATCCCCGAAAGTAAAAAACCCGGAAAGAAGGCGCCGATGAATAATTCCCCCACCGATTGCTGGGCGACCACCGCGAAAATTATAGCCAGGATTGACGGCGGGATTAGAATGCCCAGGGTCCCGCCGGCCAGAATGGATCCGCAGGCCATTTCGGGATTGTATTTACGTTTGAGCATGGCCGGCAGTGCAATGATGCCCATGGTCACCTCCGCGGCACCGATCACGCCCACCATGGCGGCCAGTATCGTCGAAGCGATAATGGTAGCAGTGGCCAGACCGCCCTTCAGGCCACCGAGAATCTGGTAGACGACATCGAACAGTTCCTCAATCAGCCCTGCCGCCGCCAGGACGGATGCCATGAATATGAACAGCGGGATGGCCGATAGCTGGTAGTCGGTCATAAAGGGGAAGATGCGTGATGGCAAAATATGAAGCATTTGCGCATCTCCGAATAAAAACAGAAACACCACTCCCAATCCACCGGTGACAAAGGCCAGCGGCAGGCCCATCAGGAGCAACAGTATCAAGGTGCTAAACATCCAAAATGTCAGCCAGCCAATAGTGATTTCCAAACCCATAATTTATACCCTTTTGCCAAACAGGACGATCAGATCCTTCATCAATTTGGTGATTCCATCCAACAGCAGCAGCAGCGCCCCCACCGACAATGTCACTTTTACCGGCCAATATTGAATGGCCCACTCGGTAAAGGACACCTCCCATACGCCAATTGAATCGGCTGCAAATACCCAGCCCGTCCATAACAGAACAATACAAAAAATAAAAAAGAAGATCGAGGTAAACACGTTGACAGCGGCCTTCATGCGCAGTGGAAAATATTGATAGACAACGTCCACATGGACATGGGCGTGCTCGCGGTGGGTAAATCCGGCAGCCAGCACATACTGCATGCCGAACATCAGAAACATGCTTTCGTGAGCCCAGTTTGTCGGTGAATTGAAGAGGTAGCGGGCCAGCACTTCATAGTAGTATACAAATACGGCGATGATCGACCAGAAACTAACGTATTCTCCAACATAACCATTGATCTTGTCGACCCAGAGAAAAAAAGGATTTTTGACTTCCACCTTAATGGTCGCTTCGGCCTTACCAAGCTTTTCAAATTCAGCCATCTTGTCGATGGCTTCAGCAGCGGCGGCCTCTGCTTCCCGGGTTGCGCACTTTCTTAGCATACCGGGCAGCAAAAAAGCATCGATCAGCAAAAATATTGCAATGACGATGGCCGCGATACTGGTGAAGCGGAACCATTTCGCGTGATTCGCCTCTTGTTCCGCCAGGTGCTGCTGGGCGGCTGCGATGGCCTGTTTGGCCTCGTCCATTTTCTGCTGGGCACCTTCCCGGCCTTTGTCAATCGCCTTTTGAGCTCGCTCAATATCGAATTCGGCGATGCTGACCTCATTCTTAACACCGGAAAGCGCATCAACAGCGTTTCGGACCTGGACGTTGAAAAGCAACAGCGCAACGAACAGGGGAATATAAATCAGCCCCCATGCACTTCTGACGTAAAAGCGGTGCAACCCGACAAACCCGCCGCAGAACCACAGCAAATAGGCGATACGATTTGATAAAATGCCATCGACTTCCTTTCCTCTCTGCTTGCGTACAATGTACATGGCAATAAGGGGGACGAAAATCAGTCCGCCCCAGTAAAGCCAATGGGGTAATATAAACGGTAAATATGGCATATAACCATCCTAATTGAATGAATACATTAAAAACCGATTTGTCAGAGAC
>JAAUYD010047006.1_pt1 | contig 10658 bp, 9 predicted proteins | sample 7278101 | NCBI WGS metagenome assembly JAAUYD01 (sample SAMN14350128, study PRJNA611818) | marine sediment metagenome | isolation source: surface marine sediment (0.6m) | place: French Polynesia: Moorea | collected 2018-08
CCTACGTGTTCGCGGGCTGGGTCTTCGACGGCAGCGCCGACGAGCGCCGCACCTTGCAGGACGCGACCGTCGGCGCGATCGCGGCGCTCCACGACATCGATCCCGTCGCGTCGGGCGCCTCCTTCCTCGAGTTCGACCTGCCCGGCGAGACGCCGCTGCGCCGCCACATGGCGAACCAGAGGAGCTTCTACGCGTGGATCCAGCAGGATGGCGTGTCGCATCCCGTGATCGACAGGATCCTGGTCTGGCTCGAGGAGCACTGGCCCGCCGACGAGGGCGACACCGTGATCAGCTGGGGCGACTCGCGGATCGGCAACGTGCTCTACGACGGCTGGACGCCCTCGGCGCTGCTCGATTGGGAGATGGCCGCGCTGGGCCCGCGCGAGCTCGACCTCGGCTGGCTCGCCTTCATGCACCGCTTCTTCCACGACATCGCGACGGGCGCGGGCCAGCCCGGCCTGCGCGACTTCCTGCGCCTCGAGGACATCGGGGCGACCTACGAGCGGATCACGGGCAAGACCCCGAAGGATCTCCGCTGGTACTTCGCCTACGCGGCCATGCGTCACGGCATCATCATGGCGCGCATCCACCGCCGCATGGTGCAGTTCGGGGAGGCCGAGTGGGGCGACGACCCCGACGACGTGATTCCCCATCGCGCGACGATCGAGGGCATCCTCGACGGCACGTACCGGTAGGGGTCTCCCATGAACAACCCGACCGGCGAGCTGCTCGACGAGGACGAGCACTTCACGCATCAGATCACCGAGACCTTCGCGACGGCGGGCAGCAGCGATCCGGCCTGGACCGAGAAGGTCTGCGCGATGGCCATGGCGCGCGACGGCAGCCTGCAGATCGGTTTCGGGCTCGGCAAGTACACGAACCGCAACGTCATGGACGGCTACGCGGCGGTCTCGCGCGGCAAGGAGCAGTGGACGGTGCGCGCGAGCCGACAGCTCTCGCCGACGCCGACGCTCACGCGCATCGGCCCGATCCACTACGAGGTCGAGGAGCCCATGAAGGTGGTGCGCTTCCGGCTCGAGCCCAACGACACGCAGCCGATCGCGTTCGACTGGCGCTTCGAGCGCGTGCTGCCGCCCTTCCTCGAGGATCGCACCTTCAATCGCGCCGGCTACCGGATCAGCTCGGAGCTGGTCCGCTACCACCAGACCGGCGTCGCCTCGGGCTGGATCCTTCTGGGCGGTGAGCGCATCGAGATGAGCCACGACGGCTGGGTCTCGACCCGCGACCACTCCTGGGGCGTGCGCTACGACGTGGGCACGCCGCCGACCGACATGGAGCCGCGGCCGGGCATCCCGCCCGGCATGGGCTTCATGATGATCTGGTGCCCCGTGCTCATGGAGAAGGAGGACGGCACCCGGTACGCGTTCCATCTCCACTTCACCTGGATCAAGGGACACGGCTTCGAACAGAAGATGACGACCGCGCGCATCGAGCATCCCGACGGGCGCGAGGAGGTCATCCGCGATCTCGAGCCGCACCTGCGCTTCGATCCCGACAACCGGCGCCTGCTCGGCGGCAGCCTCGTCTGCCACATGGCCGACGGCAGCGTGCGCCCGCTCGAGATCCGCCCGATGGGCGACACGGGCGTGCACCTCGGGGCCGGCCTCTACTTCGGCTTCGACGGCCACCACCACGGCGAGTGGCGCGGGCCCCTGCACGTGGACGGCGAGCACATCGCCGACTGCACGACGCCCGAGAACGCGCGGCGCCTGCACCAGATCCGCGATACGGCCGTGGCCGTGCTCGACCCGGTCGGCGGCGGCAAGGGCTGGGGCAACTGCCAGCCGATCGCCTCCGGGCCGTGGCCCGAGCTCGGCCTGGCCGACGAGGAGTGGATGTAGCGGCCCGCGTCGGTGCCTCCGGAACCGGCATGCGGCGCGGGCATCCCAGCCCCGGGAGGCCCTGCACCATGGCACTGCGACGACTTCGATCCCTGCGTTGGGGCGCCCTCGTGGGCGTGGCCCTCGGCGCACTGCTTCTCCTCGGCATGGCCGGCGAGCCCGCACCGGGGCCCGAGGCGATGGCAGGCGAGCCCGGCACGAAGACTTCCGATTCCGTCGCGGGGGCTTCCGATCCCGTTGCGGAAGCTTCCGATCCCGTCGCGGAAGCCTCCGATCCCGCGCCCGTGCGCGACGCACGGCTCGAGGCCCTCCTCTCGGGGCGGACCGAGCTCGTCGCGGACACGCTCGAGGGCCTCGCCGAGACCGGGGACGCCGCCTACGCGGGACCGCTGATCGACCTGCTCCGCGCCTCGGAGGTCGGCCTCGTCCAGGGCGTCGACCGCCGCGACGTGCTCGCGGCCCTGCGCGCAGTCAGCGGCCAGGACTTCGGTGCCGACTGGCACGCCTGGCTCGAGTGGTTCGAGGGCGGCGAGCTGCGCTCGCCCGCGGGCACGCTCGGGTGGAAGGGGCGCCTGCTCGGCCGCATCGATCCGAACTTCGCGCGGCTGCTCGCCTACGGCTCGCCCGCACGCATCCGCCCGGACGAGATCGTCTGGGGCGGCGTCGCGTTCGAAGGCATCCCCGCGCTCGACGGCTCGCCGACCCTCTCGGCCGCGGACGCTTCCTGGCTGGGCGACGACGAGCCCGTCTTCGGCATCGAGATCGAGGGCGATGCGCGGGCCTATCCGCTGCGCATCCTCGACTGGCACGAGATGGCCAACGACACGATCGGCGGCGTTCCGATCGCGCTGGCCTACTGCACCCTGTGCGGCTCGGGCATCGCCTACGAGGCGCGCGACGCGGACGGCCAGCCGCTGACCTTCGGCTCCTCGGGCTTCCTCTACCGCAGCAACAAGCTCATGTTCGACCACGAGACGCAGAGCCTCTGGAACCAGTTCACGGGCAGGCCCGTGGTCGGCGCACTCGCGGAGGAGGGCAGTGAGCTCGAGCTCCGGATCCGTCCGAGCGTCGTCACGACCTGGGGCGACTGGAAGGCGCGCCACCCGGGCACGCGGGTGCTCTCGCTCGAGACGGGGTTCCGCCGTCCCTACGAGCCGGGCGCGGCCTACGCCGACTACTTCGCGTCCGACGAGACGATGTTCCCCGCTCGCGCGCGCAGCCGCGCGCTGCCGGCCAAGGCGCGCGTGTTCGGCCTCGAGCTCGAGGGTGCGCCGAAGGCCTGGTCGATCGAGGCGCTCGCAGACGCGGGCGTGCTCAACGACCAGGTCGGTGGCCGCCCGGTCGTGCTCGTGAGCCCGCGCCCCGTGATCGCGGTCGAGGGCAAGAGCGTGCGCTCCGGCGCCACGTCGACCTACGTCGCGGGCGTGACCGTGCGCGCGTTCGAGCGCGGCGGCTTCTCGTTCCGCGCCGACGCGGACGGCGGCCTGCGCGACGAGCATGGCGACGCGTGGACCCCGGGCGAAGAGGCGCTCGTGCGCACGCGCGACGGCAAGGCGCTCGAGCGACTCGCGGGCGTGCAGTCCTATTGGTTCGCGTGGAACGGCTTCCACCCGCGCACGGCGCTCCACGGCGCCGAGACGCGGAGCACGGCGGACGCCGGGAGCTGACGCTCGGCCGCCGACGCCGGGAGCTGACGCTCGGCCGCGCAAGCAGGAAGCCGGTGCTCAGCCGCCACGTTGCGCTCAGCCGTCGAAGTCGGGCTGCGAGCGCCCGCGGCCGCCCGGGCCGCTGTACGAGAGCGTGTAGCCGGGCTCGACCTCGAAGGCCGGAACCTCGACCTGCGCGAGCGCGCGCTGCCAGGACGCGATCAGCGCGTCCTCGGCCGCGTAGTCGAAGGGATCCTGGAGCACCTTCTCCTCCATGCCGCCGACCTCGAGCGGCTCCGCGGCCAGGGCCTTCGCGGTCAGGGTGAGCGCGTCGCGCGGCGCCACCTTGTCCCGGTACCCGAGCCGCGTCTTGAGCTTCGTGAGATCGAGCACGCGATGGGTCGTGAGCGGCTGGGTGAGCAGCGGCCGCGCGGGGATCGCGAGATGGCCCGGCATCGAGACGATCTCGAGCGTCGCGCCGAGTGCCTCGTTCACGATCTCGACCACCTGGCGGAGCGTGAGGATCTCGTCGTCGGCACAGTGGAAGACCTCGCCGCAGGAGGTGTCGGGCTGGTCGACGGCCAGCAGCACCGCGTGCGCGAGGTTCTCGGCGTAGCCGTAGTGGTGCAGGGTCAGCCCGTCGTCGGGCAGGATGATCTGGCGGCGGCCGTCGAGGATGCGGCGCACGATGCACCACTCGCGCGGCACGAGCTGGTAGCGCCCGTAGACGTAGGGGTACCGGAAGTGCGTGGCCGTCGGGTGGTTCGCGAAGACGGCCTCTTCCGTGCGCACGATCCGGTAGCCCTTCTCGTCCTCGGCGGGCTCGCGCACGAGCGGTGCGTCCTCGGGCGTCGGAACCGGCAGGCCGGCGGGCGCGAAGAGCTCCGGGTTCATGAAGCCCCGGTAGGCGGGCACGCCGCCGATCGAGAGGAAGCGGCCGCAGCGGCCCTTCAGGAGCTCGGCGTTCCGGCGCAGGCGGCCGTAGGTGGCGATGCAGACGTCGAAGCTCCGCCCCTCGAGGGCCGCCGCCATCTTCTCGGGGTCGAAGGCGTCGGTGTGGATGTGCTCGACGTCGTCCGGGATCTCGGCCACCTCGTGCCGGCCCGAGTGCAGGATCGCGACGCGGTAGCCGCGCTCGCGAAGGCCGTTGACCATGAAGTGGCCCGTCGGGCCCGTGCCGCCGATCACGAGGGAGTCCATGGGCGGGGATGATATCGTGATCCGATGCGCGCCCTCACCTTCGACGGCCGACAGGCCCGCGTGGCCGAACGCCCGGATCCCGAGCCCGCCGATGGCCACGCGATCGTGGGCGTCCACCTCGCGGGGGTCTGCAACACGGATCTCGAGATCGCGCGGGGCTACATGGGCTTCGAGGGCATCCTCGGGCACGAGTTCGTGGGCGTCGTCGAAGACGGACCGGAGGTCTGGCGGGGCGCGCGCGTCGTCGGCGAGATCAACTTCGCCTGCGGTGCCTGCGCAGCCTGCCAGTCGGGGCTCGGGCGCCACTGCCCGACGCGACAGGTCATGGGCATCCAGGGCGCGGACGGCGCGTTTGCGGAACGAGTGCGCGTCCCCGTGGCGAACCTGCACCGCGTGCCGGAGGCGGTCGACGACGAGGACGCGGTGTTCACGGAGCCGCTCGCCGCCGCCTTCGAGATCCTCGAGCAGCTGCCGGACGCCGCCCAGCGGCGCTGTGTGGTGCTCGGCGACGGCAAGCTCGGCCTGCTCGTCGCGCAGGTGCTCGCGGGCGCGGGCGCGCGCGTACGCGCCGTCGGGCGGCACCCCGACAAGCTCGCCATCCTCGAGCGGCGCGGCATCGAGACGCAGCTCGCCGGCGACTTCCGGCCCGAGGCCGAGCACGCCGATCTCGTGGTCGAGGCGACGGGCAGCGCGCGCGGCTTCGAGCAGGCGATCGCCGCGACGCGCCCGCGCGGCACGCTCGTGCTCAAGAGTACGATCGCCGATCGCCCCGCCGTCGACCTCGCGCCCATCGTGATCCACGAGATCCAGGTGCTCGGCTCACGCTGCGGCCCCTTCGCCCCCGCGCTCGACGCCCTCGCGCGGGACCGCGTCGACGTACGAAGCCTGGTCTCGGAAACCCTGCCCCTCGCCCGCGCCGACACCGCCCTGGAACGCGCCACGGCCCCCGGCGCCGTCAAGATCCTCGTCGACTGCCAAACAGGTTGACCAAACCAAGAAGAAGGCAAGAAGGGCAAGAAGGGGACGCTCCTTGTTTCCTTAACTTCCTGGACCAAACGCCAGGGTTGCCCGCCGTTCGGCGGCGGTGCCGACGAAAGTCAAGGAATCAAGGAGCGTCCCCTCGTAACCCGACGAAAGTCAAGGAATCAAGGAGCGTCCCCTCTTAACCTCCTGCGCCGCCGTCTCCGGCAGCCTAGGGCGTCAAGAGGACCTTGCCGGTGGTCCGGCGGCCTTCGAGGGCGCGGTGGGCGTCGGCGGCCTTCTCCATGGGGAAGCGGGCGCCGATGCGGACGTCGAGCCAGCCGTCGGCGATCGCCGCGAACACGGTGCCCGCGCGATCTTCGAGCTCCTCGCGCGTCGCCGTGTAGTGCGCGAGCGAGGGCCGCGTGACGAAGAGCGAGCCCGCGCCGTTCAGGCGGCCGAGATCGAAGGGCGGCACGGGCCCGCTCGACTGCCCGAAGAGCACCAGCAGGCCCCGAGGACGAAGGCTCGCGAGGCTGCCCTCGAAGGTGCTCTGGCCGACCGAGTCGTAGACGACGTCGCAGCCGCGGCCCTGGCCGAGATCGCGTACGGCCTCGGCGAAGTCGACCTCGTCGTAGCGCACGACGTGGTCGGCGCCCGCACCCGCCGCGAGCGCGGCCTTCTCCGCGGCGCCGCAGGTCGCGATCACCTCGGCACCGGCGCGCTTGAGCATCTGGATCAGCAGCAGACCCACACCGCCCGCGCCTGCATGCACGAGCGCGAGATCGCCCGCGCGCGTCGAGCGGCAGCCGCGCACGAGGTAGTCGGCCGTCATGCCCTGGAGCATCACCGCGGCGGCAACCTCGTCGCTCACGGACGCCGGAACGGGCACGAGGATCGCGGCCGGGGCGAGCACCTGCTCGGCGTAGGACCCGGGCTGCATCGCCCAGGCCACGCGGTCGCCGACGGCCAGGTCCGCGACGCCCTCGCCGACCGCCTCGACGACCCCGGCGCCCTCCATGCCCGAGACGAACGGAACCGGCCGCGGGTAGAGACCCGTGCGGAAGTAGACGTCGATGAAGTTCACGCCCGCTGCGCCCACGGCGATGCGGACCTGGCCCGCGGCCGGCGCGCCGACCTCACGCTCCTCCCACGAGAGCTGCTCGGGACCGCCCGTCTCGTGGACGACGATGGCTCGGGACATGGGGCCTCCTTCAGGCTTCGTAGATCGGATCGGAGCGGTCGCGGCGACCGCGGCGCAGCCCCTCGCCGACGGGGAAGATCTGCGCCTCGGGTACGTGGCGGACCCACTCCGTGGTCGCGACCCGCGAGGCGATGCGCCACGCGCCGTCGCGCTTCTCGAACCGGTCCACGAAGCGGAAGCCCGTCGTGAGGTTCGCCTCGGGCGGACCGCCTTCCTTCTCGTGCACGGCGACGCCGTAGCTCTCGCAGCGCGCGGAACCCGGGCCATCGGGCTCGACCAGAACATTCGTCAGGAAGTGCTGTGTGCGGTCGTAGCGCGCGAGCAGCCGGAAGCACCAGTCGAGAAAGGCCTCGACGCCGCCCGAGAAGCTTCCGTGCTCGTCCGTCGCGTCGGGGTGGTAGCAGGCGGCCACGAGCGCGCGGTCCATGCGATCGATCCCGCGGCAGTAGCGGACCAGGACCCGGCGGATCTCGTGCTCGTCGACGAGACGCGCGAGCGCAGCCGGATCGGGTGTGTCCGCGGAGTCCTGGCTCATGGGCTGTGGCATCCTACGCCGGATGAGCGGCCCCCGCGACGACGACTACCGCACCCTGCGCCTCGAACGAGCGGGCGATCTGCTCGAGATCACGATCGATCATCCGGACAGCGACCTCAACGCGGTCGACGCCACCTTGCACGAAGAGCTCACACGGATCTTCCGCGAGCTCAAGCGGGAGGACGAGGCCCGCGCCGTGCTGCTCACGGGCGCCGGGCGCGTCTTCAGCGCGGGCGGCGACTTCGCGTGGTTCGAGGAGCTCTCCGACCTCGAGGCCCTCGAACACCTGCGCCGCGACGCCAAGCAGATGATCTGGGACTTCCTCGACGTCGAGCTGCCCGTGGTCGCGGCCCTGAACGGGCCCGCGGTGGGACTCGGGGCCTCGCTGGCGCTGCTTTCCGACACGATCTTCATGGCCGAGAGCGCGACGATCGCGGATCCCCACGTCCGGGTCGGCATCGTGGCGGGCGACGGCGGCGCCGTGATCTGGCCCCTCGCGGTGGGGCCGGCTCGTGCCAAGCAGTACCTGCTCACGGGCGATCCCGTCCCCGCGGCCGAGGCCGAGCGCATCGGACTCGCGAACTTCGTGGTGCCCGACGACGCCCTGCTCGAGCAGGCGCGCGCCTTCGCGACGCGGCTTGCCCACGGCGCGCCGCTCGCGGTTCGCTACACGAAGCAGGCGGTGAACAAGGGCGTGAAGGACGCGCTCAACGTGGCCTTCGATACGTCGACGGCACTCGAGATCGTGACCTTCGGGAGCGAGGACCATCGCGAGGCGCTCCGCGCCATGGCCGAGAAACGCACGCCGCGCTTCCTGGGCCGGTGAGAGACGAGGACTCCATGAGCGAGATCGGACTGCGAGAGGCCATGTCGACGCTGCGCGCCGTGCGCAGGCTGCGGCCCGACCCGGTCTACGACGCGGTGCTGGGCCGCGTGCTCGAAGCCGCGACCTGGGCGCCCACGGGCGGCAACCGCCAGCCCTGGCGCGTGATCGTCGTCCGCGATCGCGCCGCCGTGGCGCGGCTCGGCGAGCTCTACGCCGAGCGCTGGCGCCGCTTCGCGGCCGGCTACGAGAAGGGCATGAAGTCGATGCCGGAGGCCGCCGCGGCGCAGTCGCGGAAGATGCTCGACGCGGGGGACTACCTCGCCGAGCACTTCGCCGACACGCCCGTCGTCGCGGTGTTCTGCTTCAACCCCAAAGAGATGGCGATCACGGACGCGAAGCTGGACCGCATCTCCGTCGTCGGGGGTGGCTCCGTCTACCCGGCCGTCCAGAACCTGCTGCTCGCGTGCCGCGCGGAAGGACTCGGCTGCACCCTGACCACGCTGCTCTGCGAGTGCGAGGACGAGGTCCGCGAGCTGCTCGCGATCCCCGAGCCCTGGGGCACGGCCTGCGCGATCCCGATCGGCTGGCCCGTGCGCGGCGGCCACGGCCCGATCCGTCGCCTGCCCGTCGCGAAGATGGCCTACGCCGACCGCTTCGGTGCAGCCTTCGAATGAGCACCGACCCCGCCCCCCTGCCCGGCGAGCCCGAGCACATCGGCCTGCTGCGCGACACGCTGCGGCGCTTCGTGGCCGAGGAGATGCCGCCCGCCGAACGCCAGGCCTGGGACCGCGAGCACCGCTTCCCGCCCGAGCTCTTCCGCAAGCTCGCCGACCTCGGCGTGTGCGGGCTCACGATCCCGGAGGAGTACGGCGGCCAGGGCCGCGACCTGCTCGCGGCCGTCGCGACCATCGAAGAGCTCTGCCGCGGGGGCAGCTTCGCCGCGGGTCCCTTCATCCACTGCGCCTTCTACGGCGGGATCAACATCGCCGAGAACGGCAGCGACGCCCAGAAGGCCGAGCTCTTGCCGAAGCTCGCGCGCGGCGAGCTGCTCTTCGCCTACGGCCTGTCCGAGCCCGACGTGGGCGGCGACCTCGCGAGCGTGCGGACGACGGGCGTCCGCAGCGAGGACGGTCGTCACGTGGTCCTGAACGGCACCAAGCGCTGGTGCACGGGCGCGGACTTCGCGGACTTCATCTACTGCCTCGTACGCACGGGGCCCGAGGGAGAGCGGCATCGCAACCTCTCCTTCGTGCTCGTGCCGACGGATCTACCCGGTCTGGGCATCCAGCCGATCGAGCACGCCAACCTCCGCTACACGCTCTCGTCGGACGTCACCTTCGACGAGGTCCAGGTCCCGATCGAGCACCTCGTCGGCGGCGAGGAGGCCTGGAACCGCGGCTGGAGCATGCTCGTCGGACGCGCCCTCGACGTCGAGAAGCTCGAGATCACGGCCGTGACCTTCGGCATCGCGCAGGCCGCCGTGCTCGAGGCCTGGGAGTACGCGGGCCAGCGCGCGCAGTTCGGACGACCGATCGCCGGGCACCAGGCCGTGCGCCACCAGCTCGTGGACGCGCGCACGAAGCTCGAGGCCTGCCGTCACATGCTCTACCACGCGGCGCGGCTCGCGCACGAGGGACGCCCTTGCAGCGTCGAGAGCTCGATGGCGAAGCTCTTCGTCGCGGAGACCGCGGTCGAGATCGGGCTCGCCTGCCAACAGGTCATGGGCGCCTACGGCCTCTCGGAGGGACACGACATGGAGCGCCACGTGCGCGATCTCCTGGGCATGCCGATCGTCGGCGGCTCGTCGAACATGCAGCGCAACAACCTCGCGCACGCGCTGGGGCTGCCGGGATGAGCGAGACCCTGAGCCGCGCCGAGGCCCTCCGTCCGACCCTGCTGGCGCGCGCCGACGAGATCGAGGCCACACGTCACCTGCCGCGCGACCTCTCGAACCAGTTCGCCGAGGCGGGCTTCTACCGCATGTGCGTGCCCGAGGCCTACGGAGGGCTCGAGCTCCCGCCGGCCGAGACCATGCGCACGATCGAGACCCTCGCGGAGGGCGACGGGTCGGCCGCCTGGTGCACCTTTATCGCGGCGACCTCGGGCACGGTCCTCGCGACCCTTCCCGCCGAGCACGCGCGCGCGGTGTTCCAGAAGCCCGAGACGATGATCTGCGGCGTGTTCGCGCCGCGCGGCACGGCCACCGTGGAGCCGGGCGGCTTCATGGTCGAGGGCCGCTGGGCCTGGGGGTCCGGGACGGAGAACGCCGACTGGGTGCTCGCGGGCTGCCGGGTCGTGCGCGACGGCGAGGTCGAGACCCTTGCCAACGGCGTGCCGCGCCCGCGCATGCTGCTCGTGCCCCGCGACGAGGTGCGGCTGCTCGACACCTGGCACGTCTCGGGCCTGTGCGGAACGGGCAGCACCG
>JAAUYD010138066.1_pt1 | contig 10657 bp, 9 predicted proteins | sample 7278101 | NCBI WGS metagenome assembly JAAUYD01 (sample SAMN14350128, study PRJNA611818) | marine sediment metagenome | isolation source: surface marine sediment (0.6m) | place: French Polynesia: Moorea | collected 2018-08
CCCTCGGAACGGATTGCCACCTCATTGGCATACCTGTATGAACGGTTCGAACGGCCGCCGGAGGGGATGCTGGAAGAGCAATTCACCAATCTCACGACCCACCGTTGGTCGGCTGGAATTCGTTACTTTCTCCCCTGTGGTTTTTATGCCGGTGTCACCCCTTCTTATATTCACCAAAAGGGACGATTTATAGATAAAACCATGCCAGGTGGGCCACCGATGTTCGTTTTTCCCACAAAAAAAGATGAAGATCATTTCATGGTGGTGGACGCCAACATCGGCTACCGGCTACCCAACCGCTGGGGTATGATCGAAATTACGGTCAAAAACCTATTTGACGAGACTTTTAACTTTCAGGACACGTCACCGGCCAGCCCCGATATTTCGCCGCATCGCCAAATCCTGTTCCATTTGACCCTGGCATACTAACAAAGGCCTGATGAGATTGACTTATGGGAATTAGAAAGGAGGTAAATTACCGGCCCCATCGATATCCTAATCGAACGGCTTTGCGGAACCTCAGCATGAATTCTCACAAAAGGAGAATCACCATGAAGGAACCAACTTACGAAAAACAACGCATCATTCTGGAAATCGACGAAAAAGGACATGTTGCATCGGCCACGGATCACGAAGGAAAAGGGTTGACCTACGCCCCGGAAGAAGAAAAACGCATGGACGGCGGCGATACTAAGTTGCGCAGCCCCAACCAATGCTGCTGGCGCTACATCCCAGGTGTGGGCTGGAGATGTCGGCCGGCGTATTGCTAAAACCCGATACTGGAAAAGATCCCTCCTAAACAATTTTGCATAACTATCTTATCATCGACCCTTGACTCCGACAACATGTTCGGGCTCAAGGGTCTTTTTATTTTGGAAAAATCATCGTAACCCATTTTACGTCAATACCCATCCGTTTCCATCCGCCATTTTCATATTCATAGGTATAGAAAGCAAAATTTTCCACACCTCTCTTTTGAACCCCTACTGATCTGTGATACAAATTGGATATACGACGACACCATTGGAGTAAACCGTGAATCGTTTACATGTCCAATTGGACCAACGAACCTGCGAAACCACACCGATTCCCAAGGACCACATCAGAAAGTGGATCGGCGGCCGGGGTTTTAATGTCCAATACCTTTATCAACATCTGCCGACTGGTACCGACCCGCTATCGGCCGACAATATTCTGTTGCTTTCCTGCGGATTGTTGACCGGCACATCCGCGCCCACCGGTTCCCGGCTTCATCTCAATGCATTGTCCCCTTTGACCGGTATTCTGGGTAGTTCCAATATCGGCGGACATGCCGGTGCCAGGCTGCGCTCCTGCGGATATTTCAGCGTGGCCATTCACGCCAAAGCATCCGAACCGGTATACCTCTATATTTCTGAAAAAAAATGCGAGCTGCGGGACGCCAAGGCCTTATGGGGTCTGGATGCATTCGAAACCCAGGCGCGATTACGAAAAACATTAAACGACAATCGTCTGAAAATCCTGACCATCGGTCCCGGCGGGGAAAACGGGGCGCGTTTCGGATGTATCATCAGCGACAAAGACCATGCCGCCGGCCGCACCGGTCTGGGGTCGGTGATGGGGGCCAAGAACGTCAAGGCGATTGTGATCGCCAAAGGCAGCCTAAAACCATTTGCCACGGCATCGGCAGAGAGCGCCAAAACAGTCAAAGAGTATGCCTTTCAGTTGAAACATGCCGATGAATATAAGATTTTTTCCCATTACGGCAGCGCCGGTTACGTTAAATGGGCTCACGATATGGGTATCATGGGGGTTAAAAACTACCGCAACACCCGGTTTGAATCCATTGACCAGGTGGATGGCACCCGACTTGAGAAAAATATTGTTCGCTCCAGCGGCTGTTATAAATGTCCGGTGCACTGCAAGGCCGAGCTTGAATTCAAAAAAGGCTCCGCCGATGCCTGGCAGGCTACCCGGCCTGAGTTTGAACCAATGATTAACCTTGGCGCCAAATGTGGCTTAAATGACCTGGAAACCATTGTAAGACTGGATAATCTTTGCTCCCGATTGGGACTAGATTCCACCTCAGCCGCCTCGGTCATCGCTTTTGCCATGGACCTTTTCGAACAAAAAATAATCACCCGGAAGGAGACCAAAGGCTTAAATCTCAGCTGGGGCAATGGCGAAGCCATGGCGGAGGTGATTTACCAAATCGCGATGGGGAAGGACTTTGGAAAGGTTCTCGGCCAAGGGGTTCGCCGGGCGGCCAGGTTCATTGGCCAAGGTGCTGAAAAATACGCCGCCCATGCCAAAGGCTTGGAGTTGACTGCTTATCATCCCGCTGCCATTTTGGGTACCGCCCTGGGGTACGCCATTTCAAGCCGGGGTGGAGACTACAACAATATTTATGCCTGTATCGAATACCGCTGGTCGCCTGAAAAAGCCCGGCAAACCTTCGGTTCGGCCGAAGCTGTGGATATTCATAAATCGGGTGGCAAAGGGCATCTGGTGAAACGCTCCGCCATGGTCAATATCATTATCGACTGCCTGGGATTGTGTAAGATCCCGGCCCTTTCCCTTCTCGGAACGTTCGACCTGAAAGAGGAGGCCCGGCTGACAACCGCTTTGTCCGGGTATGCCGTTACCCCCCAAGACCTGTTTAACGCCGGTGAACGCATCGCGGCCCTGGAGCGCCTCTTTAATTTGCGTCACGCACCCGACCAGTGTACCGACGAACTGCCGGAAATGTTTTTCAAAGATAAACATATGCCGCTAACAAAAGAACGCCTGGGCCAAATGGTCCAGGAGTTTTACCAATCGATGGGTTGGGATGATAGCGGCAGCCCCACCCGGGCCACATTACGCACGTTAGCAATTGAGGGGGACGTTTAAAGCGTCCCCAATTTTTCCAGTACTTCGGCCAGCTTCTGCTGGGCCCGTTTGGCGATGGCATCGGCCTCACCCCGGCATTTTAAGCAAAACGTCTCATCTTCGATATCCTCCAGGTTGATTAAAACGTTTTTGTAGGCGCCCCAAATACCGCTTTCCAGCATCTTGGCACCGACCTGAATGTCCGATGCCGATGCGGGATTACCGAACCGGGCGGCAGCCCCCATGGCGTTCCACGCCTGATCCCCCAATTGCATGGTTTTCAAGGGGACCTGGGCAGCCTGTTTCAACCCCGCTTGCATCTTTTCGTGGCGGGCCTTTTTTTGCTCTGGTGTATTTTTCGGCATGCGCAACCCTTCCATAAACAACTCGAATGCCGACGTATCCGCATCGATCATAGGGATCAGATCCTGGGTCACTTTGTGTAGCACCGGAATAATTTGTCGCATTTGAGCATCGCGATCTTCGAACTTACGAACCCCGTATGTCAACTTGGCCACCATGGCGCCAAGGCCTGCTCCCATGGCTGCCGCCGCAGCGGAAACCGATCCGCCACCGGGCGCCGATGTGCGAGCGGCCACCGCTTCGATAAAACCCCGCAGCGACATCCCGGCCAGGGGTTCATCCGGCGGTTCGGCGATTTTGTACTCAATAATCTTCTCATTGGGATCAAACACCGCTACTGAATTAAGTCCCAGCCGCTCGATAACCAGACGCACTTTCTGATCCTGGTCGATGATGAGCAAATTTTCTTTTTCGATGTAGTAGTCGGCGGCCATCAATACAGCAGCAAGGGGCACGACCCCGACAATTTCCGATCCGGCCATACCGACGTTGAGGGCGGCCGCTTCTTTTTTAACCTCTTCAAACACCACATGAATCGGTGTAATGGTATAATCGTTGAGATTGACGGTGACCTGTGCCAGGTTGTATTCGTCCACAAACCACCCCATCCCTTTGACCATTTTCAATCGCCCCGGCTCATCCGGACCGCGCCCGGCCTCCCGAAGGTTTAACGCAATACGATGGGCCTGGTTGGCGGTTCCCAGTATATTGATATTATACGCTATTAAAAACATGCGCGCCCCGGTGGCGGTAGCGCCCCAAGAGGGCACCCATTCGGCAGGGCCAAAATCGGGTTGCCATTTCGGGTCTTTTAGCCGCTTGGCCAACCCCTCATATTCGCCCTGCCTGACATCGGGCAGTTTGCAGCGATAATCCGCTTTGGCGGCATGCTCGTATAAGAAGACCGGCACCCCCAGTGCTTCCCCCAGCCGGCGACCGAAGGTTTCGGCAATGGCCACGCACTCCTCCATGGTCACATTGGCCACGGGAATAAAAGGGCAAACGTCCATTGCCCCCATCCGGGGATGCTCCCCGCTATGGTTGCGCATGTCGATTATATCAAAGGCGATGATGGCAGCGGCGAGGGCACCCTCGATAACCGATTCGGGATCACCTACAAAGGTGACGACGGTTCGGTTCGTCGATTTTCCCGGATCCACATCAAGGAGTCGGCACCCTTTGGTCTGCTCAATGGCCGCAGCAATTCGCTGAATCACATCCTGGTCGCGTCCTTCGGAGAAATTGGGCACGCATTCAACGATTTTTTTCATATTGTTCTTCCTGCTTGTCAGATAATAGAATGTGGCCTGTTGTGAATTAATCGCATCAATATATCATAATTATATTTGACTCAATATTAATGCCCCACTATGTTGATATATCAAAACGATACAAAAACAAAGCGTTTGAAACGCCCATTATAATTAGGATTGAAACTCCGGCATAATGAACGAAAAACCGTTTTTTCAAATGAATAAAAAATCTGACCGTATGAACAAAAAACAGGCTGTTTACGAATCACTCCGATTCAGCATCATCCATAACGACTATCGCCCCGGCGACGTGCTCAATGAAAAAGAACTCATGGCTCAGTATAAAATCGGGCGTACCCCCTTGCGAGAGGTGCTCTTAGAATTGAAACATGACAAGCTGGTAACAATGATCCCCCGCGTAGGAACCCTGGTTACCACCATGGAATTGACGGATTTAAAAGAGATCATTGAAGTCCGAAAAACGTTAGAAGCACTTGTCGCCCGCTTGGCAACCCAATATATAACGTCCGACCAGATCGATCGAATAAAAAAACTCGTTAAAAAGGTCAAAAAGCTAAAGAAAAACCGACCAACCGATACCATTGAAAAATTGACCCAGTACGATCTCGAGTTTCACCATATCCTTTACAATGCCACCCGCAATCAACGCCTCAAGGAGATTCTTTTAGAGCAACAGCATCTCATGGCCCGTTTCTGGTTTCACCTTGATATCGCGGAAGAGGATTTCTTCAGCCAGATGATCCGGCTGGACCTTGTTATCAGGGGATTGGAGAAAAAAGATGCCCCCATGGTCCAACAGGCCCTTGAGGACCATATTCATCTCTATATCGCCAAGGTGAAAGAGGAAATCCTATGATAGCCGGATAGACATCGATACGCTTTACGGTTATGCCGATTGATTGATCGATTCATTCCTCGCCTTATTTTGGGGCTCAAAGGTGCGTTTGGCGGAGAGAAATCCAGGCAGATGGGAAATAAGGTACCACAAGCTGCGGCGATGCTGCCACAACCTTTGGCGAAACGTTTTCCGCCAGGCAGGGTCCGAATAAAAGCGCTTCAAATGGGTGTTGTAGAGCTGGTCCAACGTCTCTTTGGAATCAATTCCTTTGGGAACAAACACAAAATTTAGGCAGTTCATCAGGCGCCAGTCTTCTTCCAATGTGCCCATGTCGTGTATGGTTTTCCAAACGGGCGCCCCATGAAAAGGGGTAAACTTGGACATGTTCATATCATCCAAACCCAACGAAAGAACGAAATCACTGGTTTTTTTAATCGAAGTCACGGTCTCACCGGGCAGACCCATTATAAAAAGGCCTTTTACCCGTAATCCGGCAGCCTTGATACGGCTGACCGTATCGCGAACCGCATCCAGATAAACGCCCGGTTTGTGCATCTCGAGCAAACCTTCATCTCCGCTTTCAATACCCAGTGAGACCATCAAGCAGCCGGCCTTTCGCAGCAACCCCAGCAGATCATCATCGTTACGTTCGACTCGGACGGCACAATTAAATTGAATTCCCAACGGCTTTTTGACCAGAAGGTCGCATAGTTCGGTAATTCGTTTCCGATTCAAGGTAAAAAGATCATCGTAGATATTGAGATGGCGAACACCAAACCGTTTTAGTAAATAGGCCATGTGATCGTAGATATATTCCGGCGAGTGATACCGGTAACCACGGTTGAAAACGGAACGGTCGCAATAGCTGCAGCGAAACGGGCATCCCCGGCTGGTCACCATGGTGGCTCCGGGAGTTTGAATATAGCTAAACAGCGGCAGCCGGTAACCTTTAGGGAAATGTTTAAGTTTCTCGTAGGCCGGAAAAGGGAGATCGTCCAATTCTTGTATGTGGTCGCGCTGGGGATTGGTGACCACCTCACCATCGTTTCGCCACACCAGGCCAGATATCTCTTCTATTTCCATACTCTGCCCGGCCAGTTGGGCCATGGTGATCTCACCCTCGCCTATGGCTAAATAGTCGATCTGTTCGAATTGCTCCAGCAACATACCGCCCAAAGCGGAAACATGGACCCCGCCAAAAATGATACGCGTAAGGGGCCGCCTGGCTTTAATGCCGACGGCCAGGTCATAGCCATCTAAAAAAGCGGAAGTGGTTACGGAAAAGCCGACCATATCCGGTGCATACGCTACGATTCGGTCCACATTGGCACGGGTACCGGAAACCGCCCCGGGTCCGAGACAATCATGGACGACAACCGAATGCCCCTGTTTCTCTAGATATGCAGCAATGAAAAGAAGACCCAACGGCGCCATTTTGTTTGCCACCGCGGCCACGTCCTTCCTGCCGGGAACCCAATTGGAACCTGCGGGATGAACTAAAACAATTTTCACCAGTGAATTCCTTCGTTACCTTTCAGGGTGTCTTCAAATGTGATCGGTACACCAATGGTTTTAAACCTTTTTTTCTCTGGAACATTTTAACAACAGCCATCGGGCAGCCCAGCGAAAACACGCCCGCGCATGGTCAGCCCCGGCCAGCCAGGTGCCAAAAATAAACGTGAGATGGGACAAACCATAGACCACCGTTCCTCCGATGATAAAAATCATGGGTTTATCCATATAGGCTGCCAGAAGTCCCAATACCCCGACAAGCGGCCAGCCGATGGTATAGCTGAGGCCGATGGCAATAAACCCCCATATCATTCGAGGGGTCGGTTTCTTTTTAAAGACATCCAAGTCGGCCGGTGTTTCACATACTGACCGTCCCCAATTGGTTTGCCGAAGATGGTTCGCCAACCGTTTCAACATAGCGTGTGATCCGCTGTTACTTTGGATTCATCGTCAGGGAGCCAAAAAGGTGCCCGGTTGAATTTTTTTTACCCCAGATGTACAAAAAGATAGTCAACCACACAATCATTGATTCCACATATGAGTTTGATGTCAATATCGCAAGCCGCCTGGGACCCGATCGATCATATCTATTGCATTTCCCTGACCCATCGAAAAGATCGACAAGCCCATGCCCGGGAACAATTTACCAGGGTGGGAATCGGTAACCGGGTGGAGTTTGTTCTTGTTAACAGACACCCCACTGATTGTGAACAGGGAATTTTCGAATCGCATCAGTTGTGCATGAAAAAGGGACTGGATTCCGGTGCCGAGCATATCCTCATTTTTGAAGACGATATTGTATTTGATAAAATTACCCCTGATATAATGACGCACTGCACGACTTTTTTACAAACCCAAACCGCATGGCATATTCTGTTTTTAGGGTGTATGGTTCGGGGCAGCCGGAAAACCGCTTTCCCTTCCATTCTCAAAGTGCGGTTTCGCAGCCTTTCCCACAGTTACGTGATCCACCGTCGCCTGGCCAAGGTGATTGTTCAGCAAAAATGGCAGCAAGTGCCCTACGATGACTATTTAAGGGATCTCAATGACGACCGGTTTTTCGCCCTATATCCGTCAATCGCATTTCAAAGCGATTCATCTTCAGATAATGAGCGCTACCTTCCTCTGGATCGGTTTCGCCGGCTATGCGGCGGGTTAAAAAAAATTCAGCGGCGCAATGAGTTCTATCACCGCCACCGTATGGTTGTTATCGGCGCCCATGCCCTCTTATTGATTTTGCTGTTTTGGGTATGGAGCTATGCCACATGACTCCTTTAAAAATGATCAGGAAAAATAAATAACGACATGAAAAGGTGGACCAAAGCCGAAAAGACAGGTGTGGCCGCCCTCTTCTTTAGCCTTGCCGTTATACCATTCGGGTGGCAGTGGTCCGCACTGGTTCTCTCAGGATTTATATTGTTGTGCTTCACAGCCCCGTTTTTTCCAACGGTCGGATTTTATTTACCGGTAATCAGCCACGGGTCTGCGGAGAAAAAGGCTGTGGCTCTTACCTTCGATGACGGTCCCCATCCGGATTCAACTCCGATGATTTTAGATCTGCTCTCCCATTATGAGACAACGGCTACTTTTTTTGTTACCGGCCGACGGGTAAAAAAGCACCCGCAGCTCATCCGGCAAGCCGTTTCCCGGGGGCACACCATTGGAAACCACTCCTATAGCCACGATAATTTTATCATGTTAAAAAGTACAGCGCGGTTGAAAAAAGAGATTGAGAAAACCCAAGAAGCGCTGGGGGCTTTAGGGGTTTATCCGCTGGCGTTCCGACCGCCGGTGGGAATTACCAATCCAAGGCTTAATGGGGTTCTTAAGAAGCTGGGATTATACGCGGTCAATTTCAACCGCCGTGCCGTAGACATGGGCAATCGAAGAGTTAGAAATCTCTCACAAAAAATTCTCAGCCGAATTCAGCCCGGCGATATCATCCTGCTCCATGATACCCTTCCCCGAAACAAAGGACAGGTCGACCACTGGGTTCGGGAACTTGACCGCCTGCTTCGGGGGGTTTTCGAGAAAAATCTGAGAATCGTTCCTTTAGAACACCTAATCGATCGTCCGGTGATGAAGCTATCAGACCACCTGCAATCCCAAGATCAACCAGCCTCTAATGTGGACTAAGTAATGAGGCGTTCCGCAGGTTACCCAATGAAGGTTATCCGGAAAAGACTATCCGGATTAGACTATTTGGTCAGCTCCTTCATCAGATTAACGGCGCCGGGTGCATCGGCCTCATATCCTTCAGCGCTGATTTTTTCAGCAAACGCTTTGGTTACCGGCGCACCCCCGATAATGGTTTTCACGGAAAGACCAGCGGCCTTGATAGCCTGTATCGTCTCTCCCATGGCCGGCATGGTAGTTGTTAAAAGCGCGGAAAGGGCCACGATTTGGGCGCCATTATCCTGAGCAGCTTTAACGAACACACCACTTTCGACATCCACACCCAAGTCGATCACTTCAAAACCGGCGCCTTCGGCCATCATGGCCACCAGGTTCTTACCGATATCGTGCAAATCACCTTTGACAGTCCCGATGACCACCGTGCCTTTGTTCTGGCTTTGACCGGCGGATAGATGGGGTTTTAGTAACTCCAATCCCGCTTTCATGGTTTTCGCGGCTTTTAACATCTCGGGAATAAAAAGATCACCAGCGCTAAATTTTTCCCCGACCTCATCCATGGGGGCAATCAGGCCTTCGTTTAAAATTTCTTCAACCGGCGTTCCGGCGTCTATTTCACTTTCAACCAGACCGGCCACCTTGTCCAATTCAAACCCCACCACTGCCCCGTAAATGTCTTGTACAGCCATTTTACCCTCTCATTAACCTATTGTAATCATTTGGTTATACCGCCTTTAGTAATTAAACCAATACTGGTATTTGTTTAGTATATCAGTATTTTTTATGTCAAGCGAATAATCGCATGACAGATAAAAAAACAGCAACCGAATCATTAAAAACAAGTCTTAAAAAAAAATAACCGCTTAACCTCCTAAACACCAATCCAGGCCGCGCCGTAAACCCCGGCTGAATCGCCTAGTTGGTTTTTTAGTATCGGTGTAGTGGTCCGGGGGTGAAACGCATACGCCTGCATACGCTCACGACCCAGGGTGTAAAGTGCATCTATATTGGACAGGCCGCCGCCCAGCACCACGGCATCCGGATCCAGTAGCGAGACCATGCCGCCCAGACAGCGACCGAAATCATCGATAAACCGGGTGAAGGTTTCCACGCATTCGGCCTCACCGTTACGGTAGCCCTGGGTGATGGCTTTCATTGAGAGAGCCTTTTGCGTGCGTGCTTTGTGACGACGTTCAATACCGGTGCCGCTAATCAATGTCTCCACGCACCCGCGGTTACCGCAGAAACAATCTGCACCATGGGGATCAACGGAAAAATGGCCCCATTCGCCCGCAATACCGTTTCGGCCTTTACGGATTTTACCATTGATACAGATCCCACCGCCGCAACCGGTTCCCATGATCACACCGAAAACCAAACGGTGTCCACGACCGGCGCCTTTCAAACACTCCGCCAGCGTAAAACAGTTGGCATCGTTTTCCATTGCGACAGGCCGGCCCAAGCGCTTTTCGACCTCGGCTTTGAAAGGACGACCGATCAGGCTGGTGGTGTTGGCGTTTTGAACCCTTTGGGTCTTCCCATCGAGCATACCTGGGATACCAATCCCGATGGTAAAGGCTTTTCCGGAGGGTATTTCATGAACGGTCTTTTCAATAATGCATGCGACCGATTCGATAATGGCGGCATAGGTCTCGTGATCGGGCATTTGCCGAGGGGTGGCCTGCCG
>JAAUYD010112427.1_pt1 | contig 10656 bp, 9 predicted proteins | sample 7278101 | NCBI WGS metagenome assembly JAAUYD01 (sample SAMN14350128, study PRJNA611818) | marine sediment metagenome | isolation source: surface marine sediment (0.6m) | place: French Polynesia: Moorea | collected 2018-08
TATGGCGAACATTTTCGATGGATTTTATGAAGGTGACAGTCGCCCTAATATTTTCTAATGTTGCCGTAATGTTTTCGATCATGGGGATGCGGACGATGATATTCCCTTTTGTAAGCTGGGACAGTCTTCTCAGGTTGTCAAGGATTCGGGTGTTGGCGACTCCCGTGAATTTTCGATGCAGTCTGGGGTTCATTAATTTCAGGTCAACCAGCCACAGATCGACACGGTCGAGTAGGATCTCAACAGAATTCCAGGTAACGTTGAGGGCGGTATCCACGGCTGTATGGACAGGGAGCTGCCGTAGTCTTTCAAGGAGTGCCCTGACAAAGGCGGCCTGCAAGAGGGGCTCCCCACCGGATATGGTCACACCGCCAGAGGAGTTATGGTAGAATGGCATATCCTTGACGACAATATCCAAGATTTCGTCAACATTTTTGCTACGGGAGGTCAAATCAAGGGCCCGGTGGGGACAGGCGCCGACACATCGACCGCAGACAGCGCAACGCTCGCGATGATATATGTGTCCTCCATCTTGATTGACCTGATGGGCATTTTCAGGACACGTCGATGCGCACCTGGCACAAAGCCGGCAGCGCTCCTCAAACCACATGAGTGCTTCGTTGCGGTCAACGGTTTCCGGATTGTGACACCAACTGCAAGAAAGCGTGCAGCCCTTGGTAAACACAGTTGTGCGAATACCCGGACCATCGTGGGTTGAAAATCGTTGAATTCTGGTAATGTGTCCAGTGGTGTCAGGTGGGATGTCCATAGGCTTTGTTTTAACTCAAACAACGACTGTCTCCATCCCATCTTCGTATCTGAGCAAGATTAATGTACATGCGATATTTAACGGGATGGAACAGTAACTTAAGCCGGATAACGGAATCAGGTGCGCCCTTGCATCATAAAACTCGAACCAGTGGAGATGAGTATCTTAACTATCGAAGAAGGGCAAAAATGTCAATGTTATTAGTTCTATGGCACGGGGCGAACGCACTTGTAAGCAAGAGGTCCATAGGGTAAAAGCATTTTTTCCAGCTCCAGACAATGCTTTCATCCCTCGTTAAATCGCTTTTGTGCCGACCCTGTGTCTATTGCAGATTCTGCCCGGCTTCAAACAATACGATTTCATCTACCTGGGGCTTGATGCCGATTTCCTGACCAACGGAATGGTCGTGATGACTTGATACCAAAGCCAGGGCCTCCTCATCGTGGTGAAGTTCCAAAGTATAAAGGATGTTTGCACCGCGGAATCTTTTTCGCAGGATTTTTGCTTTAAATGGACTGCTATCGTCATGGATAATATCTTCGGGTCGAATTAAAACATGGGCGGGACAGCCGTTTCGGCAGGGGTAGGAAAAGCGCCCTTTTAGGGTGCCAAGTTGCGTTTGGACCTCGTCTTCCCCGGTCACTCTTCCATTCAGCAGCACACCTTCTCCGACAAAATCGGCCACATACTGGCTTTTTGGCCGGTGGTATAAATTATAGGCTGTATCCCATTGCTCCAAATCCCCCTTTTTCATCACGCCAATGATATCGGCCATGGCAAAGGCTTCATGTTGATTATGGGTGACCAAAAGTGCGCTGATTCCCAGACTTTTGAGAATGTTTCGAACATCTATACACAGTCGCTCCCTCAGGGCAACATCTAGGTTGGAAAAGGGCTCGTCCATCAGCAAAAGATTGGGATTTGGTGCCAGGGCCCTTGCCAGGGCGACACGCTGCTGTTGGCCACCGGACAATTCATGGGGATATTTTGCAGCATCAGCGGTCAAACCCACCAAGTCAAGCATTTCCATTGCCCGACGATTACGGTCTCGCTGGGAAAGGTCGTTAAGTCCGAAAATGATATTTTTTTTGACCGTCAGGTGGGGAAACAGTGCGTAGTCCTGAAATACCATGCCTAACCGCCTGCGCTCTGGCGGAATACAGTTGTTTTGACTTGACACAATCGAGCCATCGATCCAAATAGAGCCTGAGTGTATCTTCTCGAATCCCGCGATGCACCTCAATACCGTGGTTTTACCGCAGCCGCTTTCACCCAGCAAACAGCCGAGGTCCCCTTTGGGTAATGTCAGGGATAGTCCATCTATGACACATTTTCCGTTGTATCCTTTTGTAATTGTATTTAGTTCTAACGCCTTTGTCATTTCTGATTTTCCCTCGAAGTTAAAAATTTGCGCGATCTGCATTTTTATTGAGCAGCATTAGCGGGATTAAACCTGCCAATACCAAGGTCACCGATGGCAGGGCGGCCCTCTGCCATTCGCCTTCCGAAGTCAGTTCAAAAATTTTGACCGCTAACGTGTCCCACCCAAAGGGCCGGGTCATTAACGTTATGGGCATTTCTTTCATTACATCGACGAAAACCAGCATCGCTGCCATGAGGAGCCCATTTTTCAACATCGGAATATGAACTTTACGCAGCAGCTTTGTACCGGTTATCCCCAACAATGTGGATGCTTCATCCAGATTCATTGTAATCCGCAGCATGCTGCTGTTTATGCTATTGAAACCGGCGGTCAGAAAACGAACCGTATAGGCAAAGAGGACTGTGATGATGGTACCGTTAAGAATTGAAGTAAGCTTTAGGTTGAAAATTTCTCTGATTGCCCAAACCATTGGTTTGTCTGCATAATTTATTATGATTACGATGCCAACGGCAAGCACCGTCCCCGGCAGGGCATAACCCATGGTCGCCAAACGGATGGCCCATTTTGTATGGGTATCAGAATGCAGCCTCAAGACATAAGCCATTGACAGTCCGAGTGCGATGATGAGCACGGCGGCCATTGAAGACAGAAACAAGCTCCGGAACAACAGGCCGATGTAGCGGCTGTCCAGTTCTACGGAAATCGACTCGACAGCCCAGACAACCAATTGCAGACATGGAACGATAAAGGCAATCAAAACAACCGCAATTAGAGACCCGCAGGCGGCCCATTTTTTCCAACCATCGAGCTTGAGACGTCCAGCTTCCGTTGACATTCCACCCACACGATGAAACTGCATTTTTTTTCGCATCTGTTGTTCCACAATGATCACCAGAAAGACAAAAATCAAAAGTACAGAAGACAATTGTGCGGCAGCGGGCAGAGAGAAAAATCCAAACCAGGCTTTGTAAATTCCGGTGGTGAAGGTATCATAGTTAAATATCGATACCGCTCCGAAATCGGCCAGGGTTTCCATAAGAACGAGCATCAGTCCGCTGGCTATCCATGGTCTGGCCATTGGAAGGGCCGCCTTAAAAAATGCTTTAACAGGGCTGTGGCCCAATGCCTGGGATACCTCGAGAACCCGTTTGCCCTGGGTTTGAAAGGCATTGCGTGCCAGTAAGTAGACATAGGGATACAAAGCCAGCGACAATACGACAATTACACCGCCGGCTGAACGGATATCGGGAAACCAGCTTGCAGCTGATCCCACATGGGTCCGCAAAAGTGTTTGTACCGGTCCTGAAAAGTCCAGCAAACCAATAAATACAAATGCCAAAACATAGGTCGGCATGGCCAGGGGAAGCACCAAGGCCCAATTGAATATCGGCCTGCCAGGAAAATCACATACAGCCGTCAGCCACGCTGAACCGACGCCAATTACAAACGTTCCGGCCAATACACCGATACACAACACAAAGGTATTTTTCAGCAAATCGCCCAAAAGGGTGTCAATAATATGATGCCAGATTTCAGATTCGGGCTGCAGAAACGATGTAAAAATTACCAGGATAGGCAGAATGACACCCAGAGCTGACATGAGGGTAACGGTTTTTAAGCTGATTACGGCACGAAACTTTTTCAGAAATGGTTTGTTTGGCGCGTATTGATATTTTTCGTCGAGTACGCAGGCAGAACTGTTCATAATATATCCAGTCTTTGGCAATCATGCCATCGGTCGGTTGAATTCAGGACAGATGTGAGCATGGGGTCACATCATTTGTACCCGGCTCGGTCCATCAGCTGGATCGCCGCCGCCTGATTTTCACCAGCATTTTTAAGATTGATTTCATTTTGTTTGAATGATCCCCAGGCGGAAACGGCGGAGTTGGCGGTCACCTTGGGGTTGACAGGATATTCCATGTTTACATCAGCAAACATTTGTTGCGCCGTTTCGGTTGAGAGCCATTCTAGAAACACGACGGCTTTGTTTTTATTTTTGGAAGCAGCCACGATGCCAGCTCCGGATACATTGACATGGACGCCGCCTGTTAGTTGATTGGGCCAAAAGATTGCCAGGGGAATGGTCGGGTCTTTTTTCAATAGACGACCATAATAATAGGAATTCACGATTCCAACATCTCCCTGGCCCGCAATGATAGCTTCCATAACCATCGTGTCATTCGAGAAAGGCGGTGCAGATAAGTTGTCCACCCAGCCTTCAACAATTCTAGCAGTTTCGCTTTCACCGTGCTCCTTAATCAGCATCGCAACCAGGGACTGGTTGTAAACTTTTTTGGCGGTTCTGAGCACAAGCCTCCCCTTCCATTGCGCGTCCGCTAGGTTTTCGTACGTTGACAGCTCGTTCGACTTTACTCTTTTGGTGCTGTAAACAATTGTTCTGGCCCGCAATGACAGTCCGAACCACATATTCTGCGGATCACGTAAATGTTCCGGGATATTGGATGTCAATATGTCCGAACGTACTGGATGCAGAACTCCCTGGCCGGCTGCATGCCATAGATTACCCGCGTCGACCGTGATCAGAAGATCCGCCGCTGTGTTATCGCCTTCAGCCTTTATGCGCTGGAGTAAAACAGGGGCTTTATCGGTAATGTATTTAATTTTGACGCCCGTTTCCTTTGTGTACGCATCAAAAACCGGTTTAATCAGATGCTCCTTGCGGGCCGAGTAAACCACAACGTCCTGGCCGAAGGCTGCTCCGGTAAAAGAGGTCAACAAAAAAATAGTGATTATTAAAATTCCAGTGTTGATAAGTTTGTTCATTTAGGTACTTTCTCCTTTTTCCCGATTATTTGGCATGCTATACATTTCTGTCGGCATCAACAGAGAGTTAATGTTTGATATACCAAACATTGTATAAAGTCAACGACAAATATAGGCAAATCAAAAAAATTTTGACATTCCGTTAATTATATGCAATCTTGTTAAAACACTAAAAAACTGCTGCATAGAGAAAGGCTGATTGTATGGAAGGGCTGTCTGAAAATTTAGAAGACTATTTAGAAACCATCCTGGTTTTGCAAAATGAGAATACGGTTGCACGGGTGAAGGATATTGCCGAAAAGCTTGGTGTACTCAGCGGGACCGTTACCTCGGCACTGAGGACGCTTGCCGAGAAAGAAATGGTCAACTATAAGCCGTACAGCTTTATCACCCTCACAGATCAGGGGAAATCAATTGCCCAGGAAGTTCTCAGGCGACACAATGTGGTCAAAGATTTTTTGCAGTGCGTGCTGCTGCTGGATGAAAACAAAGCAGAGGAAAATGCCTGCCGAATGGAGCACTCGATGGACAAGGAAGCTATCAACAGGCTTGTCCAATTTATTGAATACATCTATCAATGTCCCCGTACCGGAGAAGATTGGATCCGTAATTTCACCACGTTTTTCACCCAGAACAAAATAGCCGAAGCAAATTGTCCACAATGTCTCGATGATTGTCTGAAACGGTATCGGGAATTGGTGAGGCGCTAACGAGGAAAGGGGGAGGGCACATGTCAACTGAACCCTTTAGTTGCAACGTTAGGGTGAACATGGCGACAGTATCTATTTCAAATGCTCTTCCGTATACAAGGACAGCTCGATCATCCGTTCAAGGATTTCGTCCGTCTGCAGTCCTGGAAAATTGTGGCAAACGAGTTCCTTACAAAACAGACGGCAAATATAGCGCAGTTTGCGTACCTTCTGTTTGCCGGCATAGACAAAGTCCCTGTGTCCGTTATTGATGACAATCAAGTTTTTTTCTTGGTCATATCGTGAACGCCAGACTTCGCCGGGCGCCCGGCGATAAGTATAGCCTGGTAGCCCCTTATTCGCTTTGCCGGCATTGGGCGATTGTTCCATGAGTGAATCGGTGACGGTGATCAAGGCTTCGTCCCTGCAGGCAATCTTCCCTTGCCGAACAACCACCTCCACGGTTGTCAGGCATGGTTCTGGAGGCGCAATGAAAGTGGTCGATTCAAGATGATTCCCATCGAGACGACCTTCTCCATCTAAAATTTTCCATTGGTATTCTAAATCTTCCAAAACGATTCTTCGGGATCTGTCTCTACAGATGACACGATATTTTTTGTGTTTGCCGACTGATATGACACTCGATTTGGGAGAAATGAGGGCGCTGAATAAAGGGCCGGCATATTCAAAAAACTTTTTTTGGCTGTCGTCGTTAGCAAGCAGATCCAGCACATCTTCAGCATTTTCCGGTTCAAGTTCTTTTTTCTTGCGGTAACTTTGCCCGGCAGGTCCGCTGGAAAACAGGTTGCTTGGTTTATTTTGAGGTTTTGCGCCGTAAATATCAAACCAGTCGTATTCCTCTTGCGGAAGCCGCAGAAATGCTTCTTTGAGAGCGCGCTGAACCCGGCGCAGAACCCGACGGCTGGACCGTTCCTCTTCGGCCTTGCGCTGTTCATCGATGATCTCTTGAAGGTGTTTTTCAACCGGAGCCATTGCGCCGCAGAACGCGTCAAATTGATCGTCCCGAATAATTCCATGGCGTGTTCCCGGAGTGAGAGATAAAAACGGTGCGTCCACGAGGCCCTGGAGGTATCCGGCCGTCCAGGGCTCTTTTTCAAATTGGTGGATTTCCGTAATCGAAGGCAAGACTCGCGTACCACGTCGATATAAGCCGACACGGTTTGCGGAGCCCGGATCATTGAGATAAATCTCCAGATAAATATCGCCCTGTTCGGTTACCGCCGGTTTGAGATTATGGATCAGCCGCCCGGTGAACTGCCTCGGGACCACAACAAACTCTTTTCGGCCGGTTCGATCAATAACTTTTATCGTTACCCCTGTTTCTTTGATCCGGTCCCTGAGCTCAGACGCAAGATATCTTTGAATTTTTTCGCCTGTCAGAGACCGTAAACCCGGTAAGAGGGGATAGATCATCAGGTCGGTCCCCGGGAAGGGAAGCAATACTCGCTTTTTAGAAACTGCAAATTCCGGCGAATCCTTGGTCATGGTCATCTGGTATGATTGTCCATCCGTACCGCAACTGGTCATGCTAAGATTTTGGCCGACTGTCCAGAAACTAAGAAGGCCAATTCCGAATTCTCCCTGAATCCCCCTGTCTCCTTCCAATTTGAACTGTTTTTTAATTGAATCACAGATGTGGGTGGCAACGCGACGAAAGTCCGGTAGCCCCTGGTTGTCTCTTGGAATCCCCTCACCATCATCACTGATCTTGAGGTAGAAAGCTCCTTTTTTTTTACCCCTGACGATGACGATTTGTTTTGCCCGGGCATCGATACTGTTTTCCACGAACTCGGCAATTGCTTTTAGCGGATTGGCTTGAGAACTGGCGATGATGCTGATGGCGTTCCAGTGATCTGCAATTCGCAGCTTGCCGGAACGAACAGACTTCTTTTTCTTTTTTCCAGTAGATCTGGCCATTTTAATATTGATATATATGACGAACTAGTCAAAAGTCAAAACTTCCATTTTAAGTCCTTCAACTCTTTCAAAATGCCTGATATTATAAGTGGCCACTGAAAACCCGAGGGAAAGCGCGGTCGAACCGATTATAAGATCGTGGGCACCGATCTGAATACCTTTTTTACTTAAATCAGACCATAATTCTGCATATATCCTGGCAATGGAGATTTCAAACCCAAACACCGGAAACAACTCGATGACTTTCTCCACGTAAGCACTTCTTTTTAAACGTCTTTTTGTTGAATCTGCTCGGTGAACCCCATGCAGCAGCTCTGCCACCGTAATAACACTAAGTCCGAAAATCTCATCTTCTCGATTTTTTATGAACTTGTCGATTCTAAATTTTTGTCTTTCGGCTTCAATAAGGACACTCGTATCGAGGACTACTCCCATAAATCCCCCAACGGCATGATAGGTTGATCTTCATATACTTTTTCAATATCCGCAGCAAAGTCATCAAGCTCATCACCAAGCCTTGGAAGACTCTTCAGCAAGACTTTTAGTTCACCCAGTCTTCTAAAATCTTTTTCTTCATGTATCGGTTTCATGGAAGCAATCGGCTTCCCGCCTCTTTCAATTATATAGTGAGTGCCTTTAAATTTTATCGTATTTAAAAGTTCTGAAAAATCCCTCACAGCCCGGGTTGCTGATATGTGCTTTTCCATTTAATGCCTCCCTGTATAATATGATAATCATATTTTACACATTTAATGCCCTTTGTCAATTTAAGTATCCTTAAAGACGAAAGTGGGGTGATGATTCTGTTTTCAGTTTTCGATCCAAATTCCTTGAGCTTGCTCTTTACATAGCGAATCAGCTGTTGCAGTATAATCCTAACAGTCCACGTATGATGCACTATATTATCGTCGGTAGTGACCGTAGCAGAAAAATATGGACCTTAATAAAAACATGACATCTCGCGTTGCCAGGGTATCCGGTTTTCTCGGCCTCCAGCAAAGTACCGTGGGCCTGCTGGCCATGGTGGTGCTGGTGGGAATGGGCGAGCGCATGGCGGAACGATTTCTGCCAATCTATATAATGGCCCTCGGTGGTGGTGCTTTGGCCATCGGTCTGCTGCAGGCCATGGACAATCTGCTCTCTGCCCTTTATTCTTTTCCCGGGGGATATTTGTCCGACCGGATCGGTACCAAGCGATCGCTGCTGGTGTTTAATTTGGTCGCTATGTTGGGATTTCTTATCGTGGTCCTGATTCCCACCTGGCAGGCAGTGCTGGCCGGCGCCGTTCTTTTCATCTCCTGGTCGGCCATTTCTTTGCCGGCCACCATGAGCTTGATTTTCAAAGTACTGCCCCAAAACAAACGGACGATGGGCGTCAGCATGCATTCACTGGTAAGACGCATTCCCATGGCCCTTGGCCCTCTGGTCGGAGGGTTTTTTATCGGCATATGGGGCGAGCTAAATGGGGTTCGCCTCGCCTTTGGCGCTGCTTTGCTTATGGCCGCGGTAGCGCTGGTGCTCCAGCAGCGAATGATCGAAGACGATACTGCAGCCGAGAAAACCGCTACAGAAGCATGCGATCTGAGGCCGGAGAAAAACCCACTCAGGCTGCTGGGACTGATGGACCGGTCTATGAAAAGACTTCTGGTTGCCGATATCCTGATCCGTTTTTGCGAGCAGATCCCCTATGCTTTTGTGGTGGTCTGGTGTATGAAGGTAATCTCGGCACCGGTCACTGCCGTCCAGTTCGGGCTGTTGACTACGATTGAGATGGCCACGGCGGTGCTGGTTTACATTCCGGTTGCCTATATGGCAGACCGCAGCACCAAAAAGCCTTTTGTGCTCATTACCTTTGTTTTTTTCACCTTGTTTCCGCTGTTGCTGCTCTTCAGCCATTCCATGGAGTTGCTGATCGTGGCATTCATACTAAGGGGGCTCAAGGAGTTCGGCGAACCAACCCGCAAGACCCTGATCATGGATTTAGGGCCCGACAGTTGCAGGGCGGGCATGTTCGGATTGTATTACCTGATCCGGGACATCGTTGTCGCGTTTGCGGCAATGGGCGGTGCATTTCTGTGGCAAATCAGCCCTCAGACGAACCTGATTACAGCCTTTATTTTCGGAATTATCGGCACTGTTGGATTTGCCATTTACGGACGCGACCTGCCGGTTGCCAAAAGATAATACGTGCATTGATGATCGTGTTGGGCAGGCTGTGGTGATGAATTGTAACCAATTTGGATTGCATTGATGTCCAATTGCTATTCTGATCGAAGATGACCGAAAATTACCTGATTCTCTCTTTACTGTTGATTGCCTGGTGTGTGCTGCACAGTGCCATGATATCCATATCGGTGACGGAATATCTTAAAAAGCGCCTGGGATCTAAATTTCGCTTCTATCGATTATTTTTCAACCTGACCGCAATCCTGACTCTAATTCCAGTCGCCATATTTGCGTATTCGATCCAAACCCGGGTCCTATTCGATTGGGCTGGATATATGCGGATCGGACAAGTGATATTACTTGGGATAGCTGTTTTGTTTTTCCTTCTTGGGGGACGTCACTATGATGCCCGTCAGTTTCTGGGTATTAGACAAATCAGGGAAGGAAATTCGACCAAGGTCTTAACCGATACCGGCGAGTTGGACACTTCAGGTGCCCTGAGCATCACCCGACATCCCTGGTATTTCGCCGCTATTTTATTGATTTGGGCACGCCCGTTGGACCTCTCAGCGATTTTTGTTAATGTCATATTTACATCTTATTTGATCGTCGGAACCTATCTCGAAGAAAAAAAACTTATTCGGGAATTTGGGGATCAATACCTAGCTTACCAGCAGAGGGTTTCGATGCTGATACCCTATAAGTGGCTAAAGGCCAAGATCATCGGCCTGCATAAAACTATTTGGAATGACGAATGACGAACAACGATTGACGAATGGTGGATGTCGCTCTCCGAGGCGTAGGCGCTGCAACCCCTACGAGCCGGAGGCTTCGCTCAGCTTTTTTTTTAACGAATAAAATAGCAAGAATCCCTGAACGCAAGCCATCAAGGAGAAATAATTGAAGACAGAAGATTTGGGCAA
>JAAUYD010211127.1_pt1 | contig 10656 bp, 12 predicted proteins | sample 7278101 | NCBI WGS metagenome assembly JAAUYD01 (sample SAMN14350128, study PRJNA611818) | marine sediment metagenome | isolation source: surface marine sediment (0.6m) | place: French Polynesia: Moorea | collected 2018-08
ACCTGGGTGGTGCTGGGTTTGGCATACCTTCTGACCTGTGTGCCGATCCATGCCGTTGTCATGCGGGGCGGCCAGAGGGATACGCATACGCAGTCGCGGGAGACCGACGCGGACTGGCCGGAACTCTCTGGCGCCGCACGCAGGCGCGGCATGCTCTGGATGGTCGTCTCGTTTGTGTTTTCTGGCTACCTTATGGGTGCCGTGATGGCGCTCTGGGTCACGAATGTGCAGGACCTCGGCCACACGGCGGCCATTGCCGCATTGGCCGGGGCGGTGATCGGACCGTTCAAGACGGTCGGCCGCTTTTTCGAGATGCTGGTCAGCCTGAACATGTACCCGCTTGTCACCTATGCCTTGTCATTGGGTCTGATGTTTGCAGGCTTCGCGGTCTTGCTGAGCGTGGGTTTCACCTTGCCCGGCGTGATGTTGGCCGCGGCGCTTTACGGCATGGGTGACGGTATCAAGACGATTGCACGCGGGACACTGCCGCTCGCGCTTTTTGGGCGAAAGGGCTACGGCACGCGGCTTGGCTGGATCTCGTTCGTCCAGCTGAGCGTCAACGCCTCTGCACCTTTTGTCTTTGCCTGGATCACGCAGACCTTTGGCGGATGGTGGAGCTTTGCCGGGATGGCCTCCGTTCTCTGCGTTGCCGTCCTGACCTTCTTTCTGATCCCTGACCCGAGGAGAGAGCACCATGACCCCGCTCAAGATCGGCGCTTGCCTGAACTCTGACGAAATTGCCGCGCATCGCGACTGGCTGTTTGGGGCAGATCGCGACATCGAGCTGCAGGATTTCGGCAGTCATGCCGCGCTGACCTCCGAGTTCGAGGACCGCGTTGCCGCTGCGGAGCGGGCGCTCGACGGACATGCGGGACGCAGGGGCATCCATGGCCCCTATGAAGGACTCGACATGGATAACAAGGATCCGGAGCTACGCCCGCTGATCACTGCGCGTTTCCTCAAGGCGCTGGAGGCGGCGGAACGCGTGGGCGCCCGGCAGATGGTGCTGCATTCCCCCTACACCCGCTGGTTCCATAAGAACCGGTTGGCCAAGCCCGACTACGAAGAGAGCAAGCTTGCCCGCATCCACGAGGTCATGGCCCCGGTGGTGCGCGCAGCCGAGGCACGTGGTGTCACGCTGGTCATCGAGAACATCTTCGATGTCGACCCGATCCACCGGCGGAGGATGGTGGACAGCTTTGACACGGATGCCATAGCACTTTCCATTGACACAGGGCATGCGCATCTGGCGCGCCGTATGTCGGATGCCCCGCCGGTGGATTACTTCGTCCGCGATGCTGGTAATCAGTTGGCTCATGTCCATATCCAGGATCTTGACGGACATGCCGACAGGCACTGGGCGCCAGGTGAAGGCGAAATCCACTGGCCGGAAGTCTTTCGGGCGTTGGACGAATGCCAAAGCGCACCTCACCTGGTGCTGGAGTTGCGCAACAAGGCAGATATTCCGAAAGGGTTCGAGTATCTTGCCAGGCTGGGTCTGGCCGCGTGAATGCCGGATGGCCGACACGCAGAAGCATGTGGCCGGGGCCTGTCAAGCCTGACGAACGGTCGATGCCGAACCTCCCGCAGCTGCCTTATGCGGGCGAAGGTCAGTCGGAAAATGGTGGTGATCATTGGTGACTGAATCTGCCAAGTCGCCGAATGCTTCGGTGCCGGGACATGCGATGGGCGGCGATCTTGGCTCAAGGCAGTCAAACCAGCAAAGCCAGTCCCCCTGCCACCAGCGGAAGCGGAAAGGTCACCAGAACGCGGTTTACCAGAAAGCGGGGGCCGAGGAACGAGAGTTCTTCGGCGATCACCTTGGTCAGCGCGAACAGCGCCCATGCGGTCAGATAAGCGACCACTGCCGGGCTCGCCGCGCCTGCGCTCATGGCTCCGGCCGCAAGGGCAAAGCTGACGAAGGCCCCGCCGGGTGTCAGGACGCCGAGAATGCTGCCCAGCAACACACCCTGAAATCCCGACGTATCCCCGAGATACTGCCGCACCGCCTCTTCCGGCAGAAGCTCCGCAAAGAGACCCGCGCTGATCAATGCCAGGACGAGCCGGGGCAGGTTCATCGTGATCATGCGACTGACCCCGGACCAGGCCTCGGCCCGCCGCTCTTCGTTTTCCAGACGCTGCCAGACCCATCCCGCAAGAGCCATCAGAACCAGAGTGCCGATGACGATGTTCATCGCAGCACTCTCGCAGCCAGCACTCCGGCAAGGAACGGTAAAGGCAGACAAATCGCCACGCGCATGAGCACGAAGTCGATATGCAGAAAAGACATCTCCCAGATGATCGTGCGGTTCAGTCCATAAAGGCTCCACGCGGTTACGAAGGCGATGATCGTCGCTGTACTGGCGCCGGCCAAACGCAAGGTCGCGGCGAGAGGAAAGATCATCATCGGCCCACCAGGGACCAGGGCACCGGCGAGACTGGCCACTGCCAGCCCCCGCGCCCCGCTTTCCTGTCCCACCCAGCGGGTCAGCACCTCCCGCGGGATCAGGATGGGAACCGCGGCCGCGATGAAGAAGCCGCAGAGGATCTTTGGGCTGAGGAGCGCAAAGAAATCCGAGGTAGCTGAGCGCAATCTCCATCACGCGGGCGGGACCCTTGAGCCAGGCGACAGCGACGGCGGCGCCGCACGCGATGGCAAGGAGGATCATGAACGATCCGTCAAAGACCTTTTGACGCCCAAGCGGCGGTGCGGCGGCGGTGTCGTCACTGTGAACCGTCATTCTGCCAATCCCGCTATCTGCGAACCAGGAGACATCGGTCGATCCTCACGCTGGGCTGCAAAGCTACTGCCATCGGTGGCCATTTGTCCTGTCTACCTCGCGCTGAAACCTCAGGACATCACAAATCCTGCGCCCACCTTCACCGGTGACTTTGAGATCCGGGCTCAGCCCCTTGAGGCGAAGGACATCCCGGAATGCGCCTTGCCGGACAGCGACGAGATCGAAGCCGCAGGCGCGGTAGAAAGACTGTGCCGAGAGATTGTCATTTGTGGTTTCTACCCTGATGAACGTGGCGCCGGCGCGAAGCGCCAAAGCCTCGATATCCGCCAGCATTGCACGCCCGACGCCCGTGCGGCGTTCATGTGACAGAATGGCAAGAATGTCCAAGGCTTCCCCGCACGACCGGCGTGTTGCATGCCATCCAACAATCCGACCGCCAGCCTTTGCGACGCGCAGGCGTTCGTCGGCAAGGTCGATGATCGTCGTGCCGACCACAAGGTGAGGGCCGCCGAGGATCGTGCTGGTCTCAATGATGCCCGGGATCTCCTCGGCTGAGGCATCCGATATCGCGAACCGGTGATCAGCGGTATTTCTCAATAAAGGCATCAATGTCCAGGGCGCGAATGTCCGGAAGTGCCGCCTTATACTTATCGCGTGGCCAATCCCAGACGGCAATCTCCTGCAGGGCTTCGCCCTGTGCCTCCGAGAAACGTCGCTTGATGACCCGGGCAGGAACACCACCGACGACCGTGTAGGGGTCCACATCCCGCGTGACGACAGCGCCCGCGCCGATGACGGCACCGGTGCCGATGGTCACGCCCGCCGTCACCGTGACCCCGTGCCCGATCCAGACATCATGGCCAATGGTCACCCAATGGGCCTTTCGCCACTCGAAAAACGCGTGATCGTCTGCACCGAGACCATAGGCCTCGGCGCGATAGACGGAATGATGTTGCACCGCGCGCCATGTCGGATGGTTGCCGGGGTTGATACGGGTGGAGTTGGCAATCGAGCAGAACTTGCCGATGGTCGTCCACACGACATGGCCGTTCTGCGTGATGTAGGAATAGTCCCCCATCTCCGAGGCCTTCATCATCGTGCCGCGGCCGACTTCAGTCCAGACACCCAGCGTGCAATCCTCCACCCGCGCTTCGGGGTGGATCGTCGGGGCCTCTGACAAATGACTTTTCGATCCCGCGCCGCTCATCTTACTTGGCCAAATCGGCTTTTCCGATCAGCTTTGTCCGCACCAGGCCGGACAGCCAGTCGATCAGATAGACCATTGCGATGATCAGAAAGATGATCGACCAGGCCTCATCCCACTTGTAGGCGCTGATCCTGTCGGAGAGCAGAAAGCCGATGCCACCCGCGCCGACGATCCCCAGGATGGTGCCGGAACGGACGTTGGATTCGAAGTTGTAGAGCAGCACCGAGAGATGCACCGGCAGCACCTGCGGCATGATCGCGAAGCGGATCGTCTGCAGGCGCGACCCGCCCGAGGCCACGACCCCTTCGACCGGTTTCTTTGAGGTGTTCTCCAGCGCTTCGGAAAACAGTTTGGCGAAGGTTCCGATCTCGCTGACTGCAATGGCAAGAATGCCCGCCAGCGGACCGAGGCCGAAGGCGCGAATGAAGATCAGCGCGAGGATCAGTGTCTCAAAGGCCCTGATCACGTCGTACACGCGGCGTGTACCCTGCCTTAGCCAGAAGATCCGGTTGATGTTCTTCGCTCCGAGGAACGACAGGGGAAAGGCGATCACTGCGCCCAGAACGGTGCCGAGAAAGGCCATGGACAAGGTCTCTCCCAGACCTTTGAGGATCTCGGACCAGGCGTCCCACGTGGTCCAGATATGCGGGGGGAACATGAAGGACAACACGCGCCCCAACCGCCCGATCCCGTTCCAGATGCGTTCGGGCGAGAAGTTGAAATCGTAAAGGCACCAGCAGAAAAGCGCTGCGAACAACAACCAGAGCGCAATCTTGCGGGCTCGCACAGCTGGCGGGTCCCGGAACGCCAGGGGAACACGGGCCTGGGCTGAGGCGATGCGATCCGGGGTCATGAGGTCTTCTCCAATCCGATCACGCGATGGCGAAGCTTTTCCGAGCCATAGTCGATCACGATGACCGTCACAAAGATGATGATGAAGAGGGCTGACAGGTCTGTGTATTCCTGCAGGCTCATCGCCTCGCGGAACTCCTGACCCAGCCCGCCAGCGCCCACATAGCCGATGATCGAAGACGCGCGTACGTTGATCTCGAAGCGCAGAAGCGTGTAGCTGATGATGTTGGGCAGGACCTGTGGCACGGCGCCGTATCGGATCTGGTCGAACCATGTTCCGCCCGCGGCCTTCACGCCCTCCAGCGGGCGCATGTCGATGTTCTCGTTGACCTCGGAGTAGAGCTTGCCGAGCGCACCGCAGGCGTGCAACCCGATGGCGAGCACCCCGGCCATGGGCCCGACCGAGAAGCAGAAGACGAAAATCAACGCCCAGACCAGTTCGGGCACGGTCCGCGCAATCTCCAGATACCGGCGCGATATCCAGAGCACCCATGTGTTGGGTGCAAGGTTGCGCGATGCCGGGAAGGACAAGAGAAATCCCCCGATCACACCCAGTGTCGTCGCCATGAACGCGATCAGGATAGTCTCGACCAGCAACTGCAACCAGATCTTCCAGCGCCAGAACCAGTTGGCCAGATCCTCGCCCAGGGTCGCCCAGCTCAACTCGGGGATCGTCTTGGCGATGTACTCACCGAGACGCGGAATGCCGGCCGGGATGATCCACCGCCACTCCCGGGAGCCATCCGGCATCGACACCTGAGTGACCTTGAAGAAGTCACCAAGCCAGGACGTCACCACAAAGATAGCGATAAAAAGGACGGTCCCGACTGCCCAGGACAATCGGGCGCTGCGGCGAAGGGCGGCAAACTCTGCCTCGAAGGCGGAAATCGCACCGTTTGGGCGCTGGTCCGCGAATGGCTCTGCGATCGTGGTCATGTCGGACGGGGAACACCTGAAAGCGCGAGATGCACCGGGGGCTTGGCCCCCAGTGCCGTTTCGCGAGAGATCGGATTAGCTGGAGCGGCGCTGCTTTTTCAGCCAGGCCCGCATATCCACGATCCACTCGTAGCGGGAGTGGTCGACTTCGATCCAGCCCTGCTGGGTGGAATCGTCACCGCCGGTCATCTCTTTGAACGCAGCCGGGTCCTTTTCGGGGATGTCCATAACCGCTTGCTTCATGTCGGCCATCAGGCTCTCTGGGAGGTTGCCGCGCGCCGTGAACGGGCCCGAGGTGATTTCCGGCGACTGCCAGATCGGGCAGGCGACGCCCTCTTCGAGCATGCCCTTCGTGACCATCCGCGGAATGATGCCGTTGGTCTCGTTGGTCATGTAGGTCGCGGCAGCGTCGAAGGTGCCGTTGACCACACCCTGAACACCCGCTTCATGGCTGCCGGAGAACGGCGTGGCCGAGAAAAAGGTCTTCGGATCGACTTCTTTGGAGAGGTTGAAGAAGGGCACGGCGTAGCCGGAGGTCGAGTCCGGGTCGGCGAAGGCCAGCACCTTGCCTTCAAGGGCCGCCAGATCGTCGAGACCACTGTCACAGCGCGTCACAATGATTGAATAATACCCGGTCGAGCCGTCATTTTGCAGCCGCGACAGCAGCGGTGCGACACCGCCATCGGTTTCGGTGTAGGCCGCCGCATAGGAGGAAGACCCGAAGAATGCGAACTCGATCTGGTCCGCGGCAATGGCCTGGATCACACCGTCATAGTTGCCTGCGGTAAAGATCTCGACGTCGACGCCCAACTCCCTTTCGAGATACTGCTCGAACGGGGTGTAACGGGCGATCCGGTCCTTTTCATTCTCGCCCGACAGAATGCCGAACTTGATGACCTGATAGTCCTCTTTCCAGTCGGCAGCGATTGCGCCGGTGGCGGTAAGCGCGATCAGCGCAGTTGCAGTCAGAAATCGCATGGGGTGGTCTCCCTGGTTGGTTTGGCGATTGGCAGGAATGGGTCAGGCCGGCACGGGAATGGCGCCTTGCGTCGAGGTCACGGCCTCGTTGAAGTCGTGTATGTCCTCCAGCCCGTAGATGTCCCGCACCACGCCATCGGTCAGCTGTGCTGCGGTGCCGTCGAACATCACACGGCCGAGCCGCATGGCGACGATCCGGTCGCAATAGGCGCGTGCGGTGTCGAGGGTGTGGAGGTTTACCAGAACGGTGATCCCGTCCTCCTGATTGATTGTCTTCAGCCCGTCCATCACGCGCGTCGCGTTGGCAGGATCCAGTGAGGCGATGGGCTCGTCCGCCAGCATGATTTTGGGCTGCTGCACCAAGGCCTTGGCGATTGCGACGCGCTGTTGCTGCCCGCCGGAAAGCGTGCCCGCGCGTTGCAGCGCCTGCGGCACAAGATCGAGCCGGTCGAGCGCTTCGATTGCCATGGTGCGTTCTTCATCTGTGAACCGCATGGCCATCGACGACAGGAACCCGTGTTCGGCAAGCCGCCCGATCAGCACGTTCGTCAGAACGTCCAGACGTTCAACGAGGTTGAACTGCTGGAAGATCATTGCGCAGTCGCGCCGCCACTCGCGGAGCGCCTTGCCCTTGAGCGCCGTGATCTCGGCCCCGTCAAACGAAATCGACCCCGAACTGGGGTCGATCAAACGATTGATAAGTCTGAGCATCGTCGACTTTCCGGCGCCGGAGCGGCCAATGACGCCGACAAACTGTCCGGGCTCGATCGTGAGTGAGACTTTGTCGACGGCACGTGTCGGTCCGAACCGGCGCGACACATCGGAGAGGGTCAGGTTTGCTGCCATAGCGATTCATCCGAATGAATTTCTCGGACTCAGTCGTATTGGCGCTCCGTAACAGTTACTCGAACGCTCTGTGACAATTCGTTAACGGTTTCAGGCGACGGTCCGCATCCGTGGTTCCGTGAGGCTCACCGTTCCGTTTGAATGGATGACCTCACCGCCCCGAAGCGTGAGCACGACGCGGTCCCCGGCATCCACCACGGCCAAATCGGCGCGTTTGCCGATTTCCAGCGCGCCGCGATCGTGAAGACCAAGCGCGCGGGCCGGGTTGGCGGTCGCCAGCCGCGCGGCGCCGGCAAGCCCGCCCTGATCATGGTCCGCGAGCGTTCTGACGGCCGCGAGAATGGCGGCAGGGTGATAGTCTGCGGCCAACAGGTGCAAAAGCCCGTTCCGATGGGCCTCGCGCGCCGAGAGATTGCCGGAGTAGCTTTGCCCGCGCATGGCATTTGGCGCACCCATCGCCGTCATCATCCCATGCGCCACCGCGACCTCGGCCGCCTCCAGCGTCACAGGAAACTCCGAAATGACAGCGCCGAGCTCGGCCATCAGCCTTGCCTTGTCCGCCGTATCATCATCGTGGCTGGCCAGGGCTACCTGATGCTTGCGGCAGAGCTTCGACACCTCCGCCATGTTCGCAAGGAGCACATCCTGAGGCCGTGTCCGCTCAGCAATCGCGGTTGTCACCATCTGCCGCGCTTCGGCTTCCGTGACGCCGTGATGGGCCGCCTTGTTCTTGATGTGGATTTCGAGGTTCCGGTACTGCCCCTGTCCCGGCGTGTGGTCCATCAGAGAGACGAGATCGACCCGCCCCTCGGCCAGCAAATCGCCGAGAACGGCAACCGCATTGTCGAAGGTGATGTCAAAGCGGGCGTGTATGCGGTGCTCCACCCGGCATTCCGTGCGCGCTTCCGACAGCTCCCGGATTACCCGGCTGGTGTGATCGAAGGACCGACGCTCGCCATCGCGCACACCGCGCGAGAACGAGACGGCGGAATAGGCCGTGGTCACGCCGGCCGCCGCCAAACGTGCGTCGAGTGACGCCAGCGCGACGGCCATGGGAAAGTCGACCCGCACCCGCGGCTCAAGCTCCTGCTCGATCATGTCGCCATGCATGTCGATGAAGCCGGGAAAGAGGGTGCGCCCATCGCCTTTGACGCCACCCGGGACATCGTAGTCTCGGATGTCCGCGATCCGCCCGTCTTCAACAAGGAGAGAGCCGTGCGGCACGACGCGGTCGGGCAAAACAAGCGTAAAGTCAGACAGCCACATCCACGGGGTCCTCCTCGGGCAGGTCTCCGGGGGTCAGGTCGATTTCGAAATCGATGAGATCTGCAACATCTCCCGGGTGATGGAATACGCCAATCATTGCGGTTCCGGAAGCCTTCAGGTCCTTCAGACGCTGCACCAGTGCCGCCCGCGCTGCAACGTCGAGCGAAGCGGTGGGCTCATCCAGCAACAACAGGCGCTTGGGCTGGATCAAAGCCCGGGCAAGGTTGACCTTTTGCTGCTCACCACCCGAAAACGTGGTGGGATAGGCCGCCCATAGCTCGCGCTTCACGCCGAACCTGTCGAGCCAGCGCCGCGCTTCGGCCAGCGCGTCGTCGCTCGGTCGGCCCGCGCGACGCAGAGGTTCGGCCACAAGCGCCTCGGCGCTCACCCGCGGGCGGGCGGTGAGAAATTGCGTCACAAAGCCGATCTCGGTCTGTCGCAGCAGCGTGATGTCCACATCCGCCGCGCGGGCCAGGTCGATCACGCCATGCTGGGAGTGAAAGAGGATCTGCCCGGAGGCCGCCAGATAGCTGCGGTTGAGGGTCCTGAGCAGCGTCGACTTGCCCGCGCCGTTCCGACCTTTGAGCAAAAGAAACTGCCCGGCCGCAAGCGTGAAGGAGATGTTGTCAAACGCCTCCATCCTGCGGTCCAGATGGTGCATCGTGAAGCCTTTCGAGAGGCTGCATACGTCAAGAACCGTCCTCATAGTTTTGCGTGCACCAGTTGTTGTGTGTAGGCATGCTGGGGGTCCTGGAAGATCTGGTCGGCCAGGCCTTCCTCCACCACACGGCCCTGCCGCATCACCATCACCCGATCGGACAACGTTCTTATGACGCCCAGATCGTGGCTGACGATCACCATCGTGATCCGGCGCTCCTGCTGCAGACGTTTGAGCGTGTCCAGCACCAGCGCCTGGACACTGACATCCAGCCCGGTCGTCGGCTCATCGAGCAGCAGCAGCGCGGGCTCCAGTGCGATGGCTTTGGCCAGTTGCACCCGTTGCTGCATGCCGCCTGATAGCTCGATCGGCGGCGCATCCATCCGGTCCAGCGGAAACTCGGACGCATCGAGCGCCACGCGGGCCTTCTCGCGCAGGGTGGCAAACCGCCGTTCCCCGGCGACCAGCAGGCGCTCGGCCACGTTGCCTGAGGAGGAATGCTTCATCAGGAGGCCGAGATGCGGGTTCTGGTAAACGATCCCGATCCGCGTCGCGCAGAGCATCCGGCGCGCATAGCGGTCGAGGTCAAACAGATTGCCGTCGACTTCCGGCAGGTCGAGCGTGTAGCTGCCGGCCTCCGGCGTTTCTTCAAGATTAAGACAGCGCAAGAAAGTCGATTTTCCGGATCCGCTTTCGCCGACAATGCCGAGCACCTCGCCCGGATAGGCCGTGGCCGAAACATCAATTAGCGCTTTGACCGGTCCGTACGACTTTGAGACGCCGCGGGCCACGAGCAGTGGACGGGTCGTGACCAGTTGCGGGGCATCCAGAACCCGGCTCACTCCGCCATCTCCCCGTCGCGGTACCATGTCTCTCCAAACGTGACATTCGCACCCTCGGCCCGGAGAATGGTCTTCACACCATAGGCGCTGTCGGAGATCTCGTAGGCAGATGAGCCGTCATCCTGTGGGATCTCGTTCATGAAGAAGCCGGTCGCGCCCGAGCGATAGCAGGTCAGCCGCTTATGTTCCTCGACGCGATAGGGCACGTCATCAAACACTAGAGGCTCAACCCTTGTGAAGGGCGGGACGGCATGCAGGCGCTTTTCACGACCTGCCGAGAGGATCGTGAGGTGCTTTGCCATATGCAGTTTCGGCACGTCCCAGCGAGGG
>JAAUYD010224704.1_pt1 | contig 10656 bp, 10 predicted proteins | sample 7278101 | NCBI WGS metagenome assembly JAAUYD01 (sample SAMN14350128, study PRJNA611818) | marine sediment metagenome | isolation source: surface marine sediment (0.6m) | place: French Polynesia: Moorea | collected 2018-08
AGCCGCGCAGGTGAAAGAGGCGATCAGCGAGGCAGAATTCAACAACGAGCTCGACCAGTTGGATGTGGACGCCGAGATTCAACAGGCCCAGTTTGCCGAAGACGATCGCGCCGACGCCGAGTCGCTGCGCGAGCAGCAGGTCGAGGCAGCCGACGCGGGCGACTACGACACAGCGCGCGAGCGTGCCGAACAGGTGCGTGAGGAGCTGCGCGAGTCGAGCGACGAGCACGGTGGTCAGCTGGATTCGGCCCTCGCCGAGAACGCCCACGACGTGGAGGTGCTGAACGAGGCGGATTTCCAGCAGGAGAACGCAGAAGTGTTCGAGGACGCTGCCGTGGACCTGGCCGGCACCGATGGCGCCGACGCGGCCATGGACGACGCCTGGCATGCGGACGAGGCGGCCGATGACATCGCCGACGACAGCACCGACTTCGCCGACACGGGCGGCGACAGCTCCATCTACACGGACGCTGGCTGACCCGCGTGAAAGCGCGGCGCAGGACACGCTTCATCAAGGCCACACCGGCCGACCCCGAGCGTGCAGAGCAGCTGCGGGCCCAGGTGGTGACTCCGCCCGCGGCGCCTGTCGCGGGCGATGGCAATCCGGGTCTTGCAGACGAGGAGCCGGAAGCGCTGCTCGGCGAACGGCTCATCGAGGCGGTGGCGCTCGCTGCCGCCGTAAGCGCAGAGATGCTCGACGAGGGGGGCGCGGACGAGGACGTGTCCGATCCGCCACCCGCCGACCAGCTTGCCGATGCTGCCGATGAAGACTGATCGCCCGGTGGCGCGGAGCCGGGCGAGCGTCAGCGGCCCATCACCGGTCTCGCGTAACTAATTCGTCCATGGCGTCAACTCCCTTGCCAAGCCGGCGCCGCCACCCGCGGCGCCAATGCAACTTTGAGCAAAGGACGAGACGCATGAGCAGATATTCGACGGGCCTGGCAGCCCTGCTTACCTTCTTCGCATTGATCGGGGGCTTCGTCGCTCCCACCGTCGCCGCTGCGGCGGACGACACGGTGCTCTACAGCGGCACCTTCAAGGGCCGCTCCGGCCACAGCACCCTTGGTGAGGTGACGGTGGTGGAGCGGGAAGGCCGCACGCTGGTCATTCTGCAGCAGGGATTCCGTTTCGACGGCGCACCGGATCCGAAGCTGGGCTTCAGTCGCGATCGGCGTGCCCCGAAGCGCCTGTTCTCACCGCTGAAGTCCAACCGCGGTGAGCAGGTCTACGAGCTCCCGGCAGACTTCGATGCCAGCAATCTGCCCGGTCTGAATCTGTGGTGCGAGCAGTTCGGCGTGCAACTGGGCTACGCGTCCTTCAAGTAAGCAGTACGGGCCCGCCCTGGCCGCGCTCGATGCGGCTGGCGGGCCTAATCAGAACCATCGGCTGGCAACAGCCCGCGCTGCACGAACAAGCGGCGCAGCCAGGCCTCATCCTCCGCGGGATGGACGAGTTCCCGCCGCACCCGCCCGGCCACGTTGGCGATGGCGGCCACCCGCCCCTGGTTCAGGAACAGCGTATCCGGCTGAACCTGCGCGATCGGATCGCGATAAGCCTCGGCGGCAGAAATGATCTCCCAGCCCCTTGCGCGCAGCGCGGTGACCAGGTCGTCGACGTAGAGCGCGGCAACGTCGTTCTCGTGCAGCAGCAGCACGTGGGCCGGCGAACGGCCGAGCGCCTCGAGGGCGATCGCGTCGTAGAACTCGACCGCCTCGAGCAGGATCTCCACGTACGTGTCGCGTAGTTGCTGGCGGTCGATCGGGTGCCCGGCCTCGACGGCCTCGCGCGCCAGCGCTTCGAGGTAGTAGTCGTAGTTGTCAACGGTCACGTAGCCGTTGGCCAGGCCGCGCTCGGCAAGACCCTCGCGCACCGCATCGCGCGCCGCCGCCGATGCGCCCTCGTGCAGGAAGGGGAAGCGGAACCAGGGCAGCACCGCATCGAAGCTGCCCAGACGCTCGAGGGATCGATCGAGATCGGTCAGAAACGCCTCGGGCGAGATTCGATTGGCAGACCGGTGGGCGTGCGAGTGGCTGGCAAGGACGTGCCCGGCGTCGACGTAGCGACGCAGCCGGCGTGCGCCTTCGACACCGGCCTGTTCCAGGTTTCCGGTCGTCACGAAGAACACGGCTCCGGTCACCTCGGCGCGCTCGAGGGCCTCGACAAGCGCCGCAGTGCGCTCCTCGCCCGTGTGAGCCCAGCCGTCGCCGCGCGGTGCGTCGTCGAAGCTCAGCGCGATGCGCTTGCTCGTCATCGCTGCCTGTGCCGGTGACTGCGCAGGCCCCGCCTCCGCCACCTGCAGCAGGGCGGTGGCGAGCAGCGCAAGCAGGATGGGGAACATCATTGCGCCGGCAGCTCCAGCACCGTGGCTGGATCGATGCGCCTGCCATCCCTGATGACTTCGAGATGCAGATGCGGGCCGGTCGAGCGACCGCTCGATCCCACGTGCGCGATCACCTCGCCAGCCACCACCCGCTCGCCCTTGGCGACGGCGAATGATCGGAGCTGGGCATAGCGCGTGATGTAGCCCTCGCCGTGGTCGATCTCCAGCACGTTGCCGTAGCCTTCGTCGCTTCGGCGCACGCGGACCACGGTGCCGGCGGCCGGGGCGAAAATCGGCGTGCCGGCGGTAGCCGCGATGTCGATGCCATGGTGCTGGCGCTCGCGGTCCTGGAAGGGATCCTTGGCGGTCCCGTAGGCGCTGGTGATGCGGCCTTCCAGTGGCGCGACGGTGAAGGCGACCTCGCCGCCCGCATAGGCGAGTTGCGCCGCGGCCAGGGGCGCGAGGAGCAGGGCGAGTCCCAGCGTTCGACGGGGTCGGTGCAGGTCCGTGTGCTGTCCCATGATGTAGCGTAGCCTCATTCGATAGTCTCCGGAGCGGGTGAAAGAATCCAGTGCGGGGAGTGCGGCGTCGGGGTGGCGGTCGACGAACCTGAGTACCGACAGCAGTGCGCGGGCGTAGGCATGCCGCACCTGGGGCCGTGACCGCGTGACCGCTGCGTCGCAGGCGAGTTCCGCCGCCAGTCGGCAGGTGCCGATCTGCCGCCGCAGGAAGGGGTTGAACCAGAGCAGGGCGTCGAGCCAGGCGAGCAGGCTGAAGTATCGATGATCCGCGCGCTCACGATGGGCCCGCTCATGCGCCACGATCGACTCGAGTTGCATCGGTGAGAGTTGCTCGAGCAAAGCGGCTGGAATCACGATGTGGCCCCGGTTGCTGAGGAACGGCGACACGATGGCGCCCGTCAGGTAGATGTCTTCGCTTTGCAGGGGGCTACGTCGTGCCTGGGTGGCCAGCGTCCGCAAGTGCGCCTGGGATCGAAGCAGCGGTATCGCCCTCGCCAGGAAGCCCAGGGCGTAGAGCGTTATCGTTATCGATAGGCAGTGCTTCGAGAGGTCGGGGATGGGTCCTCCCGCGGCCTCGGCGTGCGTGCGCAGGCCCGCGATCATCCCCAGGTCGACCTGGCCGAGTCCGATGGGTACCGCAGGCAGGAGGCCCGCCAGGAGCGGCGCGCTCAGCAGCGCCATCAGCCCCAGGGGCATCGGCGCCAGCATCAGCAGCAGGCGAAGCTTCTCCTCCGTGTCGTCGGGCGCTCGATTCCGGGGCGGCCCCGCCAGGCAGAGCACTCCACCCCAGAGCCAGTGGATGACGACGACCACCCAGAACGCGGCGAGCGGTGAGGCGTTCACCGCGAGTCGTCCTCGTCCTGCTCCAGTTGCTGGAGAAGGGCTTCGAGCGCGTCGATTTCGTCGCTGTCGATCACCTTGCTGTGGGCGAAGGTCGCTGCGGGTAGCGGTGCGTCGGCGTCCAGCACGTTCCTGGCAAAGTCACTGATCAGCACCGCCAGGGTTTCGAGCTTGCTGCCGGTGGTGGAGAAGGTCTTGATTCCATGGATCACTTCGATCGCGAGCAGGCCCTTGTCGACCATCCGATCGAGTGTCTTGCGCGTGGTGGAGTAGGACCACTCGGTTTCCCCACAGCTGGCGTCGTGGATCTCCCGGGCGCTCAAGGGCTGCTTGCGCCACAGCTGGCGCAGGAGGCGAAGCTCTGAGTCGGCAGGTTTGCTCATGTTGTGCGGCGTATGACGTGACTATGCGACAAATGTCGCACGACGGTGCCGGAATGGCAAGGAGGCGATTTCTGGGGAGCGGTGTCGCCGCCAGGCCGGTGAACGACAAAGCTGTGATGTAGCACCGCGATGACTGCGTCGACCTGAGGTATCTTGACACTCGCTTCCGGTCGCGTCGTGACAATAAAGGCTTCAGCGCGCGCGAAGGACTAGGCGCGGCGCGGCCGGAGGCAACCACTTCCCCACTGGTCAGTATTGCGGCGCCCCGAAAGGTGTCTGCCGCGATCCCCTATCGTTGCGGTCGGATCAGTGCATCAGCCCCCGCAACCGAGCGGCAGCGCAGGCCTATCCCCGTTCCCGACCGAGGCTGAGGACCCGCCTCGAAATGCACGTCCATGGCCACGGCCACCTCGTTGCGGCCGCACCGGCTCCAACGCCGCCAGTTGCCCTTGCAGTTCGGCTGCGAGGCGCGTGGGTCGTTGATCACCTCGGGAAGGTCCTCCAGTTCGCCCAGGGTGTTCAAGCCCTCGGAGACAACTCGCTTCCCTTCGATCTGAATGCCCTTGATTCGCGTGCGTTTGCGGTTCAGACATACGCGCACGCCGGTGATGTAGGCGGATTCCGTCGTAACCCTCGTGTAGTCGTACGACGCGCCCGTGCCGTAGCCCACTTTCTTCAGGGACCGTGATGTCGGTCCATTGCCGGCGCAGCGATCGACCTCGTCCAGGCCGGATGATGGCGGACCGAGTACCCGGTTCATGTCAGTGAGCGTCACCTTGAACCAACAAGGGTGATCGTTGCGCTCTCCCCATTCGACCCGTTTGAGGGCAAGGGGCGTCGTGGCGTCGGGACGGCCGATCGTAGCGACCCGGTCTGAGTTGCGAGTGCCGGATACACGCTCGGTGGTAGCCTCGCCGTACATCTGCACGGCGGCGGCGGCCGTACCGATCGAGCAAATCAAAGCCATGCAGCAACCCACGACATGTTTCATCAGTGTGTCCTCAGGTAGGGCTTCGATGCCTGCGCTTCGTCCTGACGCCTTGCCGGGGGCGGCTCCGCGGATGCCGGATCACGCACGCAAGGCCCAGTCCCATCAGCGCCAGGGTGGACGGTTCAGGCATGGGCGTCGTGCGGATCGTCAGCCACACGCCACCGCGGCCGCTGGCGCCATCGTCGACCACCCGCGTGTTCAGCAGGGTTCTGTAGCTGAGGGCGTACTCGGAGCCGGCGTTGAGTACGCCGCTGAGCCTGCCCGTCAACTCGTTGTTCAGATCACCGGCCTGGCCACCGAGCTCGAATCGCTGATCCGCCGTGGCCTCCGATTGCTGAATGTTGCTGAACAGCGTGGTCCCGGTGGTGCGATCGACGAGATCCGCCGAGAATTCGATGAACTCACCGCCGTCCAGGGCGAAGAACCCGGTCAGGTCGAACCAGAGCGTTTGCTCGGCGATGAAGCTGAACTGCACGCCCATGCCGTCGGTGAAGGACCCGAAGTCGCCGCTGCGCATGTGCTCGAATTCGAAACCAAGGGTGGTGGTGTCGTCCGGCGCTACTCGCCAATCGCGGATGGTGGTCATGGACGTCGCTCCGGCCGACGCCGTGACCACTTCGTAGGAGGGGAGCAGGTTGGCGAAGGAGAACACCTGGTCGCGGGCGTCCGTACCATCGCGCACGGCAGAGCTGAGCGTGCCTCGGGTCATCACGATGGGGCTGGCCGAGGCGCTCGATGCGATCGTAGTGGCCAGGGTCAGCAGCGCCAGCAGGTGCAGCCCGGTCATGGACGTCCGGTGACGCTGGCTGGTGGGTGGCGGGTTGCCGTCATGCAGGATCATGGAGTGCCTCAGATCGACGTGTTCTCAACCCGAGCTTGAGATCATCCTCCGGGGTGTCGGCGTCGCCGTTCACGCGGCACGGTGTCTTTGCTTCGGCGGCGAGCGGCATGGCAAGTGCCACGGCGCCGGCCCATAGCAGGGCGGCAGTTGCTGGCGACGGCGGGGGTGTTCTCATCAATGGTTCCTCAAGATCCTGCAGCAGGGGACGGCGTCCATCGCTGCTTGAGATGGACAGGCGCCTGACCCCAGAATGGCCGGTGTCATGAGGAAGAACGGAATAGGGTCCCGAACCGGCCAGACTTTTTGCAGAAGCCGCGGCGGCCGGGCCCGGACATGGTGATGGTGGGCGCGTGAGCGAGAGCTATTCCGCGACCGATCGTGAGGCCGCAGCCGATCTTCTGGCCGAGAACTACGATCTCCTCCTGCGCCTTGCCCGCCAGCAGCGGCGTCGTGCCCGCCTGAGCGATACGATGCAGACCCGTGATCTCCTGCACAGCGCGCTCACCCGCATGGACATGGCGGGCGAGTGGAACTCGCGCCAGCACTTCGTGCGCGCTACCAACCTCGCGATCCGTCACGTGATCATCGATCGTGCCCGCGAGAAGCTCACGGCCAAGCGCGGGGCGGGTAATGCACCGTTGCGCCTGGAGGACAGCGAGGACATCCTCGCCGACTACGGTGAGACCCCCGAACAACTCGTCGCCATCGGTCAGGCCCTTCAGGACCTCGAGACCGATCATCCGCGCTGGGTACAGATAATCGACGCGCGCTATTTCGCCGGACTGACGGAAGAGGAGTGTGCGCAGGCGATCAGCCTGTCGCCGCGCACGGTGCGCCGCGAATGGGGGGAGGCGAAGAAATGGTTGGCCGGGCAGCTGGGCCTCAGGTAGGACCCGGTGCTGGCTCCACGCCCAGGCCTTCCAGGCGGCGCATGCGGAACTGATAAAGCGGGGTACGGTCCGTCAGCCAGCGAGTAACTTCGGTCTGTCGCAGCCAGGCTGACGCCGCCTCCGCCCCGTCCACCTTCACCAGATAGTAGGCCTTGGCGAGCGCCACGCGCGTATCCTGAGCGCTCCTCGCTGCGACCAGTGGCGCCAGGCGCTCGAGCAAGGCGTTCGCCTGTGCGTATTGGCCGGCACCGACATAGGCCTCCACCAGCGCTGACGACGTGCCGAGGTGGAAGGCGCTGCCTTCGCCGGAGATGCGCTCGGCGACCGACGATGCCTTCTCGCCATCGGTTATCGCTCGTGCGTAGTCTTCCTGATTCAAGGCGATGGCGCTCGAGAGTTCATAGGCGTAGGCGAGGAGGCTGCTTTCGCCCTTCTCCTGCGTCAGCTCGTTGATGAGCGTCTCGATGTCCTCGCGTGCGGTTGCGTAGGACCCGCTGACGAAGGTGGCGTACATAGCCTTGTTGACGAGGATCGCTTCGCGTCCGGCAATCTCCACCAGAGGATGGGCGCTGAGAAGTTCGTGCACCGCGACGGTGGCCGCCTCGGCGCCCTCGAAATCGCCGTCCATACGCCGCATCTGGGCCATGCTGTTCAGGTAGAAGGCGCGTTCCTCCACCGTGCCACCCCGGTCGAGGGCCTGCTCGAGCTGTCGCGTAGTCTGTTCGCGCCGGGTGTCGTCGCGCGACAGGGTGGTGAGTTGCACCAGCGCTACGAGGTGCTCGTAGGAGCCCTCGTCGGGCGTGTCGGCGTACTCGTCGGCCACCTCCTCGAACAGAGATCTCGCCGGTTCGATCTCTCCCTGATAACGCAGGGCGAGCGCCAGGTTGAGTTTGCCCTCGATCAGTAGCGCCGGATCGCCGAAACCCTCGTCGATCCATGGCTGCAGCACCTGCGCTGCGGTCTTGTAGTCGTTGCGTTCGACGAAGTTCCGTCCCACGGCAAAGGTGATTTCGGCAGCCCGGCGCGGGTCCTCGGCCCGCAGTTCGAAGGCCTCGCCGGCGCGGTCGAGGAGGATGCCGGTCATCCGCTCCGTATTGCCCTCACCGCCGAAGGCCCGGTGCAGGGCGTCGCCATAGGCTTCCTGGACGCGGGAGTTTCGCTGCGCCTTGTCGAGGGCGTATTCCGCTTCAGCGCGAGCCGCGTTGGCGCGGGCGGCTTCCGCTTCGGCGCGGGCGGCCATCATCGAAGTGCCGGCGAGGCCTCCACCCAATGAAATCAACAGGCCGGCAGCCAGCGCCGTCCCCACCGGGTTGCGCCTGATGAATTTGCGGATGCGGTAGGCACTGCCACCCTGTCGCGCATCCACCGGGCGCCTGTCCATGAAGGCGCCCAGATCGGCTGCGAACGCCGCGGCCCAGGCGTAGCGCTGGTCCGGCTCGGCCAGCGTCGCCTTGCGCAGTATCGCCACCAGGTCGGGGTCGCTGATGGCCTGTTGATCAACCTTGGCGGCGCCCCGCTCGTCCCGGGCCGGCAAGTGTCCAGCGAGCAGCTTATGTGCAAGCACACCGACGCAGAACAGGTCCGCCGCCACCGTGAGCCGGCCCGTGGTGAACATCTCCGGCGCCGCGTAGGCAATGGTGAGCGGGCCCGCAGGTTGGTGCTCCGTGTCGAGCAGGCCCGCCACGCCGAAGTCGATGAGGCGCACGCGGCCCGACTGGTCCACCAGCACATTGGCCGCTTTGATATCCCGATGCAGTACCAGCCGCTGGTGGGCGTGGCTGACAGCGGTAAGGAGCTCCTCCAGCAGTCCGATGATCGCGATCCGCGACAAGCGCCGGTCGGCAGCGTACGTATCGATCGGCTGGCCCTCGACCAGCTCAACCACCATAAAGGGCCTGCCGTCGGCCGTGGTGCCGCCGTCGATGATGCGGCTGATGCCCTGATGCTCGAGCAGGGCGAGATGGGCCCGCTCCTTGTCGAAGCGAGCGCTGGCCTCGGCATCGGGTGCGTGCACGAGCTTCAAGGCCGCTCGTTGCTCGTACTTGCCGTCGTCTCGCACCACACGGTAGACCGCACCCATGCCGCCGCTGCCGATCCGGTCCTCGACGCGCCAGACGCCCACGCGGTCGCCGGGCTCCAGGCCGGGAGCGTCCGGCGCGACGATGGCGGCGGAGGTCTGCATGAAGCCCGCCAGCAGCGTCGTGCGTTGCTGCAGCTCATCGAGGGTCTTGCGCAGGCTAGGACTGGCCTCGTAACCGTCATCCAGCAATGCCGCCAGGGCATCGCTTCCACCTTGCTCGGCCTCCAGCACCTCTGGAGAGAAGACTGACCAGTCCATCCCTGTCGAACCCTGTACCGGCCTGCCAGAGTGGAAGGCAGACATCGGTAGTCAGCGTAACAAAGGTTGGCCGGTTCCGGCTCGTTTCCCGTTCTTCTCCAACAGCGACGTCGGTTCATGGGGAGTCGGCGCGCGTTCCGTTACATGGAGGTGGCGCATGCGCAAGCTCGTCCTACCCTTTGCTCTGACCGTATTGGCGTTCTCCGGTGCAGCCAACGCTCAGTTCTGTATCAGCTTCGACGATTTCTCGGACGGGATCTCGGTGACCATCGGCGTCGAAGGCGTCATCAGCGCCGTCTGGGAGAACCACGATGGGGCTGGCGCCGAAGCGCCCATGGTCGGCTTCACCGAAGCGGGCGGTGGTGCCAATGTGTTGGTGTGCAGTGATTCCTCCTGCCCATTCGGCAATCAGTATGCGTTCTTTATCGCCTATCCGATTCGATCGTTCTGGTTGTATGACCTGACGAACGGGACATCGATCGTGGCGGAATCGCCGTTCAGTCTGAGTGGGGGTGCGTGTCCCTTCGGGCCGGTGGAGGAGGGTTTACCGTCTGTGGGGTATTGATTCCTGGGAAGCGGTGCCGGGTGTCCGGCGCCGCTTCTTCTTGGGGTGTGTGGTGCGGGTGCAGTATGCGTGGTGCGCGCGGCTTGCTCCGGGCGCGGGCACGCGGGCGAGGGTCCCTCGGTGCAGATCGCGATCGGCGTCATGAGCGCGTTAGGGTTCATGCGGCTTTCTGATCATTAACTAACGAAAGCGTACACTGACTTATCGCCGGGATTTCGCTATACTGTATGCATATCCAGTTAGTATTGGGGTCTTGCCATGGTCGCTTCGCAGTCCGCTTGCGTTGAACGTCGCACTATCGACGAGCTCGATGAGGCCATCGCCTCGCGAGCGGCACAGATCAACGCCATTACCTATCAATTCCTCGTACTGGTGCGTGAGTTCGATGAGCGCGCCGGGTTTCTTCGCTGGTCCTTCAGGTCCTGCGCCGAGTGGTTGCACTGGCGCTGCGAGCTCAGTCCGCAGGCGGCGCGGGATCGTGTGCGTGTTGCCCATGCGCTTAAGGACCTACCGGCGATCTCCCGGGCGTTCGAGCGTGGTGCGATCTCGTATTCCAAGGTGCGGGCGCTTACGCGGGTGGCATCGCCAGCCGACGAGGAGGCGTTGTTGGAGTTCGCTTTGAATACTACGGCAGCGCGGGTGGAGGAGCGGATTCGCCAGCTGCGCAATGGGGATGATGACTCGGTAGTGGATGCTGCGCGCATTCACGCTGCCCGGTCGTTGATTGCGACCCGCAACGACCGGCTTGGCACCGTGAAGTTCTCCCTGGAGCTTCCGCGGGAGCAGGGGGAGCTGGTGCTGCAAGCTCTGGAGAAAGCGCTGAATGAGCAGAAGGGCAACGGTGCTGAGTTCGCGGACACGCCGTTCTGCGCTCAGCAGGCGGATGCGTTGGTGGATATCGCGCGGGAGTACCTGAGTGGGGGATCAGACAACCGGGGAGACGCAGCCGGGACAGCCGACAACTATC
>JAAUYD010300180.1_pt1 | contig 10656 bp, 7 predicted proteins | sample 7278101 | NCBI WGS metagenome assembly JAAUYD01 (sample SAMN14350128, study PRJNA611818) | marine sediment metagenome | isolation source: surface marine sediment (0.6m) | place: French Polynesia: Moorea | collected 2018-08
AAAATAGACAAAGAAATAGATATAGAACCGATTCACCTCTTAAAAATGACCTGCCCTTCTACAGGTTACATTCACGTTTTAAGAGTTCCCCCATCCTATACTGGTTCTGCTAGAGAAGCAATAAAATGGGTCAATCGAGGAATCGATCCTGAAGAATTTACGATAGAAACTTAAATTTGCGATCGCATTTTAATCTAGATCTGGATATAAATCTTCGGGGCCGGAAAAAATCCAAAGCAAGCAAACAAAAGTAAATACTATTAAGCTCGAAATAATTAGACTGTGTAACATAATTACTCTCCTTTAATCTTTTCTACTCTCACTTTTATGCTAACGGTAATTAGAGAGCGATAAACTGAAAATAAACTAAAAAAAATATTATCTCCAAAGAAAGAGAATTATTTACCTCGAGAGATAGATGCTTCTGAAAACTAAAAAGATCTAAACAATAGTTAATTATTTTTGTGACTTAATTAGAATTTTTGCAAAAATATTTTTACAATTCGAGAAATGTCTAGCTATATTCAATCCGATAATTGAACTTAATTTAATTTAAATCGTCAAAAATGTCGAGGATAATAAACAAGAGTTTCAACTTCTAACGATCGTGTCTGTTAATAAGAAAACATCTCGCAGTATTGCAGGAATCGCTGGTATTGTAGCCGCAGCTACTTTAATTAGCAAAGTATTTGGTTTAATTAGAGAACAAGCGATCGCAGCAGCATTTGGTGCGGGGCCGATCGCCAATGCTTATACTTATGCTTATATTATTCCGGGTTTTTTGCTCATTTTGCTCGGAGGAATTAACGGCCCTTTTCATAGTGCTTTATTTAGCGTTTTATCGAAACGAGACAAACCAGATGCAGCACCTATTGTCGAGACGGTAACTACATTAGTAACGGGAATACTCTTTTTAGTCACTATTATTTTGGTCTGGCAGGCCGATCTTTTTATCGATCTTGTCGGTGCGAATTTAAATTTACAACAAAAAGCGATCGCCACTCAACAATTACAAATTATGGCCCCAATGGCCCTATTAGCTGGTTTAATTGGCATTGGTTTCGGCACTCTCAATGCTGCTAATAGTTTTTGGTTGCCCAGTATTAGTCCAATATTTTCTAGTTTGGCGATTATCGTCAGTCTGGGGATATTATTTTGGCAAGTAGGAAGCAATACTAATTCTCCAGGATACCTTCAACTGGGAACGATTTGTTTGGCTGGAGGAACTTTAGCTGGTGCGATTATACAATGGTTAGCTCAAGCGATCGCACAGTGGCGATCGGGTTTGGGAAGGTTGCGGTTGCGTTTCGATCTGCAAAACCCCGGAGTTAAAGAAGTTTTTAAAATTATGGCCCCGGCTACTTTTGCATCGGGAATGCTCCATATTAATCTTTATACTGATATGTGGTTTCTCTCTGGAATCGAAACCGGAGGAATCGCAATTAGATATGCTAATTTTATTGCTTTAACTCCTCTAGGAATAATTTCTAATGCAATTTTAGTCCCCTTTTTACCCGTATTTTCTCGATTAACTGAACCTCAAAGCTGGCCGGAATTAAAATTACGCATTCGTCAGGGGATTTTATTGAGTGCTTTGACGATGTTACCGTTAACAGCAATTTTTATTGCTTTAGCAAATCCTATTGTTAGCATCGTTTACGAAAGGGGCTTTTTTAAAGATGGGGATACGGCAACAGTCGCACCTGTTTTAATGGCTTACGGTTTGGGGATGTTTTTCTATTTAGCAAGAGATGTTTTAGTAAGAGTATTTTATGCTTTAGGCGATGGTAATACTCCTTTTCGGATTGCCGTTGGTAATATCTTTCTAAACGTTGTTTTAGATTATTTTTTGGTGAGATATTTTGCTACTCCTGGGGTTGTTTTCGCAACTATTGGGGTAAATATTGTTTCTATGGCTTTGATGTTATTGATTTTAAATCGCCGATTAGATCGCTTACCTTTGGCAGAGTGGAGCAAAGCAATTTTAGGTTTAATTGCTGCTAGCGCGATCGCCGGTTTGTTCGCTAGATCGAGCCACTATATTTGGCAAAAGTGGATAGGTTCTAGTAATTTTATTTGGCAATTTTTAGATTTAAGTCTGGCTGTTACTCTCGCAGTAATCGTTTTTATTGGTCTCACTTTACTTTTAAAGTTACCGGAAGTTAATCTTCTAGTCACTAGAATCAAAAAGAAGCTTGGTAAATAATCGATCGCTCTCAAAGCTCAACTGCGACCCTCAAAGCAAATGATATAATTAGCTCGAGTAAATTTTAAGCGCGATCGCCGACTTTGAATAATGCACGAGCTAAAACTTTTGTCAATATCGGCTTTTTTGATAGCAAATTGAATCAAGTTAAAAACTTGACTTTGAAACATCGTAATCTTTTGCAGAGATACCTTCTATTACTTGTTTTTTCGTCACTAGTTTCAAAATTAGCAATAAAAGCCTAGAATATCACTATCAATTTTGATAAAAAAAGCATAACACATCGAGCCAAGCTTGTAAATTCGTTCTAGACAAAAATACCAATCAATATTTAAACAAGTTAATTCAGCCAAGGAAATTAGTTAGTTATTTTAATTTTAAAATTGAACCGGAATTAGATCTAAGTTTTACTTATATATTGCCATTTCTGAAGCGATCGCATTACGAATACAAAGAATATTTAATAAGATTTTAGAATATCTTAGCTCTCAGTTTTATTTGCCAATGGATTTTTAATTAATTCCTATCGGTGCTGAGTCGGAAATAACTAAAGTTGCATACCTTTGTAGCTTAGATTATATTTGAATCGTCGTAATTTATTAATGACAATTAGAGCTAGTTTTTTACTATACATTAGCTCGATATTCTGACCCTTTCCGCGCTAAAAGCGATACAGTTTCTAGAGCGCGTTTACCATGATTTTTATTTTTGTATGAAATTATCTTACTTATTGAGATTGTCTCGTTTGTTAATCTTTTTATTCTCAATCTTGCTTTTTTCTTGTCAAACAGAAGAAATAACAGTAAACCAAAAAGATCGCGATCGCCCGCCAGCTTTACCGCAACACGATCTAATTAAAGTTTATTTTAATCATAATCTTGCTCGCCAGGCAAATTATACAGATCCTTATCGAAAAATAGAGCGACCTGGAGACAATTTAGAAGCAATAATTATCAAAGAAATTGAGGCGGCTAAAGACAGTATCGACCTGGCTGTTTTTGAATTAAATTTACCTTTAATTGCGCGATCGCTCGTTAAAAAATCTCAAGAAGGAATCAAAGTTAGAGTTATTATCGATCGCAGAAATAGACATTCTTTAAGTCAGCTCGATGCTGCTAAAATTGGTAGACTAAAACCAAGAGAAAAAAATAAATATCAAGAATATTTAGCTTTAGTAGATTTAAATAAAGACGGAAAATTAAGCCAAGCAGAACTGGAGCGAAGAGATGCTTTAATTATTTTAGAAAATGGTCAAATACCAATAATAGATAATACTGCCGACGGCTCTAAAGGCAGTAATTTAATGCACCATAAATTTACGATCGTCGACAATAAAAAAGTAATTACAGGTTCGGCAAATTTTACTTTAAGCGGCATACATGGAGATTTTAAAGACGACCGCACCAAAGGTAATGTTAATAATTTATTAGTTATCGAAAGTGGCGAACTAGCAAATATATTTAGCCAAGAATTTAACCTGATGTGGGGAGACGGGCCTGGCAAATTGCCCAACAGTCTTTTTGGTAAGAAAAAACCAGATCGAAAGCCTCAAGAAATACAGATTGCAAATGCAACTGTCACCGTTGATTTTTCGCCGATTTCAAGGAAAAAACCCTGGAACGAAAGCGGAAACGGCTCGATCGCTCAACAATTAGCAAAAGCAGAATCTTCAATCGATTTAGCCTTATTTGTTTTCAGTTCGCAACAATTAGCAGATACTTTAAAAAGAGCAGAAAATAAACAAGTAGAAATTAAAGCAATATTCGATCGCTCCTTTGCATTTCGTTACTATAGCGAAGGATTAGATTTGTTAGGTGTTAAATTGAGAAATAGTAAATGCGCCTACGAAAAGAATAATAACCCCTGGAGCGCGCCAATTACTAGCGTAGGAGTAGCAAAATTACCCCCAGGAGATAAACTCCATCATAAATTTGCCCTAATCGATGAAACAATAGTTTTAACTGGTTCTCAAAATTGGTCGGCAGCAGCAAACTACAATAATGATGAGACGATATTAGCGATCGCCAGTCCCACCGTTGCAAAACATTACAGTAAAGAATTTACAAGATTGTATGAAAATGCAGTTTTAGGTATTCCGAAACATATCAAAAAGAAAATCCGATCCCAAGAAAAGAAATGTGCTTAGAATAAGATAAAAATATACAGCCTAATATATATATTTCAATAGGAAAAAGATCTTGGTTCCCATACACGACGAGAATCCGACTAAAATTACACCATATATTACTTACATCTTAATTGTTATTAATGTTCTAGTTTTTTTGCATCAAATAACCTTAAGCGATCGCGAATTGCAAGGTTTTTTCCAACTTTATGCCCTCGTACCTAGAGAATTTACCGCTACTTTAGAAGGAATTACCGTCAATCAACCAGTACCAGAATGGTCGACCCTAGTCACTTCTCAATTTTTACACGGTAGTTGGATGCATTTAGGCGGAAATATGTTGTTTCTGTGGATTTTCGGAAATAACATCGAAGAACAATTAGGTCGTTTGAAATACTTATTATTTTATTTGAGTTGCGGAGTATTAGCGGGATTGACTCAGTGGTTTTTCTCAATTAACTCCATTATTCCATCTTTGGGTGCTAGCGGGGCGATCGCGGGAGTAATGGGAGCATATATCCTCCGCTTCCCTAAAACTAAAATTCTGACTTTAATTCCGGTGGGAATCATTATTCCGGTGAAAATTCCCGCTTATTTCTTTCTCGGTATTTGGTTTTTACAGCAGGCTCTTTATAGCGTTCTTAGTTTAGACGTACCCAATAATATTGGCATGGAAAGCGGCGGTATTGCTTATTGGGCCCATGCTGGAGGTTTTGTATTTGGTGCAATTTTAGGGCCTTTACTGGGTTTATTCAGTAGAAAAAAAAGACGGTAATCTCTCGACAAATCCCTTAATTGCCAATAAAACAATATTCTTGCTTTTTAGTCACAGCAAAAGATAGCAGAATTATCCTTAATATTTAAGAAAATAATTGAGTTAAGTTTTTCTCTTAACAGAGTTATTTACAGCGATCGGCGACAATTTACTCGAACAAAACAAAGTTTGATTGCTATTAGCTCGAATATTGCGATTCAGCTCAATTAACCCCGATCTTTTTGGGAAAACAGGCAACACTCAATTTTTCTTAACAAATGATTCAAATCGATCCAAAAGACCGTCAAGAATTAATTAGCTGCTTGGCTGCTATGCCAGAAATGCGCGGGGAGGAAGAACGCAAAATAAGTCTTGAAAATGCCGCTCTCAAAGACTTAATTCCGCAAATTGAGCTGTCTGGAGAGCCAATTTTAGCTGTTAATTCCCTCGTTGCTTATTTACTAAATTATGGCAGACTCAAAAATGAAGAATTGGCATTTAGAGCTTTTTTATCCAGCTTACAAAATAGCAACCATCTCGAACCAAATTTAAGCCAACTAATTCAAAAATTACTCAGTCTTTGCGATCGCAATCGGATTGAATTAAAATCTCGACCGAAAAGACAATCTTTGCTCTTAAAACAGATTAATTGCGAAATAATAGACCGATTTAAAACCTATTTTAAACCAGAAAATTACATTATTTTGGATAAATTTGAAGACCCCAGACAAGTCGATTCTTTGCGGTCTATGGACATGACAATGCCTAATTTGCCCCCAAGAAAATTAGCACCGCAAACAACAATTCTGCAATTTTACGATCGCGTAGATATTGGCGGGAGATTTTTACTTTTAGGCGATTCTGGTGCTGGCAAAACTACAACTTTATTAAAATTAGCTCAAACTTTAGTCGAGCGAGCTTACATGCGTTCGCTTCATCCCATTCCTATATTATTAAATTTATCTTCCTGGCACGATAACAAACAAAAAATCGCTCGTTGGATCGTTGAAAATCTAAAACTTAAATATGGAATCGATCGAGAATCAGGCCGAAAATTACTAGCGGCTCGAAATTTGATTTTATTATTAGATGGACTCGATGAAGTAGCAGAAAGCAGACAAAAATTATGCGTTCAAAAAATTAATCAGTTTTTACTTAGCTATCATCGTACTGCTAAAGTGATTGTCTGTTCTGAAACAGAAGCCTATTACAAAACAAAAGAATTGATTAAATTAAACGGTTCGATTCGTTTAGAACCTCTAAAAAATACGCAAATTGAAGATCTTTTACTCTGGGTATCCGACGACCGGATTCGGGATAATTGGCAACAAAATTCAGATTTTATCGAATTAACTAGAACTCCTTTATTATTAAATATTTGGCTCAATTGTTATCAACAAATATCCTTTTCAAAATGGAAACAATTGCCAAATAAAAGCCAAAAAATTGATTACTTATTAGCACTCTATATTAAACAAAAGCTAGCTCGCGATCGCGAAGAGATCGTCAATTACGAACATTTTAAAATCCAATTACCATCAAAAAAACAGCAGCCAGATCCAGCAGATGCAATTAACTACTTATCCTGTCTGGCAATTCAAGTTACAGCTCGAAATCAAACCGAAATTTTCAAAGATAATATTCAATCCTATTGGTTGACACCGCAAAAGAAAAACTTCATTTCTGGATTGCTAATCGGGGTTATTATCGGTTTAACAATTAAGCTAATTATTGTCATTGTCATTAGATTAGCGATCGGCTTGGCAATTGGCTTAGTTGTCGGTATAGTTTATGGCATAACCGGAGGATTGCGTTTAGATGACTACCAAGGTATTAATCTTAAGCCCAAACAACTGTTAATTATCGGCATCAAACAATTAATTAATGGCGGCACAATCGCCGGAATAATTATTGGCTTAATGGGAGGTTTAGGGGTTGGCTTGATTGCTAGACCCCTAGGAGGTGGATTGATTGAAGGATTGATTCTCGGCTTGAGTGTCGGCGCGATCGAACAATTAATTGAAGAGCTAAAAACTAGAAAAATATACCTAAAAAAATACGTACCCCAAACAATTAAAACAAAATTCAAAAAAACAGTTAAAGATCTTTCAATTCTCAGTTTATTTTTATTTATTATCTTCTGGTCGCTCTCAAAAACATTCCCTCAACTTTCACAAATAGCTTCAATTCCGATCGCTCAATTAATTAGATTATTTGGCGCAACAGCAGTTATGGGATTTATTTGGCTGGGAGCTTTTTCTACCATGCAAAAATTCACGATCCGAACAGTTCTCTGGCTGAGCGGTTACGCTCCTTGGCAATATCTACCCTTCCTCGAATACTGCTGCGATCGCCAGCTTATCCAGCGCGTCGCTGGAGGATATTGTTTCGCTCATAGTTCGTTGCAAAAGTATTTTGCTAACCTCTGGTATGAAAAACAACAAGCTAAAAATAATTGAATCAAAATAAAAGTGCGGCGATTTAATTTGAGGTTAGTTTAAATTTAGTTGTTTAGGCACGGAAATATAATGCTAATTTTGAGGCTAATTTCTGCAAAAAATCGTTTGTAGATTGCAATTTTTAGCTCGATTGGCATTATCATAATTTACAAATGTCAAAGTATTATCTTTGCTGAAATTAGATGAACTCAGAAAAACCATTAGGCTCGGTCATTCAAGGATCTTTAAGCGAAGGATTAGAAATTAGATTGTATCCAGACGTATCAGTAGAAGATATGCGGGTAGGTAAATTCTTAGTAGTTCAAGGCGTGCGATCGCGCTTTTTCTGTCTCCTTACCGATGTGCTTTTAGGCACTTCCAGTCCGAGAATTATGTCCGATCCTCCCAGCGCAGAAGATAGTTTATTGCGAGAAATTTTAGCCGGAAGCGGTACTTATGGCACGTTAAAATTATCGCCGATGCTAATGTTTACTCCATCTTTAGGAGAATCAGAAAAAGAAGCAGCGATCGCCGAAGAAAAACAAAAAGCGATCGATACTCTAGCATCTTTCGACATTCAAACTAGCGGCGAATTAGAATTACTTCCAGTTAAAACTATTCCCTCTCACTTTTCTCAAGTTTATGAAGCAAGCGAAAAAGATTTTCGCACCGTATTTGGTTGGGAAGATGACCCTCACAGAAGAAACTTTTCGATCGGCCGACCTTTAGATATGGAAGTACCCGTATGTATCGATTTAAATCGTTTTGTCGAACGCAGTAACGGTATTTTTGGTAAATCAGGAACGGGAAAATCTTTTCTGACTCGTTTGTTAATCTCTGGAGTAATTCGCAAACAAGCCGCAGTTAACTTGATGTTCGACATGCATTCTGAATACGGTTGGGAAGCAGTTAGCGAAGGGAAACAATTCAGTACCGTCAAAGGTTTAAAACAGTTATTTCCCAGCCAGGTAGAAATATATACCCTCGATCCAGAATCTACCAAAAGAAGGGGCGTAAATAACGCTCGAGAATTATTTTTAAGTTACGACCAAATTCAAATTGAAGATCTCAGATTGGTATCTCGAGATTTAGGACTTTCCGATGCCAGCATCGATAATGCTAATATCCTCCAAAAAGAATTCGGCAGATCTTGGATCGTTCGCTTGTTGGATATGACCAACGAAGATATCACCCTGTTTTGTGAAGAACAACAAGGTCATAAAGGATCGATTTCTGCACTGCAAAGAAAATTAATGCGTTTGGAAAGTCTTAAATACATTCGCTCGGCCTGTCCCCACAATTATATCGATCGCATTTTAGAATCCCTCGATGCTGGTATTAATGTCGTGATTGAATTCGGTTCGCAATCGAATATGCTCTCTTATATGCTGGCAACAAATATGATTACTCGCCGCATTCACTCCAGATACGTCAAAAAAGCCGATCGCTTTTTACAAACTCAAAATCCCCTCGACAAACCCCGTCAGTTAGTAATTACCATAGAAGAAGCCCATCGCTTTCTCGACTCGGGTATCGTCAATCAAACTATTTTCGGCACGATCGCCAGAGAAATGCGGAAATATTTCGTTACTTTACTAGTAGTAGATCAGCGGCCTTCAGGGATCGATAATGAAGTTATGTCCCAAGTCGGTACTCGCATTACTTGTTTGTTAAACGACGATAAAGATATCGATGCGATTTTTACTGGTGTTTCTGGTGGTGGTGGTTTGCGAAGCGTTTTGGCTAAATTAGATTCCAAACAACAAGCTTTAATTCTCGGTCATGCCGTACCCATGCCGGTAGTAGTACGTACTCGTGCTTACGACCAGAAATTCTACACTGAAATTGGCGACACCGATTGGAAAACAAAAACAGATCGAGAAGTTCACGATGCTGCCAATCAAGCTAAAGCAAATTTGGGATTTTAAAATAAGTAGCAAGTAGCAAGGCAAAAGTATTTAAAATTATGGAATCCGTCAAAGAACATAACAAACTATTGTTAAAAATCGTTATCGGTGCAGCTTGGATCGATAACCATCTCGCACCTGGCGAAATTGAATATTTACAAAAATTGCTCGAGCAATATCACCTTCATCTCGATAACGAGCTGCAAGCCCTTTTAGATCGTCCTATCGTTCCGCAAAAAACAGAAAATTGGATTGTCGAATACCTTCAAGATAGTACGGATAAAGAAAGGATGCGCCTGTTGAGCGCGATCGCTAATATGGTCATGGCCGATGACAAGGTTTCGGATATCGAACACGAACTACTCGATGAATATTACGAGTTAATGGCCAGAATTCCTTCCCATCCCGAAGCAACACCAAACGTAGTTAAAACCGTCAGTCGCTTTGTTAAAAAGCTAATTAATTCAGTCAGGGCTTAAATTAGGGCGATCGCGCTTAAAGGACGATTGACTTTTGCCGGGATTGCTATTTGAAAAATTACATGTAATAAATAGTATGTCATTTATTACACACATAAAGTTAACTTAAAGACTGCAGTAAGATAAATCTCTAATCTGCTCGCTGAGATTATCCTTCAATAATCAAACGATGATTCTTCTCTTGCACCGGCCGAGCATTATTAGGAAAAATTTTGGCAAATTTATCTAATTGTTGTTTTGAAGCTGTAACTGCTTCTTCAAAAACAATCCAACGCACGATCTGGGAACAAGGTGGCGTAGTCAGCGAACCGTTATAGCGATAAGCTATTTTCTTAGCCGGCAAAAATTGTAAAGGATTAATATGTCCGATAATTGCATGTTCTTTGCTTTCATGTTCTGGCAAATCTTTCCAAATGGTATTTAAGATCTTATTTTCGGGCCCTTCTTTAAAGAAAACACCCAATACCGCTAATTCTCCTGTTCTTGGATTGCGATGAACCAAATGGGCTTCCATTGGATAATGTTTGCCATATACTACGTGTTCGCTAGGATGATGGAAATGAAATTGAAGTAAATCGAAATTGTTCCCTTCTACTTTAAGATGATTGTCTGGATCGGGATTAACTTGGATAGTATGACCGTTATTAACTATTTTCAGCACGCTCAAATGATAGTTAAAATCTAAATCGTGCAGACTGCCAGCGTGAAGTGTTCCTTCATGTTCTAAATTAATCGGCGATTGTTGCG
>JAAUYD010262978.1_pt1 | contig 10651 bp, 3 predicted proteins | sample 7278101 | NCBI WGS metagenome assembly JAAUYD01 (sample SAMN14350128, study PRJNA611818) | marine sediment metagenome | isolation source: surface marine sediment (0.6m) | place: French Polynesia: Moorea | collected 2018-08
ATGGCAGGCGTCCCTCACGGGCACCAAAGACTTCCGTCAGGGCGCCGATCTCGGTCTTGTCGCCAAGGGGGATACCCGTACCGTGTGCTTCCAGCAAGCCGACACTGTCGACCGGCACACCGGTCTGACGGTAGGCACGCTGCATGGCCAGGATCTCGCCGTCGCGGTTGGGCGCAAGCAACCCCAAGGCCTTGCCATCGCTCGAGTGCCCGACGCCCTTGACCACGGCGTAGACGCGATCGCCGTCGCGGCGCGCATCGTCCAGACGCTTGAGCACTACCGCGCCCAGGCCCTCGCCGAGCAGCGTGCCGTCCGCACGCGCGTCGAAGGGGCGCGGGGCATTGCTGTCGGACAAGGCACCCAGCTGGGTGAAGACCGCCAGCACTTCCGCCGGCATGCTGGCGTTGACGCCACCGGCGATCATCAGATCGCTGTCGCCACGGCGAAGCTCTTCGATAGCTGCACCCACGGCCAGCAGGGACGACGCACAGGCAGCGTCGATGATGTAGTTGGGCCCCTTCAGGTCCAGACGGTTGGCGATGCGGCCGGTCATCACGTTGGGTACCAGACCCGGAGCGATGTCCGCGTTGAAGGGCGGCAGCTTGGCCAGCATCTCCTCGCGCAGGCGGTCCAGGGCTTCCTCCGGCGCATCCGGCAGCAGACCGCGAAGCAGCTCCACGGTCTGGTCGATCACCACACCGTGCTGCACCACGTTGGCGTTGCCCCGGTGCAGGTAGGTGCTGTGGCCGAGGATCACGCCGGTTTTGGTGTGGTCGTGCTCCAGGTAGCCCGCATCGACGAGGGCGTCACGGGCGATCTTAAGGGCCAGGAAGTGGTCAGGCTCACCGCCGTCGACGGAGTTGGGCATGATGCCGAACTCGAGGCTGTCAAAGGCGTAGAGATCGCGCAGAAAGCCACCGGCGGTGGTGGAGATGCGATTGCGTTTCTCATCGTCCGGCAGGTAGTGACGCTCTGCGCCCCACTCGGGGAGCGGCTCGCCAATGGCGCTGACCCGATCCAGGATGTTGGACCAGAAACGCTCCAGGTCCGGAGCGCCCGGAAACATGCACGCCATGCCGACGATGGCGATGTCCGCCTGGGCGGTGGAAGCTTGGCTTTCGGCAGGCGATTCGCCGCCGATCGGATCGTGATCGCTCATGTGTTGTGCGTGCCTCGCGGTCTCATGGCAGCGCGGCCATCAGAGGCGCGCTACCTTGCCGTGTCGTTAGGAGCCGGGCGGGCGCGCCTTCAGCGCTCGCCGCCCCAGCGTCAGACGCAGATCTCGCCCTTCCAGGTACCACCGAGCCGGTTCAGCGCCGGACTGGACGTACACTCCAGACGCTCTATGTACAGGCGCAGGCGACCTTCCTGGTCGACGAATGCCACATCAGCCCGCACCTGATGCGGGGGGCGTTCCGGATACACCAGGAAGTGCATCCGCGACGGCCCCAGGGGCCCCTCACCAAAACGTCGCACGCGGCCGAAGCGGCTGGGCAGCGCCGACTCCGACTCCATCGCATGCGCCCACAGCAGTCCCATCTGCGCCGCTGCATCGGTCAGGCCCGGATCGAACAGCCAACCATGGGTCGCCTGGACCTCCGGCAGCCACTCGGCGGGATTGCTCGCCTGCACCTCCGCCAGGGCGCCATGGACATCGATGCCGGCGAGACGGGTGACCGTCTGGAAGCAGGGGCCGTGGAACAGGCGCTCCTCGTAGGCCTGGCGCGCCGATACGGGGGATGCCGCGGGCTGCAGCATCGACTGGTACGGCGAAGGTTCCGGGACACCGGCGGCAAGTCGCACCACACCACGGTAGTGAGGCGGTCCCGCAAGGCCCGCCGTGCGCAGTTCCAGCGTGGCTTCGACCTCGCCCTCTTCGCCTCCGGCCACCGGCGCACTGACGATGATCTCGGCATCGAAGCCACCATCATCGAGGCGCAGACCGCGCATCACGCGCAGGTCGACGACTTCGGTTACCTGACGCTCGGGCCACAGGGATGCAGCACACTCGGCAAACAGCTCCAGGGCCACGGCCGCGGGCAACACGGGCACGTCGTCCAGCAGGTGCTCGGCGATGTAGTAATCCAGTTGCGTATGGATACGACGATGGAGCACCACGCCGCCATCGGTACCCTCGCGCGAGTCCATCCCGCAAAGCAGAGGCCAAGCGGGCGACGACTCGCCCACCTCGATCGTGCCTGCGTTGCTCGCGCGCCAGGCGCCGGCATCGACCTCGTGCTGCTCCCAGGGACCTTCGCCGAACACCACTTCAACGTCTTCCAGCGGGGCATGCACGATCTCGTCGAAGAACGCGCCGGCGCCGCCGGCGGCCGGCACCAGGCGCACGCCTCGCGATTCGAACTTGCGACGGGTCTCCGGCGTCACCATGCCCTGGCCGTGGCGACTGGCCTCCCAGGGTCCCCAGTTCATCGCCGACACCTTGACTCGGCCGTTCCACAGGGCGTGGAGCTGGCAGGCCATGCGGTTCATCAATTCATTAGCCGTAGCGTAATCGGTCTGGCCGCTGTTGCCGTAGCGGCCGGCGACAGAGGTGAACAGGGCGAAGAACTTGAGCGTGTCCGTGCGCAGGCGTCGCGCGAGCAGGAATGCGCTGTCCACCTTGGTATCGAACACGCGAGCAAAACTCTCGGGCGTCTTGTCGGCGAGGAACTTGTCCTCGAGGATGCCTGCGCCGTGCACCACCCCGTCGAGGCGGCCGTAGCGGCCGTACAGGTCATCCAGGGTAGCTGCCACCTGCGCCTCGTCGCGCACGTCGCACACCCGGTATTCGACGGTGGCGCCAAGGGCCTGGAAGTCGGCCAGGTTGGCGAGGATCTCTCGATCCTGGAGGATGCCCTGAACGCGCCGATTCACGTCGACGGGACGCAGGGTCTCGCCGCTCGCCTGTGCCTCGCTCAGGAGTTGGCCGCGCAGCCCATTCGCATCGAGACCGTCGTAAGCCACCGGGATCGCGTCGGGCAAAGGCTTGCGCCCGGCCAGCACCAGCGTGGCGCCGGTGGCGGCAATCGTGCGCAGCACTTCCGCCGTGACGCCGCGGGCGCCACCCGTCGCGAACACGACCCAATCGGGCGACGGCATACGCAGGGGGCTCGGCGCCTCGCTGCGCGCCACCGGCGCCGCTACGGAGCGGAACACGTGGCGCACACCGCCCGGGTAGCCCGTTTCGATGCGTCCGCCCGGCAGGCGAAGCTCGGTCAGCAAGGTGGTGGCCAGCTCCTCGACGCCACGCGTGGGATCGAGATCCACCACCTTCACCTGTGCTTCAGGCCACTCTTCGCCTACGGATTTGATCAGGCCAACGACACCGCCCTGGGGCGAGATGCCGCCGATGCGATCCAAACCGCGACCGTAGCGACCACCAAGCGCGGTCCCCGCAACCACACGACCGCTCTGCTGAAGATCTGGACCCGCCGCCCGCAGTAGCTGAGCGAAAGACTTCTCGGCCCAGCCGGCGGTACTGGAGAAGGCCTCCAGGCTGGTGCCCTCGAGGCCGAGCACGGGCGCGGAAAGGCAAGCCGTGTGCACGACGCCACGCAAAGGTCCATGGGCGTGACGGACCTGATCGATCCAGGCGGCCAGCGCCGCCTCGTCGATCTGCGCCGGAACGTCCCAGAACTCGATGCTTGCGCCCTGCTCGGTCAGTTGGGCAGCCACGGCGTCGGCTACCTGGGCCGACAGGCCGTTCTGTCTCGTAATCACGAAGAGGCCACCGGCCAGCGTATCGAGTGCTGTCCCGGTGACTCCCTCCGGCTGCGCCTGAACGATAAACCGGGGCAGAGCGGCGCAGCCCGCTTCCTCCGCCCCGGTCAACTCAAAAGGGGCTGCAGCAGCCTCCGTCTGAGTTGCACCTGCACTGAGCCAGTCGATCATGCCTTGCAGCGTGGTCTGACCGTTCAGGGCCTCGGTCACCTCATCCTCCCGTCCCTCGACCAGGGCAGCGGGCAGCTGCTTGGTGAGGGCTCCGACGATCTCCACTCGCTTGATCGAGTCGATACCCAGATCGGCTTCGAGGTTCTGGTCGAGTCCGAGCATGCTCTGCGGGTAGCCCGTGCGCTCCTCGACGATGCCCAGCAGCAGGCTCTTCACGGACTCTGCGTCTGCGCCACCGCCGGAAGCAGCGGCGGCAGGTGCCGCTTCGGCAGGCGCCGGTGCTGGAGCGGGAGCCGGTGCCGGTACGGCCGCTACCGGCGCAGGCGCGGGTGCCGGAGCCGGTGCAGGAGCGGGCGCAGGTACGGGAGCCGGGGTGGGTGCGGGTGCCGGTGCCGGTGCAACAACGGCAGCAGGCGCGGGCGCCGGTGCTTCGGTCGGCGCAACCGGTGCCGGGGCAGCAACCTGCGGCACGACCGGGGCCGCCACGCGACGTACGCGCGGAGTTGCGCGGCGAGCTGCCAGCAGGGCACCTCCCTCACGCGAGCTGGCCGGCGCACCGGTGAGGTAGGCCATCATCACGCTTTCCTGCGTCGCCAGGAACTGGCGCATCGTGTCCTGGTAAAGAGCGAGCACGGATTCCCGCTCGCCGTCCAGGGGCGCGTAGTAGTCCTGCGCCGGCGGTGCTTCACCGCTTCCGGGTCTGTCAGACACGGTGGTCTCCTTATGCAATGGTAGTTCTGGTTGATGGGTAGGACGACTGCTTGCGGCGCTCGCGGCGGCGACGCCGGTGGGGGGTGTCGCCGGCGCAGGCACCGGGTTGGGTGCCGGAGCGGACGACGGAGGAGTCGGACTGGCAGTGCTCACAGGGTCGGCAACCGGTGGAGCAACCGCAGGCGCCTCGGGCGCTGGCGCTGAGGTCGGCTGCGTCGCGGTCTGACGCTCGGCCACCGCTTCCACCGTGAGCACCTGGCGAGGCGCATCGAGGGCACGACGGGCCGCGCTGCCGTTCAGCATCCAGATGTGCGGACCGATCTCCTGCTCACGCGAGCCCGCGGCAAGATCGGTCAGATCCAGCTCGCGACACTCGCGCTGAGCGAACAGCGGTGCCACATCGAGCTTGACCCCCTGGGTCAGGAGAGAGCCGATGCCCTGCACCAGGCCCTTGAGCCCACCCTCGTGATCGTCGATGCGCACCACGCAGTGCTCGCGACCCTCGAGGATCTGATCGATGAGGCTGGCCTGTACGTTCTTCGGACCCAGGCCGACGAAGATACGGGCGCCGTCGCGATACATCGCCTCGACCTCGGCCACGAACTCCACCGGCGACCCGAGGTGGTCGGCGAGGATGCGCCGGATGCCCTCCGGACTGCGCTCGTGCGGGCGCGCAGTGGTGTTGGAGTACACCGGGAAATCCGGTACGCGGAAAGGAATCTGCGCCATGAAGTTGGCCAGCTCGGACGCTGCCGGCGACACGAAGGGCGAGTGGAATGCTGCGCCCACCTTCAGCCTGCGGGCATCGAAGCCGGCTTCGAGCAAGCGCTCCACGGCCGCATCAATGGACTCACGCGAGCCGGACAGGATGCTCTGCTTGGGCGCATTGTGATTGGCCACCAGGACGTCCGTGTAGTCCTGAGCGATCTGCTCCACGTCGCCACGGTCCGCCTGCACGGCGGCCATGGTGCCGAGGTCACGCCCGCGTGCCGCTTCCACGATGAAGCGACCGCGTGCCTCGGACAGGCGGATGAACGATTCGAGTTCGAGCACACCGGCCGCGTAGAGGGCAGCGTACTCGCCGTAGCTGTGGCCGGCAGCCATGTCCGGACGCAAGCCAAAGCGTTGCAGCAGATGCCACAGGCCCGCTTCCACCACGCCGAGGGCGGGCTGAGCGATCTCGGGGCGCATCAGGGTGCTTACCGCCTCCTGCTCTTCCTGCGGCGAGAGCAAGGCCTGCGTGTAGATCAGGCGCGACAGACGGTTACCAGGTACGGCGGCTTCGATTGCCTCGCCCAACCACTGGTCTGCACCGGTGAGCACCTCGGCGATCTCCGGGAACGCCAGGGCAACTTCACGCAGCATGTTGGGATACTGGGACCCCTGCCCGGCAAACATCACCGCCAGCTGACCGCGGCCGGCCAGCGGGTTGGCGGCGAAGGCAGCCTGCGGTGGCAGCGGTGCCCGTTCCGGTGCCCGCACGTGGGCGAGCAACATGCGCAGGAAGGTCGGGATGTCATCGCCCTGGCGGGCGACCAGGGTGGCCACTCGGTCGCCCGGCGTGTACTGGCGAGCTAACGAGAATGCCAGGTCGCGCAGGGCCGGCTCGGCGCCAGCTTCCAACTGCGCCGCCACCTGCTCGATGCGTTCAGCCACCTCCATGACGCCGGCACCGGCGAAGATCAGCAGTTCCGCCGGCCAGGCATCACGCAGGGCCGCACCGTCCAGCGTCGGTCGCGCGGACTCGTGCTCTTCGAGCGTGACATGGAAGTTGGTGCCGCCGAAGCCGAAGGCGCTCACGCCGGCGCGACGGGGACCGTCGGTTACCCAGGGTTGCGCCTGATTGACGATGGTAAGCGGGCTGTCTGCATCGGCGATGCGTGGATTGGCCTTCTCCACATTGGCGTGCGGTGGCAGCACCTTGTGGTAGAGCGCCAGGGAGGTCTTGATCAGACCGGCAACGCCGGCGGAGGCCTTGGTGTGACCGATCATGGTCTTGACCGAGCCGATCACCGATTGCTTCGGTTTGGCGCCGTGCTCGCCGAGCAGGCGGGTGACGGTTTCGAGCTCTGCCGTGTCGCCCGCCACCGTGCCCGTGCCGTGGGCTTCGAACAGGCCGACGGATTGCGGGGAGTATCCGGCCGCGTCGTAAGCGCGTTGCAGGGCGCGGATCTGCCCGTCCGGGTGGGGTGCGGTCATGCTGCGCGCGCGACCGTCACTGGACCCGCCGACGCCCTTGATCACCGCATAGATGCGATCGCCGTCGCGCTCCGCGTCTTCCACGCGCTTGAGGACCAGCATGGCGATGCCTTCGGAGATCACGATGCCGTCGGCCGTGGTGTCGAAGGTGCGACAGCGCCCGCGCGGGCTCAGGGCCTGAGTCTTGGAGAAGCAGAGATAGCCGAAGGGTCCCTGGACCGTATCGACGCCACCGGCCTCCGCGAGATCACTGCGCCCCGCCTCGAGTTCACCGACTGCCTGGTAAACCGCCGTCAGCGAGGACGCACACGCCGAGTCGACGATGTAGTTCAGGCCACCGAAGTCGAAGCGGTTGGCAGCACGCCCGGCGGCCACGTTGAGCAAGATGCCGGCGAAGCTGTCCTCGGTCCAGGTGGGCAGGCGCTCGGCGGTCTCGCCGTCGAGCTTACCGGCGAAGCGCGGCAGCTCCGAGCGCACCGCATACTGGGCGCCCACATCGCCCGCGCCGCCGCTGGCACCGAGGATGATCGACGCTCGTTCGCGATCGAACTCGCGCTCGCCGTAGCCCGCATCCTCCAGAGCCTGCCGCACTACTTCCAGCGTCATCAGCTGGAGCGGGTCGACGGCCTTGATAGCGTTCGGCGGGATACCGTACTTCAGCGGGTCGAAGGGCATGTCCGGCAGGAATCCACCCCACTTGGAGTAGATCTTGTCCGGCGCGCTGCGATCCGCGTCAAAGTAAAGACGCCAGTCCCAGCGATGGGGCGGGATTTCGGTGATCGCATCGACGCGATCCAGAATGTTCTCCCAGTACTCGCGGGCGTTGCGAGCGCCAGGCAGGGCAGCGCCGATTCCGATGATGGCGACATCGGCCGGTCGTTGCTCGCGTCGCCCCCGAGGGGCGTCCCCTGCACGCGTCTGTTCGTCCATTCAGCTGTCTCCGGGAATACTCATGCCACCGCAGGCGGGTGGGTTCTCTTTCTTCTTACTTCGAGCCGGATGACTTCGCCGGTCCGTCCTCGCGGACCTTCTTCAGTTCCCGCTCGAGCTCGGCCACGCGACCTTCGAGCGCTTTCACCTGGCGATCCAGGGCGGGGTTGCCGGCGCCACCGCGGCCGCCAGCTTTGGCGCCCATCTTGCCGCCCATCTTCGCTCCCATCTTGGCGCCCATTTTGCCGCCGGCCTTGGCGCCGCCCTTCGCGCCCATCTTCTCGCGCAGCTGGGGGAAGCGCTCCATCAGCTTTTCACGCTGCTGCGGGTTCTTCATCGCCTGCATGAGCTTGGCGCGCTTGTCGCCGCCGGCCTTCGCGCCCGCTTTGCCACCTGCCTTCGCGCCCATCTTCCCACCCATCTTGCCGCCGGCCTTGGCGCCGCCCGCGCCACCGGCACGCTGCTGCATGATCTGGCGCAGCTTGGCACGACGATCGCCGCCACCCTCGCCACCGCCGGCACCGGCGCCGGCGCCGGGACCGGCCGCGGCGGGCTTGCGGTTACCGGGTCCGCGTCGCTCGCGCAGTGCCTTCAATTTCTCCCGGCGCTGGTCCGCCGACTCGTTAGCGTTGCTGTCCGCCATGGGTATGTGCTCCTGGCATTTGTTGCTGTTGTCAGCGGCGCGCTACCTGATGCCGCCTGCGTGATCCTGCTGATTCGTGTCCGCAGCCCGTCGTTCCCCGGGACCTGGTCACGATCAGCTCGACGTTCGGGTTGCTGGCATCGGCGGACAGCCTTGCAGGATTCCTGGGAAGTCCAGCTTCCCCGGAGCCCGCTCGGTGGACCAGTGTCGCCTTTGTCGACACGGACCGTTGACGCAGCCAAGGGCTTGACGCCCCTCGGAAGATCCTACGCGAGCAGGTACCGGTGACGTCGCCGTCACCTGTCGCAGTTCCCGAAGCTGCGCATGCGGTCCCTGACCTCCGCGATGCTCTCAGCTCACCCGTTTTTTCGTTCTTGTTCTTCGTCGTTCAGACCTAGCTGCCCGCGCTACCGCGCTTGCGCAGTCGCAGCGCTCGCCGCTTGCGTCGTTTCTGCTGCGGCTTCTCGCGCGACTGTTCCCGGTCTTCAACTCGCTCGGCGACGACCTTGGCGAAGGCTTCTTTGTACGCCTGCGCTTTGGCGGCGACATCGCGCGACGAGCTTTTGATCTTTTCGAGTTCGGGGTGCTTCTCCGCCAGGTCCTCACCGTGGAGCATTGCCGCTTCGTATTCTTCTACGGCTTCCTGGTGGTGCCCCTGGGCACAATGCACGTCACCAATCATGACATGAATCGTCACCGAGTCACTCTTGTGTTTCACCATCTGTCGAAGTAGCGACAGAGCCTCGTCGTATTTCTCACTCGCCTGAAGCGTGCGAGCCAGCTGCATCTTGGCGGCGGGCATCTGCGGGTTCAGGCGCACAGCCTCGCGCAGGGCCGTCTCGGCGGCATCGCTGTCACCGAGTTCCCGGTGCGCCATGCCCAGCCAGAAGTGGCCGAGAGGATTGTCGGCCTGCAGCGTGGCCACGCGGCCGAAGGCGTCGCGCGCAGCTTCGTGCTCGGACTTCTTCATATGAAGGCGGCCGAGCTGATAGTGACCCGCCCACAGATCCGGCTTGCTGCGTACGGCGTGCTGGAGTTCATCGATCGCCGCCGTTTCATCGCCCTGCTTCTGCTTGATGTTGGCGATCAGCAGGCGCGCCGCCGTGAGCTGGGGGTTCAGGCGCAGCGCTTCGCGCAGCGCCTTTTCGGCAGGCTCATAGCGCTCTTCTTTTGCATAGAGCTGACCGGCACGTACCTGAGCGCTGGTGAGCTTGGGGTCGAGCTTGATCGCCTGCTCGTACTCGCCGAGGGCCCCGGCGGAGTCGCCAAGCTTCAAACGCGCATTTCCGCTCAACATATGAGCGGGCGCCAGCTTCTCGTCGATGGTGACCGCGGACTGATAGTGCTTCAGCGCACCCTCGTAGTTGCCCTGCTTGTAGTACACGTTGCCGATGGCCACGTGTGCGGGCGCCAGGTTCGGGTTCTGCTCGATGACCGCTTCGTACTCGGCAAGAGCATCATCGAATCGCTCGGCCTGCATGTGCGCTTTACCGAGTTCCATGTGGGCTCTCACGCCGCGACCGAGTCGTCGGGCCTTGGGAGTCCACTCTCCCGAGGAAGAAGTAGCCATCCAACTGACCTCTATTCGTTTATGTCGGCTCCCGGCGTAACGATCGCAGCTACCACGTCGCCCGACCCGAAAGCGCTTGTATTTCGGCAGTGAAGGGGCCGCAGTGTGCGCGCTCTGTTGCGCCACGTCAATTGCACGGATCGCGTTTTCAGCAAGCGCCCTCAGGCTTGAAAGGACTGTGTTTTTGCAAGCGATGAAATCGGTGTTATGGCGCGCTAGATTGCTGCTTCGTCGCGAATTATGGCGCTTTCTTTCCAGTGCGAACTGATTCGTTGACAACCCAAATCCGAGCGTGGATCATTCGCGATGCACTGCGATAGGAAGTCTCGGACGCGGCGTTTGTCGCCTCCGCACGACACGCCCGTCAGCAAGCGTTCACACCCATCACTCCTTGAGTTCTAAGGACTATGTCAAACAACGAAATGACCGCAGCACAGGGCAGCGACGACGTCGAGAACGGCGTCATCACAGTGATCAACGAGATGGTTGCCGACTGGGACCTCGACAACGTCTCCGCCGTATCGCCGAGCACCAGTCTCATGGGCGATCTGGAATTCGAGTCGATCGATATCGTGCAGCTTGCCGTGCATCTTGAGCAGCACTTCGAGCAGAGCGGCCTGCCCTTCGAGCAGCTGTTCATGCGCGATGGCGACTACGTGGATGATCTGACGATCCAGGAGATCGCGGGCTTCCTGCGCGACAAGCTC
>JAAUYD010097500.1_pt1 | contig 10650 bp, 6 predicted proteins | sample 7278101 | NCBI WGS metagenome assembly JAAUYD01 (sample SAMN14350128, study PRJNA611818) | marine sediment metagenome | isolation source: surface marine sediment (0.6m) | place: French Polynesia: Moorea | collected 2018-08
CCACGGCCAAGATGATCATCATGGCCAGCGAAGCCGGCGGCATGGATATCGAAGATGTAGCGGAGAAGACGCCTGAGAAGATCATCAAGGTCTATGTCGACCCCAATCTGGGTATTAGACGCTACCAGCTTTCCGGCGTGGCCTTCGGGCTCAACCTGCCCAAAGCGTGCAGAAGCCGTTCATGACCCTTCTGAAGAACCTCTACACGGTGGCGGTCCAGTATGACTGCTCCCTGGTGGAGATCAATCCCCTGGTGCTCACCGCAGAAGACGACGTGATCGCCCTGGACGGCAAGATGGATTTTGACGACAATGCCCTCTACCGCCATCCCGATGTCCAGGAATACCGGGATCTGGATGAAGAGGATCCCACCGAGGTGGAGGCGTCCAAACACGGACTGAACTACATCCACCTGGGAGAAGGCGGCAATGTGGGCAACATGGTCAACGGCGCAGGCCTGGCCATGGCCACCATGGACTGCATCAAGTACGCCGGCGGCAAGCCGGTCAATTTCCTCGATGTGGGCGGCGGCGCCAGTGCCGAACAGATCGAAAACGGCTTTCGCATCCTTCAGAGTGACGAGAACGTCAAGGCGATACTGATCAACATCTTCGGTGGAATTCTGCGCTGCGACCGGTTGGCCAACGGCGTGGTCCAGGCGGCCGAGAAGGTTGGCATGCGCGTTCCGGTGATCATTCGCATGGAGGGTACAAACCTGGCCGAGGGACGCAAGATTCTGGATGAATCCGGGCTGGACCTGATCAACGCCAAGGATTTGAAAGATGCTGCCGAGAAACTCAAGGCGGCCATCCAGTAACCCACACCCCAAGCAAAAGAGGATACACCGTGAGCATACTCGTCAATAAAGAGACCAAGTTGTTGGTTCAGGGCATTACCGGAAAAGAAGGCCAGTTCCATACCCGCGCGTGCATCGAATACGGCACCCAGGTGGTGGCCGGTGTGACCCCCGGAAAAGGGGGCCAGAAGATGGATGACGTGCCGGTATTCAATACGGTCATAGACGCCGTTAAAACCACCGGCGCCAACGCCAGCATGATTTTTGTGCCGCCACCCTTTGCGGCCGAGGCGATCATGGAGGCGGCCGATGCCGAGGTGCCGCTCATCGTCTGCATCACCGAAGGAATCCCGGTGCTGGACATGATGCAGGTGAAAAACTACATCAAGGACAAACCGGTGCGACTGATCGGCCCCAACTGCCCGGGCATCATCACCCCCGGGGAGTGCAAAATCGGCATCATGCCGGGAGTTATCCACCAACCCGGCAAGATCGGTGTTGTCTCCCGGTCCGGCACCTTGACCTATGAGGCCGTCCACGCCCTAACCATGACCGATCTGGGCCAGACCACCTGTATCGGCATTGGTGGCGATCCGGTGAACGGTACCAATTTTATCGATTGCCTCGACGCTTTCCAGGCCGACGACGCCACCCAGGGCATCGTCATGATCGGCGAAATCGGCGGCAGCGCCGAAGAAGAAGCTGCCGATTTCATCAAGGCCACGGTGACCAAACCGGTGGTGGGATTCATCGCCGGATTGACCGCGCCTCCTGGACGCCGCATGGGCCATGCCGGCGCCATCATCAGCGGCAGCAGTGGTACCGGTCAAGGCAAGGTGGCGGCCATGAAGGCCAATGGCATCAATGTTTGCGAAAACCTGGCCTATCTGGGCGACGTTTGCGCTGAAACCTTTGCTTGATGCGCAGCATGATGTTACGATCAACGGATGACGTGAAGAGGTACCATTGATCCATGCATGAAATGGGTATTGCCACGGAGATAGTTCGCATCGTTACCGAATCCATTCCGGCGGACCTGACAGATCCAAAGGTTGTGCGCATCAATCTCAAGGTTGGGAAACTTGCGGCCGTTGTACCGCACAGCCTCAGGTTTTGCTTTGAGATTGCTTCCAAGGAGACGCCGGCTGCGGGCGCCGAACTGAACATCGAAGAGATCGCCGTGTCAGCCCTTTGCAATGCGTGCCAGCACCAATGGCAGATCGATGAGCCTGCTTTCCACTGCCCGAAATGTGACAGCGGATCCATCGAAATGCTCACCGGTCGTGAGCTGGATATTGAATCGATTGAGTTGGACGAAGATTGAAAAGCGGCGTCCTGACCTGATCATCAAATCACCACGAAGTTTACTACAGAAGATTTTTTCGTAAGCTTCGTGGTTTCATCCAATGAAATTAAATAAGGCATTATGTATAAATTATATCGACACAAGAGACATTATCACCACGACCCCAAACGGCCTCACCACCACCATGATGGTGAAACAGGAGCGGTTATCGAGCCCCATGGCTCCGGCACCCGCAAAATCCAGGTGGTTCGCAACGTGCTGGATGCCAACAAGATGGCGGCCGATCAGCTCCGCCGAAATTTTACCGACCACGGTGTATACGTGCTCAACGTCATGAGTTCACCGGGATCAGGAAAGACCACCACTCTGGTGCGAACCCTCGGTGCACTGATGCCCGATTTGCGCTGTGCCGTTATCGTGGGAGATATCTGCTCCACCCACGATGCCGACAAGCTGGCCGAGAGCGGGGCGCCGGTGGTCCAGATCAACACCGACCAGTTTGGCGGCGAGTGCCACCTGGCCGCCCACGTTATCGAGACGGCATTGGCCGCTATCGACCTCCATGACCTGGACCTGCTCATCGTGGAGAATATCGGCAATTTGGTCTGCCCGGCCGAGTTCGATATTGGCGAAGATCTTAAGGTGGTGATGCTCAGCGTCACCGAGGGGGAAGACAAACCCATCAAATACCCCCTCATGTTCCGCGTCTGCGATGCCGCCCTGATCAACAAGGTCGACCTGGTACCCTACCTCGATCTGGATGTCGACACCATCCAAAAGAGTATTCTGCAGATCCACCCTGAGATGCCGACCTTTGCCATTTCGGCCAAAACCGGTGACGGCTTCGATGCATGGTTGGGATGGCTGAAGGAGAAGGTCAAGCAAAAAGGGAAGGCCGACTCAGCCTAAATGCTTCAATCGGTGTGGTCCAGAACATTGCGGACCTTGGTGCCCAGGGCCTCTACGGAGAATGGCTTGGGGAGGTAATCGATCTCTCCCTCCAGAATGCCATGGTGGGAAATCACATCTGCCGTATAGCCGGACATGAAGACGGTCTTTATCTCCGGAACTATCTTTTTGATCTCTTCCTTTAACTCCTGCCCGTTCATTTCCGGCATGACCACGTCTGTGATCATCAGCCGGATCTTGTTCGAATGACGTCGTGCAAGATTAATGGCTTCGGCAGGCGTCTGTGCGGACAAGACGGCGTATCCAAAACGTATCAACACCTTTTCGGTTAACTTCAGGATCGAGGTTTCATCTTCCACCAGTAGAATTGTCTCCGTACCGCCCATGGCCGCCTTTTTTACGACTTCCTCCTCGTCCTCAATCCTTTTCTGCGTGCGAGGTAGGTAAATCCGGAAAGTGGCACCTTTGCCGGGTTCGCTGTATACATTCACAAAACCACTGTTCTGTTTGACGATGCCATAGACAGTGGCCAATCCCAGGCCCGTCCCGCGCTCCGCCTCCTTGGTGGTGAAAAAAGGTTCAAAGATGTTTTCCAGAATATCCTTTGAGATCCCGTGCCCGTTGTCACTCACCGTTAACATGACATACTCGCCGGGTAAAAAACCCGGATGATCGGTGCAATAGATGTCGTCCAGGGTCTCTTTGCGGGTTTCGATGGTAATTTTGCCACCCCCTCTGATGGCATCCCGGCTGTTGACACAAAGATTGGCGAGAATTTGGTCGAGTTGGGCCGGATCCATCAATATCGGCCATAGATTGGCCCCCGGTTTCCAGAGCAGTTCGATATCTTCTCCAATAATCCGTTGTAGCATCTTGAGGGTACCCGTTACCGCATCGTTGAGATCCAGCACAACGGGGATGGCTTCCTGTTTGCGCGCAAATGCAAGGAGTTGACGGGTCAGATTGGCAGAACGAATGGCAGCATTGTAGATCTCCAAGAGGTCCTGACGCATGGGTGATTCATCTGACGCCCTGTCCATGGCCAACTCCGCATGACCGATGATCACGCTCAACATATTGTTGAAATCGTGTGCTACACCGCCAGCCAGTCTTCCCACCGATTCCATCTTCTGGGACTGAATCAGTTGAGCTTGCAGTTTTTCCTTTTCATGGTCACTGCGCTTGCGTTTGGTGATGTCGGTTACAATGTGCACTGCACCGGCATATTCACCTTTTTCATCAACGATGGGGTCCACGGTAACTTCAAACCACTTTTCGTCGATTTCTGTTTCCATGATCTCACGTTGTAGGCTTTTTCGGGCGGTGGGCAGGGGGCAGCTATGATCCGGGCTTGAGTTTTTGTGGAAGACTTCCCAGCAATGACGGCCAATGACTTCCTCATAAGGGTATGAGATAATTTTCTCTATATTCTTATTGGAGCGTACGATACGCTGCTTCTTATCCAGGATCCAGATGGCGGCATTGACCGCATCAAAGGTCGTTTGCCACTCCAAAAGCGTGCGGCTGAGCTCGTTTTCGGCGTGTTTGTGCTCGGTAATGTCTTCTCCAATGGATTGATAACCGATGAGCTCACCCGCATTGTTGAACAGGGCCCGATTCGTCCACCGCTGCCAGCGAATACTGCGGTCGGATGCCACGACCTGGTGTTCATGGGTTTGCGTGGGGGACTGTCTCGTCAAGGCGCTGATGTTGGCCTTTACCGTGTCCCGGTCTTCTATCGGGATTGCCGAAAGAAAAGTCGATCCGATAAGTTCTTCCGGTTTTTTTTTAAAGTAATTGCAATAGGCATTGTTGACGAAGGAGATGGTGAAATCGGAGAGAAATCGGCAGATCAAAACAGGCGTGTCTTCAATGACCCCGCGATAACGCTCTTCGCTTTTTCGCAGCTGCTGTTCCACCCTTTTCTGGTTAATGATCTCCCAGGTCACATCCGCAAGAGAGGAGACTATTTTTACGTCCCTTTCGGTGTAGTCGGCAGGTTTGTTTCCCACTCCCAAAATTGCGACTACCCTGTTTTCGCGCATGACGGGGACGACCAACTCCCGGACGACTTCGGCATGGCCTTCGGGCAACCCTTTCTTGTGGGGCAAAGATGGGTAGTCGTTATGGACGACAGGCATTCTTTTTTTTACACAATCGGTCCACACACCCGCCTGATGGATGCTGTAGTGCAAACCATGCCCTTCTGTCGTGCAGAACTCTTTCAAAGTACGGGTCGACCATTGCTGCAATGAAAGCGTTTCTTGATCAGCGGCCACAAAATGATAGAATCCGATTGGACTCTTGACAACGTCTCCGACCACGTCCAGCGTTTTTCGCAAAAGATCTTCCAGTGTGTGGCTGATGGCATACTCGATGAGGTCGATCCGTATCTCCACAGATTGTTGGGCGAGGCGTTCTTCGGTCTGATCTCTGAACACCAGGACAACACCGATATTGTCGCCACGCTCATTTCGAATCGGAGCACCGCTATATGCGATGGGAGTTTTCCGGTTCAGTTTGGTCAGCAATTCTGTGTAATGGGTTGGGGATATTGAAGCCTGTTTGAGAAAAACGGGTTTAATGGGGTCCTCGATCTGATCAAAGTCGCCTTCGCCGACGATCCGAAAAATTTTTTCTAACAAGCAACCAAGTGCTTCCGTCTGGCGCCATCCGGTAAGGTCTTCGGCCACGGGGTTCAAGAAGACCACCCGACCCTCTTTGTCGGTGGCAATGACCCCGTCACCAATACATTGGAGGGTTGTTTTGAGCCAGATTTGGCTCTCCTTGATGCTGCGATCCGATTGTACCTTATAAAGGGCGGTCTCGAGGGTTGAAAAGAGTTCGTTCTCATCCAGGGGTTTGACGATATAACCATACGGTTCGGTCAGCTTAGCGCGTTCCACCGTATCTTCATCGGCAAATGCAGTGATGTAGATGACCGGCACCTGATGTTTTTGCCTTAACGCCATTGCCGTATCGATGCCGATCATGGTGTCCCCGAGATGGATATCCATCAACGCGATATCGAGCCTTCGGGCGGCAGCTGCTTCAAGCGCCGCTTTGGGGCCGTTGGCAATGGTGACGGACGTATATCCCTTGACGGCCAGCATATTTCGAATGTCTTCCGCGATCAGGGGATTGTCCTCTACGATCAAGATGTTGGCATCCGGCATGGTACCCGCTTTCTATAAATTAATGATCCAGTGGGAACGTGACGCTGAACACGGCGCCATCGTCGTCACCCACTTCTAATGTGCCGTTAAGCTGGCCCTCCGCCAGCACGCGGACGATTTTCAGACCCAGGGTAGCTTCGTCTTCGATATCAATGGTGTCGGGCAATCCGCGGCCATTGTCTCTTACCCTCAGCACCGCTTCATTTGAGGTTTGCTTTTCAAGTGAGATCAGAAGTTGAGCGGTACTGCCTGTGGTAAAGGCGTACTTCATGGCATTGCTGACCAGTTCATTGATGATCAGCCCACAGGCGATACAACGGTCCATATCCATGGAGATGGGGTCAACTACAATGGTCAATGCAACCCGATAATCAGGCCTTTGGTATATCTGCATCAAATGCTCGGCCACCTTTTTGAAATAGGTTTCAATATTGAGGTTGGCCATGTCCTTTGATCGATAGAGGGTTTCGTGGATCAGCGCCATGGAACGAATGCGGTTGATCGAATCGATCATCGGTTGTTTCAGTTCGGGGGTGTTGAATTTCCCGGCCTGCAGGTTGAGCAGGCTCTGGATGATCTGCATGTTGTTCTTGACCCGATGGTGGACCTCTTTCAGCAGCACCTCTTTCTCTTCGAGGGATGCTTTGATGTGTTCTTCCGCCATGGTCCGTTCGGTGATGTCGGTGATGAATCCCTCCAGGGCAGCGGTTTGGCCTTGGTCATCCAATACGGCTCGGCCCATCTCCCACACCCATTTTAGCTGGCCTGCGGCGGTTTCAATGCGGTAGATCAGCTCGAATGGCTCATGATGCGATATGGCGGCCTGGACGCCCTGCCACACCTTTTGGCGGTCTTCAGGGTGTATGATGTCGGCGTAGGCGATGGTGGCGCTGTCGATGATCGCTTCCGGTTGATATCCGGTTAAGGCGACACTGCCGTCACTGACGAACTCCATCTTCCAGTCTGATTCGTTGCGGCAGCGGTAAGCCATGCCCGGAAGGTTGTCAATGAGGGTGGTAAGCTGGCGGCGGCTCTCCATCAGGGCCTCTTCCGATTTTTTTTTGTCGCTGATGTCTTCCACCACCGCAATATGAAAGTCCGGCGCTTCCTCCGGTTTCCACATGGGCGATACCGTCAGGTTCACCCAGACGATGCTGCCGTCAGGCCGACAGTATCGCTTTTCTGTCACAAACTCTTGGATTTCACCGGCGAGCAGGTTTCGCATGTTCTCCATGTCGGCCTGCAGGTCGTCCGGGTGGGTGATCTGCATGAAATTCTTGCTCGTCATCTCTTCTGCGGGATAGCCCACGATGTCGCAATAGCGCTGGTTGATCCTCACGAATCGACCGGTCGAGCTTTTGATTTGGGCGACGCCTACCGCCGCCTGTTCAAACAGCGCCCGGAACCTGAGTTCACTCTCAGCCAACGATTGTTCGATCTTTTTCCTTTCTGTGATTTCGCGACTCAGACGCCGATTCCACAGGAGAACGCCGGCGATGAGCAGGACCGATATGCCGCCCACCAGGGTAATCCATTTGAGGATATCGCCTTTTCCCACACCGGCCTGGTATGGAACGCTCACCCACCGGTTTCGAATCGTTGAGTGGAGCTGGTGGGGAATCCCGGACAGTACTTTGTTGACGATGGCTGCCAATTCCGGCCAGTCGCCTCGGACGGCGATGCTTAGATTGTAGTTCCCGTATGCGGTGGGGGCGGCGACTTTGAGGTTGGCCAAACCGTTCTTTTGGATCAAATAGGTTGCTGCCGCCAGATTTGCGATGTGTGCCTGTGCGCGGCCCAAAGAGACGGCTTCCAGGGCTTCTATCGGTGTGGTGACAAAGATGGGTTCGGCGTTGACCTTGTCGCGCACAATCCACTCATAGGTGGCTACCTTGCGGATAAAGGCCACTTTTTTGCCATGAAGATCTTCCAGCCCGCCGATAAATGGGGCATCCGTTCTGGCGATAATCACCATTGGAAAGGAGATGTACGGTTTCGAGAATATAAGGTAGCGTTCGCGTTCAGCTGTTTTGGCCGCACATGCGATCAGATCGATGTGGTGTGCTTTTACCCCTTTGAGCACATCAGGCCAGGGCAGGTTTGGCTTCACTTCGAAGGTCACACCCAACAGGCCGAGGATCAGGCCAATGTAGTCGGATGCCATCCCCCTGGCGTCCCCATCTTCATCGTAGTAGTGGAACGGAGGGAAGGCTTTGGGGCCTGCAACGCGCAGCGCACCCAATTCTGATATCCACGCTCTCTCCTCTTCGGTGAGCAGTTGCAGAATGGTTTGAGAGCTAAGTTCGACGGTTTCATGTTCCGCCGCTTGGGAGGGTGCGATGGCGTTGTCCATGGGAGCGATGAAACTCCACCACATTATCAGACAGCCAAGGATTCTCAGCATCTTTACCGAGTGGCGCATGGCCATATCGACGTGGTCTGTGTATCCCATGTTCGTCTTTGGTCGATGCCACTCCATTAAGTTTAGCTGGTCTCCTTCCATTGTCCATAGACCCAGAGCCCACCGCAAGGAGGGCCCGTTTCGCGGTCGTCTTTGCCTCTCCGTCGGATGGAGATAGGTGCGAGATCCACATGCATTGGCGGTAGTGCAGTTGAGATGCGTGAGGTGATGGTTCAAAAGGTGAGGTGAGGCACAGCGCAGGCCCAATCGATCATGTTACAGCATCATAATGGATATCAGTGAAAATTGGCAAGGGTATTGATGGGATATCCGGTCAGGGGAAATCTCCACTGGAAGTATGGCCTAGAGGTGTAAAAGCGGCCTTTTCGAATATTTCCGGTGCAATATATCGATAGCAGGCCATTGCCAGAGAGATGATTCTGAGTTATATTTCTACAATACCCTCTGCAAGTGGCTATATTCCTGAATTCAGAACCGATGCGTCAATAATTCACTTGCCCGGACAATTCAGTCCGGGGGAAGGCAGGTTTAAGATGTATGCCGCGTTCTATGGTATGACGGAGAAGCCTTTTCAGATCAGTACCGACCCACGATTCCTCTGGTTGGGCGAGAAACATCGAGAAGCATTGGCCAATCTCAAATACGGCCTGCTTGACCGCAATGGGTTTGTCGTGCTGACCGGTGATGCCGGTACGGGCAAGACCACGTTGGTGAATGCACTGATCAATGCGCTGGATAAATCGGTAAAGGTCGCAAAAATAAACCATCCCAGTCTTGATACGGACGAGTTCCTGGCATTGATCGCCAAGACCCTTGATCCGAATATCAGATCGACCCACAAAAGCGATCTTCTGATCTTTTTCAATACCTATTTAAAGCAGGCATACGATGACGGAAAAATGGTGCTTTTGATCATCGATGAAGCCCATCGTCTGTCCATAGAGGTGCTTGAAGAGATCCGCCTGTTGTCCAATATCGAGCATGCCGGGCAAAAGCTGCTCAGTATATTTTTTGTTGGGCAGGACGAGATCAAGCCCATGCTGCAGACGCCGGAATGTCGTGCGCTGCGCCAGCGGATTACCTCTTTTTATGATATCCAGACGCTTCTGCCAGAGGAGACCCGTCAATATGTAGACTACCGGTTGAAAGTGTCCGGAATGCTGGATCCCTTGTTTACAACGGAGGCCTTACGCCTCATTCATGCTTTTTCCGGTGGCAATCCCCGTGTCATCAATAATTTATGCGATCGGGCATTGTTGACCGGCTATGTGAAAGAGCAACGGGTTATTGACGAAGAGATCGTTGTCGAATGTGCTGAAGAATTGGAATTAAAGACCTCCATGGAACAGACCAGAGAGCAGGCGTCCAGTCCGGAACTCCTTGCCGTCGGGCGCAACACCGCGGCCAAACTGAAAACAAATGCATCATCTGCCATGCAGGCGGTACAATCGGCGTTTGTCCGCACCGGAACCACCGGCAGGAACGCAATCGTTCAAGGGGCCGCTATCACCAAGTCCTTGCTTGCCGATAAGAAAAGTTCTGTGGGGCGCTTTATGGTAAAACACCGCAAGCGCATCATTCCCGCCACTCTCGTATCTGGAATTTCGATCCTGTTTCTTGCGGTGATTGTCGGCGCCTTTTCCGAGGTAAAGCACCCCCCCACACCACCGTCCATATTACAACCCGATGAAACCGGCGCCATGGCGAATGTCACAGACGGTCCTGTATCACAGGTAGACAATGAGGTGTCTTCTACGCTTCCATCTGAAGAGACTGCCAGCGAGGTAGCCCCCCTTCCCACCCTGCCGGTCGTCGTTGTCGAGAAGGAACCCACACTTGTGGAGAAAGCGGCAGCAGCACTGGCGCAAAACGATTTTCAACGGGTGCTCGAACTGCTGGAGGCCAACCCGATGGGTGCGGGTGGGGAGAACCCGGAAGGTGTCGGGCTCTATGCCCAAGCCTTGGTAGGGCGCGCAGACGAATTAATGAAAATCTCCCCTGAGGAAGCTGAAGCGCTGCTGGTCAAGGCAACTGAGGTGGC
>JAAUYD010289992.1_pt1 | contig 10648 bp, 11 predicted proteins | sample 7278101 | NCBI WGS metagenome assembly JAAUYD01 (sample SAMN14350128, study PRJNA611818) | marine sediment metagenome | isolation source: surface marine sediment (0.6m) | place: French Polynesia: Moorea | collected 2018-08
CGAGCGCTGCGGGCGATGTACCGCTGCTGCGCCTTCGGTGAGTGCGATGTGGCATTCGACCGCTGCGAGATCCACCACATCCTCCCGTGGGAGCTCGGCGGGCCGACCGACCTGATCAACCTGATCCCGCTGTGCTCGAGGCACCATCACGTGGTCCACCAGGGCGGCTGGAAGCTCGAACTCGACGACGACCGGTTGCTCACGATCACCCAACCCGACGGCACCGTGTTCACCCGATGTCGACCCGACATCGCAGACCGACGAACACGGCGACGAACCGCAGCGTGACGCACGCCGCCCAGCCCTCGTTCGTCTGGTGTGCCGTCCTTGCGCGCCTCCGCCCAGGGTTCGCCGAGGTCTCGAGCCACCGGCGGCGACGCGGGGTGGCTACGGTGCCCGCCGCTCTCTTTCCGAAACGACCGGTCCGAAAATGGGTGATCATGACCCGCGGGCGATGATCATCCTCCCCGGCCAGCGTTGACTCGACACCATGACCGAACGCACCCACCCCGACGACACGACGACCCCCGCCGACACCAACCGCACCACCCGGACCGCACTCGTGACAGGTGCAACCTCCGGCCTCGGGTTCGAGGCCGCCGCCCAGCTCCCCGACGCCGGCTTCGACCGCGTGATCGTCACCGGCCGCTCGCGCGATCGGGCCCTCATGGCAGCCGAGCAGCTCGTCGAGCGGACCGGCCGGCCGGTCTTCGAGCCACTCGCCCTCGACCTCAATGCGCCCACGAGCGTCCAGCAGGCCGCCGACGAACTGGTCGAGCGCGGCGTCATGATCGACTACCTCCTGCTCAACGCCGGCATGGTGTCGGGCAACGACCAGGTGATCACCGACGCAGGTGTCGAGGTCACGTTCTCGTCGTCGCTGATCGGCCATCACCAGCTGACGATGCGCCTCTTGGCCGACGAGCGGCTGTCCCCCACCGCCCGCATCGTGATCTCGGGCTCCGAGGCCGCCCGCGACGACGTGCCGACGTTCAGCGTCGTCGACGTGCACGAGCTCGCCCGGAAGGAGTACGGCGGCGACGCCACTGCGGCGTCCGTCGCGCTGATCCTCGGCGAGCAACCGGCGAAGTTCAAGCCCGGCGACGTCTACGCCACGACGAAGATGTTCGTCGCCTGGTGGGCGGCGGCGCTCGCCCGCCGGCTCCCCGCCGGCATCACCGTCAACGCGATCTCACCCGGCTCGGCGCCCGACACCAACGCCATCCGCAACGCGAACTTCTTCATGCGCAAGATCATGGTGCCGGCGTTCAAGCATGCGCCGAAGCGGATGGGCATGGCGGCGCCCGTGCCGGTCGCGGCCACCCGCTACCTCCAGCCCCTCGAGTGGGGGCCCGACGTGAACGGCCGATTCTTCGCCTCGGCGCCGAAGAAGATGACGGGCCCGATCGAGGTCATGCAGCAGCCGCACGTACTCGACACCGACGCTCAGGAAGCCGGGTGGGCCGCCACCGTCCACGTGGCCGGCGCCGACGTGCCCGCCGCCGTCTGAGCGCCGGCGTCGCGAGCAGGGCGGAGCACCCGCCGTTGCGCCGCATCGGGCGCCGGCCAGGCCGGTCCCTCGGGTTCGCCTGGCGAGGGGCGCGGCCGGCGACGCGAGTTGCGCAGCGTCCAGACCATGACCCCTGCACCGACGACGGATTGCACGCCGATCACCGAGTACATGAAGGCCCGAACGGCGCCGTCGGGTAGCTCGGCCGCCCACAGCAGCCCGTAGACGACGCCGGCAGCGAACGGCATGACGGCGAGCGGCGCGAGCGACACGAGTCGCACGCGGCCGTCCAACTGTTCGAGCACGGTCGGGCCGCTGGTCACGGCGCGGCGACGTCGCAACGCCCAGATCTGCAAGCCGGCGTAGAGCGCGAACATCGGTGCCGCCCACGGGATCGCGAAGGTCCAGGCCACCACGACCCCTCCGGTGATCAGGAGCCAGAGCCAACGCGTCGCCGGTGACGGCTCGAACGAAGTCACCCACGCACCCCGGCCGAGCACCAGGTGCGCCGCCGCCAGGACGAGCGTGAACGTGGCGGCGTACGCCGCGAACTCACCCGGATCGAGCAGCTCGAGCGGACCGCCCTGGTCGGCGATCAGTTCCTCGTCCTCGAGGTTCTCGGGGAGCGTCATCGTGATCGACCAGGCTCCCCAGAACGCTCCGAGCGCCAGCGAGGCCACGAGCAGCTTCGTCCGGGCGTCCTCGATCAGCCACCTGCGGAAGCAGTACACGAGCAGCACGATGCCGAACCCGCCGTGCCACGCCGCGAACCACGCCGGGAAGAACGGGACGAACGGCCCGCCCGTGTACAGGATCGGCGTGACGACGCCTTCGACGAGATAGCCGAGCACCGGCGCTGCGAGGAGCACGCCGATCATGTCGCGAACGCCGTAGTGGCTGAGGAGCCAGAGCACCCCGGCGACCGCCGGCGCGTACACGAGCGCAACGACGAGATGGTCCAGTGGCTCGGAGGCCCAGTACCAGAACATACGCTCGGAGCTGACGCCGACGATGGCCGCGACGACGAACACGACGAGCAGGCGGCGGAAGCCGGCGACGATGTCCACGCCCTGTCTGTCGTTCGAACCCGATCGCACGGTTCACCCCGCGTCGCACGCATCGATCCGTGAGGTCTCGATCGTGTGGTGCGTCGATCATTTGACCTGTGAATCAGGTGACGTGTCGATCACGTGACGTGTCGATCGCGCGTATCAATCACGTGACGATGCACATCTGTGCTACATCCCACCGGCCGACGTGCCGATGAGATGAACGACACCAGGACGGCACGAACGAGAAATGGGGGTTCGGTCCATGTCACAGCACTACGACGATCATCAAGCACACGACCGGGCGATCCGCCGCCTGCAGGAGATGACCGGGGACGACTGCGCCGAGCGAGTGTGTTGGGACCCCGACCACCATCTCCAGGGGCACATCGACGTTCGCGGCACGCACCTCGTCATCATCGCCACGCGGGACGACGAGCACACGCCGCTCGTGCTCACCGAACGCGAGTGGGATGCGATGCGTCGCGGCTGCGTCCCCGCAGCCTGACCACCGTCGCGGGCGCATCACTGGTCGACGCAGCACTCACGGGCGCATCACTCGTCGACACGCCGCTCGTCACGCGCCACTCGTCAGGGTGCCGGCGCGGCGCGAGACTGAGCCGATGGAGCCGACGATCCGCCCGTTCGAACCCGAGGACCGCAGCGCCGTGGAGGCGCTCGCAGTCCGACTTCAGACGGGCATGGCGCCGTGGCGGGACCCTACGGCCCTGCAACAGGCCGTCCTGGGTTGGATCGCGAGCGCATGCGCCGAGGACAGCGACAGCGACGCCCTGGTGGCCGAAGTCGATGCCTCGGTCGTCGGTTTCGTGTCGCTCTCGAGCATGCCGCACTTCGCCGGCGAGACCGACGCCTACATCGGCGAGTTGATCGTCGACGAGCACGCCGAGGGGCGCGGCATCGGGTCCGCTCTCGTCGCAGCGGTCGAACGCCTGGCCCGCGACCGTGACATCAGGTGCATCACGCTGCACACCGGTGCGGCCAACCATCGGGCACTCGACTTCTACGAGCGCCTCGGCTACCAGGCCGAGGACGTCAAGCTGACCAAGCTCCTCTCGACGGCGTAGCGCCGAACACGCTCCTTCTGGTCAGAGGTACGTGCCCGGTCGCTCGGCGTCGGGCGGCGCCTGACCGGGCACCTGCGGCTGGGCACCAGGTGGCAGCTGCCGGATCTGCTCGAGCTGCTGGCGCGCGGCCAGTTGCTGGGCGAACAGGGTGGCCTGGATGCCGTGGAACAGACCCTCGAGCCACCCGACGAGCTGCGCCTGCGCGATGCGCAACTCGGCATCGCTCGGGACGGTGTCGTCGTTGAACGGCAGCGCCAACGAACGCAACTCCTCCTGCAGGTCGGGCGACAGCGCCTCGGCGACCTCGGTCACCGACCGCTCGTAGATCTCGGCGAGCCGCTCGCGGCTCGCCTCGTCGAGCGGAGCCTGTCGGACCTCGTCGAGCAGCTGCTTGACCATCGAGCCGATCCGCATCACCTTCGCCGGTTCGTTGACGGCGCCCGTGGGCTCGGCGGGTGGCTCGTCGGCAGTGCCGGGTTCGACGAGCTCCCCGTGCTCGACGGCCGGCGCCCCTGCAGCAGGTCCACCGGACGGCGCCTCGCTGTCTGCCGCGGACACGGCGTGGGCCGACGCCTCGGCCGTGTCGGACTCACCGTCGGCCGAGGCCTCGGACTCCTCGGTCGTGTCGGACTCACCGTCGGTCGACGCCTCGGACGCCTCGGCCGGAGATCGCGTCTCGGTCGGCGTGTGCGTGTCGGTCGGTGGTTGCGTGTCGGTCATGACGCTCGCTTCGTACAACAGGAGGTGATCAGGTCGGCATTCCCGCCAGCAACGGTACGTACACCTCGGCGGATGTCATCGAGCCGTGGCGGCAGATCAGTTCGAACGGTCCGCTGTCGTCGGGATCGAAGTAGCTCACGGGTGCGCGGGCGATGACGGCCACGTCGCCGAGCCGAGCGGCGACCGGCGGCGGGACCGAGGGCCCGAACCACCCGTCGCCGATCAGTTGATCGCGTGAGCGCACCCATGCGGTGTCGCCGAACTCCTCGGTGGCGGCATCGAGGAGGTCGGCGGTGGCGCCGTGCTGGGCATGCAACCAGCGGAACCGGCCCTCACCGGACTGCATCGCCACGTGAGCGAGGAGGTCGACGCTCGGCACGATCACGGCGTCGCCGACCTCGACCTGACCGTGATCGGCGGTGACGAGCAGCGCCGCACCAGCGGGCATGGTGTCGAGCAGGTCGGCGACCAACCGATCGGCGTCGCGGAGCTCGGCGTCGTAGAACTCGCCGAAACCCCGCTCGTGGGCGATCTTGTCGACGCCGCCGTAGTAGGCGTAGACGAACCGGTCCCCTTCGACCAGCCGCCGGCGGACCTCGATCGCCAGCGACGAGGTCGCCCGGTAGCCGACCGGCACGCTGCCGGCCAGGTGGGCCGCGCTGAACGCCGTGTAGCAGAGCTCGGACGGGCTCACCACGGGAACGGGCTCACCGAGGAACGACGGGAATCGCTGCACGTCGGCCGGTGGCTGCGATCGCCGCATGTCCTGCCCGTCGACCGCCCATCTGAGGACGTTCATCACTCGGCCGCCGAGGACCATCCGGTAGCCGACCAAACCGTGCTCGCCCGGCGTCAGCCCGGTCGCGATCGAGCTGAGCGCGGTGGCGGTCGTGGTCGGCGCGACGGTCGTGATCGGGCCACCGTCGAGTCCGGCCAGCGTCGGTGCGATCCCTCGGCGCTCCTGCAGCTGATCCCAGCCGACCCCGTCGAGCACGAGCAGCACCACCTGGTCGGCCTCGGCGACCACGCCGGGCATCCACTCGGGCAGGCCGGATCCCCATCCGCCCGGGCCGAGCAACGCAGGGACGATGCCACGGACGTTCGCGCCCGCATAGTCGGGCACGATCGGCAGACCGTCCTGCTGCACGTCGGGGTGTTGGAGGGGCGCTGTCACGAGATCGATAGTCCACCATCTCGATGGGGTCGAGGCCAACCGCGGCCTGCTTCACGACCTACGCTGGCATGATGCGAGTGTCGACGAGGGGTGACTACGCCTGTCGGGCGCTGCTCTCGCTCGCTCTGCGAGTCGACGAGACGGGACCGACGTCGGTGCGCGACATCGCAGATCGAACCGGGCTCCCCCAGCCCTACCTCGAGCAGATCCTGCTGGCCCTCAAGGGTGCCGGCATCGTCCGGTCCAAGCGCGGCGTCGGCGGCGGCTACGTCCTGGCGCGCCCCCCGGCCGAGATCCGGCTGTCCGAGATCCTCTCGGCGGTCGACGGCCCGATCACGTTGGGCGACTTCGGCGAGCCGCACGAGGACGGGGCATGCGATCACGAGGGCCAGTGCGTCCTGCTCGCGATCTGGAACGAGGCCGGCGCGGTGATGCGCCAGCACCTCGACGGGTTCACGTTGGCGTCGATCGCCGACATGGCTCGTGGCGAGGCTCCCTGGCCCGCCACCGAGCCGGCGCGCTGAGCCCGGCGCGCCCGGCACGGCCACCATCGGATCATCCCTCGTCCGGGACCGGATGGAGCGTGGCGAGACGGTCGGCGAGATCGGCGGCGAGCTCGCTGTGGAACGTGACGCGCTCGCCCGAGCCCGGGTGGTCGAAGGCGAGCTCGGCGGCGTGCAGGAACGGCCGCCCGACCTGGAGGTTCGGTCGGCGCTGCCCGTACACGGGATCCCCGACCAGGGGGTGGTTGATCGAGCTGAGGTGCACGCGGATCTGATGGGTACGACCGGTCTCGAGGCGGCAGTCGAGCAACGCCAGGTCGGCCGGCTCGTCGTAGCGCTCGAGGACCCGGTACTCGGTTCGAGCCCACCGGCCGTCCGCGACCACGGCCATCCGCAGCGGGTCGCGCCGTGATCGGCCGATGGGGGCATCGATCACACCGTGCGGCGCGGCCGGATGGCCCCACACCAGCGCCCGGTACGACCGGGTGGCGTCGTGGTCCACGAACTGGGCGATCAGGTGCTCGGCAGCTTGCTGGGTCCGCGCGACGACGAGGAGTCCCGAGCTGCCGGCGTCGAGCCGGTGCACGATGCCCGGCCGCGTCGGTTCGCCGACGCTCTGCATCTCGGGGTAGCGCGCGAGCAGGCCGTTGACGAGTGTTCCGTCCGGGTTGCCGGCCCCGGGATGGACGACGAGGCCGGCGGGCTTGTCGATGACGACGACGTGGTCGTCCTCGTGGACGATCGTGACCTCCACCGACGGGTCGGGCCCGGGCGGTTCGTCGGCCGGCAGCGTGGACGGGTCGATCGTCACCGTCTGCCCCAGTTCGAGTCGGAGCTTGCCGGACCGCACCTCGGTGCCGTCGATCGTGGCGCCACCCGCCTGGACGACCACGGCCGCCGCCGAGCGGCTGACGTCGAGGAGCAGCGCCACGACGCGGTCGAGCCGCTCACCCGCCAGCGCAGCGGGCACGGTCTCGGTGATCACTCGTCGTTCCCGTTGCCGGCGCCCACGACGTCGGGGTCGACGTCGGGGTCGGCGCCCTCCTCGACGGCGTCGGTCGCGGCGCGGCCCGACAGCCACGACGCCAGCACCAGGAGCGCACCCCCGACCGTGATGCCCATGTCGGCGACGTTGAAGATCGGGAACCACTGGAAGTCGATGAAGTCGATCACGGCGCCCCGGAACCAGCCCGGCGACCGGAACAGCCGGTCGATCACGTTGCCGATCGCACCACCGACGATCAGACCGGCTGACACGTCGGTGAGCCTGCTCGACTGCTTCCGCAGGCTGAGCAGCAACGCGACGATCACGGCCAGAGCGAGCACGCCGATGACCGGGCCCCAGTCGCGGCCCGTGCTGAAGGCCATGCCCGTGTTGAACGAGAGGTTGAACCGCAGCGTCCAGAAGAGGTCGATGTTCCGATCGTCGAGCGCGTCGACCGCCCAGGCCTTGGTGAGCTGGTCGACGACCGCGATGACGACCGCCGGCACGACCAGGAGTGGAGACGCCCACGCACGAGGCGTGCGCGCGTCCATCAGCGACCGATCCCGCCGACCTTCTCCTCGACCAGCTCCGACGACCACGGGATCGCCTCGAGGCGTTCGCGTGGAATCGGGCGGTGGGACACGACCGAGTAGCCGTACGTGCCGGCAGCGATCCGAGCGAGCGCAGCGTCGATCTCGGAGACGGCTTCGCGGGCCTGCGCGCTCAGCGCCAGGTCACGCTCGCGCTCGACGACCATCGTGTCGCCCTCGCCGCCCTCGTCGTCGAACTGGACGTCGCCCATCTCGGCCTCTTCGACCAGTTGGTGCGCTTCGTCCTCGAGGCGTTTCGCCTGACCGGTGAGCCGTTCGCGCTCGTCTTGTAGCGCCTCGTACTGCTCCTTGATGAACGACAGATCGAAATCCTTCGTGTACCCGAGCCCGTCCTTGTTGAAACGTGGCTTGGGCAGCTCGGCCTTGGTGTCGGCCGTCACCGTACTGCTGGACATGGGGGTCTTCGACACCTTCTTCTTCGTTGCGGACTTCTTCGTTGCGGGCTTCTTGGTTGCGGTCGTCTTGGTCGAGGTCGTCGCCTTCTTCGCCGGAGCCTTCTTCGCCGGAGCCTTCCTGGCGGCGGCCTTCTTCGCCGTGGCCTTCTTGGTGGTGGCCTTCTTCGCCGTGGCCTTCTTGGCCGGAGCCTTCTTCGCCGGAGCCTTCTTCGCCGTGGCCTTCTTGGCGGTGGCCTTCTTCGCCGGAGCCCTCTTCGGCGACGCCGACTTGGCGCCGGCCCGCTTGGCAGTCGACTTCTTGGCGCTGGACGACTTCGTGGCCATCTCGGCGGTACCTCCTGGCTGATCGAACGCCGGACTCTAGCGGCTCGCGGCCCGATTCCGAAGTCTCACGGTGCGCGCCTCGGGTTGGCGTCGGCGATGCGAACGGCCAGCTCAGCTGTCGTCAAGCCCTCGACGTCGAGCCGCTTCGTACGAGAGGCCGCGCCGCCGACCAGACGCACGTCGCGAGGGCGGAGCCCGCAAGCGCGCGCCACGGCGCGGACGACCTCCTCGTTGGCCTCACCCCCCTCCGGGCGAGCCGAGACCGCCAACTTGGGGATGTCGCCGAACCAGCCGACGAAGCCGGTCCGGCGTGCCCCCGGCCTGACGCGGACGACGAGTCGAGCCATCAGACGCGCGTGACCGTCACCTCGGTCGCCGCGTCGTCGGCTACCGGCTCGACTGTGACGTCGACCGACAACGTCTCGCCCATCACGAGATCGCGGTGTTCGTCGAGCGCCGCCAGCACCGCAGCGGACCCGGCGACGTGCAGGGCGACGCGATCGCTGACGTCGAGCCCGGTGTCGCGACGAGCCTGCTGCACCTGCCTGATGAGATCGCGTGCGACACCCTCGCGCTCGAGCTCCGGCGACACCGCCGTGTCGAGCACGACGAGACCGCCGCTGCCCTTGAGCGTCGAGACCGCACCGTCGCCCGACGAGACGAGCCGGAAGTCGAACTCCCCCGGCTCGAGCTCGAATCCGCCCACCCGGGCCCGATCGCCGTCGACCTCCCAGTCGCCGGCCTTGTGGGCCTTGATGACCTCTTGCGTCTGGGCGCCGAGCCGGGGACCGAGCGCCTTCGGGTTGAGCACGAGCTCCTGGTTCCCGAACCGGTCGACCTCGGTGGTCAGCTCGACCTGCTTCACGTTCAGCTCGTCGCGGAGGATGTCGATGTGCGGCTGCACGAGCGCAGCGTCGGGCGTGGCCACCACCGCCTTGGCGAGCGGCAGCCGGACCCGGAGCCCCTCGGCCTTGCGCAGCGAGAGCAACGTCGAGCAGGCGTCGCGGACCTGGTCCATGCCCGCGTGGAGATCCTCGTCGAACGGGAACTGCTCGGCGGCTGGCCAATCGGTGAGATGGACGCTCTGCTCGCCGCCGACCAACCCGCCGTACACGTGCTCGCTGACGAACGGCAGCAACGGGGCGGCCACCTGGCACAGGGTCACGAGCGCCGTGTGCAGGGTGTCGACGGCATCTTGCTCACCGGCCCAGAAGCGATCGCGGCTGCGCCTGATGTACCAGTTCGTCAGGGTGTCGAGGAATCCGGCAACGGCCTCGCACGCGCCGTAGAGGTCGTGCACGTCGAGGCGGTCGGTGACGCCCGAGACGAGCCCGCGCAGCTCACCGAGCAGGTACCGGTCGAGCACGGCGGTCTGGTCCGTGCGGAACGAACCGGCGACGTCGCCGGCGTTCGCGTAGAGCGTGAGGAAGTAGTACGCGTTCCAGAACGGCAGGATCACGTGGCGAACGGTGTCGCGCATGCCCGCCTCGGTCACCGAGAAGTCCGCGCCGCGCAGGATCGGCGACGACAGCAGGTACCAGCGCATCGCGTCGGCGCCATACACGTCGAACATCTCGTGCGGGTCGGGGTAGTTGCTGAGCGACTTCGACATCTTGCGGCCGTCGTCGCCCAGCACGATGCCGTGGCTGACGCAGCTGGAGAATGCCGGCCGGTCGAAGAGCGCCGTCGCAAGCACGTGCATGGTGTAGAACCAGCCGCGCGTCTGGCCGATGTACTCGACGATGAAGTCACCCGGGTAGTGGTGCTCGAACCAGTCGGCGTTCTCGAACGGGTAGTGCACCTGGGCGAACGGCATCGAGCCCGACTCGAACCAGCAGTCGAGCACCTCGGGCACGCGCCGCATCATCGCCCGACCGGTCGGGTCGTCGGGGTTGGGCCGCACCAGTTCGTCGACGGCGGGCCGGTGCAGGTCGGTCACGTCGACGCCGAAGTCGCGCCGGAGCTCGTCGAGCGAGCCGTAGACGTCGATGCGCGGGTAGGCGGGGTCGTCGCTCTTCCACACCGGGATCGGCGTGCCCCAGAAGCGGTTGCGCGAGATCGACCAGTCGCGGGCGCCTTCGAGCCACTTGCCGAAGAGCCCGTCGCGCACGTTCGCGGGGATCCAGTTGATCTCCTGGTTCAGCTCGACCATGCGGTCCTTGAAGTCGGTCACCCGCACGTACCAGGAGTTCATGGCCCGGTAGATGAGCGGCTCGTCGGTGCGCCAGCAGTGGGGGTAGTTGTGGACGTAGTCGTCCCGGCGCAGGAGCGCCCCGCTCTCGCGCAGGTCGC
>JAAUYD010012595.1_pt1 | contig 10647 bp, 7 predicted proteins | sample 7278101 | NCBI WGS metagenome assembly JAAUYD01 (sample SAMN14350128, study PRJNA611818) | marine sediment metagenome | isolation source: surface marine sediment (0.6m) | place: French Polynesia: Moorea | collected 2018-08
AGTATCGGCAAAGGAATTGTAGCAGCTAGCTTAGGTCGATTGTTAAAATCGCGCAACTATTCTGTGTCGATTCTTAAACTTGACCCTTATATTAATGTCGATCCGGGCACAATGAGTCCTTTTCAGCATGGTGAGGTTTTTGTAACTCAGGATGGAGCGGAAACCGATTTAGATTTGGGACATTACGAACGATTTACCGATACTTCTATGTCCCGCCTTAACAGTGTTACTACTGGCTCAATTTATCAAGCTGTTATTAACAAAGAACGACGTGGTGATTACAATGGGGGTACGGTACAGGTAATTCCCCATATTACCAACGAAATTAAAGAAAGAATATTAGGAGTCGCTGATTACACCCAAGCTGATGTATTAATAACTGAAATTGGCGGTACCGTAGGAGATATTGAATCACTACCATTTTTAGAAGCAATTCGCCAGTTTCGTAAAGAAGTAGGTAGGGAAAATGTGCTGTATATGCATGTTACCTTAATACCTTGGATTGCTTCAGCTGGTGAAATGAAAACCAAGCCAACTCAACATTCTGTCAAAGAACTGCGGTCGATTGGCATTCAACCAGATATTTTAATTTGTCGGTGCGATCGCTCCTTACCCAAAGGAATAAAGGAAAAACTCTCTTCATTTTGTGATGTTCCAGTAGAATGCGTAATTCCAGCCATTGATGCAAAAAGTATTTATGAAGTACCGTTAATTTTAGAACAAGAAGGATTAGCATACCAGGCACTTTCATTACTAAAAATGAAGCAGTGTCAAGCAGATATGAGTCAATGGCAAAATTTAGTAAAAAAATTATATAGTCCTAAACACCGTGTAGAAATTGCAATTGTCGGCAAATACGTTAGTCTGAGCGATGCTTACCTCTCTGTCGTCGAATCCTTACGTCATGCTGCTATTGCAACTCATAGTGAAATACATATCCGTTGGGTAAATTCGGAAGATTTAGAAGTAGAACCAGCGCAAATACATCTCAAAGGTGTTGATGCTGTAGTTGTTCCTGGTGGTTTTGGAATTCGAGGTGTTGACGGAAAAGTCGCTGCTATCAGGTATGCTAGGGAACAAAAAATTCCTTTCTTAGGATTATGTTTGGGAATGCAGTGTGCCGTAATCGAATGGGCAAGAAATATTGTTGGACTAAAAGATGCCCACAGTGCCGAATTTGAACCGCTTACTCGAAATCCAGTCATTAATCTTTTACCAGAACAGCAAGATGTGGTTGACTTGGGTGGAACAATGCGCCTAGGTATTTATCCTTGTCGCCTTACTGCCGATACTTTAGCAGGAAGATTATATCAACAAAAAGAAATTAACGAACGACACCGTCATCGTTATGAATTTAATAATGCTTACCGTAATTTATTCTTAGATTCCGGTTATGTAATTAGTGGTACGTCTCCCGATGGACGTCTAGTGGAAATTGTGGAATTACCGCAACATCCATTTTTCATCGCTTGCCAATTTCATCCCGAATTTATTTCTCGTCCTAATGCACCTCATCCATTATTCAAAGGTTTGATGGAAGCTGCGATCGTTTATTCTGAGCCCTCACCAATGCCACAAACTCCAGTACAGGTATCTTAATTTTAGTTAAAATATATCTTGTCCGGGTATATACGCAAAACGTTACAGTACTTAACCCCTTATACTTTCCATAGGAGATGTTGTACTGGAGCATGCTGGCGACATCAAGATCAATGAACTTGAGGAGATGAGGGTGGCGTACTGGGCAAAAATAGTTTATGAGAGAAATGAATATGTAGTAAACTTTGAGCGAGTAACTGCTTTTTGTTCCGAAGCAAATGGCAGAGTAACATTTTGGTTGCCAGATTGCGCCATTCCCATTGTCATTAATCCTTTAAGTAATCCTCAAGACTATGAAAAAGTTCTGGAGTATATCAGGCGATTTACAGAATTGGAATTTGAGAACACTTATTGGGTAAAAATTTCCTATGATAGAAATGAATACATCATCAACCTCAACTGCATTAGCTCTTTTTGCCACGAGCCAAATGGAAGAATAACGTTTTGGTTGCCAGATAGCACTATTCCCATCACTATTAACCCTGTTAGTAACTCTGAGTCTTACAAAAAAGTCTTGGATTACATTCACAAGGAAACGGGATATCATTTTACTGAAAATTGAAGTGTTTATTATAAAGGTACTTCTGATTTGTTGCATTTACTTGCAAAAAAGAGTTACCAAATTACTAATTACCCATTACCATATGACGCTGTAGACACTGACGTGTCTGTACTGACGTGCCGCGCTGCTAATGCGTCATGCAATACCTACTGTTATCTGTAATACGTTTTCATCCGCACTTGCGTGTTTGGATGCGCCGAGGGTGTGAGGGGAACCTCCGGTGTTAGAGGCATACTTACGGGTGAACGTGGCATTCGCCACGCGTCAACAAAAAGCTTGCTGCCTTAAAACGCTACGCCGGAGGACTGCACCTGCGGCGGCGTAAGCGGAGCAAGAGGCTTGCCATCACCGCAGGCTCTATCGTAAGCGGCTTAATGCTAACATCGCGTAAGCAGTGGGAGCGTATACTAATTATTATCAATTACCAATTACCCAATTAAAGCAAATGCTAATTTTGCAGCGCCAAGCATTCCTGTTGAGTTGCAAAATTTAGCGTTCACATTTACCATTGTAGCGATCGCTGCTTTTGGAAGAACTGGCTGAGGTGTTGCTAGAGTAAGTAACTGCAAACAATTACCATCAGCACTAAACTGTCCCAACTTAATTGCTGTTCCTCCCAAGTCAATACCTATTACTTGATAATCATCCACTGATTTGTATCATATTATTTTTGTCATATTTTTGACTTGAAATTCCAGTTATTTTAATATTTATTCATCGCTATGCCAGCCATCAGAAATCAATAGGATAAAACTGATATAAATTAAATTCATATAATTCACAATTATATAACTTTATATTATATAAATTAATTTTTTAGAAAATGTATATCCTGGGATAACACTTGTTTATGACTAAGAATCGCGTATGCTTCCTTGTGAACAGTACCCGCAGGATAAAAATTTGAATGATTTTGCCAAGAGACTAGGGGAGCACCGCGTAATATACCAGTTAAAGCTACAAAAAGCATAAAACCGCCTGCAGCCGCCGCAATTAAAGACAAGTTATCTTTCACACAAAAATCTCACATAAAAGTACAACAGATAATCAATCATATTAGACGATAAAATAACTTATTAGTGTCCTTTGTCATTAGTCTATTGTTAACAGTAAAGATATTTAGCAATGACTAATGACCAACGAACAAAAATCAACGACCAACGACCAAATTAATCCTTTCGCATCCGAGGATTAACGAATTCATTTAGTCCCTCACCTAATAAAGATAGTCCTACTACCATTAAGGTCATCGCTAACCCAGGAAATAGTGTTGTCCACCAGATTCCTGTAGGTAATGCTTCCAAGGCTTGTCGCAAATCATGACCCCATTCTGGGACTTCTGCTGGTAGTCCTAAACCCAAAAAGCCCAAACCCCCCAAAACCAAAATTGCATCTGCAGCATTCAGAGTAAACAGTACGGGTACGCTTTGAATCACATTCAAAAACAGATACCGAGAAAGTACCTGCCAGGTGTTTGCTCCCATTGCTTGAGCGGCTTCAATGAATACCTCTGTTTTGACACTTACCGTATGGTTACGAACAACTCTGTAATACTGAGGTATATAAGCAATGCCGATCGCGATCGCAGCATTTAATATTCCCCTACCGACAACAAAAGCTAAGGTTACCGACAACAATAACCCTGGCAGAGTATAAATACTATCCATCAAAAACAGCAAAATCCGATCCAGCCAGCCACCCAAATAACCGCTTAACATTCCTAAGGGTACCCCGAGCACCATACTCAGCGCTGTCGCCAAAATTACTACTTGCAATGCTGCTTGGATTCCAAAAATCGTCCGGGAAAAAATATCGTATCCTAGACGACTAGTTCCAAACCAATGTTGTAATGAAGGTAAGGTATGAATTGGATTATCGAGAAATTCAGTCGGGTCTTGCAACAAGCCTATAGCCTGAAGTAAAGGAGCAAACACAGCGAAAAAAACAAATACCAGAGTAATAATTAATCCTATGAATGTTAGCTTTTGGGAAAGAGTAGGATTTTTAGTCAAACGAAATAATCTTGGTAGGGAAGTTTTGACAACTGTCATACAAATATTTATAAGCTATGAGCTATGAGTTTTGAGCTATGAGTTTTGAGTTTTGAGTTCTGAGTTTTGAATTCTGAATTTGTGAATTATCAATTATGTTAGCGCCTAACAAGCCGTACCGTAGGTATTGTTTGGCTTAAATAGTGCACAGTTTATGTTTTCTGGGTCATTTTCTCAACTCAATATCAAACACTCAATATCAAACACTCAATATCAAAAACTCAATATCAAAAACTTAAATACCAAAAAATTAATGCTCTACACTAGCAGTTATCTTGGTGACAGATAATTAGGTTATTGGTCATTGGTTATGGATCTTTGCTTCTCAAATAAAGGACAAATGACTACAAATCACAAATGACTAGAAATTAATTCACGATATTGACTTTTTTGCTTGACACCTTTGATTTCATGCAATAACTCTTTGTTTTTGAAAAACTGGATGGTTGGAGTTCCTGTGACACCAGCTTGTTCGGCGATTTCTCGCTCTTCGTCGATATCGATTTCTACAAAGTGGATTTTGCCATCAAACTCATCTATGACTTTATTTAATATGGGCTTGAGTGTGTGACAAGGTCCACAACCAGGAGCAACATATTTAACTATTAACAGGCGATCACTATCGTGAAATAGTTTTCTGAGAGCATAACTACCTGCATGGCGCATCTGACTAATATCAAATTCTTCTGGGGTTGTGTTTGTAGTTAAGTGTTTTTCTTTTTTCTGCTCTATTGCTTCTGCTTTTTGATGAAATTCCTGCACCAAATTATTCATAGATAACCAACGTTCTGCTAATAACGCCGCCATGCAACCCGTACCCGCAGCAGTTACAGCTTGACGATATTCATGGTCTTGTACGTCACCAGCAGCAAAAATTCCTTCTACATTAGTTTCTACTGACCCAGGTTTTGTAACAATGTAACCTCCTGCATCTAATTCCAATTGTCCCTGAAATAAAGATGTGTTGGGGTTGTGACCAATGGCGTAAAACAAACCTTTTGCTTGTAGTTCTTTTTCTTCGCCAGTTTTTCGATTGCGGACTTTTACTCCTTCCATCCAACCGTTTCCAAATACATCTATGGCTTCTGTATTCCAATGCACCTCAATTTTTGGGTTGCTTAAAACCCGATCTTGCATTGCTTTGGATGCTCGCATTTGTTCGGAACGTACCAACAAATTTACCTTTGAACCGTACTTTGTCAGATACACGGCTTCTTCTGCAGCTGAGTCACCACCACCGATTACAGCTAATTCCTGACTATTAAATGTCGGTGTAGCACCATCACAAATTGCGCAAGCAGAAATTCCCCGACTCCAATATTCTTTCTCACTTGGTAAACCCAAACGTTTTGCGGTTGCTCCTGTAGCAATAATAATAGTGTTAGCCTTGAATTCACGCTCTCCGGAACTTACTGTAAAAGGGCGTTGAGATAAATTTACCTTTGTAACATCTTCGGTATATAATTCCGCCCCCCAGCGTTCCGCTTGCGCTTTCATATTATCCATTAATTCTGGCCCTGTAATTCCTTCAGGAAAACCTGGGAAATTCTCTACCTCTGTTGTCGTCATTAATTGACCACCAGGTAAACCCCCTGCTTGGAAGCCTTCAAATACTACAGGCTTTAAATTTGCTCTGGCTGCATAAATGGCTGCTGTATATCCAGCAGGACCATAACCAATTATGACTATATTTTCTACCGCTTGACTTGCCATTTTAATCATAATCATAACGACTATGACTAATATAACACAATCAAAGCTGATGTAAGTTATCCCAGAACAAGAGGATTTGGGAGGCGTAAAGTCTTATAGCCCATCTTCCGCTCTCATAAATTCACATCTTGCACTTGGTCCCTGATTTTTTAATTCTGTTTTTATGTCAAACCGACGATCGCAATAAAGACCATAAATTTTCTCTAAATAAAGCTTCTGGATAACACAAAAATAAGGACTTCAGCTTTTAATTTGGGAGTCAGCTAAAAAAAATATATCTAAGATGATATGAAACTGTTTCGAGGTGGGTAAGTTCTTTCTAGAAAGCAATAAAACAATCTTTACCATAAAAGGAAACCTGGATATGAAAACTAATTTAAAAGCAAAATTGATTCAGAATCTATCTAGTAAAAAGAAAGATAATGAAGGTTTTACTTTAATTGAATTACTAGTTGTAATTATCATTATTGGTATTCTTTCTGCTATTGCATTACCATCTTTTCTTAACCAAGCAAATAAAGCGAAACAATCTGAAGCTAAAACAATTGTTGGTTCTATGAATAGAGCTCAGCAAACATATTATTTAGAAAATAATATGTTTGCTGACGCAAATAGTTTTGGTGATTTAGGACTTGGTGTTAAAACAGAAACTGACAATTACAAATATGTAATAAAAGGTGGTGGTGCGAATAAGACAGCAGTTACAAACCAAGGACAATTAAAAAATACAAAAAGTGCACTAAAAGCTTACCTTGGTGGAGTCGTAGTAGGAACTATAAAAGATACAAATGAAGCAACAACTTTAGCTGTCTTGTGTGAGGGAATAAAACCTGGAAGTGGGGGTGGAAAAGCTGGAACTGAAGAAGTTACGGATCCCAAAGCGGGTGAGTCTCCTGCATGTCCAAATGCAGGAAAAGACTACAAAGCTTTGTCTAGTTAAAGCTTAAGAGTGATGATTCTTATTTATTAAAAATAATTATTTATTTGAAGTGGGTGAAATATCTACCCACTTTTGTTTTTGAAACAGAATATATAAAGTTTTTTATAAAATCAAATAAGCCTTACTTAACAATGTAATTAAGTTTGTATTTTTATTTTGTGAAATCATCTGCGGATTATCATTTCTGTCTATAGTTTTTATTTTGTGATAGTTAATTTTATATACTTGTATTTATGGAATAGCTATAGTTTTTTTGTCAGATAAAAAAATGGTAGTTTTTTGATAATTTAAATAACCTTAAATAGGTTCATGAAAATTTATTATGACAATAAATTTATGCTAGTAGTTTACAGTTTATATTTTTGTTCTAGCTATTTGGATCGAAAAAGTTTTTTTAAGTTTTTTTTTTAGTTTTTTTATTTTTAAGTGTAACTAGAATTTAAGCATGTTTGAAAAAAGGAAAGGCTCAAATATAAAGACATTTTTGGCGTTCAATCTATCTGTAAACTAAATTATAATTAACAAACTTTTAAGAGTGTGCAACATTATGATCTTAAATTAACAATCACCATATCAGGACTTATGCAAAGCAAATTTGTCATTGCGACCGCCGGAACGTAGTGTAGGGTTAGCAGATCCGTAAGGTAGCGCAGCTAGAGGCTCCGCCGACGCCGTTCACCGCAGGTGCGACTCAGGCTCTAGCGTCTCCGTTTAGGAGATAGCAATCTCAGAGATTTTGGCGTTCGCAGGACATATACGTCGCTATCGCTAGCACACAACGTAGCTGTTTATTGACGCAGCTACGCTGAACACCGTAGGTGCGTGCTAACATAATGACCTAATTACGTTTATTTTGCGTAAGTCTTACATATATTATTTTTTGTCTATAAAATATAAGCTTGAGTCATAAAAACACAACCAACATTCACCCCAATATTCAGTAAAACAGAATTACGGGAATAAGAATATCCCCTAATAATCGGGATGCTGTCAAAAAGAGTAGGCTCTGGAATCAAATATTAAATTTTCATAAAGCTTTTTTTTATTTTATGTTAGAAAGCCGATGTTTGCGATACTCTATATGAAGTCTCACTGCATACAGCAAATATCTTTGAATGCATACTCTAGCTAGTCGTCAATGATTAATTACAAAAAATCGATTAATTAAAAAAAATCCGTAAATCAAAGGATTTGATAGTATTAAGCCGATTTTTTAGATTTCCATGAAGAGCAAAAGCAGGCAAATAGGCAGAAGCAGTATGATGTGTGCAATTAGCGATGTGAAAGCTGATGCCGGTAATTCATCGAGATTGCTGCCCTGACGAGTTTTATTAACTAGGGTAGTGATTACCGTACAAATGAGTTGGACTGTTACTTTATTGAGTTAAGTATGGTATAGTTAAAAATGCAAGACTTGCTTTGCCAAAGTACAAAACTCTACATATTAAGTAATAGTCTGAAGTTTGCTTGTAAAGCAGTTTTGATTTCAAGTATTTACTAAAACAAATCAGAGTTCAATTGAGGTTATGGCTCAACAAGTAATTCACCCCATGGTGAAATTGCAACGGAATGTGCAATCACTCGTAGATTCAAAAATCATCAAGCCCAGCGATAGTATTTTGAAAATCGCTCTACTTTTTGGTGATGAATGGCAGTATTGGAAGCGCGAACTGCTGGACTTTGGTTTCAGCACCCAAGACCCAGTTAGTGAGTTGTTAGCGGTAGAAGCTTGGGATGAGGAGTAAGAGGCAATTTTATTTAATTCTTTAGGAAGAATCCCACCATAATTCGTTTTGTGTAGATTGTTTTTTGTGGGGATTGATTGAATTTCTCTGGTTGTGATTTGGTATTAAAACTTAGGAGATAATTCATAATTCTCATCTAAGAGCGAAAAATCGGTTCATAAGTCAATAGCAAATTTATCGACAATCATTACCAGTTTTGCGAAGAAGTTTAAGTACTGCAACGTGAATTCTGGATTATCCCGAGAAGTGTCACTATATTTTGTTTAGATCGTATTTAGTACTTGACTGGGATAATTGAAATTTTTGATGTATCTATTTTTTGATGTATCTATAGTTTTCTCATAGATTGTAGAAGTGTTTGCATTAATTTGCCTTAAATATTTGGGCTTTTGTGGCTAACATGTTTTACAAGCCTAAGAGGATAATCAACTCTAAAATAGGCTTAATAGTATGCGGGAGACGGACGTTCGCCTGTGGTACAGGGAGTAAGGCAAAATTATGCTTGCAGGAGCTAAGCCGAACCTGTGGTGAACGCCGTTACCGTCGGCTCTAAGAAGGCATCAACCCAGTTGAAGTAGAAATTCTGAAAACATTCCAGATCGTCAAGAGAAGTGTGCAATCTTTAACTAATTTGTATTTTTTTACACATTATTTTTGGAGATAAACTTTCTCAATAGGTTCTGGTGGAGAACCTAATAATGTGATTACCCACATTTGTTAGCGATTGCTAACAAAAAAACATTATATAAAGCAGCAGTTCGGCAATTAGTTGAAAGCTAAAGCTTTGGTTCCCTATATTATCTTTGCCTCTATACAAGACAAAGCAAAAAATTCTTGCTTTTTTATAATGTTTATGGGGAAATCTAACTATCCGCGATCCGCATTCGCTGGAGGTAGATATCAGCACCTCCATTTGCAGAAGTAGTGCGTCAGCACAAGATGACTTTAATCCGGATATGTTAGCGGCTAACGGAAACTTACCATGGGTATTGCACTGTTTTAGCTGTATAATAACAGTATACTTTCTTCAGTTTAAGAACTTAAAATTTCTGTTTTTATCATACGAATATAATTTTTTTACAAGTGACTATCTACGTTTTGAGTTAAGTTGGTGACGTTTTGAGACGCATGCAGGATATGGTTATTGCCCCTGTGTAGATAAAGTAAGGCTGGATTGTGCTTTGACAGACCTGAAGGTTCATTTTTCTCGATCCAACGCAGATCAATTTTGAGATTTATACTGAACTGAACGGTATTTTCTTCAAAATTCTAAGAACTTTCAATAACAATCAGCTAAGGCATGAGCTAATTCTTTTGCTGTTTGGTAGCGATCACGCGGTAAAGGTTCTGTGACGCGATCTATCACCTTTTTAAGTCGATCTGTAAATGTGGGAATACTGCTGAGATCGAATCGAAGGCGATGACCGCGTCTACGGTAAAAGTTGAATGGATTTTCCCCTGACAGTAAAAATATCAGTGTTGGTCCAATAGCATACAAGTCAGACTGTGTTAAAGGCTGTCCCCTTTCTTGCTCTGGAGCGCAGTAACCTTCTGCGCCTATGCGAGTTCCTGGTATTGTGCCAATTTCTTTGACAGCACCAAAATCTAGAACCACGATGCGATCGTCGGCATTTCGTACCATCAAATTAGCAGGTTTGATATCCCTATGTATTAAAGGTGGTTGGTGACTATGAAGATAGTTGAGAATATCACAAGTTTGAATCATCCAAGTAATTGCTTGGTTGGGTAGAACAGGTCCGTTGGTATAGATTAACTTTTCCAAATCTCTACCATGAACTAGTTCCATTGCCAAATATTTTTTACCTGCTTCTACAAAAAAATCATAATATTTGGGAATGCCGGAATGGTTGAGACTACGAAGGGTATTTGCCTCACGTTCAAATAATTCTTGTGCCTTAGAAATTTTTGCCATGTCAGTATTCATTTCTTTTAACACCAACAGCTGAGATTGGGAAGCAACTTTTCCTCTTTCATCCCAGGCGAGATAAGTTGTTCCCATCCCTCCCTGTCCTAAGG
>JAAUYD010030143.1_pt1 | contig 10647 bp, 9 predicted proteins | sample 7278101 | NCBI WGS metagenome assembly JAAUYD01 (sample SAMN14350128, study PRJNA611818) | marine sediment metagenome | isolation source: surface marine sediment (0.6m) | place: French Polynesia: Moorea | collected 2018-08
GAAGTGCCGGTGGAATATTATCTGGGGCTGGCTCGAAACGATTACACGCCTCTGGTCAATCATGCCATCAGCGGTACGTACCCGCCAGGGTCAACATTTAAGCTGGTGCCCGCGGCGGGTGCTCTGCAAGAAGGGATTGTCTCGCCTTCCCGACGGCTGCGCGCACCAGGCTCTATCGAGATTCCTAATCGCTTTGCACCGAATGATCCGGGGCGGGCCCAGCAGTTTGTTTGCTGGGTTTTCCCCGGCGGTGAGCATGGCGTTATGGATGTGTGGCAAGGGTTGGCGAATTCTTGTGACATTTATTTTTACAAAATTAGCGGCGGGTTTGATCAGGATGGCGAGAGTGTGGAAGGTCTAGGTGTTAATCGGATTGCCCGCTATGGTGCGCAGTTTGGCTTTGGCCGAATACAAGGTATCGAGCTGCCATTAGAGGCGGCCGGGGTTTTACCGCCCAATGCCAACTGGAAGGTGCAAACGCGCGGCGAACCCTGGTCAACCGGCGATGATTACAACATGGGCATTGGACAGGGCTTTGTGACGGCCACACCCATGCAGGTAGCCCAAATGGCGGCCGTCATTGCCAACGGCGGTTTTTTGTACCGACCTACAATTATTCATCACATGACGGATGAGGATGGAAATATTGTGATTGTGGATGAGACCAGCCAGGTTTTTGCCCGCGCTTACCAGGAAAATGACGGCCGTACCGTTTTAGAGGATGCAGACGGCAATCCACTTATTGATCCTTCAGTTAACATTGAGTTTGACGCAGAGGGGAATTATATCTTCCAACCTGAGGTAATCGATGCGTTGGCTGTTGACCGCCAATATATCCAGATTGTGCAGGAGGCGATGCAGCTGGTCAATACCCGAATCAACGATGAAGAGTTCTATACCGGAGCGACCTACACCGAGTGGCTGGACCGTTTTGGCATCACTTCAGCTGGTAAAACAGGAACGTCTGAATACTGCGACAACATCGCCATCGATCGTGGCTGGTGCCGCTTTGAAGATATTGCCCAACGGCGGGTCTTGCCTACACATTCCTGGTACGTTGGCTATGCCCCTTATGAGAATCCGGAAATTGTTGTGTCCGTTTTCATTTTCAATGGCGGCGAAGGGTCGGCCTGGTCAGCACCGGTGGCTTGCAATGTCATGGCCGCTTATTTTGGGCTTGGTCAATATGCCGACAGCTTGACCCTGCAGGAATGGCAGGATTCGCTGCGGCCAGATGACCGGGTTTGTAATTCGACCTTTTTTAACCCGATAGTGGATCCCCTTGAGGTTGTGGAGCCGGAAGAAACGGCCGTTACACCATAAATCGTATTTTGTAATTGGTAAACGATAAGCCACTTCTACTAGTCACTGTTTACAAATTACTGGAAATGTATTATCGATTTCTGAAAACGGATAGCGGATTACGGAAATCCGGCGTATTTGTGCTATCATTCTCTTATGACAACAATTGCTCTGGTGCGGCATGGCGAAAATGAGTGGGTAAATAAGGGCCGGTTGGCGGGCTGGATTCCAGGTGTTCATCTCAATGAAAACGGACACAAGCAGGCTCAAGCAGCGGCCGAACGATTGGCTCATTTGCCGGTCACGGCCGTGTACAGCAGTCCGGTCACGCGCTGTTTGGAAACAGCCGATTACATTGCTAAAACCCACGATCTGAACATAATTGAACTCGAAACCGTGGGTGAAGTCCGCTACGGCAAATGGGAAGGCAAAAAAATCAAAAAGCTGGCCAAAAAGAAAGCGTGGATGACTGTCCAGTTCTTTCCCAGCCGGATGACCTTTCCCGATGGTGAAGCGCTGCGTGACGTGCAGGCACGTGGCTTCCAAGCGTTGGAACAATTGAGCCAGCAGCATCCCGACGATTTCATTGTCGTCGTCTCCCATGCGGATCTAATTAAACTGGTGATTGCTCATTATTTGGGCGTTCATATCGATTTATTTCAGCGAATCGTCATTTCACCGGCATCGGTCACTGTTTTGAATTTGCACAAATACGGTGGTATGCGGATTTTGCGTCTAAACGATAACGGCCCGCTTGAAATCCCCTCAAAAAAAGAGACCGGCTCCAAAGAGTCGGAAAATAATGCTAAAAAAACTTCAGACGACTCAAACGCATCTTAAGGATACCTTTTATGGCCAGTCACATCGAATTAAATCCAGTTTCTCACTTGACCATTGGCACTATAGGCCCACCCGGCAAGCGTGTTTTCTACCTCCAAGGTAGTCGGGGAGCGCAAACTATTTCCCTGACGATGGAGAAAGAGCAAGCCCGTATGATGGCCGAAAGTTTTAACACGCTGTTGGAAGAGTTGGAGAAGCAGCATCCAGTGGACACGCGTGAATTGAATGAGCCGGTTTGGCTCGATATGCGCTTGAAAGAGCCTGTGGAGGCGCTTTTCCGGGTTGGCAACATGGGACTAGGCTATAACGAAGATACCGATCAGGTTGTGTTGGTGGCTTATGAACTGGTAGAGGAAGACGAGGAGCCGAATGTTGTTAGTTTTTGGGCGACCCGGCCGCATGTCCAGTCGTTGATTAAGCATATCGAGGATGTGGTTAGCGCTGGGCGGCCCATTTGTGGTAACTGCGGCGGCCCCATTGACCCGGAGGGCCATTTCTGCCCCAATCGAAACGGACACGCTCATTAATTATTTCGCAGAATGGACACGCCTGAGATTTTAAATCTGTTGCAAACGGGTATGATTGAACCGCAAGGATTGTTGCCTTGGAGTTCGAATTATTCGTTTTTGGTGCATGTACGGGGAGCGGAAGAGACGATTACGGCCGTATACAAACCGCGTCAGGGGGAACGGCCGTTGTGGGACTTTCCCACCGGTACTTTGTGTCAGCGGGAAACGGCCGCGTTTCACATCAGCGAGGAACTGGGCTGGCATCTTGTCCCGCCAACCGTGTTGCGCCAGGGCCCAAATGGCGTTGGCTCCTTGCAATATTTCATTCAGCACGATCCCGAATGCCATTATTTCACCTTTGAAGGTAAAAGCGATTTCCGCCGCGCCCTGCAGCAAATCGTCTTATTTGACATCATCATCAACAATGCTGATAGAAAAGGGGGCCACGTCCTTATTCAGGAAAACGGAGAGTCGAAGATAAAAGATCGTCTGTGGGCCATCGATCACGGCATCTGCTTTCACGAGCAATACAAGCTGCGGACTGTAATTTGGGAATTCGCCGGACAAATGATCCCCGACGATTTGCTGAATAACCTAAAGCAATTTCAGGGCCGCCTACGGTCAGAACTCTTCCCAACTTTGCAGCGCCTCTTGAGTAGTTCGGAATTACTAGCCCTCGAAAATAGATTAGATAGTATAATAAAGTCGCGAATATTTATTCAGCCAGGACCAGGTCGTCATTATCCCTGGCCTCCGGTATGATGGGCGAGTAATCATGACTCACAAAATTCTAGCTGTAGACGATCATCCAGAAACCCTTGATATTGTTGTTATCACGCTAAAACAATATGGCTACGAAGTTGTCTCCACCATTTCGGCCAAGGAAGGATTGGCACTGGCCGAAATAGAAAAGCCAGACCTTATTTTACTAGATGTGAACATGCCAGAAATGGATGGGTTGGAAGTGTGTCGCCGCCTGCGGACCAATGAAGATCTAGCGTCCACGCCCATCATCATGTTTACGGCCGAGGATGAAGCCTATCAAAAATTGGCTGGTTTTGACGCCGGGGCAGATGATTATCTCACCAAACCAACCGACCCGGAAGAAATGATAGCCCGTATTGAAGGGATCCTGGGCATCATGGATGAAGAGGAATTGATTGAGGGGGAATCTGCGCCATCCGTTGAATATCTGCTAGAAAAAACAATTGTCATTCCTGAGAGTAAAGCCCAAAAAATGGCGGAAGCAGCACCTCAGAAAGGATCACTAACGGCCGTTGTTGGGGCCAGAAGCGGGGTTGGGGCGACGTTAACGGCCGTCAACCTGGCAGCTACGTTGGCTCGTATGGAAACGGCGACAACCCTGGTTGATTTGGATACGATTCAGGGGCACATTTCCCTGTACCTAAACCAAAAAGTAAAAGGCAGCATTAATACATTGGCCGATTTGCCGGAAGACAACATTCCGGCCTGGCTGCCGAAACAACTGTTCCCGGTTAGCCCCCATCTACAATTTTTGTTTGCCCAGCCCAATTTAGACGGCCGTTACGCCCACCCAACCACCTACCAAACTGATGCCATCCTGAAAACGCTGATCAAATCCGGCCAAACGGTTGTGGCTGATGTGAACTGTTTAATTTCGCAGTCACAGCGTCATGTGATCAAACAAGCAGATCGCATTGTGGTTGTGCTTTCGCCGGAACGGGTTGCCTTGGCGGCGGCGAAGCGGCTGCTGCACTTTTTGCCGGAGCTGATGCCGCCGAATGCAGTGATTTGCACGGTCTTATTTGATATTGCCGCCCGTATGAATTTGCCCCAAAAAGCTGTAGAGACTTACCTGGATCATCCCATTCACACCATCATACCCGTTTCCCTTGATGAACTGACGGAGACAGCCAACAAGGGCGCTATTTTGGTAGGAACCTATCCAGATAGTAAAACAGCCCATCGTTTTTACCAGTTAGCCAAACAACTGGCCCCAATGCAGGAATAGCCCGCCACTGATTTGTAAACGGTTGGGCGGGAAGAGGAATTCGTGACCAAACTAAAAAGTCAGATTGCTGAAGCGATTGATATTTTGCGCCAATCCAGACATGCCGTCGCGCTGACCGGAGCAGGCATCAGCACCCCATCTGGCATTCCCGACTTTCGCAGCCGTGGCTCTGGCCTGTGGGAAAAGCATGATCCGGTGGAAGTGGCTTCTATCACGTCGTTTAAACAAAATCCACAGAACTTTTACCGCTGGTTACGGCCGTTACTCGACACCATCGTTGCCGCCAAACCCAACCCTGCCCACCATGCCTTAACCCAATTAGAATCCCACGGCCCACTCAAAACGATTGTCACCCAAAACATCGATACCCTGCACAAAAGAGCCGGTTCCCAAAACGTACTCGAAGTGCACGGCCATCTACGCGAGGCCACCTGCCTGCGCTGCTACGACATTTATCAAACAGAAGCAATTTTGGAAGAATTCTATGCAGCCGAAGAAGTGCCCCAGTGCCCGTCTTGCGGCGGCGTACTCAAGCCAAACGTAATATTGTTTGGTGAACTACTGCCAGTTTCCGTGCTCAACCAGGCCAAAACGCAAGTTCGGTCGTGCGATGTGATGCTGGCGGTCGGTTCCTCGCTGGAAGTGGCCCCGGTTGGCGATTTGCCGCTGTTAGCCAAGCAAGCCGGAGCCTACCTGATTTTTATAAACTTGATTGAAACGCATTTGGATCCTTTGGCTGAGGTCGTTATCCATGCCGACGTAGCCGACATTTTGCCGCAGTTGGCTGCACCCTTTTTACCAAAATCCAAAGCCCGTCAGTAGCCTGTAAATCGAGCCAAACGCTGCTCTGGCGCAGTTTTTTGTAAATCACAAGAAGAATTTTGTTAAAAACTGAGCCACACAATTGTGATTTACTCAGTGAAATGGGAGAATTAGTGATTCTTTATTTCAAAGAATATTTCCGTTTTCATCCTACCGCCATACCAAAATGTTATGTCCCATTGTGAAGTGAGTGAAGTATGTCTGACGACCCCAAACCGATACTAAAAGAATTTCCCATTCCCTCGACAGAGGCTATTAGCCCGGAAAGCTTTGAAAAGCTGCTGGAAATCAGTACCCGCTTGAGTTCGACGTTGCTTTTAGACGAGCTGCTGGCGCTGGTTATGGAGGTGGCGACTGATTTGACGGATACCCAGAAGGCGTCGATTTTGCTAGTGGATAAGAAAACTGGCCAACTGCATTTTGCGGCTTCTAAAGGGGATGCGGTGCCCGAGGGCGTGGTCGTGCCGCTGGACAACAGTATTGCTGGCTGGGTGGTACGTCACGGCCGTTCCGTCATTCTAGGTGATGTGCAGTCCGACAGCCGGTTTTACGCCGAAGTGGACTCCGATGAAAACTTCGTCACTCGCTCCATGCTGGCTGTGCCGCTCGTCACCAGCAAGGGCACTATTGGGGCGCTGGAAGTGCTTAACAAGCGGGATGGGGCAGCTTACACAGCCCAGGACGTGGCATTAATGGAAGCGCTGGCCTCGCAGTCGGCCGTGGCCATCTTGAACGCACACTTATTCCAACAATCAGACCTGCTGGCCGAAATTATGCACGAATTGAAGACGCCGCTCATGGCGATTTCGGCGGCTAGCGAACTTCTGACCCGGCCGGAACTGCCTGCTGAGAAGCATCATGAATTGATCCGCATGGTCAAACAAGAAACGGCTCGGCTTTCCAAGATGACCAGGGATTTTTTGGACTTTGCTCGCCTGGAATCGGGACGGGTGAAGTTGGCCAATGAACCGGTTGCTGTGCATACAGTCATTCAAGACGTGATCAACTTGACCCAGCCGCAGGCAGCAGAACGGGGCATTGAGATTGCGGCCGACCTATCGCTATCCCTGTCCAATGGTGACAGCCCCCATCAACTGCTAGGTGATGCTGACCGATTGAAGCAGGTGCTGCTGAATCTGGTGAGTAATGCGATTAAGTACAATGTAGAGAACGGCCGTATCACCCTAAGCGCCCATCTGCAAGACCAGGAAATCAGCTTGAGTGTCCGCGATACCGGCCCTGGCATCTCGGAACAGGATATGGCCCACTTGTTTGAGCGCTTCTACCGCATTCCGGGCAGCGAAGGGGCTGATGGCAGTGGTCTGGGTTTGTCGATTGCCAACAAAATTGTGGAGGAGCACAACGGCCGTATCGAAGTCAGCAGTACGTTGGGCGAAGGCACGACCTTCACGGTTATTTTGCCCTTGCGCAAAATTAAGTAGAGCAGGATTTCCGACACCAATGACACGAAAAATCAGCCCTCAATTCGTGAGATTTGTGCGATTCGTGGCAGATATTGGTTCTATTGAGATTGGCTGACCCGACCAACGTTAATGCAGAATTTATGGGATTGTAACGTTCCGTTGCCTACAATCATCTAATAAAGGCGCATCCCAAAGTCAATGGGGACAGGCAGCGAAAAGCCGTAAGAATTAACGGCCGTTGCTCGTCTAAAACAGGGAGCATAACTATAAAAACACCCGCTCCGCGGGATAAGAAGGATATAAACATGCAGAAAGAAAAAGTTGTTATCATCGGATCAGGGCCAGCCGGACTCACAGCTGCTCTTTACACCGCCCGCGCCAACTTAAAGCCGCTGGTCGTAGCGGGTAGCCAGATTGGCGGCCAGATTTCCCTGACTGCTGAAGTCGAAAACTACCCCGGCTTCTTTAACGCTGAGCACACCCCCACTGGCCCTGAACTCGTCGACGTCATGCAAAAACAGGCCGAGCATTTCGGCGCCCGCGTCGAATTTGATGAAGTGACCGAAGTTGATTTCAGCAAGGGGTCGCCCTTTTACGTCAAAACTTACGGCAAAGAATATGAAGCCGAATCCGTTATCGTCACCGCCGGAGCCTCACCGCGTCGTTTAGGGGTCCCAGGCGAAGAAGGGTACATCGGCCGCGGCGTCAGCTACTGCGGCACTTGTGACGGCTTCTTTTTCCGCGGCAAAAAAGTGGTCGTCGTCGGTGGCGGCGACAGCGCGATAGAAGAGGCTATCTTCCTGACCAAGTTCGCCAGCTCTGTCACGGTTATCCATCGCCGCGATGAGCTGCGCGCTGGCCACACATTGCAAGAACGGGCCTTCGCCAACGAGAAAATCTCCTTCATTTGGGATACTGTTGTCGATGAAATTGTTGGCGAGAACACTGTGAACAAGGTCAAGTTAACCAACCGCAAAACCGGCGAAGAATCAGAATTTGAAACCGATGGCGTTTTTGTTTTCATCGGCCATTATCCCAACAGCAAGTTTTTAGAAGGCAAACTAGCAATGGATGAACATGGTTACCTCATCACCGATGAAATGATGAGGACTAGTGTTGAAGGCGTTTACGCCGCCGGTGAAATTCAGGACCCGGTTTACCGGCAAATTGCGACATCCGTTGGCCAGGGAACGGCCGCTGCTCTGCGGGCCGAGAAATGGCTGAGTGAAAGAGAGTAAGTTTGTGGCAGGTATCAAGTATCATGTGTCATGAATCAGGTTTTTACTTGGCACGTGGTACTTGACACCTGATACTTTTCTCATGTGGCGCTTTATCCGAGCTTATCTGGTCTACACCTGGGGCGGGCTGCACCGATTTTTTGGTAATACCAACAATCTACGCAGTGAACATGAGGCGGCAGTACGCTATTTCAGCCGTGCCTATGAAATTGATCCTACGTTCCGCCGGGTACGGCTGGAACGGGCCACGCTGCTATGGCGGGAGCTTTCGCGCCATGATGAGGCGCTGGCCGATTTCAATGGGTTAATTGATGATGATCCTGAATACGGTCCAGCTTTATTTGGTCGAGCGATGGTGTATCAGGAAAACGGCCGTTACCAAGACGCCCTCAACGATTTAGATGTCTACCTGGCCTTGCCTGAAGCGGAACCCTACTGGGATGAAGCCCGCCGCACCGCTGCCCTCCTCCGGGAACTGATGGCAGAGTAAAATCTCCCTGATTGGGCTTCACCTTTCCGCGTTCAACTCCCCAACCACTTTTTGTAATTCCGCAAAACTGCCGATGGGCGCCATCGTTTTCATGAAGTCGCGCAGCGTTGGACTGAGCTGGCGTACTTCCTGCACCAGCGGCCCTACCGGGTCTGTACCAGTTGCACCAGGCTCGTCGGCATACGCACCATAAAAGGCAAAATAAGCCTGATTCAATTTGCGAATTTGATAACCGTTTTCGACAAACTCCTGGCGCCTCAGTTCCATGTAAGCCTCGGCCGCACCAATCTGACCTGCGGCCAGCAGCTCATCGACACGGGCGCGGGTCTCAGCCATTTCAGCCCGAAAATCGAAGGCAGGAGCATCGTCATCTTGAACTGGCGCTGGGTCGCTGCTAGGCGGTGGTGGAACTCGTTCCGGGTAGTAGGTGGCAATCACTTTCTGACCGATTTCGCTGCCCAGAATAGAGGCAGTGGTTTCGTTCATCGTCCGCACTTGATGGTCGGTGGCGTACTTGATGCTAACCGGGTAGGGGGCCATCCAGATATGGGCCCATTCGTGGGCGGTGACTTCGGCCAGCCAGTTGAGACTGCTGGTTTCCATAATCATGGAAGGGTAGAGGCCCAGCCCGCCAATAGGGACGACCAGAGCAGAGAGGTTGAGGTTTTCAAACACGGCCGTTTCCAAAGCCTCACGCTGCGGAATCGACAAACCATGTACCAGGGGGATGCCGTAAATCCGTTCAATCCGATCCCGGGGGGAAACCATCAAAATCGTGGGCAGCGGGGTCATGTGCATCATGACTGGCGGCCAGGTTTCGCCCCCCAATGAGAAGCCTTCATCAGTCAAAACGGCCGCTACCTGATCCTGCAAAATCGCTTCGGCAAAGGGTTGAACATCTTTCAACGCTGCTTGATGGCTGGCTAGTCGGGTCTGTAAGCCAGCCGAAGCTGTCTCCGGATCAGCGATGTCGGGATTGACATAAATTTGCTGGATTTCCCATTCAATCTGGCCAACGTGCGCTACTAAATCCAGATAATCCAAAACGACCTGGCGCTGCGTTTCTTCATCCCAATAGATGTGATCCCGGGCCAGCAGCGCTTCGGCTTTGGCAGCGATAGCCTGCAGCTCCCACACCACAAAATCATATTCGCGCAGGCCAACCAGCGCCCGCAGTTGGTAATCTTCATCGCCGAATGCCGGCCATTCCGGCGCAGCAATGATGACGAAAAGCAGAATGAGAATGAGGAGGTTGACTCCTCGTAGTAGCCGACGCCAACGCATGGTTGGATCATAGTCAAGTTAACGGGTCGAAACAAGCCAATCTGTACCGACCTAACCGATTCTTAACAATGAATTTCATAAGAGACAGGGCCTGGGAGGCCCTTCTCCTAGTTTGATACCATTGCGGCGCTAAATCGGCTATTATTTAATCATATTTATGATTTTGTAGAGGATTTTATGCGGTTTTTAGTGACCGGCGGAGCCGGGTTTTTGGGGTCAGCATTAGCCAATCGGTTAGCCAACGATGGCCACCAGGTGCGCGTTTTGGATGATCTGAGCAACGGCAGCACTGTGTATTTGCATCCGGCCATCGATTTTACCGAAGGGGACGTGGACAATATTCCCCTTCTCTGGTCGCTGTTACACGATATTGACTGTGTCTACCATCTAGCGGCTCGGGTTTCGGTGGCTGAATCCCATCTTCATCCCCGCGAGTACAACCGGGTCAATGTAGGCGGCACAGTCAGCTTGATGGAGGCGATGCGCGATACCGGGGTGCAGCGGGTTGTGTTTACTTCGTCGGGGGCGATTTACGGCCGTCAATCCCAACAGCCTGTTCATGAAAACGATCCACCCCAGCCCGATTCTCCCTACGCTGTCAGCAAATGGTCGGCCGAGCAGTACATCCATACCATTGGCGAATTGTGGCAGATCGAGACGGTGGCCCTGCGCATATTCAATGCTTACGGCCCGCGCCAAAGCTTACCCGTTTCCCATGCGCCGGTTGTGCCGCGCTTTTTGCAGC
>JAAUYD010132981.1_pt1 | contig 10644 bp, 9 predicted proteins | sample 7278101 | NCBI WGS metagenome assembly JAAUYD01 (sample SAMN14350128, study PRJNA611818) | marine sediment metagenome | isolation source: surface marine sediment (0.6m) | place: French Polynesia: Moorea | collected 2018-08
CAAGAAGATCTATGGCCGCGAAAGCGCCGCCTATGCGATCAATCTGCACAACGTCGGCGCCTCCCAGATGCAGCTCGGAAATCTCGAACAGGCCCTCGCCGCGCTGGAGGAGGCGTTGGCACTGAAGCTCGAACACCTGCCAACAGGGCATGGATCTGTTGCCGAGTCCTTCACCGCGGTCGGGTCCGTGTATCGCCGACTCGGCCGCTACGAGCAGGCCCGCACCGCTTTTGAACACGCCGTTGCCCTGCGTAAGGCGCTCGGCCATGACGTGCATCGCGACAGCATGCTCCTGCTCTCGAATCTGGGGGCTACCGCCAACAACCTGGGCGACCACGCGGCGGCCGAATCGTACCTACGAGACGCCCTGGCCATGCACGAGGCGATCTACGGCGATCGCGATCACCACAATGTGGGCGCCGTGCTGTCGAATCTGGGAGCAGCCCTGGCGGCCCAGGGGAAGTTGTCCGCCGCACACGGCGCCCTGCGTGATGCAGCGGGAAGGCTACGTCGATTGCTGGGTCCTCGACACCCGGACATCGCGTTCGTGCTCCTGAACCTGGGATCGCTCGAGCTGCGCCAGCAGCAGGCCGTGGGTGCGCGGGCGCATCTTCGGGAAGCACTGGAGATTCTGGAAGCGGCGCAGCTGCAGCAGGTAGTGCACTACTGCATCGTGCGCGCAACCCTCGCCATGGCGCTGATGGACGAGGAGGACCTGGCCGGTGCGGAGGAACACGCACGGGCGGGAGCCGTCTGTGCTCGCGAGCAACTGCCCGACGAGCACCGCTGGGTGGCGATCGCCGAGTCTGCCCTGGCAGGGGTGTGGCTGCGCCAGGGGCATCTCGGCGAGGCGACTGCCATGCTTGAGCGACGGGTGGCCCAGCTGGAGCAGATTCCCGGGCCTCCCGGCTGGCGCGTGCAGCGGGCCCAGGCGGACCTGGCGGCGGCCGTTCTTCGCCATCGAAGGGATTGACTGGCATACAACCGTCGCTCGGATCGAAGCGTTCACCCGTCAGCGGTATCCTCCGTGGTCGGGGCCGGAAGGAGCTGACCGGGGGGCTGGTTGCCTCATCCCCTCTTCAGGCCGCCGATTGCTCCAGCATCCGGCTGATCAGGTCGGTTGTGGTGACGATACCGACAAGCTGCTCATCGGCATCGACGACGGGCAGCGCATGATAGCCGCCCAGCAGGAAGCGCTTCGCAGCGTCGCGTAGGCTGGCATCCTCGGCCAGCACCACCGGCTCGCACTGCATGATCTGACGCACCGCAAGCCCGAGGTCGGCTGCGGCTTCCACGTCGCCGTCAAGCAGGTGGAGTTTCAGCAGATCAGCCGAGGAGACGATGCCAACCACCTGCTTCTCCTCGACAACCGGCAGATGATGGATTTCACCGCGCGCCAGCAGCGTCTGTGCGACGCGGACCTCATCGTCCGGAGACACCGTTACCGGCTGTCGCGTCATGATCTGATCAATGCTCGGGTTCTCCATCCCGTTCTCCTTCTCTGCCTTTTCTATCTCTCCCATGATCGGCCAGGACGGATCTGTGGGCTGTGATGCAGGTCGCAGGGTCAACGTGGTGTGGCGGGGTCGGGGGCCGCGCCGGCGCGGAGATGGCGCTCGGGCGTGTTAATAGATACTAGAGGTGGTTTGGGGCTTTCGGAGTCGGTCTTGAAGGAACTCATCTGAAGACATCAAGGGCGGGACGAAGCTGTGCGGCAGCAGTCCGTCGCTACACAGAGGTGGCTACTGCCACCAGACGGTGTCGCCCGCGCTGCGATCGATGATCGTGCCGGCTCGACCCTCCACGATGGCCTCGGCATCCGCGAGGCTGCCGATGCCGGCCACGCCGCCCGTCTTCTCCACGAATTCGCACGCCGCCTCCACCTTCGGTCCCATGGAGCCCGGCGCGAAGGCGTACTCACGCAGGGCCTTCGGCGAGATGCGTTGGATGGCGCGCGCGTCGGGTGTACCCCAATCGGTCTGCACGGCGGCGACATCCGTCAACAACAGGAGCACGCTCGCACCCAGTTCGCGCGCCAGCAGCGCACTGGCCCGATCCTTGTCGATGACCGCCTCCACGCCGTGCAGGCCGCCGTCCTCCAGGCGGACGACGGGAATGCCCCCACCGCCGGTGCAGATCACAATGACCTCGCGTCTCACCAGAAGCTCGATGACACCGATCTCCAGGATGGCCTGCGGCTGCGGCGAGGGGACGACGCGTCTGAAGTGGGCACCATCCGGCGCAATGCTCCAGCCTCGCTCCGCAGCAAGGCGCCGTGCCTCAGCCTCGCTGTACACGGGACCGATAGGTTTGTCTGGCGTGGCGAACGCCGGATCTCGCGGATCGACCTCGATCTGGGTCAACAAGGCTGCGCAGGTCCGTCCCGGGGGCAGCAGGTTGCGCAGCTCCTGTTCGATCAGGTAGCCGATCATGCCCTCGGTTTCGGCATCGAGGACGTCCAGCGGGTAGCCCTCGGCGTCCGTGGACGCCGCGCTCTGCAGCGCCAGCAGCCCGACCTGCGGGCCATTGCCGTGGGTGATGATGAGATCATGCTTGCGCGCGATCGGCGCCATGGCCGACGCTGCGATCCGCACGTTGTGGCGTTGATTGTCGGCGGTCAGGGACTCGCCGCGCCGTAGCAGCGCATTGCCTCCGAGGGCGATGATGATTCGCATGGCCTGGTCAGCTCATCCAAGTGTGGCGACCATCACGGCCTTGATCGTGTGCATCCGATTCTCCGCCTGGTCAAAGACGATCGAGGCCTCTGACTCGAACACCTCGTCCGTCACCTCCATAGCCTCGAGGCCGAAGGTCTCGTAGATCTGCTGGCCGATCTGCGTGTTGCGATCATGAAACGCGGGCAGGCAGTGCATGAACTTGACGCCTGGATTGCCGGTGGCGGCGACCACCTCGGCATTCACCTGGTAGGGCTTGAGGAGTTCGATTCGCTCCGCCCACACCGATGCAGGCTCCCCCATCGACACCCAGACGTCCGTGTAGAGGTAGTCGACACCCGTGACCGCGGCGTCGACATCCTCGGTCAGCGTGAGGCGGCCGCCGGTCTGTTCAGCGATCTGCTGGCAGTGCTCGATCAGCCCCGCGTCCGGTCGGCATGCCCGCGGCGCCGCCATGCGGAAGTCCATGCCCATCTTCGCGGCGCCGACCATCAGCGAGTCGCCCATGTTGTTGTGCCCGTCACCGAGGTAGCAGAAGCTGACCTCGCGCAAGGACTTGGGTGTGTGCTCACGCATCGTCAGCAGATCGGCGAGCACCTGCGTTGGGTGGAACTCGTTGGTCAGTCCGTTCCAGACGGGGATGCCGTGGCGTCCAAGCTCTTCCGCCGTGTCCTGATCGAAGCCCCGGTACTCCACCGCATCGTACATGCGAGCCAGCACCCGGGCCGTGTCCTTCATGGACTCTTTCTTACCGATCTGGGTGCCCGTAGGGCCGAGATAGGTGATGTTGGCGCCCTGGTCGTGGGCGGCGACCTCGAAGGCGCAACGCGTGCGGGTGGAGGTCTTCTCGAAGATCAGCGCGATGTTCTTACCCGCGAGACGTGGCCGTTCCGTTCCTGCGTACTTGGCCGCTTTCAGGTCTCGCGCCAGCTGCAACAGGAAGCGTATCTCCTGAGGGGAGAAGTCGAGCAGCTTCAGGAAATTCCGGTTTCTGAGGTTGAACGCCATGTGCCGCACTCCGTGGCCGCTGTAGCGATCCCAAGCGTACAAGATTCTGCGCACCACTGGATGACGCCCCGCACCATGGGCGTGCGCTCGACACGCATTGGCAGAGCTTTCTGGCATGCTAGGCAGCACTGCCATAGTTCGGACTCCGTGCGCCTGGTGGTCGAGGGAGCGGATTTGCGTGCGCAGGGAAGGGAGGGGTAGACGATGGCTTCATCGTGGACGCGACAAGTCGTGGCGAGCGTCGTCGTCGTCGGTGCCGGGCTGGTGGCGTGTGGCGACACAGCTCTCGCCGTTCGCCTCCCCATCGAGATGAGCGTATGTAGCACCGGGAGCTTCGGCGCCGTCGCCGCCGCGGGCATGACGTTCAACACCAACAGCGAGCGATTCGCAGTCATGGATACGCTCGCCGCTGAGGTGTTCCTGGTGGACTCGGCATGCAATCTCGATAGCAGCTTCAGCCTTACCACGCTGGGCATCGACTCGGCGAGCGCTATCGCCCACGATGCCGCCAATGCCAGATACGCCATCGTCGACGGCCAAGGCCTGCTCCTGGTCGACGAAGTAGGGGCCTTGCTTGGGCAGTGCGATCTGGCTGCACTCGGCATTGTCGAGCCCACCGCGATCGCCTTCAATAGCGCGAGTGCGCAGTACGTGGTTATCGACGACGCAAGCGACGACGCCTCGTTGATCGAGGTGGAGGTCGATGGAGCATGCAGCCTCGACACGCGAGTGGATGTCGCGGGCGCGGGGCTCACCTCGGCGGTCTCCATGACGTACCTGGCGGACGCCCGGCAATACGCTGCGATCGATGCGGCTGCGGGGAAGGTCCTGCTGCTCGACGCGTCCTTCGCGTTGCAGGACGAGTTCGATACGGCGGGTGGTATCGGCGCAGTCGCCGCCGTGGGGCTGGCTTACCTGGCCGCTCGCGATCGCTTCTACCTCGTCGATGGCGAGGTCGACCGTCTCATCGAGGTAGATGCGCGGGGAACCAGCGAGCTGAAGTGTCCGCACGATGTATCCCTGCCGCGCGGTGTCGCTTTCAATCCCGAAACGGAAGAGATAGCGATAGTCGATGAAGAGCTTCTGGCGGTGCACATCATCGATGCCCCTTCCTGCACTCCCGTACGCCTGATCGACCTGGCCGCGTTCGGCATCACCGATCCGGAGGGAATCACCTATCGAGCCCCTGCCGACCAGCTCGTCGTTGCCCAGCACACGCAAGACCCGCGCCTGTTCCTGCTGGACTACGAGAACGCTCAACTCGAATCAACGTGCAGAACGGACCGCGTGGGCCTGACTGGCCTCACGGGTTTGACCTGGGTACCCGAAATCGACTGGCTTGCGACGGGCAACCAACTCGCCTACGCGTTCGTGAAGCCCAACTGTGACATGACCCACCAGCACTCCACGTCGCTGATTGCCGACTTGGGGCAGTCCATTGGAGTCGTGGACTTCGCGTTCAACCCGGGCGCCGGGACGCTCCTGTTCCTCGATCTTGCCAGCGTGTTCGTGCTGAACTTCGAAGGACTGTCGGAGCATGAGTTCGCCACCCCGCCTGCGCAAGGTTCATTCCGCGGCTTGACCCGCGCCCGAGGCGGCGACACTTTCTACGCCCTCACGTCAGATGCCGTCTACGAGTGGCGAGTCCCACTACTTGAGGAGCCGGTGTCCCTGTCCGGCCTGTTTGTGACGCCCACTGGGATCACCGTGGTGCTGTTCGAACGTGGCAGCGGCCATCTCTCCGGCGCGCTGAACCTGGCAGGTGCCGAGCTACCGGTGTTCGGGCGCTTCGACGCCGCCCGGAAAACGGTGGCGTTCAGCTTTCGCCGCCCGTCTGGCAGCGTGGTGACCCTGGCGGGAAGCGTCTCGCCGGACTTGAGCGAGATTGCCCTCCCGCCGCCCCTCGGCACCTTGACCCGACGTTACTGAAGAGCAGTGAGGGTACGGGCGATGAGATCTACATGCCTTCGCGCAACTCTGCCCGTCGCGATCATCGGATGGGTGACCTCGATTGGCTACAGCCCGCCCGTCTGGGCCGTACGGGTGCCGATCGTCACGGCATCCTGCGCTATCGCCGACTTCGGCTCCGAGGACCCGGCGGGCATGACATTCAATGCCAATACCGGTCACCTGGTGATCGTCGATCCGATTGCCGGCGCCGCCCTGTCAGTCGATGCGACTTGCCAGTTAGCCTCCAGCTTCAGTCTCGCCGCCCTGGGCTCCGTGCTCCCATCGGGCATCGCCCACGACCCTGACGAATCGACGTTCGCGATCGTGGACAGCCTGGAGATGGAGGTGTTCTTCGCCGACGAGTTCGGCAACTCGCGCGGGCATTGCGACCTCGCGGTGTTGAACGTGCCCGTGCCACGCGGGATCACCTTCAACCGTAGTGACGGCGTTTACGCCATCGTCAGTGACGGTACTGACGAGGTCATCCTCATCGACGACACCGAGACGACCGGGCAACCCTGCAACCTCATCAATCGCACGGCACTGCAAGGACTTGGTGAAGTGTCACCGTCATCTATCGCGTATCTCGAAGACAGCGCTCAGTATGCGATTGCAGATTTCGACCGCGACCTGGTCTTGTTGGTCGACACCGCGTTCGACCGGCAAGACAGCTTCGAGACCTTTTGGGGCGTGGGCTCGTCATTACCGACTGGACTCGCCTACGATCCGGCTCGCCAGCGATTTTTCCTCGTCGATGCGAATGCCGATCGGCTCTTCGATGTGGATGCGCGCGGGACGAGCACCCTCATGTGTTCCACGCCGGCACTCGGGTTGGTCTCTCCCCAAGGCATCGCGTTCAATCCCGAAACGTCCGAGCTGATTCTGGTCGATGATCGTGCCGATGCGGTGTTCATCGTCGATTCGGCAACGTGTACGCTCGTGCGGCAGTTCGATATTGCGCCGGTGGTGACCGTGGCACGCGGTATCGCGTATCTCCCCAACCAGGATCTGCTCGCGATCCGATCCAGTGTTGACCCCCGTCTGCATCTATTCAACTACACGACTGGTTCGCTGGTGTCCCAGTGCGATAGCGAGACGAGTTTCGCGGTCGGCGATCTGGAGGCCCTGACCGACTTCGATTTGATCGCCATCAACGACGAGAACGCTTTCAAGCTCGTGGACCGCGCGTGCCGACCTCAGCACCAGCACTCCACGCGCGTGTTGGGTGACATCTCGGCACCGTTCGCCTCCACGCTGGCCTTCAATCCCGTGGTGGGCAACTTCCTCATGACCGGTAGCGACCGGGCCTACGTGCTGAACTTCGAAGGCTTGAACCGGTTCGACTTCGACCTGATCGGTATCGGCCTGGGCGGCGCGGTGAAGGAAGGGCTGACTTATGTGCGCGGCGGCAGCGAGTTCTTCTTCGTAGAGTCCTCGCAGGACAACATCTATCACTGGGACATACCGCTACTGAGCGAACCGACGTCACTCTCCGGCCGCTACCGCTCGGCCAGCGGCACCACCGTCGTTCTGCTGGAGCGTGGGGACGGTAGTCTCTCCGGTCTGCTCGAACTGCCCGTTGTGGAGTTGCCCCTGTACGGGCACGTTGACGTGGCACGCAGGGCTATTGAAATCGGTTTCCAGCCACCGCAAGGGAATCCCGTCAGCGTGTCGGGAACCGTCTCAGCGGATCTCAACCAGCTCGTATTTCCGCCGCCACTGGGTACGCTGACGCGCGGCCCATGACCTGAGGATCACCAGCCGGCGCCACCAGCGTAGGGCCGGCCCCTACGTATCAGAGACGCGATTGGATGCACTTGCGCGGCACAACCGTCAACGGTAGCGTCAGGCGACCTGATGCGATGTGCAACGATCCCCCTCGATATGGAAATCGACCGAGCGGCAGAGGATATAGGACTTGCGGACCTCCTGGCCGCGGTGGCCGGCGGCGACCGCGATGCGATGAGCGCTCTCTACGAACAGACCTCGGCGTCCCTGTTCGGCACCCTGCGTCACCTGCTGCGCTCCGAGGAGACTGCGGAAGATGTGCTGCACGATGTATACGTGTCGATCTGGCTGCGCGCCGGCAGCTTCGACGCGACCCGCGGCCGCGCCCTCACCTGGATGCGCAGCATTGCGCGCAATCGCGCCATCGACGTCCTCCGGCGCAGGCGTGACGAGCAGCCGCTGAGTCCCGGCGGCGAAGCGGAGGGCGTTTACACGGAGCTGCCTACCTCGACGGGCGACGAGAACAAGCTGGCGAGATGTCTCGGCAAGTTGAGTCGTGAGCAGCAGATGAGCGTGCGCCTGGCCTACCAGCAGGGCATGAGCCACAGCGAGATCTCCACGCAAATGGGCGTGCCCCTGGGCACGGCGAAGAGCTGGGTTCGCCGCGCCCTGGATGCCCTGCGCAGGTGCATGAGCCGATGAGGTACCAGGATCCCGAGCTGCTGGAAGCACTCGCACGGGAGTACGTTCTCGGCACCCTGCGCGGCCGCGCGCGCCAGCGCTTCGAGCGGATTCTCGGCGAGTCCGCCGACGCCGGTGCGCGGGTGGCGGCCTGGCAGGCACGGTTCGAGGCGCTGGACGATGCGGTACCGCCGGCACGTCCCCCCGATCGTGTTCGACGCCGGTTGTTCGCGGAGCTGGGCATCGGGATCGGCAAAGACAAGCAGACCGCCGCACGGCGGGTGCACCCCATCGACGACGTCACCGGCGGCCGCGGGCGGGCGCGGCGAGGACGCGGGATGGCGGGCCTGCGCACTGCGCTCGCTGCGACCCTTGCCGCGGTCATCGTCGGCGCTGGCGCGTGGTTCGCCGGTGTGTCCCTGCGGCCAGCGGCAGAACGGGTCCAGCCCGCCTTCGTCTCCATCGTCACCACGGCGGAGGGAGAGGATGTCTGGGCTGTGTTCGTGTACGAGGACACCTCCGAGGTTGCAGTGGCCGTCACCGGAGAAGTCCCTGCCCTGAGCGACCGTGTCTACGAGTTATGGATGCTGCCGGAGGGCAGTCCACCGCGATCCCTCGGTCTGCTGCCCCTGCTCCCCGTGGGTGAAACGCAGCGTTACGGCCTCACCGCCGCTGCCTTCGCCGACCTCGGTCGCTCATCGCGCCTTGCCGTCAGCGTGGAGCCGCCCGGCGGGTCGCCCACGGGCGTGCCGACGGGAGATGTGGTGTTCGTCTCCGCGCTGGCCATGCCCTGAGTCAACGGCCTCGGCGACGACCGCCTAGCGCGGTTTCGGCGCGTTCTGTTTGACCACCACGGCACCCGGGGTGGGGGAGGCGCGCCGATCCGTCATCCGGCGCAGGGCGTTGTTGATCGCCTGGTCGATGAGATCGCCGATCGGCCCCGTATCCGGGTCGACATCGGGTCCGAGGCGAACATGACGGATCAGTTTTCCCGAGCCCTGCAACAGCTGATCCGGGTCTTCCAGTTCCGTCCCTCGGTTAAAGCCAAGGTTGACGTGTTTCTGATACACGGCCACGTGGCAGAAGGCATCCTTGAGGTGCTCCGTGAGGGAAAACGCCGTTGATAGTGCGTAGGTGTGGTAGACCAGCTCCCAGCACGCCTTCGACCGCCGCATGATCGCCTTGCGTGCCTTGAGCGCCAGTTTCGCAAGGGTGGGATCGTAGCCGTCAAGCATCCGAAGAAGTTCGGCATCGGGTCCTCTCGCCATGGCTGTCGCTCCCCCAGGCCGACGGGTCAGATCTAGGCCAGATAGCCCTGCTGAGAGATATAGCTCTGCATCGCGCTGATACGGTTCTGATCGGATGGATGGGTTGACATGAACTCCATCGGCTTCTGACCGGACTGCTGGGTCATCGTATTCCAGAAGCGAACGGCTTCATTGGCACGGTAGTCAGCCCCAACCATGAAGTCTGCCCCCAATCGATCCGCTTCGTACTCATGCGTGCGTGAGTACGGCAGGATGACGCCGAAGTTGACGCCCGCCCCGAGGATGCCTGCGATGAGATCTCGGTATTCGACATCCCCAGCCTCGAGCGCCAGATTGGCGATCTGGAGACCACCGGCCGCCAACGACTGCTGAGAGTAGCGCTCCGCTGCATGCTTGCCGACAACGTGGCCCGCTTCATGTCCCATGACGGTCGCGACCTGGTCATCGTTCTCCATAATGTCCAGGAGGCCGGTGTGAAAGCCCACCTTGCCGCCAGGCATGACCCATGCATTTACCGTGCTGTCTTCGAACACGGCGTACTCCCAGTTCTTGCTGGTGAGATTCTGCTGCGGAAAGCGCTGATCTGCCGCGCGGACAATTCTGTCGCCGACACTGGATACGCGACGGCGTAGCGCCGGATCGGAGGTCTGCCGGCTTTGTTGCAAGGCAGCTGTCCAGGACTGCGCTGCCAGTTGTTCGAGCTGTTCATCAGAGACCAGCAGAAACTGACTGCGTCCAAGTGCCTCGTTGGTGACGCAGCCGCCGGTAAACGCAACTACCGAGCCGGCTGCGAGACCGGTGATGAACTCTCGCCGCGACATCGGTACGGTCGGCAGACTGTTCGATTTGTCCAAGACGCTTGTCTCCTGTTCGGTTCCCCAAATGGAAGGTTTACATCTTCTGAGCGGCCCGTGACAAGTGAACAATGAAGGTCACGAGTAGACGGATAGAGCAACCCCTCGACTGCTTCGTTGGATTCAAGCTCTTCACTCAGGAGCGACTCGCCGTCAAGGGTTCCCGACTGTCTTGCATGACTTCGTGGTTGGGGTAATTGAGTGTTAGGGCGCGGGTGGGGGTTGCAGTGGGCGGATAGCGCTGTGGCTGACATCATCGATGCAGTAGTTGATCGACCCCTGACCATCTGGACCCGCCACGATCACTACCCGCTGGATTAGGGACGTTGAGAGAAACCCTCGATAGAGAGGATCTCTGGAGACTGCGTCGAGTATCAGGCTGCCACCCACCTCGCCGTCGGTGGTGAAGACAGCGATCATGTATGTTTCTGGCGGCGACAGGGCGAGCGTCTGAAGTCGCAGGCCCACGGCGTGCACGCC
>JAAUYD010014192.1_pt1 | contig 10643 bp, 8 predicted proteins | sample 7278101 | NCBI WGS metagenome assembly JAAUYD01 (sample SAMN14350128, study PRJNA611818) | marine sediment metagenome | isolation source: surface marine sediment (0.6m) | place: French Polynesia: Moorea | collected 2018-08
CGCAATTTTTTCTTTGGCAATTCGAGATTTAGCAAAAGCGCGATCGGTGGCCTTAGAAGCAAGTCAAATTAAATCCCAATTTCTCGCGAATATGAGCCACGAAATTCGCACCCCAATGAACGGTATCTTGGGAATGACTGCTTTATTAGCAGAAACAGAACTAGACGAAGAGCAACAAGAATTTTTAGAAATCGTGCAACTAAGCGGCGAAAATTTGCTCGAAGTTATTAACGATATTCTCGATTTTTCCAAGCTAGAAGCAGGAGAAATGCAGCTTGAAATTATCGACTTTGAAATTAGAAAATGCGGTGAAAATGTGATTAAACTACTCGCTTCTGTAGCCCAAAAAAAAGGTATAGAATTAATTTTTTGGGTCGATCGCGAAGTTCCCCAAAAACTGCGGGGAGATCCTTCTCGGATTCGTCAAATTCTCTTAAATTTAGTGAGTAATGCGATCAAATTTACAGAATCAGGAGAAGTTATCTTGCGGATCTCTTTAGGTACTAATATATCTAAGAAATCTAATTCATTTTTAAATAGATCCGATCGCTCAAATCAAACGATCCCGATATACTGTTCTGTCAGCGATACTGGAATCGGTATTTCCCCTCAAGATCGCGAAAAACTTTTTAAATCTTTTTCTCAAGTTGATGCTTCTACAACTAGAAAACATGGCGGTACGGGTTTAGGTTTAGTAATTTGCAAGCAATTGGTAGAATTAATGGGGGGAGAAATTGGTGTCGAAAGCACTCTAGGGGTTGGTTCTACTTTTTGGTTTACAATCGGTTTGAGCAAAACCCAAACTCAAGCACCAGTTTCGGAAAATAGCTCTTTAAACGGGATAAAATTGTTAGTCGGAGGTAGCAGTTCGACCAACTGTAAACTGTTACATTATTATGCCTCTAATTGGGGTATGCAAGTAGATCGAGCGACAACTTCTTGGGAATTTCTTAAAGACTTACAATTAGCCGCCGATCGCAACTGTCCTTATCAATTAGCTTTTTTAGACTTAGAAATGCTTAATAAAACTATTATTGCTTCTAAAATAAATACTTTAAAATCTTTGACAACTAAATTTATTTTATTAGGTTCTTCACCAACAAAAAATGAGTTAGAACAAAAATTAAATGGGGGTGTTATTAGCGATTATTTAGTTTCGCCAATTACGGAATCGAAATTGTTAGAAGTCTTAAAACAGTCTTTGCTGCAAAATAATTAACAGTTGCTCCGCCTTCGATTATAGATTTATATTTCAATATTTAACCTAGATTGACTTGAAAGTTGAGGGTTTGTCAAAACAGTAATAAAGTAAACTGTACAGAATAAGCTTTCTCGATCGAAATTTTCAAACATCCCCTATGCCTACCTATCTCTTAGAAATTGGTACAGAAGAATTACCAGCGAGTTTTGTTGATAGCGCGATTCAACAGTGGCAAGAAAAAATCCCATCTAGTTTAAAAGAAGCATATTTAAGCCCCGAAAATATTGCAGTGTACGGAACACCCCGACGTTTAGCCGTCATAATAACCGGGATAGCAGAACGTCAAAACGATCGCATCGAAGAAATTAAAGGCCCCCCTGCCAGCATAGCGTATCAAGACGGCAAACCGACTAAAGCTTTAGAGGGGTTTGCCCGCAAACAAGGAATAGAATTAGACGCGATCGAACTTAGGGATACTAAAAAAGGTCAGTTTATCTTTGTTGAAAAGAAAATAAGCGGACGCAGTGCCAAAGAAATTTTAACCGAATTAACCCCTCAGTGGATTACAAAATTAGAAGGAAAACGTTTTATGCGTTGGGGAGATGGAGATTTACGCTTTCCTCGACCGATCCGCACTATAGTAGCTTTATTAGATGACGAGATTTTGCCCGTTGAATTAACTAACGGATCTACCTCAATTAAAAGCGATCGCATCACCACAGGACACAGAATACTACACCCAGATCCCGTATCTATCCCTACAGCTAGTCAATATGTCCAATGTTTGCAAAAAGCTTATATTGAAGTCGATCGGGCCCGACGCAAACAGATAATCGAAACAGAAATCCAAAAATGTAGCGATCGCTTGGGTGGTATTGCAGACACCCCTTCAGAATTGCTTGCAGAAGTAGTAAATTTAGTAGAGTGGCCTACAGCAGTTGTCGGTCAATTTGAAGCAGAATTTTTAAAATTACCCGTTGAAGTGATAACAACGGTGATGGTGACTCACCAGCGTTATTTCCCCGTGATGGTAAAATCTGAAGACCGATCTTTATTGCCCAATTTTATTACCATTTCTAACGGAGATCCCGAAAAATCAGATATTATTGCCGCCGGAAATGCTAGGGTAATCAGAGCTAGGTTAGCAGATGCCAAGTTTTTCTACAGTGCCGATACCAGCGAACATCTCGAGACTTATCTACCTCAATTAGAAAATGTAACTTTTCAAAAAGATTTAGGTACGATGCACGATAAAGTCGATCGCATCATGGAAATAGCGCGATCGATCTGCAACCAATTAGGAATAGAAGAAGATCTTCAAAGCGAAATCGAATCGACGGCTTTATTATGTAAAGCCGATCTAGTTACCCAAATGGTTTATGAATTTCCCGAGTTGCAAGGCATCATGGGGGAAAAATACGCCCTCGTCAGTGGGGAGAAAGAAATAGTTGCCAAAGGTATTTTCGAGCATTATTTACCCAGAAATGCCGGGGATAAGATGCCAACTACAATTACAGGACAAATTGTCGGCATCGCCGATCGCCTCGATACTATAGTCAGTATATTCGGTAACGGGGGCATTCCCAGCGGTTCTTCCGATCCTTTCGGGTTAAGGCGATCGGCCAACGCAATCATTAGTATTGCTTGGGATGCTAATTTAGACATCGATCTACAACAATTAATTAACGAAAGTGCTGCGGCTTTTGTTACCGAACATGCAGATAAAGAATCTCCTTTAAAAGCCTTAGAAGAATTCTTTTTACAACGGGTGCAAACTTTACTACAAGAAGAGCTAAAAATTGATTACGATTTGGTTAATGCAGTTTTAGGAGAAAACGATCCAGAATATACGAAAAGAGCTTTAGAAGATTTGTTAGACGCGCGCGATCGCGCTTTATTTCTCCAAGAAATCCGTAAAAACGGTAAATTAAACGAAATTTACGAAACAGTTAATAGATCGACTCGTCTCGCTGCTAAAGGGGATTTAAACAAAACAGAATTAGATCCTCAAGAAGTTATTAAAGAAAGCTTATTTGCTAAAGATTGCGAACGAGAATTTTATCGAGAATTGCAAGAATTATTACCAAAAACTTTAGCCTCCCAACAAGAAAGAAACTATCAATTATTAGTTGACGATCTCGCAAAAATCGCTCCAGTTGTCAGCAACTTTTTTGACGGCCCCGAAAGTGTTTTAGTCATGGATGAAAATCCTGAAATTAAACGAAATCGGCTCAATTTATTGGGATTGTTGCGGAATCACGCGCGAACTTTGGCAGACTTTGGAGCAATTGTCAAGGGATAGTTAATAATTGATAAAAATCCAATTTTAGGTTTAAATACTCTGCATAAAGTCAGGAAACTTCGCACGGCGAGGTTTCGTATTTTAAAATAACATCGAATCCAATTCGAGGAAAAAATGGACGAAATAATAACAAAATTTCCGACCGATGGGAGAGTAGAAGCAAATTGGGATGAATATTTGCAAGCAGTTGAAGAGTTGCCAGAAAAAAAAGCCAAATGTTACTACAATAAAGGACAATCGTATATCGAAATGACCCGATTAGGAAACGATCATGCTAGCGACCACACAATAATCATGCTGGCTGTTAACTTGTTTGCAATTTCTCAAGGGATAGATTTTAATAGCAAAGACAACTGTACGATTAGAAAAACTGGATTCCAAGAAGCTCAACCAGATGTTTCTTACTATTTGGGAAAAAATGCCGATGCTGTTAGCTACGGTACCGATATCATCGAACTCGATCTCTTTCCACCCCCAAATTTAGTTATTGAAGTTGCTGACGTTTCTTTAGCCGATGATAAAGGGGAAAAAAGGCTTTTATATGAAGATATCGGAGTAGAAGAATATTGGATCGTTGACGTACAAAAAGCAGAACTGATTGCTTTTAAAATCGTAGACGGTGGCAGTAAAAGAATTCAAGAATCTTTCGTCTTACCAGGATTGTCGATCGCTTTACTAGACGAAACATTGCAAAAAAGCAGACATAACAATCAAAGAATAATTGCTATTTGGTTAATGGAACAATTTCAACAGAACTGATATTATTATTTTTTTAAATCCGTACTCATTTGTCGATAAACTAAAACTGCTAATTGGGCCCCTAAAATAGGTGCGAGCCAATACAACCAATGATAATTCCAAACCCCCGAAATTAGGGCCGGGCCGAGAGAACGAGCTGGATTCATGCTAGCACCAGTAATCGGCCCCATCGCAGCAGCATCTAAACCGACGGTTAAACCGATCGCCGTACCAGCAAAACTATTATAAGCGCGGCGATCGAGTCCCGTGCCGAGAATTACTAACATTAAAATAAAAGTCAAAATAGTTTCTAAAATAAAACCTTGCGACCAATTGTCATTTAAAGGTAAAGTCGCGCCCAAATTAGCCACATTGCCAAAAGTCAATCTTAATATTGCCGAAGCTGCGATCGCCCCCAAACACTGCACTCCAATATAGCCCAACCCATAGCCAATAACTTTGCTCCGGGAAAAACTTCCCGCACTGCAAAAACCCAAAGTAACAGCCGGGTTAAAATGTGCCCCGCTAATATGACCTAAAGTATAAATTAAAGCCGCCACAACCGCCCCAAAAACGAAGCTAACCCCTAAATGAGTTAAAGCACCATCGGTAATTGTATTGACGACGATCGCCCCAGTTCCAGCAAAGACTAAAATAAAAGTGCCCACCCCTTCAGCAATCAGCTCTTGTTTGCAGGGTAAAACAGAATTATTGAAGAAACTTTTCTTGCCTAGGATTTTTCCAGTCCTGAACTGCTTTAAATTGATTTTCATCTAAAAACCCTAGATTTCAATGTTATTGTCATCGGTGAAATTTCCGTTTACAAGAATATTTTAGAGTATTTAAAGATACTTTATTTACGCTAACTTTTAGTTTGCTTAACGAGATCGTTTTTTTTATAGCGCGCTCGATCTGCTCGTTGCAGCTTTTTAGCCTTGTCTTTAAACAATTTTAACCGCAATCGATTTTATTTAAAAATCAAAATAAATTAAAACTTTTATTTCTTTTCTTTCGGTTGAAAATATGCGATCGATACCAAGTTAGCGATTTTTTTTAAGAGATATTGAATCAACATAAGATCGTAATCTTTTAAAAACACTTACTATTTTAAGGTGCATTTTATTATAGAAATTTAAGTTTTATTTTTTAAGATAAAAAGGATTTAAATTACTCTTAAACTAATCATAATTATCAATAATGTTGCTACATTTATTTTCTTAAAAAGCCTTGACAAAATAAATATTTAAATAATTGTTTCTTAAAAAAAAATCTTGCCAAAAAAAAGTAACTGTATAATTTTTCAAACAGTCAAGCCCTTAAAAACAATGTTAAACTCATTAAAGCAAAGGCCAAAACAATCTAGCGAATCCCAAGATTCATTAGCAGAAAGAGAAAGAGAGCGAGCAAAAATAATTAATCTAGTCGGCTATGTATTTGTAATTTTAACTTTATTAGATTTAGGGTATTTGTTAATACATCCTCAGTTTTTCAATCCCCAATGGGAAATGAGAACTATAGGCAAAGCGATCGAAACAGTTTGGGCAATTTTATTGGGTTTTCTTTTAATTTTTCACTTACCTGAAACCACATCAATTAAACCGCAAAAATTCAAACAACTATCTCGCTTATCTTGGTTGGCTTTTGCGATCGGGATTATCTATTTATTGATGATTCCAATGCTGGGAAATAACGCCAGAATAATTGCTAAAAATAATCGCGCTCAATCGATTCAGTTGATAGAGAGAAAAACCTTGCAATTCAAGCAATTTGAACAAAAACTGAGCGGAACGAGTAATGCGAACTTGGCTCAATTTTTGCAATTTAAAGAGTCAGATAAAATGACAATCAAATCGCCAGAAAAATTAAGAAAAAAATTGATTAAAGACGTTCGTGGCAAAAGAGAAAAAATAGAAAATCAGTTAAAAAAACAATTACTAATCAAGCAAAAAAATTTAATCAAAGTAACCCTCAAATGGACGATCGGGGCAATCATCTCTGGAGTATCCTTTATTATGATGTGGAAATGGACGAAATGGATTAGACTTGCCGTAGTTCGCGGCGATCGGTCTTGATTGAAGAGCAAGGGGATCGAACTAAAGTCAGGGGTCAGGAGTCAGGAGTCAGAAGTTAGAGGTACTAATTTTTACCCACTACCCAATACCCACTAACCACTCCCGACTATCTGAAAATCATTGATTAAATAAAAAACTAGACAAGAGAGAGAAAATTTATCTAAATGTATGCTTTAAATCGATCGTGAGTGATAATCTATAAGGTGACGAAATTCTAGATAAGATAAGAATTTTCCCTATAGACCTCTTGTGAAATAAGCATGGTAGCCACAACAGAACAAAAAAACGTTGGTAAAATAACTCAAATCATCGGCCCCGTGATCGATGCAGAATTCCAAAGCGGCAAATTGCCCAGAATTTATAACGCTCTGAGAGTAGAAGGCAAAAATGCAGCAGGAAACGATGTCGCCGTTACTTGTGAAGTGCAACAATTACTAGGAGACAACCAAGTTAGAGCTGTAGCCATGAGTTCTACAGACGGGTTAGTCAGAGGTATGGAAATTGTCGACCAAGGCTCGCCGATCAGCGTTCCTGTCGGTAAATGTACCCTCGGTAGAATTTTTAACGTCTTGGGCGAACCGGTAGATAATAAAGGGCCCGTAGGAGAAGAAGAAACTTCACCGATCCACAGACCAGCTCCTAAATTAACCGATTTAGAAACCAAGCCATCGGTATTTGAAACTGGAATTAAAGTAATCGACCTCTTAACACCCTATCGTCGCGGCGGTAAAATTGGTCTGTTTGGTGGTGCTGGCGTTGGTAAAACCGTGATCATGATGGAGCTGATCAATAATATCGCTCTCAAACACGGTGGCGTATCAGTATTTGGTGGTGTAGGGGAACGCACCCGCGAAGGAAACGACCTCTACAATGAAATGATCGAATCGAAAGTAATTAACGAAGAAAATTTAAACGAATCGAAAATTGCTCTCGTTTACGGTCAAATGAACGAGCCACCCGGAGCGAGAATGCGCGTCGGACTTTCGGCTTTAACTATGGCTGAATATTTCCGCGATGTTAACAAGCAAGATGTTTTGTTATTTATCGATAATATCTTCCGCTTCGTACAAGCAGGTTCTGAAGTATCTGCACTGCTCGGAAGAATGCCTTCTGCGGTTGGATATCAACCTACTTTAGGTACTGACGTGGGTGACTTGCAAGAGCGGATCACTTCGACCAAAGAAGGATCGATCACTTCCATTCAAGCAGTTTATGTACCTGCGGATGACTTAACAGATCCCGCACCTGCAACTACATTCGCCCACTTAGACGGAACTACAGTATTATCTCGTGGTTTGGCTTCTAAAGGTATCTATCCCGCAGTAGATCCCCTCAACTCCACCAGCACCATGCTACAACCTGCGATCGTCGGCGATCCTCATTACGACACCGCTCGCGCAGTTCAAGCAACTTTGCAAAGATATAAAGAATTACAAGATATCATTGCTATTTTGGGCTTAGATGAACTATCTGAAGACGATCGCATCACCGTCGATCGCGCCCGCAAAATCGAGCGTTTCTTGTCTCAACCTTTCTTCGTTGCTGAAGTATTTACCGGATCTCCTGGAGTTTATGTTAGTCGCGAAGAAACCATCGCAGGTTTCAAAAAAATCCTCTCTGGAGAATTAGACGATTTACCAGAACAAGCTTTTTACCTAGTCGGTAACATCGACCAAGCTATTGCTAAAGCTGAAAAAATTAAGCAAGGTTAATAGCTACTTTGTTAGTGGTTAGTTATCAATGCTAACTACTAACTACTAACTACTAACGATCGACAAAACAATTTATAAATAACAAATGTCTATACAAGTACGAGTAATTGCTCCAGATAAAATAGTTTGGGACGATAGTGTAGAAGAAATTATTTTACCTAGCGCGACCGGACAGTTAGGTATTCTGAGCGGACACGCTCCTTTATTAACTGCTTTAGAAGTAGGAGTAATGCGGGTTCGTCCTGGCAAAGAATGGCAGTCGATCGCCGTGATGGGCGGTTTTGCAGAAGTTGAGAATAACGAAGTTAAAGTTCTCGTTAATGCGGCAGAAATGGGCGATAAAATCGATTTAGAATCCGCTCGCAGCGAATACGAAGCGGCCAAAGAACGCTTTGCCAAAGCTGATGCCGGCGATAATTCTCAAGAAAAAATGCAAGCAGAACGGGCATTGAGAAGGACTAGGGCCCGCTTTCAAGCATCGGGTGGCATGGTTCAAGTTTAACCATTAAAGGGGCAGAAGAAGCGAAAAGAATTTGTTTCTTTTGCCTCAGAATAATACGCTTTAATATTTAGATCTCGGCTAAATTTTCAGCTTCTGCCCTCTTTTTAGTTAGTACCAACAAAAGCAACATCGGGGAAGTGTGTTTGCGCTTGAGCCATAGTTTTGCTTCTGCTGTTTTCTTGCCAGAAATTAATCACTTCTGTGGCTTTATTGAGGATTTTAATCCTTTCATTATCGGAAATCCAGCTTTTAGATTGCAATTCTTGATTTAATTGTTCCCACGCATCATCTCGAGGCCAGAAGAAATAAGCTGTTAAAGGTGACGTTCCTTTGCCAACAATTTGATCTACAGCCAGAGCAATGTTTTTATCTAACCAAAGAACTTTTAAAAGAAATTTGTCCAAAGATGTTTCTATATTTTCCATTTAACCTCGTTAATTGCTAGACAGTTCTCTATGATAACTCAGTTAAGTCTGACCGTTCAAAATTAAAGAAAAATAACCATTCAACAACCCCACCCTGCTAACGCGAGGATGGGGAATGCCTAACCCAGAAGGCTTGAAACGTTGAATAGACCAAGAGCTTAATCTTCTTACAGACTTCCGAATATTTCCCTAGTTCGGATTATTTCTAAATCTACTGGGTGTAGATTCGTCTCAAAGGCGGACATGGTCGATTAAGTGGTCGAAGGGACTTTAACTCGCTCCGAGGATTATATCCATGCAAAAACGAGTACCAGTAATAGACAAACACGGCAATCCATTAATGCCTACCTTAGCTTCTAGAGCTAGAAGAATGGTTCGTGATGGAAAAGCTGTTGGCAAGTTTAACAAGCTAGGAATCTACTATATTCAATTAATAGACGATCCTAGTGGTACTGAAAAACAAAATATTTCAGCAGGTCTAGACCCTGGTAAATATTACTCAGGAATAGGTTTAGTGAGTAAAAACTTTACTCTTTTTACTGCCCATCTATTTCTACCTTTTGAGACTGTCAAAAAACGTATCGAACAACGTCGCATGATGCGTCGCGCTAGAAGAGGCAGAAGAATCAATCGCAAGGTTGAATTCTCCAAAAGAGCGCACCGTCAATGTAGGTTCTCTAATCGAAGACAGAAAAAAGTTGTCCCAAGCATAAAGAGCAATAGGTTATTAGAGATTTCCGTTATCTCTGAACTAACCAAGATATATCCAATAAGCTCTATCGTTTACGAATATGTAAAGGCGAAAACTGTCAAAGTAGTAGGATGCTCTTTTTCACCAGTTCAAGTAGGGCAAAAGTGGGCAATTGAACAATTATCTAAGATTGCTCCCGTTGTCACTAAATTTGGTTGGCAGACATCTAACCTTAGAAAACATCTTGGTTTGCCCAAACAAAAGTTAAATAAGAAAGAAGCTATTCCAGCTACCCATGCAGTCGATGGTTTAGTCCTTGCTGCCACTCAATTTATTGATTATTTACCCTTTGAAAACTCAGGAGGTAGAGGTCATTGTTGGGTGGGAGAAGTAACCATTACTGATGCACCATTTTTTGTCATTAGAAGACCTCCCATTAGTAGAAGACAGTTACATCTAATGTTGCCCTCTAAGGGTGGAAATAGACGCAAATATGGTGGCACAATTACCCGTCATCAAGGCATCCGTAAAGGTGACTTTGTTGAAGGGATTAAAGCTCGAATCAAATACCAGGGATGGTGCAGTGGCGATACAGCGAGACAGATTAGTATCTCGGATGCTAACTGGAAACGTATCGGACAGTTTACCGCATCTCAGGTTAGGTTGTTGCGACGGGCAACAAGATTAATTTGTACACAGGAAACGGATTTTACCGTCGCAGCTTAGTTGCTGGTTTTCGTTTCCTCCCCCACCTGCTAAAAGCGAGGTAGGGGTATCCACAAAAACATTTTTTGATGAAAGCTATAGTAATATTTGATATCGATGGTGTAATTAGAGATGTAGCTTCCTCGTACCGCAGGGCGATCGCCGATACCGTAGAACATTTTACTAAAAACGCCTATCGACCGACAATGGAAGATATCGATGACCTCAAGTCTGAAGGTGTTTGGAATAATGACTGGCAAGCCTCTTTAGAGTTAACTTATCGTTATTTTGAATC
>JAAUYD010048948.1_pt1 | contig 10640 bp, 8 predicted proteins | sample 7278101 | NCBI WGS metagenome assembly JAAUYD01 (sample SAMN14350128, study PRJNA611818) | marine sediment metagenome | isolation source: surface marine sediment (0.6m) | place: French Polynesia: Moorea | collected 2018-08
AAGGACTGGCGTTCATGGCTGCGGCTTCGACTGGGACAAACGTATTGCAAGCAATGACCGCAGGTTAGCGGAAGGCCAAGGCAGAGTGAAGTGGAGGCACCGGCAACCTTGCGCAGAGCAGGGACCGAGTTTAGCGTGCGCCAAGTCTGGGTGGGCCGGCCGGGAGAACCTTTGCATGAGTGTCTTGGTAACCGGGGGGGCGGGGTACATTGGCAGCCATATGGTCCTTCGCCTGCGCGATGCTGGCGAAGATGTGGTGGTTATCGACGATCTGTCGACAGGGCGCAAGGAACTCTTGCCAGCCGATGTCCCGCTTATCGTGGGCAATCTGGCCGATCCCGCGCTTGCCCGCGCGGCCATCCGCGACCATGGCGTCAACGAGATCATGCATTTCGCCGGCTCGATCATCGTGCCGGAATCGGTGGCGGACCCGTTGAAATACTATCTCAACAACACCGTCGTTTCCCGAGGCCTGATCGAAGTGGCGGTGGACGAAGGCGTGGCCGGCTTCGTCTTTTCCTCGACGGCGGCGGTCTATGGTTCGGTCGGGACCGATCCGGTGTCCGAGACTGCGCCGACAGTCCCCTTGTCGCCCTACGGGACATCGAAGCTGATGACCGAACTCATGCTGCGCGACGTGGCGGCTGTTACCCCGTTGCGCTACGGCGTCTTGCGGTATTTTAATGTCGCGGGCGCCGATCCCGAGGGGCGGTCCGGCCACAGCACGCCGCAGGCCACGCATCTGATCAAGGTTGCCTGCAAGACGGCGCTGGGACAGCGCGACTGTCTGGAGGTGTTTGGCACCGATTTCGACACGATCGACGGCACCGGGGTGCGCGACTACATCCACGTCACGGATCTGGTCGATGCCCATGCGCTGCTTCTGGATCATCTCAGGGCCGGAGGCGACAGCGTGACGCTGAATTGCGGTTACGGGCGCGGGCTGTCGGTGCGTCAGGTCATCGATACCGTGAAAGAAGTCAGTGGCGTCGATTTCGAGGTGCGCGAAGCCCCCCGGCGCGCGGGTGATCCTGCCTCAGTCGTCGCCAACGTCGAAAAGCTGCGTTCGATGCTGCCCTGGACCCCGAAGCACGACGATCTGCGCGGGATCATCGAAAGCGCCTATCGCTGGGAGGTGGGCCTGGCGCGTTAACGTCCGTACCGGCGCGCCAACTGCATAATGCCGGGCCATGGCGCATCCTGATGCGATCGAAGCGCAGCGCCGCCCCACCAGATGATCAGGTCGACACCATTGGCGCGCGCCTGTTCGACCATCATCGTGAGTTCGTCTACATTCGGTGCGCGCACGATGTCGCGCAGCTCTTGCGGGACGTTCGCGCGCAGATATTCCGGCTCGTACAAATCGGCGTAGCCAAAGCCCTGAAGGACCATCAGGTGCTGTTTGTTCGGGACATTCGCCTTGAGCCAGTTCGTATAGTCCTGCACCACGCGCGGGACATCGACCATGTCGCCGCCGCTCAGCGGAGTTGCGACCTTCGCGACCACTGCCGGCACCGGATAGACATCGAAGCCGACCACATCTGCATGAGCGGAGAACTTGACGACGTCTTCCAGGTAGTCACCGATCCTGCGATTGTTCCTGAACTTCCGCTTGTCGGTGATGATCGGCCCGTGAACCATCAGCACCGGAAGGTCCGGCACGCTGCCCTTGACGTGGTCGTAGAGCGCCCTGACCGCGCTTTCGGGGATGCCGTGAAAGGCGGCCTCGTCATAGGTGGTGATCGCCGCAAGGTGTTCGCGTCCCGCGCAGGCAATGATCTGCTGCAATGGATCGTTCGCGCCCGTATCGCGGCCAATCCGGCCAGGATCGGGATAGATCAGTTCCGCAGCCAGGATCAGTTTCATCCCCGAGGCGCGCAGCGCCGCAAAAGCTGGGTCGTCCGGTGTGCAAGGGGCCTGGAAATCGGTTTCGTATCCAAGCGACTTTGGCGCGGGAACCTCTTCGTATTGAAACGTCGGGAAGTAGGCGCTGACCTTGTTCTGACGAAGCGAGCGAAAGAGCGTGCCGTAATCGCGGCCCTGTACAGTGTTCAGGGGCGTCCCGGCCACCGCGAAATCCTGGGCCACTGCCGTGCCGCCAGACCACGCGCCAATCCCACATGCAAGGGCTGCTGCTAGCGCAAGGCGGCCGAGGGCGGCGCACATAGCAAATCCGCTTCGTTTCAATGGACCAATCCCCTCTGAAAATTGCGTCGGGACGACATGATCGTGCGCCCATCAGCTAAGGAATAACGGAGCCGAAGACATCCGTCATCCGGCCCCAGCGAAAATCCTTCAACACGCGCGCGATCTTGTGTTCCATGCGGTCCAGGTTGACGCGGTGCCTGAACTGGGTTCTTGGGCGCACGCGAGCGCGCGGTTGGCCGGGATCGATTTCCCAGGGATGGAAGTAGAAGTTCGTTCCACGCGCATGGTGGGCAATCGAGCCTTCAAGCGCGCGGCGGAACATCCCGTATGGCATCAGCCGAAAGTAGCCACCCCCTGTCGGAACGGCGCGCCCCAACGTGGTAATCGTGGTGATCGGACACTCAACGAGGCGACCCGACCCCGGAGTGAAGGGGGTTTCCGGTGTCTTCATTTCCGGTCCCGCGACGCGACCTGCACTGACGGACGAGCTGTAGGTGTATCCCGCTTCCTCCAGGACGTCGAAGGCCCACCAATTGTCTTCCCCAATGGAAAACGACGCGGCGCGATAGCCTTTGACCTCGACGCCACCGGCATCCTCAAGCACCGATTTCGCGGCGGTCACGTCCTTTCGGAAAGTCGCGCTGTCCTGATCCGAGGCGCGGTAATGCTCCAGCCCGTGGCTTGCCAGTTCATGTCCCCGGTCCACGATGTCGCGAACAAGGCCCGGGTATTCGCGGGCAACCGTGCCCAGCGTAAAGAAGGTGCCCTTCACCCCGCTTTCGTCGAACATGTCCAGAAGCCGCGCGGTGTTCTCTGCCACTCTGCGGGGCAAATCGGGCCAGGTGTCACGTGTAAAGAAGCTTTCCAGGGCGTGCGCGTGGTAGTAGTCCTCGACATCTACCGTCATCGCCCCCAGGACATGGCCGTCCGCGTCCCGCACCGCCGTCATTTCAAGGGGCGTGAAACGTTGCGCCATGCCGATCGCTATCCTTCGGATTGGGGATCGCGGATACGGATCACGAAGACCATGTCGCCCGGTGCAAGCAGCTCGTCCAATGTCGCCGCGCGCCCGGCGGATGTGCTGCCAGGGTAGAGTTCGTAGCGATATCTGGGCCCTCCAGTCATCACCGGCCCGCCCGGCGCGTCGGCCTGTTCGATCAGATCCATATCGATCCGGATGCGCGATTGCAGCTGTTCGATGCTGCGGGTCATCGTCTCGATGCCTTGGTCGATCTCGACCGCGCGTCCGACAATCAGGTCCGACAACGCCTGTTCGGTCGCCGTCACATTGGCCTCTGCCTGCCGCTGGAGGGTGTTGGTCTGAAGCATCTGCGCACGGGTGTTCTGCGAATCGCGCATCACCTCGCTCATCCGTGTGCCGGTGATCAGGCCGCGTGCGCGGGCATCTCGCAACTCGGCCAGTTCCGCGTCGTTTGCGGCAACGGCGGCTCTTTGTGCCTCGATCTGTTCGCGGTAGCTTCCCGCTTCGCGTCGGCGCGCCTCAAGCGTCGCCGTCTGTCGTGAAAGCCGGGTTGTAAAGGCCTCCTGTCGCGTCGCGAAGAGCGTCCGAGCATCCGCGACCATCTGATCAAGGTTCGGCGGAGGAGCGATTCCGTCAACCGCAGGCACAACGTCAAATGCGGTGTCCATGCGCCTTTCGGCCCGGAACCGCGCAAGTGAGATGACCGAGGCATAAAGCTCGATCCGCGCATCTTCCAGCGACTTCTCGGCCGTGTTCGACGCCACTGTCCGCGAGAATGAATCCTGACCGCCCTGGCGGCCGAACCCCCCTGCAATGGCGATGGCGCGCATGATGTTCATGCCGGGGCTGAACGGGTATTCGCCGGCATCGTCTACATCACCAAGAACGTAGAAGGGCCGGTATTCCGCGATCTGGACCGCGACCGATGGGTCTACGATCGTCCTTTCGGCTTCGGCGCGCAGTGCGGCTTCGAAGGCCCGAAGTTCCAGGCCCGCCGCGGCTATCAGACCGATCCCGGGAATCGAAACCCGGCCGTCAGGGCCCACGACGTAATCGCCGTTTGCGCGTGAACTCTCCAAGAGTGTCACCCTAAGGGTGTCACCGGTCGACAGCACATAGTCTTGTGCCTGAGCAACAGTTGCCCAGACCGAGACAATCAAGGTCAATACTGCACAAATGTGGTGCATAAATGTTTGATTCAATGGTATATCCCACAACCAATCGTCCCGCAGCTTGGACGCCTTGAACCCCCTGTGCGAAGACGCTACCAGCAGGTACCAGAAACTTGTGACACAGACAACACGACCCGACCGTCGCATTTGTGGTAGGGTGCGGATCGGGTCGGATTGACGACTTTTGAGATTCTTTCGGCCCGTAGGTGCGAAATCGTACGACGTGTCTTGGAGCTAGTTGATGGATTTTAACGACCTTATCGTTCGATTGCTCGGTGTCCTTAGACAGCGCTGGGTCCTTTTCTTTCTGATGTTTATTGCAATCTTTGCCGGGGCCGTTGGCGGTGCCTATGTCGTACCGGCGCGGTTTGAATCCCAGGCCACCCTGCTGATCACGCTACATGCGCCACGGGTCAACAGCACGCAGGCCGATCAGCAGCAGGTTCGCGCGAACCTTCAGCCCGAAGAGATCATGGCTGCTCAGGTCGAGATCATGCAGGCGCGGGAAGTGACCGAGCAGCTTGTGGACGAGTTGCCGGAGTGGGTCTTCGTCTCGCCGCCCTCGGACAAATGGTATGTCCGCCTCATTCTCGAACCGTTGAAAGAGGCGGTCGATGCGGTGAAGGCGCTTCTGGAACGGGCAAGGCTGATCGAACCAGAGAACGAACGCTATTCGCGCATCAAGATGATCGAAAAGGGCCTGACGGTCTTTCCGGTGCGTAAGGCCCAGGTGATCGAGATTTCGTTCAGCGCCAAGAATCCCGAAACGCCACCGCTGGTGGTCAGCGAACTGATCCGCATCTACCGCGAACGTGCCGAACAATTGCGGTCGAATGTGGAAGGTTTCGAGCTTTATCACGAGCGGGCGCTAGAGTTGAGCGAAGCCTTGGCCGTGGCGGAACGGGAACGCGCTGAATTCATGCTGGCCAATGATGTGATCGATCTGGAGTCGGAAAAGCAGCAGCTTCTTTCCCGATTGCAGACCGAGCGCCGGAAAGCGGATGAAGAGCGGCTCTTGACGCTGTTGCAGCTTGAGCCGCGTCTGAACCAGTTGAACCGGAACGTGGGCGTGCTGTCGGAGTCCTATTTCGTCTACCGCAAGGCGGCCGATGACAGGGAAACCTTCTTCGAACGGGACGGCAATATCTCGGCCCTGCTGATCGACGGGCCTTCGATCGTGTATCAGAAGTATACGCGCAGCCGGTTGGTGCTGGTGCTGTTCGGCTTCGCCGGCGCGCTGTTCCTGTCGTTGCTGATTGTGCTCCTGGTGGAATGGATTTCGTCGATCCGGCGGGTCTATGGCGGCAATGGAACGCTGGAGTTCCGATCACAGACAAAGCTGAAGGCCGCAGAGTAGCGGTCGGACGGTCCGGTCCCCACGTCAGGCGACGCGATGGATAGACGCGCAGGTCATCACCCCATCCTCGGCCCCGGCTTTCACGGCTGGGGGGCGTGGTTGTTCGTCGCTGGACTGTGCCTGGTTGCGGGGATCGCTGGATTGGCACTGACCTACACCGACCCGGTCAAGGTTCTGGTGGCGATCCTCGGACTTGTCGCAGGGCTTATTTTCGTGCGCATCAGCCTGGATCATCCGCTTGCGACACTGTCGATCGTGGTTCTGTGCCAGATCATTGTCCCGGTCTATATCCGTTTGCCGTTCGGCTTGCCGCCGCCTCTTCTGATGCTGGCACTCTTGATCGCCGTATTCGCGGCGCGGCGCATGCTGGATCCCCTTCCAAGCGCGCAGGGGCGATACGAACGGCTGCTGGCGACGGTCGTGATCCTCTACAATGTCGCGATCATGATCACACTGCCCAGCGCCCACTTTACCACGGGTTCGCTGATGATGATGATCAAGACGGTCACGATCCCGACGGGATTGTTCCTGATCGCGCTTAGCGTTCTGCGAACGCCGCGCGATGTCTTGACGATCTTCCGCGTCGTGATGCTCGGGGCCGTCCTGTGCGGGCTCCTGGCAATCCACGAATATGCGACGAAGCAGAACGTGGTTGCGGATCTTCTGGCGCCGGAAGTTTCGATCGAAGAAGACTTCTTCCTGTGGCTCTTGAAGAACTCTACCGAGGTTGGCGTCTTTACCACGGGCACGGTCTACCGGGTCTATAGCTTCTTCACGCAGCCGCTTGAGTACTCGGCCTTCATGGTTATGACGTTTCCGTTTGCGGCCCTGATGTTCGCAACCGAAACCGACGGACGCTGGCGGCTGATCTATGGCTTTTCAGCGCTTGTGATATTCGCGGGTTTCATTGTTTCGTTCTCGCGCGGTCCGACACTGGCCCTGGCCCTGGTGATCCTGTTTCTTGGCGTCCACGAGCGGCGTGTTCGCCCCTGGATCGCGGTTGGGGCCGGGTGTCTGACGATCGGGATCATCGCGTATTGGGGACAGATCTATGCGATGCTTGTAGATCGCGTCACATCCAGCCAGAACGTGACGCTTCGTTTCCGGCTATGGGAAAACGGAATTCATATATTCCAGGCCAATCCGGTGCGCGGGATCGGCTATGGCAGCTACCCGAATTATCACGTCGAAAGCATCCGCGAAAACCAGATCGGCCCGATGTACGAATACACCTGGCCGCATATCGAACGGGTGACGACTGTCGAGAACATCTTTGTTTCGCTCGCCGCCGAGGCGGGGATTGTCGGCCTGTCGGCATTCCTTCTGGTGATCGGGGCGGTCTATTTCGTGTTTCGACGGATCTATACCTCTGACGCGCCCGAGCTTACACGGCACCTGGCCCTGGCGTCGATTGCCGGCGTTCTGGGCTACCTGCTCAGCGGCATGACGGTCGCAAACATCATCGGTTACACGATCAGCATCCTCTTCTTCGGGGTGCTGATTTCGTCCATGGCCATTCTTTCGCGCGAATTGCCAGATGTCGGTCCCGCACGTGACCGAGGGCTTGCGAGGGATAGAGAAGTTCCCGCCCCCGATGATCTTTAGTTCGTTCAGCTTCCTGTATCTGTTTCTGCCGACCGTATGGATCGTCTACTGGCTGGCGCGCAGCCGCAGTGCCGACGGCGCCATGCTGTTCCTGACGCTCGCATCGCTGTTCTTCTATGGGTATTGGGACATCCGGTTTCTGCCGCTTCTTCTGGGGTCCATCGTTACGAACCATCTGATCGCGGGGCGGCTTCAGGACGGTCTGGCGCGCGGCAGGACGCGCAGCTGGCTTATCGCCGGGATCACGTTCAATCTGGGGCTTCTGGCATTCTTCAAATATGCCAACTTCTTTTCCGATGCGGTCCACTACTTCACCGGCTACGAACCCGTGCCGTTCGCGATCCTTCTGCCCATCGGCATCTCGTTCTTCACCTTCCAGCAGATCACTTACCTGATCGATATCAGCAAAGGCAAAGCGCAGCGCTACAGCCTTCAACGCTACACGCTGTTCGTCGCGTTCTTTCCGCAGCTGATCGCCGGACCCATCGTTCATCATTCCGAGATGATGCCGCAGTTCCTGAGCAAGCCGCGTCTGGACTGGCTTTACGTGGCGGCGGGGCTTGGGATGTTCACGGTCGGGCTTTTCAAGAAGCTGGTTTTGGCCGACAACATCTCGCCCTTCACCATCGCGGTCTTCGCTGCGACCGATGCGGGCCAGGCCGTGACATTCGCCGAGGTCTGGGCCGCGCTGATCGCCTTCAGTTTTCAGATGTATTTCGATTTTTCGGGCTATTGCGACATGGCCATCGGGCTTGGGCTGATGTTCGGCATCCGGCTGCCGATCAACTTCAACAGCCCTTACAAATCGCGCACAATCGCCGAGCATTGGCGGCGCTGGAACATCACGCTGGGCCGGTTCCTGCGGGACTACGTGTATCTTCCGCTGGGTGGCAGTGCGCTGGGCGAAACGCGGCAGTTGATCAACCTTATGATCGTCATGACCCTCAGCGGCGTCTGGCACGGCGCAGGGTTTGGGTTCCTGCTTTGGGGCATGCTGAACGGGTTGTGGCTTTGGATGAACCGCGCATCCGCACGGTTTCACGCGGCAATCGGAATGAAGGGCCGCAGCCTTATCCCGGGACCGGTCGCTGTAGCGATGATGTTTCTGGCCGTGTCCTTCGGCTGGATCTTCTTCCGGAGCACGACGGGCGAGGGCATGGGAACGATGTTGCAGGCCGCTTTCGGGGTACATGGCCTGTCGGTGCCATCGGTCTACGAAACCTATCTGGGGGATGCGGCGGGGTGGCTTGCCTCGGCTGGTGTGGTGTTCAACGGACCGGCCCATGTGGCGCCCGGCGAATGGGTGCGCGAGGCGCTGCCGCTCTTTGCCATGTCGGCGTTCCTAATCTGGTGCACCCCGAATGCCAGCCAGATCTTCCTTTCCGCAATCGACGGCTACAGGGTCGATCCCGTTCCCGGGTTTCTTCGGTGGCGGCCGTCGCTTGCAGGCTTCACGGCGGTTGCTTCATCCTTCGTCCTGGCCCTTCTGTTCGCCGGAACGATCAGCGAGTTCCTGTATTTTCAGTTTTGACGGACCGGACCGACATAACGGATCAGCAGAGGTCCAGAGCGCAGCTGGCGGCGCGGCGATTTGCAATCGCCTTGATGGTTGTCATGATCTGCGCAGGCGTCTTGCTTGGGGTGACGGCGCGGGGGCTTGGGCCGCCGGTGGGGGACTTGACCCGGATCGGAGGCCTGTCTGAACGCCAGTTCGGCTGGACCCGGACGGCGCAAGGTTTTGCCAGAGACTATTTTCAAAGGCCATCGCTTGAGACGCTTTTGTCCGCAGGCGGGCACGGCGGGATCGTGGTGTTCGGCGATTCCTTCACTGACGCCGAGAACGGCAATATCAGTTGGCTCAATACGCTCTACGCCAAAACCGGTGCTGATATCGACTATGTGCAGTATGTGACGCTCGAGGACGTGCAGGCCTATCTGGGTGCACCCGGCTTTGATGCTGCGCCGCCAGACGCCATCATCATCCAGATGGGCGAGCGTACCGTCTTTCGCCGTGCCCGGCCCCTCTTCGACGATGCGGGATGCGTGCCGCCCCGTCCTCCGGACGCGCTGGCCTATGGCACGGGTGACGTTGAACGCATGTCCTGGCGGCAACGGACATCTTTTGCCGATTTCGACGAGCTTATGTCCTGGGGTGCGCTGGCCATGCGGCGCCGGGTCCTTGGTGCAGGACGAACCGTGATGGTCGAACTCACGGACTCGGCGCTGTTTACCAGTGCGCGGTCGGACACGCTTCTGATCTATGACAGTGAAATCACACGCCATCTGCCGCAGGCAATCGCGCCGCTTGACCGCGCCGCGGCCGAAACCGGCATCCGCTGCGCCCTGCGGCATGTCATCAATACCGCAGGCGACCGCACAGAGGTGTACGTTCTTGTCGCGCCTGACAAGCGAACGGTCTATGCACCCTGGCTTGCGAACGAACTGCCCGAGAAAGCCGTTGACGTTCACACGCTTCTACCCGGTGCCCTAAGCGGTCGCTACATCTCGCTGCTTGATCTGATGCGCTCTCAGGTGCGGGCAGGTGTCAGGGACGTCTACTTTCCCAACGACACCCATTGGAATGACGCGTCCGCGGAACTGGTTGGCATCGTCGTTTCGGAAACAATCCTCGGAAATCCGCCCGACTGATGATGTTCTGCGTGGCTGGCTCAAATAGTTGCAAATGAACCATGATTCTGTCATGCTGCTGTGCAGGAAGACACACTGCTCGTCCTTCAAAATTTTTTAAATTTTGTCTTTTTGGTATCCGACCGGGTGCCGGTTTGCTGGGGAACTGTTTTGAAAATCGCTCACATTCACGTGCCGCGTGTTTCTTGCGCGCTTATCGTGGCTGATCTTGTTGTCGGGATCGCCACGGCTCTTATGCTTCTTGCCTTTGTGTCCGGGCCGTTCGCGGACACTCTTTCTGCCGGGACGTTCGTTTCGACGCTGGCCGGGCTTGCATTTGTCCTTGGCTTCTCGGGCTTCGTGCTGTTCTGCAACTTTGCAATGGGGCTTTATCAGCGGCGCTTTCTGCGCGGGCGCGCCTTGATGCAGAGCATCGCAGCAAGCGGGCTGGTCAGCCTGATCGCCCTTCTGGCCTTTGACAACCTGTTCTTAGGAAACTCATTCTCGGCGTCGGCGCTGGTTCCTTTGCACATTGCGATGTATGTGATCTTCGGCCTTATGCGGCCGCTCGCCTGCCGTTGCTTCACCAGCTTCGTACCGCGAAACCGGGTTGTCTTTGTGGGCTCGGAACAGCTCGGTGAAACGGTAGGTCGTCTGTTCGATCCCGACGGCCCCACCGATGCGGTTCTGGTCGGTCACTACAGCTTCGACGCGGCATCCGGCGATTGCCTGACCGGGGTGCTGGATG
>JAAUYD010155068.1_pt1 | contig 10640 bp, 8 predicted proteins | sample 7278101 | NCBI WGS metagenome assembly JAAUYD01 (sample SAMN14350128, study PRJNA611818) | marine sediment metagenome | isolation source: surface marine sediment (0.6m) | place: French Polynesia: Moorea | collected 2018-08
ACTGCCCGTCTCATCGCATTTGACGCGGTGGCCTGCGCAAAACAGGCCGGCAACGTGATGTCGGTGAATATTGTCCTCTTGGGCGCCCTCATCCAGACCGGCGTTCTGCCCATCAGCGCCGCCCAGATCCAGACCACCATCCGGAACAAGACCAAGGCAGCCTTTGTCGATGTTAATTTGAAAGCGTTTGAATTGGGGATGCAGGCCGCAGCCGAGTCCGCCGCCGTTTCCGAGCCGCCCACCGCATAAAAAACGCCGATGGCGACCAGACACGCGGCCGCCATCGGCGCTCATCCATCGAATCAGATACGGCAACTAGAGATCGGGGAAGGAGCTGATCCCCATGCTTTCATCGATGATGCAGTAGAATTCGCGTCTGCCGCTGGGGGTACCCACATCCTCATTGCCGTTGGGATGGTAGACCCAGGCCTCCATATAGCCGTTGCCGTCGCCGCTCCAATCGCTAGAACCGATGACGCGCGCTTCCACCCCAGGAGAGAGCGTAAACACGGCAGGACGGGCCGTCCCTGCATTTGTTTCGTTGCCCACTTCGCGCCCCTCACTCGGACTGTGAACCAGGTTCACGTCGACACCGTCGATAAACTTGTTCATGGCCGCCTCGATCAGATTGCGTGAATCGGAAATGGCCGACGTATCCAAAGCGGATCGGCGCATCTCCATCATACTGATCATGGCGATCTGCATCAGCACTGCCATGATGGCCATGGTGACCAGCAGTTCGGGCAGCGTGAAGCCCCTATCGTTACCGATACTGGATCTGACGATCTGATACTTCAGCATGCTTTTCATCCTCACATCATCCTTGAGATGTTGACCTCGCTTGTCTAACCCGGCCGAGCACATTGGGTCGTTACTCCGCCGCCGCCAACCACTCACCATCAAGGTGTATCTCCAGTGCCTCGATGTGGGTGGGCAGTTGTACGTTGCTGATGCCGATATGTCCATTGGCATCCCGCCACACGATAAAGTGCTGGCTAGTGGCGGTCACGAGGGCGTGCTGCCCCGTATCGGGGGCTGCCTCGGCGAAGCGAGCGCCCTCCTCGGCATCCAAGCGGGCAGGCGCCACCGACACCCACTCGCCGGCCTGATACTGCTGGATGCTTTTTTCCTGCGGGTACTGCACATTACTAAACCCAACGTGGCCGGCATCATCCTGCCAGACCATGTAATCCTCGCTGTACTGGGCGCCGATTTCCGCAATGCTCAAGGCGTCCACAGAGGTGAGGGAGAGCGTATCGCTGTGTTCGATCGCCAAGTCCGCTTGGCTTGAGACCGCAACCCAGTCTCCCGCGTCATACTGTTCCAGTTCCGCCATCTGGGGATATTGCACATTACCATATCCAATGCGGCCGCTGGTGTCGCGCCACACGAGAAGGTCACGCTCCTTGTGCCGTTCCAGCGCGGCCAGGGCCAATGCCTCCTCGTCCACGGGGATCCGTTCCTCCAAATCTTGCGGCCGCTGGTTGAACCGAGTTTGCACCATCATCCATCGACCGGCATCATACTTTTGCACCTTGCGCCGGTCGGGGTATTGGACATTGCTGTATCCAAAGCTCCCATCCTCATTTCGCCAGCAGTAATAACGACCCTCCAAGATATTGGCCCGGGCCACCTCCGCCGCATCGGCCGCTTCAAAGGAGACGGTCTCGGTGAGGAAGGGGATGACGGGCTCTTTTTTCTCTCGGTAGCGGGCCCGGTATGCAGCCTCCTGTCGTTTGGCAAGGGCCTGGTTGGCTGCCATGGATGCCACAAAGTCCTCGTAACTCCCCAGTTGGACCGTTCGCGCCGCCTTCTCTGCCCCTCCCCTGGCAGCCACCATCGTGGTGCTTTCCAACTGGGGCATCAGGGTACTGCTGACCGATGCCATACGGACCTTGCCCCCCAAGGTCATTGACTTGGAGAGGTGAAAATCGGATTTACGCGGTTTGTAGGTCCACTGAATATCGGTAATGAACTCCTTTGAAGGGATGTAGGCGGGGTACAGGTCCATCAAGCGAGGCGGGTAGGCCTGATGCGCCTCCCGATATTTGTTGATCGCCGCCCCCATCTGGGTGAGCCCCGCCATGGGGCTCTTCTGGGCCATGGCCAACATACGTTCATATTGCTTGGCATTGTGGGCAAACTGGTTGGCCGCCTTCTTCCGCTGCAGGTGGAGGTAAAGGGCAGCGGCGATGGCGACGACGATGACCAGCACCATGAGATATTTCTTGTTCATACATCCTCCGAAGGACAGGCAACCAGATTGTCGAAGCCGCTGGTCGGTTCGGTTCGGCAATATGGAAATACAAATTTCATACCTGCTTCATCGGACAAACAGCCTTAAAACTTAAAGGCATTCATTTTAACCGCTTAGTGGCAGTTTGCCGGCCGCAACGGAGGGCAAGCTCTCCATTGGAGCTGCCAATTATCCGCAGGTGGCTGACGAATTTTGTCAATCGGGAACAAGGCGCGGGAGCGAAAAATGGAGGGATCTGAAGCGTCTGCTGCCGGGGCTTGGCAGAGCGTGGCGATCGGCGCCATCCGACGTGGCCGAGATGCCTCTTGGGCAGGCGCCCCCCTATTTGACGGGGGGCGCAGGGTGGCAAGGCTTTCAGTGAATGCCGACGGGCTGTCTGCCGATGCTGAAATAGGCAAATCCTTGGCTGGCCAGAAGGTCCGGACCGTAAAGATTGCGGCCGTCAAAGATCAGCGGTGCGGAGAGTTCCCTTTTAATGCGATTGAAATCGGGATTGCGGAACTGGTTCCAGTCGGTCACCACCGCAAGGGCATCGGCCCCGTTCAGAACCGCGTATTGCTCATCCAGAATCTCGACGGCTGGATTGTCGGCCAATAATTCTCGTCCGCGGTCGGCGGCCACCGGATCGAAAGCCTTGATCTGCATCCCCTGGCCCGTCAAGGCGGCGATCACTTCCAAGGAGCTGGCTTCACGCATGTCGTCGGTATTTGCCTTGAAGGCCAGCCCCCACAAGGCCAGTGACTTACCGGCCACACCGCCCTGGTTGTCGAAATAGTCCAGGATTTTCTCGCTCAAGCGGCGCTTCTGGCGCTGGTTAACCTCGTCAACGGAGGCGATCAGCTGAGGCTCATAGGCATTCTCACGGGCGGTGTTGATCAAGGCTTTCACATCCTTGGGAAAGCAGGAGCCACCATAACCCACCCCCGGATAGATGAAGGAGTAGCCGATACGGTGGTCAGCGCCGATGCCCCGCCGCACTTCGCTGACATTGGCACCCACTTTTTCGCAGATATTGGCCACTTCATTGATGAAGGAGATCTTCGTCGCCAGCATGCAGTTGGCGGCATATTTGGTCATCTCGGCACTGCGAATGCCCATCACCATGAGCTTGTCCCGGCTGCGGGCGAAGGGCGCGTAGAGCGCTTCCATCAGCTTGGCTGTGCGGACATTGTCAGTGCCCAGAACCACCCGGTCGGGCTTCATGAAATCGCTGACGGCATCCCCCTCCTTGAGAAACTCCGGATTGGAGACCACGTCAAACTCCTCCGTAACGTCCCGCTTGGCCAACTCGGCCGCAACGATGTCGCGCACCCGATCTGCGGTACCGACGGGTACGGTCGACTTGTTGATGAGGATCTTGTAGTCCTTCATCAGCTGGCCCACCTGCCTGGCCACATCGTAAACGTAGGAGAGATCACAGGAGCCGTCGGGGCGTTCCGGCGTCCCGACGCAGTTGAATACGAATAGGGCATCTCCCATACCGTGTTCCAGATCCGTCGTGAATTGTAGGCGACCCTCGGCGGCATTGCGGCTGACAAGCTCTTCAAGCCCGGGTTCGTAAATGGGAATCTCGCCATGCTCCAGGCGTTCGATGATTTTGGGGTTGATATCCACACAGAAGACATTGTTTCCCATCTCGGCGAAACATGCCGCCGTGACGAGGCCCACGTAGCCGGTACCCACGATGCAGATATTCATAGCGTCTTCCCTTTCATGTGTCGGCCGCTGGATCGAGTGCGGATTTGGGTGCGATGACCTGGTCTCGGCCGAATCGTGCCGCTCGGCTTCAACGATAGCGGGCTCTTTATCACACCCGCCAGAGCGCGGCAATGGGCGACAGGGCTGCAGCGCTCACTTGGAAAGCAGTTGACCGACCTCGTGGGCAGGGGGGATACCCTCATCCCAGATCCGAAGGGTCCGGCCCGCTTCTACCAGCAGCACCCGCGGCAGTTGGGCGTTTCCCAGAAGGTTCCAGAAGGCGTCGCTGGGGATGCGCCCGATGGGGTAAGGGGGTGCCCACTCAACGATGAAATTCTGGATATCTTCGGCGGTGTCCTGACCAAGGCCGACGACGGCAATCGGTTGCGTTTGGAGCTCATCCATCAGAAAGCCCACTTCGGGGACCGAATCTTGGCAGTGCTGACAACCGGCCGACATGAGAATCACGAGATGGGCGCCCGTACGAAAATCGATCCCCGGTAGGCCTTCCACCGGCAATTCGGACCAGATCGACGGGTATTGGGCCGCGTCTTGGGGCTTGAGGACGGCCGGCAGCCCCTTGAACAAAGGGAGCGTGGCGGCAACGAGAACGATGGCGGCCAGCGCAAAAACGCGCGGTTTTGGGGTGCGGGTGCGGATCGACGAACTCCCCTTGCGCGCAAGGAGGCAGACCAGAATCAATACCCCATCCTCCGCAGCGGCCTGCAGCGGGGTTCGCTTGACCAGGGCACCGAAACAGCCGCAATCTTCTACGTTGCCCCGCAGGGCAGCATAGAGGGCCAATAGCGTGAATCCCAACAGGAGCGACAGGGTGAGATTGAGGATGGGCCTGGGACGGTAGTTCAGCACCAGCGCAGCGCCCAGAAAGCACTCCAGGACAATGAGCGACCAGGCCGCCAGAAAGGTTGGCAGGGGTTGGGTAAGCAGGCCATAGCTCTGGATCTGGCGGATAAAGAGGTTGAGGTCGAGTGCTTTGATCCCCCCGCTGAGGAGAAATATGGCGCCGAGAAAGAGCATCGCCGCGCGCGCAATCCAGACCCATCGCGTCCCGGATGGGACCATTGGTTGCTGGTGGATTCTGTCAAAACGATCGTTCATAACGCACTCTCGAAGCGGTGTGGCGCCCCCTTCATGATACCGCCTTCATACCCGGACCCGCTTCGTTCCAGCGGCGTTGTGTCGTGGTGAAATCGTGATGAGTGGCACCTGAGGGGAGGCGATGTGGGGGGTGTCCTGTTTTGCAAAGAAGACGGTGTCCGCAGGTGGATACGGCTTAGGCCAACCGGCCGCAGGCAAATCGTTCGATCAGTGCATCCAAGGCGCGCACGGTGGGTGTTGGCAGACCTCTGAAACACATCCCTAAACGGCGAACCCTGTCGTTATGCCGGTTTCCCGACGAGTGGTCGGCGGTTTCGCTGACGGCTTGGACCGGCAGGCCCTGGAGGGCAATACCTCTGTTGGGCAAAGTGATGTCAATCTTCGTTACCTGGTGTCCGTCCAAAGACCCGACGAAGAAACGAAAGGCGATGCCCCGAACACTGATGTCCAGGATCTGGGCCAACACCTCCTCCCCGCTCTCTTCATCGTTCGCGTGCAGAACCGCGAAGCTGCCGCCATACAGTGGCGTTCGCGGTGTCTGACGACGCTCATCAGAACGAGGATCGCCGGTGCATGGTTTGGGTGATCGATTTCCATTAGAGCCGTCACAATTTCGCTGCAGCGTCCGCATCCAGCACCTCAACCGTTGGAATTTTAATAGTTTTAATATGTTAATAGAGAAATGTTTGTCAATGATGAAGTGAAGGTTAGGGTTTCGTGAGGCGCCGCCCTGCCGGCGGCCCAACTGGAGGACAACCGCCGGCAGAGAGAGCGTCTGTAGGGGGATCAGGGGACTGCTCGCCGCTGTTGGTATCCCTCATACTGGAGTGCCTTGGAGCGCTGTTTGCGCTTTTCGAGGGATGCGGCCGGGGGACCGGCAAACGCCTCGGTCACTTCGGCTTCAAGGGTTTGGGCCGTTTCGTCCAGCGCCTCGCTGACGCGGGCGGAACCGACCGACGCGTTGGCAGCCTCGCCCGCGGCCTTAAACGCACGGATCTTCTTCAAGGCCGCTTCGCGGCGTCCCGATTTTATGTCGGCGGCCACCGACTCTTTGAGGTGATTGACATCTTCCCGAACCACCTTTTCAGCCCAACGGTCTTTGTCGACGGCGGCCCGCACGGCGTCAGGACTGGCACTGCAGGCAATCTCCAAATGATGGCGGAAGGTCAACTCATAGGGCTGGCGATCATCTTGAAAGCGGATCTGAATATCCCCGAAGCGAATGGGCCCAACGGCATCGGTGGGGACTCGAAATGACAGGTAGAGGGTTCGTTCTTGACCATCGAGAAGATCTCCCGGGGTAAATTCAGCGGCCCCAGGGTGACGGGTAACCGGATAGCCGGAGGCGGCGATCAGGCGGATGCCATCGGGCAATTCGATGCGCACCCGGATCCCGCTCACCGCAGTCGCCTGTATGTGCTCCCATTCCCGGGTGAAGATCGCGGCAAAATCATTGGCATGCTCCAGGAAGTAATAGCGCCCAGCCCCTCTGTCGGCAAGCAGGGAAAGTAATTGCTCGTTGAATTCGAGCCCCACGCCAATGGTGGTCACGGCCAGGCGATCTTCGCTGGCGGCCGCGGCCATCTCCCCCAATTGGTGTGGATCGGTAACGCCCTGGTTCGCGAGCCCGTCGGAAATCAGCAGGGCCCTCCCCTGCCGGCCAGACGGGCGATGCTGCCGCAGCAACGCGATACCGCTCTGCAGTCCGCCGCCCAGATTGGTTCCACCACCGGTAGTGATGCCGAAAAGTATTTCCGTGGCCGCTTGGCGATGATAGCGGTTCATGGGTTTGAGGTCCGTGTGCCGCGAAACACCATTGGCGTAAGACACCAGGGCGAAACGGTCCTGAGGCCTCAAGCGTTGGATCAATTCGGCGATGGCCTGTCGGGCGGCCGCGAATTTGGCACCGGACATCGATCCGCTGCGATCCAAGACCACGACCAGGTCGATCGGTGGTCGAACCGGAAGGAAGTGGCGCGGCGGCGTCTCCTGCGCACGCAGGGTCAACGCCATGCTGACGTCACCAGGACCTCCAAGAAGTACTTTGCCCTGCACCAACGCCGCCTCGACCGAGAGAGGTCCAAGGCTGTCGCTGACGGAGATACGGGCAGCCAGCGCGGGGAAGCAGTCTGCCATTCCAAAAATGGAGAAAAGAACACCGAAAATGATTGCGTGTTGCTGGCGCATGTGATTGTCTCCTTCTGCATGGGGTTGCCAAGTCCGCGTCTGTATGGACGCATGTTGGCATCGTAGCGTCCTTGCTGAAGAAGACAATGCAAAGAAGTGTAAATTTGGACCGCCGATTTTTTACATAAGTTTTGCTTTGCGGTCTACCTTCCTTGGGGTAACCTACAAACCGGGCAGGCACGGTAGGCCGGCACTGCTTATGCTCGCGGTAGAACCCGATGTCGGAGACGCCATATGGCCACTTCAGGCGGTAAAGGCACCATTTTGGTGGTAGAGGACGATGCCGCCATTCGCTCGGGACTCCTGGATGTATTGGTCTTCAACGGGTATCACCCGCATGGGGCCGCCAATGGTTGCGATGGGCTTGACGCCGCGCGAAACGGCCGAATCGACCTCATTCTCCTCGATGTGATGCTGCCCGGCATGGACGGCTTTCACCTCTGTCAAACCCTCCGCGACGAAGGCTCGGAGGTGGGCATTATCATGCTCACCGCAAAGGGATCGCAGGCGGATATTATCGCTGGATTCAATGCGGGTGCCGATGATTATGTCAGCAAGCCCTTCTCATTGGCGGAGTTGATGGTGCGCATCGAAGCCGTGCTTCGACGCCGCCGCCGGCCGGCCGCGGCCGATACCATTCACCGCCAAGGCATCACCTTCGACGCCGATCTTCTGGAGATGGTCAGCCCCACCGGGCGCCAACCCATTACCCGCCGGGAGATGGAGATCGTCACCTACCTGCACCGCCGCCCCAATAGAATCGTCTCCAGGCAAGAACTCCTCTCCCAGGTCTGGCGGTACAAGGACCCGACCGTGGAGACCCGGACCGTGGACATTCATATTCAGAAGCTGCGCAAAAAAGTGGCCCGCCTCATTGGCGAACGGCCGTTTATCCGCACCATACGCGGCGAAGGCTACCGGCTGGAGCCAGAGGCATGAGGACACTCCGCACCGCCTTGGTGCTTTTTCTCGTCGCCTTGAGCCTACCCCTCTCCTACGTGCTCACCCGCACCTACAGCGGGCTGCGTCAGGAGGAGATCAGCCGCCTGCGCTTCTTCGCCTCTGCACTTTTCGATGCGGTGGAGGGCGAATTGGCGGAGCTGATCTTCATGGAGGAGGGCCGACCGGTGGATGCATATGGTATCTCCAACGACGAGGGCGCCGTGACCTCCTCGGCCACTGGCGAACAGCGGAAAGGCCGCGTGGCGGTGGCTGTCGGCGGACGCGCGGCGCGAGCGCCCCACGCGACCAGCCCATTGCGCCACCTGCCCGCGCAATCATGGCTGCGGGGCTACCTGCAAAACCATCCCGACGGCGGTTTTCAGACCCCCTTGTCGGGTGACAACGCCGAGACAGATCGGCGGCGCAAGGAGCTTTCCGCCTACAACGATCGCTTTAATGCAATGCGTTTCCAGATACCGCGCTCCCCGCCGCCGGCAGAGATCTTTCCGGAAATCACGACGCAGCGCCTGGCGGAGCCGCTCGCCGACGAAGAAGGCGCCGCCGAACCCTATCTCTACCAGTCCAGCCCCTCCAAGGCGCGCAGCGCCATGGCGCGTCAAAAGAGCCGCCTGGAGGAGATAACCGCCTCCCAAGCGCGGAAGGTGACCCGCCAGAGGTCCCAACAGACGGAGTCGACGCCAGGACCGGCGCCGACCGCAAATGCGGCGACGGAAGCCGCCGCGTCCAGAATTGGAGCGACGCAGACAGATGCGGCCGTGACGGCCTCAGGGGAGGCCCTGGAGATGGAACTCTCCGCTGGGGCCACCGCTGCTTCGCGTCAAGTGGAGGTGGCCCCCTTCCAAGCACTCCTGCTGGACCCCAATCGCGCATTTATCTTTCGCCGCATCCTGATCGAGGGAGAGGCTTACCGGCAGGGTTTCGTCCTCGATCTGGCCGGCTTTGGACAACACCTATTGGCCACTCACTTCGCCGATCAACCCCTGGCCCGTTTTACCCAACTACAATTGTGGGCGCGAACCGAAAACGCACCACAACTTATTGGAACTTTAGGAAAAAGCAGCGATAATCCCAGCTTGACAATGGAGCGCCAGTTTCCCCGTCCGTTCACGTTTCTGACAGCCCGACTGCTCTGCAATGAGATTCCGCCCTCCTCAGCGCGGGCCCCGCTGCGGCTGACCCTCATCGCCCTGGGATTGGTGCTGCTGGTGGGAATGTTGGCCATCCATCGCAGCGTCAACGCTCAAGTGGCCCTCTCACGCCGCCGCTCACAATTCGCATCGGCGGTCACCCACGAGCTTAAAACCCCCCTTACCACGATTCGCATGTACGTGGAGATGCTGGCCCAGGGGATGGCCGATGATCCCCAACGTCGCCAGCGCTACCTGGCAATTTTGGATTCGGAAACCGCTCGACTGGGCCGCCTGATCAACAATGTGCTGGAGCTGTCCCGTTTGGAAAAACGCCAGCGGCCCCTATCGTACCGGGTCGGAGACCTCAGCGACGTGATACAGAAAGTCGATGCGGCCTTAGGGCCGCAGCTGGCGGCGGCCGACTTTGACTTCCAGGTGAAAAACAGGCTAAAGGAGCCCTTCGCCTATGATGGCGAGGTGCTGGTGCAGGTGTTGAGCAACCTCATTGAGAACAGTCTCAAATTCGGTCGCGACAGCGATCGCAAGTTGATCCATCTGGAGATTTGGAAGCACAGAGGAATGGTACACCTGGCCGTGACGGATGCGGGGCCGGGAATTCCCCAGCGAGATTTGAAACAGATTTTCGATGACTTCTACCGCGCCGAGGATGAAATGACCCGCACCACCGCGGGAACCGGCATCGGCCTGGCGCTGGTCAAGCGCTTCGCCCAGGCCATGAACGGACGGGTAATGGCGCGCAACAACCCGAAGGGTGGATGCACCATCACACTGGTACTGCCGGTGAAGGCCGATGGACCATATTGAATCGGGGCGGCAAGTGGATCCTGCGACGTGTTGCCAACTGGAATTGTGAACACCGGATATTGGACTGCAGAATGACGAGTGACCACCACACCGTGTACATCGAACCGGACGGCCGGCGTATTCGCGCCGCTGCCGGCCAACCCCTCACGGAGGCCCTCACCCATGCCGGTCTCTTTTTGCGGGCCGATTGCGGCGGCAAGGGCCGCTGCGGTAAATGCCGCATCCGCGTGAAGGCCGATTCGGCTGGCACACCCGGCGACATCCCGGCCCAAGCGGGCCGCACCCACTTCCCATCCAGCGAGACGCAGGACGATCGCCTGGCCTGCCAACTGGTCGTCGATCGCGACATGCACATCGAGATTCCGGAAATGGCGCTCTTGCGAGCCGATGTGATCCAGAAAGCGCCGGTGAGCCTACCGGCCGATCTGGCGGCAGCGAGACCACTCGGTGCAAGGGAACGC
>JAAUYD010285067.1_pt1 | contig 10640 bp, 7 predicted proteins | sample 7278101 | NCBI WGS metagenome assembly JAAUYD01 (sample SAMN14350128, study PRJNA611818) | marine sediment metagenome | isolation source: surface marine sediment (0.6m) | place: French Polynesia: Moorea | collected 2018-08
CACGCCGGGCGAGGCGGACCGCGACACGTTGCTGGCGCATCTGGGACAGGCGGCGAGTGATTATCGCGACCGCGTCTATGCGAGCGGCGCCGCCGGCGGCACGGTGGATGTGTCCTCCAGCAACTGCGTTACTTCGCCCAGGGACACATCCACCGTGCCGCCGGCGGCGCCGCTCGCATAGACGCGGTCGCGATAATCACTCGCCGCCTGTCCCAGATGCGCCAGCAACGTGTAGCGGTCCGCCTCGCCCGGCGTGACACCGCCATCCAGTCGGGTGCAGAAGCTGTGCAGGGCCTCGGCCGTGCCGCGCAGCCAGTCGGCGACCGGGGCGCAGAGCGTGGCCGCGCTGGACTCGCTGGCGAGCAGGCCGTGCATGAAGTGTACGTAGCGGCGCAGGTGGTACAGGGTGACCATCGACAGACCCTGGCCGACCAGCGCGTTATTGGCGTCGTTCCATTCCGGCCGCTGTGTGTTCATCCAGATGCCGCCGTCCACCACCAGGTTGCCGAGCTTGGCGAGCAGGGGCACCAGCAGCTTCTCCAGCAGCGTGACCTGCACTACCTCGCCCTTGTCATCGAGGATCAGCTTGGCGTCGGCACCGACCTGCTCCAGGCGCGCCTCGATGTCGTCGGCCACCTCGTTGGCGTAGTCCACGGTGGTCTTCGGATCTTCGAGCAGGGCGCGGAAGGGTCGGATCCGGTAGGGCACGTTGGCGTAGGCGAACAGGGGCGTGTGCAGCAGTTCCTGCAGGCGCTGCGGGTGGAACTGGCGGGAGAGCTCCAGCAGCTTCAGCAGGTAGATGATCTGGTGGTCACCCCAATAGCCGATGTAGCTCCAGGGGTCGTCGGGCTCCTCGACTTCCCAGTCGATGCCTTCCTTGGTGATGCGGTAGGGGTTGTAGCCGTCCATGGTGGAAGCGTTGACGAACTTCGCCACCATGTGCTCCACGTACTCGGGCGTGCTGAAGGCCAGCGCTTCCCAGTTCTGGAACACATCGCGCCAGTTGCCCTCGTACCAGTACAGGGGCGTGCCGTCGGCGGCGTGGGTACGGATCGAGAACTGGTTCCAGGGGCGGCTGGGATCACCGTGCCGGCGACCGAAAGCGATAGGCAGGTACTCCTGCGCCAGGCGCTGCAACTGCCGGTCACCGGTTGCTCCAACGCGCTCGCGCAGGTCCCACACGCGCAGGCCCGGCGGAAGCTGCGAGAGCAGGGCCTCGTGACGCTCGTACACAGGACGGTTGAAGGATCGAACGGTGTAGGCGAAGTCGTTGTCCGGCACCTCGTACTGCGATGGGAAGTAACCGCCGCGCAGCACGTTCCACAGCACGTTGGCGTAGTGGTGGGCGCCTACGTGTTCCTCACCGGTGCCCTGGAAGCCGTCGCATGAGGCGATGACGCGGGCCAGGGCGTCGCCGCCCTTTGCCACGTCGGCGTCGATCTGCTGGCCCAGACCCTCGCGGTCTCTCAGGGATTGACCCAGGGCAACCACGTCCGCCTGGGAGCATTCGAGGTTGCTCACGATACGCCAGCCCTTGCTTTCGCCGGCGCCGAGCGCAAGGCACTGGTGGACGAAGAACGAGCCGCGGATACCACGTTCGCCCATCTCCTCGCGCAGGGGCTCGCCGCGGCGGAACGCCTCCAGCTGCTTGTTGGAGATCAGCAGCCTGGCGCCTTCCAGGTCGAGGCAGTAGGCCACGTTCGCCTTCAGCGACTCACAGGGTGCTGCACGGTCCGTGATGCCGGAGTACAGGGTGAACAGGGCGAGACCCGAGCTGCTATCCAGTTCGGTCCATTTGTAGGCGTCCACCAGGTTGCTGGAGTTGGTCTGGGCGATGCGTGGCGTACCCGCTGGTAGCAGGTTGGACAGGCCGTCCAGGAACTCCAGCTCCACCGGGTCGTCGCCAAGGTTCAGCAATTCGCAGCGGCGCACGAAGCCGTAGTCTTCGCTGGTCTCCCAGGTGTATCGAAACGCTAGCTGAAGATCATGATTGACCTCTTCGAAGCGCAGCTTGTGACCTATCAGGCTCTTCGCCAGCTGGCGGCTGGTGGCGTAGCGGCCGTCGTGCTCGCGATTGAAGGGTTCCCAGCGCAGCGGTGCCTGGCCGTCACCGCGGTGCATGCGAATGATCGTCTTCGGCCCGGTGTGGGGCAGACTTTCATGGATCCGGTCAACGGTGACGTAGGGGAACAGGGCCGTCTCAGGCGACACGCGGCCGGCCGTGACACCACCGGTGGAGGAGACGAACAGCCAGTGGTCTGCGCTGGAGATGACGCTGACGAAGAAGGGTGCCATGTGGTCCACGTCGTCGATGGCGTAGTAGCGCTCACCGGCGATGTTGACGAAGGCCCCGCCGGGCACGGGGCGGCCACGGGGGGTCAGCAGGGCATCGGGTTCCAGGGACATATGCAACGTACTCTGATCGTTGTCTTGGCTACGGTGCCTCGGGGTGGCTCAAAGGTCACCCGGCACCGAATTCTCGCGACAGTCTAATTGTGTCTGACAGCGCTGTCATTCCGAATCCCCGTCAGGTGGCCCAGGGAGTGGAAATCGCGGGTAACGCAATCGTCACCACCCTGGAAATGCGGGGCCTGAGGTGTGTGCAGTGCAGTACATGCTGCACCGCCTCAAGCGTCCTGGGTCCAGAACCTCTGGCGGGTCCGCCCAAGAGGCTTCCGAGGGTACTCGCGCCGAGACGGATAACGGTGCGGTGGGAAGAACCTGGGTACGCTCGAGGTGGCCGGTGGCTGCAGGCCCGTTGGCCTGGCCGTCGATCGGGGTGTTACCTAGCGAGCACGGTGGGTAGGCGGCACTTGCAGCGACGCGAGTTGCAGGGTCTATCGACAGGCGTCTGCGCCTAGAACACGCTGGAGATGATGCGGGTTTTGATCCGGTTGAACTCGTCATCGGTCAGGTAGCCGGCGTCGCGCAGCTCACCGAGTACGCGTAGCTGGGAGAGCGTGCGCGTGTAGTTGTTCTCCGGCATTGCCTCGCCGCCGCCACCAGCACTTGGGGCAGGCGCGGGAGCGATGGTGGCCGTCGCCGCACCAAGGGTGGGGGCGTAAGTTCCCGTCGGCGCGGGCCGTTGGGCGGCGGCGTAGGGCAGGCTGCTGGTCGCCTGCGGCGGCGCCGTAGGCGCGGCGTCGCCGGCAGCTGATGGCGGCGCGGTGCTCTGGCGGGCCTGCATGTCGCGGCGGATCCGTTCGTTGGCAATACGCGCGCGCTCCGCTGCCGTATCGGCGCCCTGGGCCGATGCGTCCGGGCTTTGCAGCGAGAGTGGCAGGCCGATCGCTGCACCGCAGATCAGTGCGCAGATGGTGTTCCTATTCATCCCCCAAGAATAAACCGCTTTTTCGCGCCTTCGCTATGGGCCGTGGATGGCAGTCGTCTGATCCTGCGCCGCAATAGATGTTGCATTTGTCGTGAAAAGCTGGTTTTCGCGCAAATGGGTGTCTAGGCTCTGCAACAGATGCCCGGTCCACAGCTCGCGAAAGGAGTCGTCATGCAGTCTCGCCCCGTAAACCTCGCTCTGATCCTCAGCACCTTGGCCACACTGGCCGCCTGCGGCGGAGGCGGCAGCCTCGCACCCGCCGACGGAGGAGGTGGCGGCGGTGGGGGCGGCGGTGGAGGCGGCGGCGGCGGCGTTGCCATCCGGTTTGCGGACGCCACCGCCAGCAACATCCCCTCCCTGGCCGGCATGTGCATGGACGCGGATCACGGCGATGTGGACGGCGACGGCGACCTGGACCTGGTACTGGCTCAGGAGTTCGCGATCAACCTCCTGCTGCGCAACGACGGCAACGGCGTCTTCGAGCAGATACCGGGCGTGATCATCGGCGGCAGCGGCGATAACGAAGACATGCGCCTGGCGGACTTCGACAACGACGGTGATCTGGACATGATCACGGTCCACGAAGACGACGCCGTGCACACCTTCTACCTCAACGATGGCACGGGCCTGTTCACGGAAGTGCCAGGGGCGATTCCCTTGGACAGCATTGCCAATGCCGTGGAAGTGCTGGACCTCAACGGCGATGGACTGCTGGACCTGGTGCTGGGGAACCGCGGCCCCAACCTCACCCTGCTGCAGCAGCCCGGGACCACCTTTGTCGACGATACGGCGAACCGCTCTTTCGGCGCCGTCGGCACAGCCCAGGACCTGCTCTTCTTCGATGCCGACGGCGACACGGACGCCGATCTCTTCGTCGCCAATGAGAACCTGAACTTCCTCTTCATCAACGACGGTGCCGGGAACTTCATCGAGTCGAACAATCGCCTGCCGTCCGATCCGCGCGAGACCCGCGAGGTGGATGCGGCTGACGTGGACAACGACGGTGACCTGGACCTGGTGCTTGGCAACGTCAACCTGATCAACACCTTCAGTGAGGCCAATCAGCTGTTCCTGAACGACGGCAGCGGCAACTTCACGGACGTGAGCGATACGGCGTTGGCGGGCGTGTCACTGGGCGGCAGCAGCTTCACCATCAAGTTCGTGGACCTCGACAGCGACGGTGACATGGACGTGGTTGCCCCCTCCAGCCAAATCAGCGTGAGCGGTACCGTGGCTTTCTGGCTGAACGACGGCAACGGCAATTTCACCGACGACGGCGACGCCCTGTTCGATGTTCAACCGACAGGCAGCTTGTTCGATCTGGAAGTGTTCGATGCCAACGGCGACGGCATCGACGATCTCTACTTCTGCAACCGCACGGGAACCGATACGTTCTACCTGGGCCGCTAGTGGGCCGTTAGGCTTTACGCATTCACCAGGTGGCTGCTGCGACGGCCACGCTTGTCGCGATCGTCGTCGGCGACCGGGCCGGTGGAGTCGCGGATCTTCAGCTCGCCCAGGATCGTACGCGGCAGGCGCCGCGTGTCGTGGTCGCGCAGGCGCGCGAGGAGCAGATCGGCGGCAGCACGCGCCAGTTCGAAGATCGGCTGGCGCACGGTGGTCAGCGCTGGCCATAGGTGGCGAGCCAGAGGCGCGTCGTCGAAGCCGGCGACGGACAGGGCATGAGGTACGCTCAGGCCCATCTCGTGAGCCACGTAGAGCACGCCTGCGGCCATGTCGTCGTTGCTGGCAAGAATGGCCGTCGGGCGACGATGGGAGCCGCTCAGCAACTTTCGCGCGGCAATCTGACCGGATTCGAAGGTGTTGAGGCCTTGCTGTACCAGGTGCCGATGGAACGGCAGGTCACAGCTCTCCAGTCCTTCCTTGTAGCCCACATAGCGATTCTGTACGGCGCGGTGGTCTGGGTGGCCGATGATGAAACCGATACGCTCGTGGCCGAGTGAGGCCAGGTAGCGGGTCATCTGCGCGCACAGCTCGCGGTCGTTGGTGCGCACGGCCTCGTCGGCGCGAGTGCGTACACCCGGTGAGATGCGCACGCAGGGCATGCGCTGTTCCTGGAGGGTTTCGACGATCGCCGGCATTTCGGCGAAGGGTGGCGCGATGATGCAGCCGTCCAGGCGCGTTTCGCTCACCAGCTGGGAGACGATACTTGGCGCTGCCTCGGCCGTGGCTTCGAAGGGGTAGATCAACAGCTCGTACCCCTCCGCCTGCGTGCGCGCCAGCACGCCGCCCTGCAGATCCGTTACGTAGCTTGCGCTGGGGCTGGTGTAGGGGCCGGGGTCTTCGTACAGCAGCGCAATACGGAACGAGCGCTTGCCGGCGAGCCGTCGTGCCGAGGTATCCGGGCGATAGCCCAACTCCTCGATCGCCGCCAGCACCGCCTCGCGGGTGGTGGGACGCACGTTCGGTTCGTCGTTGATCACGCGCGATACGGTCTTGATCGATACACCTGCCCGCGCGGCGACGTGGTGTACGTTCACTTTCTGCATTTCGAGCGCCGGACTCCTGCTGGCGACTGGGCGATGACAGGCTTCGCCGGCCTGCTTACGCCCGTCCGAGTATAAGCGGACAAACGGGGCCGAAAGCAATTTTTGCCGCTACGGAATCTACCTACACGGCCGATTGTGTGTTGCGGTATGGGATGGAACCGCTCTCGGCGAGGGACCAGCCCAGGCCGCTCACCACCTGCTCGAATTTCGATCCCGGGCCGGTGCGGATGGTCAGGGGAACCTGCGTTCGCGGGTGCTGGAAGGTGAGCGAGACGCAGGCAAGAAGCAGTCGATCGCAGGCGAAGTGTTGACGAAAGAACCGGTTGTGTACGCCTTTGCCGTAGGTGGCATCGCCGATGATCGGGTGGGCGATGTGTTTCATGTGACGCCGCAGCTGATGGCGGCGGCCGCTGTGGGGCCTGAGGGCCACCAGCGAGTAGCGACTGGTGGCGTAGCGGTCGACGGCGACGGGGAGCTCCACCGTACGCAGGCATTGATAGTCGGTACGGGCTTCGCGTGGTGCTGCTCGCGCGCTCGTGCCCGTCTCGTCCTCGAGCGGGTGCTCCACCGTGCCTCGCGCCGGGCAGTAGCCGCGTACGATGGCCAGATACTCCTTGCGCACGGTGCGGGCCTCGAACTGCTGCGCCAGGCACCTCGCATCATCTGGGTCGAGAGCGAACAGCAGTACTCCTGAGGTTGCCTTGTCCAGGCGATGGACCGGGTACACTCGCCGGCCGATCTGGTCACGAAGCAGCTGCAGGGCGAAGCGGGTCTCGTGGCGGTCGAGGTTGGAACGGTGCACAAGCAGGCCCGGTGGCTTGTCGATCGCCACCAGCTGCTGATCCTGGTGAAGCACCTCCAGGGGCGCTGCCATCGCCACCACCGCGTTCGAGCTAGAGGATGTCCAGCAGGCGCTCGTTCGGACGACCCAGCACTGCCCGATCCCCGTTGATACCGATCGGCCGCTGGATCAGTTTCGGGTGCTCGGCCATGGCAGCGAACACGGCGTCGTCCGAGGTATCCGAATCGATGCCGAGGGCGGGCCCGTCCTTCGCCCGCATGAACTCACGCGGGCTCACGTCGCCCAGCTTGCGGGCGATATCGCGCAGCTCGTCCTCGCTGAGTTGCTCTGACTTGTTCATGTACTTGCGCAGCTGCGGCTCGACGCCGTGCTCACGCAGCAGGGCGAGGCCCTTGCGACAGGTACCGCAGCCGGGGTTGTGGATGAGTACATAGGTCATCGTGACAGATCTCCTGGTTGGACGGCGATCACCCGTAGGCTCGCAATTCTAGCAACACGTGGACCCGCTGAGTCGCGTACGCAGGCTGCTCAGGCGTCCGCTGCCTGAGCCGCTGCGGGTGCTCCGAGCCCCTGGCGCCAGCGTTGCACGCGCACCTGCGCCTTCACCACTTCCAGCACGTCGATGAGCATCTGATTGGTGACCTCATCAAACTGCTCGTCGTCCTGCAGGAGTTGATCCAGCGATGAGGAAAGCAGGTCTTCGACGAACGCGCGATTGCGTTCGGACTGCAGATCGGTAGCGGCGCCATCGATCACGGCGAAGACGATCTGCGCAATCGTGCGTTCGAGCAAGCGCGTACCATAGGTGCCGAACACCGGAATACGCTGCAGACGCTTGACATCCTCACTCTCGTCCACAGCTTTGGTGATCAGCGTATCGACATACTCGCTTACCTCTTCGCGATAGTCCCCGTAGGCTTCATCCACCAGCAGTTCCAGACGCCGACCCAGGGCTTCGACCAGGGGCACGCGCCGCCTCATTACCACGTCGTTGACGATGCGCCGTAACACGGGCTGATCGGCTCGGAGTTCCGCCTGCACACCCTCGAGCACGTTTACCACCACTCGATCGGCCACCTCCTCCACGAGGATGCCGTAGTAGCGCCCGAGCAGGCGCGCCGGCGCCGTGTCCGCCAGATCGATCACGCCGAGCTTCTGCAGGCGGTACACCATGGAGAAGATGCGCAGAAAACGCAGGGCGCGAAAGCCCGCCAGGGGCAGGCAGCCGAGCACCTCGTACCAGTGCAGGAAGGGGTAGTGGTACCAGGAGTCGTAGATCTTGCGGCGCACGGCGACGATCCAGCGCAGCAGGAACTCGCCCAGGAAGACCGTCACGAAGCCGAGGTCGATGAGCCAGAAGATCGGATCGATGTGCTGAGCGTAGTAGTCGCCTATCACCGGCAGCAGGCGCGACACCAGGGGCGGGAACCAGTCACTGGCGTACAGCCAGTCGACGATCAACCAGGCGAGGTTGACCACCAGCAGCCCGAGCATCGCCAGGTCCAGCACCAGCCAGGTGGTTTCCTGGTTGTGCAGGAAGTTGCGCGGCCGGAACTTGATCATGCGATGCCTGCCTCAGGAGCGCGAGGCCGGTTCAGTCCTTCGCCCCCACGCCCTGACCAGGCGTCCATGGCGCGCCTGCCCGCGCAAGGGCCTGCTCCACCGCTGCCAACTGTTCCGTTCGCAGGCGAGTGATGCGGGCCTCTACAGCTTCGAGGCCGCTGCGACCGAGTGCCAGGTTGGTCCGTTGTGTCGCCGTGGGCGCCATGCGGGTGGCGAGGGCGCCACCGGCAGCGTAAAGACGCGAGGCCACGCCCGGGCGATCCGCCTCGTTGAGCTTCGCTCGTGCCGGGTTCCCCCGCAGGGTCTCGCGGATGGCGGCGAGGCTGCTGGCCAGACGGTCCAGGTCGAGGTGCAGGGCAGCGTCCGCGGCGGGCGCCTGGCCCAGGGCGGCACGCAGGTAGGGGAGTCGTGCACCGATCTCCTCCAGTGCGCCGTTGACCGCGTCGAAGCGTCGGCTGAGGTCGATCAGCTCCATGCGGAAGGCCACGGTCGCGGCCGGGTCCGCATCGGCCGGCAGGTTGTCCACGGGGAGCAGCCGGAAGCTCTGGGGCGCACCGACGTTGGCCACGCCGTCAGGCCCGATCTGCACCAGTTGAGCGGTGTAGGTGCCATGCGCTACCAGAGCACCTTCTGGATCCGTAAACCATGGCGGAGAGAATCCAGGTTCGGAAAGATCGATGGCTTCCGGAGGCGGCGTGCGCATGTCCCAGACCACCCGATGTGTACCGGCCTTGGCCGGGACGGGGATGCGACGCAGGGGCGTGCCCTGCCCATCGCTGATGGCGACTTCGAAGCGGGCTTTTCCGACCAGCTGTTCATCGCGCAGCGCGTCGAAGCCGGGGAACGGGACGTCGGCGCCGTTCTCCGCGAGTGCCTTCTCCCGCTCGCGACGGGCGTCCTTGGGCGCCTTCGGTACCTCGTCCAGGAATACGGTGAACACCGCACCGTGCGGTGGGTTCGGCGTACGCCAGGCGCTGCTGCCCTGGGTCGGCAGGCCAACGGCCTGCCCGGGTTGCGAGGGCAGGTACCACCAGGCGTCGCGCACGGCGAACAGGGCACCCGCGTCGTCGCCGGGGATGCCGTCACCGCCCTCGCGCAGGTCCGCCGCCGCGGCGCGCAGGGGGCTGTAGTCGTCGAGTACGTAGAGGCCGCGGCCGAAGGTGGCGCCCACCACGTCGTCGTCGCGCCGGTGCAGCTTCAGGTCGCGGAAGGAAATGGTGGGCACACCATTGCTGAAGCGCTTCCAGTGCTTGCCGCTGTCGAGGGTGACGTACAGGCCGTTCTCGGCGCCAAGGAACAGCAGCCCCGGTTCCACGTGATCCTGCTGGATGGCCCACACGATCACCCCGTCGGGCAGATCGCCGGAGATGTCGCGCCAGCTGCGACCGCCGTCGGTGGTGGCATAGAGGTAGGCGCGGTAGTCACCGGTCTTGTGGTTGTCGGCGGCAACGAATGCGCCGTCGGCCTGGTGACGGGATGCCTCCACGTCGTTGATGAAGGCCTGTGCGGGTAAGGGGGGCGGTGTCACCTGACGCCAGCTCTCGCCGCCGTCGCCGCTCGTGTGCACCAGGCCGTCGTCACTGCCCGTCCACAGGCGATCGGCCTGCATGGGAGACTCGCTGATCGCGGTCAGCGTGGCGTAGCGCGACATGGCACGCAGATCCCACAGGGCGTCGGCGCTGCGTACGCGGCCGCCGACGGGCAGTTCGAAACGATTGGCGTTGGTGGTGAGATCGGCGCTGATCGGCGTCCAGCTGTCGCCCCGGTCGTCGCTGCGCCAAAGGCGCTGAGAGCCGAAGTACAGACGCTGCGGCTGATGGGGGCTGATCAGCAGGGGAGAGTCCCAGTTCCAGCGTTCGGGCGCGTCGCCCGGCGCCGGTTGCGGGCGAATGTAGAGGTTCTCCTCGCTCGGCCGATGGTGGCGCACCAGGTTGCCGTTCTGGCTCATCTGGTAGAACACGTCCGGGTCCTCGGGGTCGAAGGCCACGCCGTAGCCATCGGCGCCGTAGGAGACGTACCAGTCCTGGTTGCGAACGCCCTCGCCGTGCAAGGTGCGCGAGGGGCCGTGCAGTGTGCCCAGGTCCTGGGCGCCGCCGAGCACGTCGTAGTACGGCGAGCGGTTGCTCAGGGCGACCTTGTAGAACTGGCTGACGGGCAGGTTAGGGAAGTGGCGCCATTTGGTGCCCTCGTCGAAGCTCTCGTAGAGGCCACCGTCGGTGCCGGCGATCAGGTGGTCGGGGTCGTCGGGGTCGATCCACAGGGCATGGTTGTCGCTGTGCTTCTCCCGGCCCGTGCCGAGTTCCGTGAAGCTGCGACCACCGTCGCGGCTCACGTGTAGGAACACGTCCATTTGGTACAGGCGATCGGGATCCGTCGGTGAGGCTTCGAGCTCCTGGTAGTAGTGAGGGCCCGTGCCGCCGGAGATGTAGTCGGC
>JAAUYD010003523.1_pt1 | contig 10638 bp, 10 predicted proteins | sample 7278101 | NCBI WGS metagenome assembly JAAUYD01 (sample SAMN14350128, study PRJNA611818) | marine sediment metagenome | isolation source: surface marine sediment (0.6m) | place: French Polynesia: Moorea | collected 2018-08
CCCGCCAGCACCAGCGTCACGATCACCGCGGCGGACTCGAAGTAGAGCGGCGCGTGACCGGCGCCGCGGTAGGCCTCGGGGAGCCAGCCCGGTGCGAGCAGCGCGACGACGCTCGCAGCGTAGGCGGCGCCGGTGCCCAGCGCGATCAGCGTGCACAGGTTGGGCGAGCGCATGCGCAGCGACGCGACCCCGCGCGCGAAGAAGGGCGCGCTGGACCACAGCACCACGGGCGTTGCGAGCGCGAGCTGGATCCAGCCGCCGTTGGCGGCCACCGCCGCCGGCAGCCAGCCGGCGCCGAAGAACATCTCGCCCATGGCGAACGCCAGCAGCGGCACGCTGAGCGCGACCGCGACGATCAGGCGCCGCCGGAAGTCGATCTGCTCCGCGCTCTCGCCCTCGTCCAGCCTCGGGCCCGCCGGCTCGAGCGCCATGCCGCAGAGCGGGCAGGGCGCTTCGTGCATGCGCACCACCTCGGGGTGCATCGGGCAGGTGTAGCTGCCGGGGGGCAGATCGCCGGGGGCTTCGCTCTGCGCGTGCTCGCCGTGACACGACGGCGCCGCGTCGTGGCAGCCGGGCTCGCTCACCGCGCCGACTTCGACACGGCGCCGAAGCGGGCGAAGACGTCGAGCAGCTCGGCCATCTTCTCGTCGCGCTCGGCGGGCTCGCCGCTGGCGAAGGCCTCGGCGACGCAGGTCTCGACGTGCTGCCCGAGCACGAGCTTGCCCACGCCGTCCAGCGCGGCGCGGACCGCGGCGATCTGCACGAGCACGTCCACGCAGTAGCGGTCGGCTTCGACCATGCGCTGGATGCCGGCCACCTGTCCGGCGATGCGCTTGAGGCGGCCTTCCACGCGTTCACGGGTGTCGGGGGTCATGCGGCCAGGATACGGATACCCCATGGGGGTATCAAGCCGGGCGCGGGAATGCCGGCGGCAGGCGCTCCGGCCTAGAGCAGGGGCAGCTGACGGCGGGGCGGCGGGGGATCCGGGTGGTCCACCGGGTGCGGCGGATCGCCGCTGGCCTCGCGGCGCTCGGCCTGGGCGGGGCACACGTCGGCGAACTCGCACCAGCGGCACAGCGGGCCGGTCTTCGGCTCCCAGGCGGTCTCGACCCGGATGCGGTCGATCAGCGCGATGGTCTCGCCGCGCAGGGCATCCAGCTGCTCGGGCGTGCGCGTCGAGATGCGCGTCTGGTTCGGCGCCAGGTAGTGCCAGACCAGCCGCATCGGGCGGTCCACGCCGAAGCGACCGGCCAGCCCCATCTGGTAGAAGGCCAGCTGCCGGTCGCGGTCGAGCCGCGTCTGGCTCGGCACGCGCGCGGACGTCTTGTAGTCGTGGATCTCGATCGCGCCGTCCTTCGCGCGCACGATGCGATCGACGAAGCCCTGGATGCGGTACTCGTCGTCCGGGTCGAGCGAGAAGAGGACGCGCTCCTCGAGGGCGATGGTCTCGTCGCCGTCGAAGGGGTAGAAGCGTCGGTAGTAGTTGGTGAGGCACTGCTCGCCGAGGTCGCGGTAGTAGGCGGCATCGTTCTCGGTGCGGACGATGCGCACGCGGCTCGGGTCGTAGTGCTCCTCCCAGAAGGCGCGATAGCGCTCGATCACCTTGCCCAGCGAGGGCACCATGTCGCGCGCCACGAACTCGTACAGGCGCTCGAGCACCTCGTGCACGCGCTTGCCGACGAAGCCCTCGATCGACTCCGACTCCGACGGCAGCTTCAGCACGTAGCGGTACTCGAACTTCTTCGGACAGTCCTCGAAGCTCGAGAGGCGCGAGTGGCTGAAGATCTCTCGCGGCAACAGCTGGTGAGCTCCGCTCTGGCCCGCGCCATGACGTCGCGCTCGGTCTCGCAGGTCAGTCGCGCCAGCGCGTCGTCCGGCGCCAGCCAGACCACGCGCGCGAGCTCCCCGTCCGGCACGCCGGCGGCCTCGTCGACCGACTCCATCAGGAAGAAGTGCACCGTCTTGTCCACCGCGTCCTCACCCTGCCGATACACGTAGTGGACCGTGGGCAGCGGCGCGACGATGCGTGCCGCGATGCCGGTCTCCTCCAGCACCTCCCGCAGCGCGGTCTGCTCGGGGGACTCGCCGGGGTCGGGCTTGCCCTTGGGCAGGCGCAGCGTGGCCTCGCCGGTGAGGCGGTCGCGCTGCTCGCCCAGGGCGACCTCCACGCCCGCGTCGCGCTTCCGGAAGACGACGCCCCCCGCACTGCTTTCCTGCCGCTCTGCCACCGGCGCTCCACTCCCCCAGGGCACGTGGGGTTCTTCGCTGTGTGGAGGAGGGCGGCCGCATCGTCTGCCGGGGGGCGGCATCCAAGGGCCGTCGGAACCTACCACAGGGCTTCGTAACCCCGTGGGGAATGGGTGCTAGACTGCCCTTTCGTTCGCGCCCCTTGGAGTCGCTGCATGTCGACGACCGATCCGGATCTGATTCTCGAGCAGACCATCGACGCCCTGTCCCAGTCGGGCGACGACGCCCTGACCAAGGCGGCCGCGGAGGGCATCCCGGACCGGGAGGAGCTCTCGGCCTGGACCGAGCGCGTGAAGCGGCTGCTGCTGACCCAGCGCGATCGCTCGTCGCTGCGCTCGGAGATCCCGCACCTGCTCGAGCGGCTGGAGCGGCTGCTGTGCGCGGCCGGCTTCGCGCCGGAGCGCGCCCACGAGGTGGGCGTCGCCTTCATCGCGCGGCTGCCCGAGGTGCGCGCACGCGTGGCCGAGGACGTGGAGGCCGCGCACCGCGGCGACCCGGCGGCCAGAAGCTTCGCGGAGATCGTGGTGTCGTACCCGTCGATCCGCGCGATCGCCACCTACCGCCTCGCCCACGAGCTGCACGGCCAGGGCGTTCCGATCCTGCCGCGCATGATGACCGAGCGCGCGCACGACCGGACGGGCATCGACATCCATCCCGGCGCGCGCATCGGTCGCCGTTTCTTCATCGACCACGGCACCGGTGTGGTGATCGGCGAGACCACCGAGATCGGCGACGACGTGCGCGTCTACCAGGGCGTCACCCTCGGCGCGAAGGCGCCGCGCCACGGCGCCTCGCTGCGCGGCGTGAAGCGGCATCCGACCATCGAGGACGACGTCACGATCTACGCCGGCGCGACGATCCTGGGCGGCGACGTGGTCGTCGGTCGGGGCAGCGTGATCGGCGGCAACGTGTTCCTGCTCGAGTCGGTTCCGGAGGAGTCGCGCGTGGTCGGCGAGCCGCCGCGCTATCTCGTGCGCCAGCGCTCGGGCAGCGACCGCTCGCACCAGCTGCAGTGGGACATCTAGCGCCGGTGAAGCGGGCCGCCTGGCTCAGCACGCTGGTCCTGGCCCTCGCGATCTTCGGGGGTGTGGTGGACGCCGGTGCGCGCGGCTGGGCCGAGGACCTGGCCGACGAGCTGATGAGTCCCTTCTGCCCGGGCCGCACGCTCTCCGCCTGCCCGAGCCCCCAGGCCAAGACCCTGGTGGTGTGGCTGGGCATGCAGGAAGGCGCGGGCCGCTCGCGCGAAGAGGTCCAGGCGGAGCTGGTGGCGCAGTACGGCGAGGAGATCCTGCCGGCGCCGCCGCCCTCGGGCTTCGGTCTCGCGGCCTACACCTTCCCGGTGGTCGCCTTCGCGGCGGGCGGGGCGATCGTGTGGGCCTTCCTGCGGCGCCAGACCTCTTCGCCGGCGCCGATCGGGCGGCCGGCGGAGGTGAGCGCGTCCGGTCCGATCGATCCGGAGCTCGAGGCCATCGTCGATCGGGATCTCTCGGCGTGAAGATCTACACGCGGCGCGGCGACGCCGGCGAGACCGACCTCTTCGGCGGGCCGCGGGTCGGCAAGGACGACCTGCGCGTCGAGGCCTACGGGGCGGTCGACGAGCTGAACGCCACGCTCGGAACCTGCCGCGCCGAGACCGCGCAGGACGACGTGCGCGCGCTGCTCGAGGACGTGCAGAGCCGGCTCTTCGATCTCGGCGGCGCCCTGGCCACGCCCAGCGCGGCCCACCGGGAGAAGAGCGGCGTGCCGGAGCCGCAGCCCGAGGACGTGGAGAAGCTCGAGGGGCAGATCGACGCCTTCGAGAGCGAGCTCGCGCCGCTCGAGCGCTTCATCCTGCCCGGCGGCTGCCGGGCCGCCGCGGCCTTCCACGTGGCGCGCACGGTGTGTCGCCGCGCCGAGCGGCGCGTCGTGAGCCTGGCCCGCGCGGACGAGGTGCCGGAGCCCTCGCTCCGCTACCTGAACCGCCTGTCGGACCTGCTCTTCGTCCTGGCCCGGGTCGAGAACCGTCGCGCCGGCGTGCAGGATCTCGAGTGGGTGGGCATCGATCGTTAGGCGGGGCTACTCGCCCTTCGGATCGACCCAGATCGGCGAGGTCCAGGCGCGCTCCTGGATGAGGGGCGAGTAGAAGGGCTCGTCGTCGGGGTCGATGCAGCACTTGCCGTACACGTCGCCCTGGGCGCCGCGCTCCTGGGCGGCCCTGGTCGCCGTCTCGGCCTGCGCCGGGCACTCCTCCGAGAAGGGGTTCACGCCGGCCGCCTTGCACTGCAGCGTCGACCAGCGGCAGGTCGGGTTCTCCAGCACGCGGACGTAGTAGAAAGCCGGCTCCTTCGCGTCGAAGTCCGGGTCCTCCCACACGCGACACAGCGCGGCGGCGCCGGCTCCCGTGGGCTGGCAGGTGTCGGGATCCACGCCGGCGCCGTTGTCCGCGTCGCCGGCGACGTCGTGCACGCGCTCGTGGGTTTTGCCCTCGGCATCGAGCGAGCCCTTGATGATCTGCACGCGCTGCAGGTCGGTGCCGGGCCGGCCCGGGACGCCCGAATCCTTGAGCGCGCTCACCAGGAAGCGGGGCGAGGCGTGGCCGGCGGCCAGCCGTCCGCCCATGGGCACGCCGCTGGCGTAGGCCTGCGCGATGCGGTCCGGCGCGGCGCACGCGTCGCGCGGCAGCTCCGCGCCCGCGAAGAAGCGCACGATGGGCCGCGTGCCGCTGGTCGCGTAGGTCTCCTTGCGGCGGATGCCCTCGAAGATCGCGTCCCGCGAGTTCTCCTCGGCCCAGACCACGGCGTGCCCGCCGGGGTTCGAGAAGAAGTGGTCCTGCACGTTCCGGTACTCGGCGTCGCGGCGACCGAGGTGACCGGTGTAGGCATCCTCGTCCGCGGCGCCGGGCGTCGCGGAGTGCGTGTCGGTGCTGCCGATGAAGCCCATCTGGAAGGGGTTCGTGCCGGTCGTCCGCTCCAGCGCGAGCCCGTCCTTCAGCGCGTTGCGCACCATGTTGCGGCGCGCGAACTGGTCGATGGGCACCGGCGCCGCGTCCTCGGTCATGACCTCGCCGTGCAGGGAGCCCAGCATGGAGAGGTTGTCCGCCACCACCTGCTCGAAGTCGCACAGCTCGTCGCTGGTGCCGACGCCGCGGCCGGCGAGACGGTCGAAGCGGCACTCGGAGGCCGCCTTGTGCTGGGTGAGCTCGACCACGGGCTCGAAGAAGAGCCGCTCCGTCGCCTCCTCCGGGGTCTCCGGGTCGCGGAACATCAGTCCGCCGGCGAGGTTGGAGTTGTGCGGGATGGCCAGCACGTCGCAGCCGGTGCCGGCCTCGATGCACTGCTCGCGCAGCAGCTTCCACAGCTTGGGGAAGTCGTAGGAGCCGGTCTCGTAGGTCGAGATCGGCATCTCCGTGACCTCCGCGTTCCGGTGGATCACGTTGCGGTGCATGTTGAAGTGGTTGGGCGAGTCCGTGTACTCGTAGCCGATGAAGCTGGTGAAGCGGCAGGCGGAGGTCCGGTCGTAGGCGTCCTCGGCGGCCTGCTGGATCGACTGCCAGGCCTCGGTGCCGGCGGCATCGCAGTCCGAGAGCGTGCACGCGAAGGAGGGCTCCGGCATGCCGCCCGACATGCCGCCGAGCGAGGTCCACCAGCTCGCCGCCAGCAGCTGCGTCATGTAGTGCGACGAGCGGGTCATCACGCAGTGGGGCCACCAGTAGCCCGCGCGGTACGGGTCGGCGGTGCACATGTTGATCTGACCGAGGTACTCCGCGTGATCGGTCACGGCGGCGAAGTCGAGGGGCCGCGCCAGCCGGGCCACGACCTTCGGCTCGCCGTCGGCGTCGGGCAGCCGGATCGGCTCGCCGCGCGCGAAGCGGTAGGCGGCCGCCGGATCGTTGCGCTGGCTCGAGATGTAGGAGTCGAAGGAGTAGCTGCTGTGGACGTGCAGGTCGCCGAACATCGGCCGGCGCAGCGCGTCGTACTCGGCGCAGGGCTCGCGTTGCTCGGTGCGCGTGAAGGGGGGCTCGGCCGCGGAGGGCAGGGCCACGGCCAGCAGGGCCAGTGAGACGGCGATGTTGAGCGGACGGGCGGGCGTCTTCGTCGGCATGGCCAGACGGTACTCGCTCCGCCTGCGCTTAGCATCGCAGCCTTCGCGCGCGCCTCGGCGTCGTGTCCGAGAGCTAGCCGCGCTCCGGCGCGCGGCACAGGAAGGCGCCGTGATAGGTGGAGAGGCGCGTCGCGAGCCACGGGGCCGCGCGCAGGAGGATCTCCTTCGTCCACCACACGGCGTGGCCGCGCGCGCCGTGCTGGTACACGTAGGCCTCGCGCGCCGGCGTGGCGATGCGTTCGCCGACGACCGTGAGCTCGCAGCTCTGGAGCAGCCGGCGCATGCCGCGCGCGTGATAGAAGTTGATGTGCCCGATGGCGCCGAGGCTGAAGTCGCGGGGCAGGCGCCAGTGATCCTCGAGCGGAACCTCGACCAGCACGTGTCGTCCGACGCGCGCGGCCTCGTAGAGGAGCTGCCGCGGATGCTCGAGGTGCTCCACCACGTGGCTCAGCACCACGAGGTCGAAGCGATCGTCCGAGTAGGGCACCCGCCCGCCGTCGTAGCTGCGCACGTCCGTGAGGGTCGGAATCCCGCGGCTGCGCACCGCGTCCACCGAGCGCTCCGAGATCTCGAGCCCGAAGAGCTCGCGCCCGATGCCGAGCTCGGCCATGCGGGCCAGGAGCGCGCCCTCGCCACAGCCGATCTCGAGGATCGAGTCCCGCGGCAGGTCGCGGGTGAGCGCGTCGAGGTTCTCGACCTTCGCCAGCGCGCCGAGCCGCGCCCACTCGTTCGGCGCCGGGCTGTAGTCGGCGTAGTGCGCTCGGTAGCGGTCGGAGAGGCTGGCGACGCTCACCCCCTTCGTATCGGCCTCGTCGTGGCGCCCTGAAGGCAGCGCCGGCAAGGGCCGCGATTCCGGGGAGTTGCGGCGCTGCTGCTAGCCGGCCGCCAGGCGCTTCTCGAGGCCCTCGCGTAGCGCGGGCCACTCGTCGTCCGTGATGGCGTACATCACGGTGTCGCGCTGGTGGCCGTCCGGCAGGACCATCTGCTTGCGCAGCACGCCCTCGCGCACGGCGCCGAGCTTCTCGATGGCGCGCTGGCTCTGGGTGTTGCGCAGGTCGGTCTTCAGCTGGACGCGGATCGCGCCCAGCGTCTCGAAGGCGTGCCGCAGGAGCAGGAGCTTGGCCTCGGGGTTCACGCGCGTCCGCTGCCACGGCTTGCCCACCCAGGTGAAGCCGATCTCGAGTCCGCGGTGCGCGGCGCGGATGTCGAGGTAGCAGCTCATGCCGACCGCGCGCTCCTCCTCGCGATGCACGATCGCGAAGGGGCACCAGTCCGGCAGGCTCGAGAGGCCGGCGATCTGCGTGCGGAAGCCGTCCTCGCTGAGCTCGGACGGCGGGAAGTGATACGCGAAGAGGTCTTCGCTCGCGGCACGCGCGAGATCGGCGGCGTGCCCTTCGGCGAGCGGCTCGAGCCGAACGGTCTCGCCCTCGAGCGTGATCGGTTCCACCTGCATGTCGTGCTCCTCGGGCGTGTCGCCTTGTTGGCGTCCCGCGGCTGGTGCAGACTCGCACGCCTAGTATGCGTCCTCTCGTCCGGGATTTCGTCGCGCTGGTGGCGCGTGAGCTCGAATTGTCCGGGCCCATCTACGAGTTCGGTGCCCTGCAGGTACCCGGACAAGGCGACGCGGCGGACCTGCGCCCCCTCTTCCCCGGTCGCGAGTACGTCGGCTGCGACATGCGCGAGGGGCCGGGTGTCGACCGCGTCCTCAACCTGCACGCGCTGGATCTGCCGGACGCCAGCGTCGGCAGCGTGCTCTCGCTCGACACGCTCGAGCACGTCGAGTACCCGCGCAAGGCCATGCGGGAGATGCATCGCGTCCTGCAGCCCGGCGGCGTGATCGCGATCTCCTCGGTGATGAACTTCCCGATCCACGCCTACCCCGACGACTACTGGCGCTTCACGCCCGCGGCCTTCCGCAGCCTGCTCGAGGACTTCGATGCGTGCGCGGTGGCCGGCGCGGGCGCGGAGGACTTTCCGCACAGCGTCGTCGGCATCGGAGTGAAGTCCGGCCCGGCCGCCGTGGACCGCCTCGACGTCGCCCTGGCCGAGTGGAGTGCGCGCTGGCAGGTCGCGCGGCCGCCGGGCACGGCGCGCTCGCGCAAGGGCAGCCTGGAGCGGCTGCTGCTCCCCTGGACGCCGCCCGCGATCCTGCACGCCTATCAACGGCTGCGCGCGCGAACCCGCCAGCCCTAGCGGGCCGGATCAGGCGAGCAGCTCGAGCAGGTCCTCGCGGGTGAGCCCCGCCGCGGCGCCGCCGTCGCCGAGGGCGGCCTCCGCCAGCGCGCGCTTGCGCTCCTGGAGCACGAGGATGCGCTCCTCCACGGTCCCGCGGGCCACCAGACGATGCACCATCACGGGCCGATCCTGTCCGATGCGGTGCGCGCGATCGGCGGCCTGGTCCTCCACCGCCGGGTTCCACCAGGGGTCGACGATGAACACGTGGTCGGCGGCGGTCAGGGTCAACCCGGTGCCGCCGGCGCGCAGCGAGATCAGCATCACCGGCGGACCGCCGTCGGCCTGGAAGCGCTTGACCATCCCGCCGCGGTCGGCGGTCGAGCCGTCGAGGCGGCAGAACGGGATCGCACCGTCGAGGGCGGGCTCGATGCGATCGAGCAGCGACGTCCACTGCGAGAAGACCAGCGCCTTGTGCCCCTCGGCCACGATGGTCTCCAGGTTCTCGCGCAGCAGCGAGACCTTCGACGAGCCGTCGGCCCGCTGCCCCGGGATCAACCCGCGGTGACACGCCGCCTGGCGCAGCCGCAGCAGCGCCTCCAGCGCGGCCAGCACGTTGCCGCCCCCCTGGAGCCTGGCCACGACGTCGCGCCGGGTGGCGGCGCGCACCGCCTCGTAGGTCTCGCGCTCGTCGCCCGACAGCTCGCAGTGCAGCACCACCTCGGTGCGCGGCGGCAGGTCGGTGGCCACCTCGCGCTTGAGCCGGCGCAGCACGAAGGGACCGATCCGCTCGCGCAGGTGCCTGGTGACGAGCGGGTCGCCGTCGTCGATCGGCCGCGCGTAGCGCTCGTCGAAGTCGCTGCGGCCGCCGAGCAGCCCGCGGTTGATGAAATGGAACTGGCTCCACAGCTCGTCGAGCCGGTTCTCCACCGGCGTGCCGGTCAGCGCCACGCGGAAGCCGGCGTCGAGCCGATAGGCCGCACGGGCGACCTGGCTGTCGGGGTTCTTGATCGCCTGGGCCTCGTCGAGCACCACGGTGTCCCAGCGCTCCCCCGCCAGCTTGTCGGCATCGAGACGCAGCAGCGCGTAGGTCGTGACGGTGAGATCGGCATCGGGATCGAGCTTGCGCTTCGGCCCGTGGTAGCGACAGCCGCGTAACGACGGTCGGAACTTCGCCGCCTCCTCGAGCCAGTTCTGCAGCACGCTGGTCGGCGCCACCACCAGCGTGCGGCCGCGGATCGCGCAGAGCGCCTGCAGCGTCTTGCCCAGCCCCATGTCGTCGGCGAGCAGGGCACCCAGCCCGGCCTCGCGATGGAAGGACAGCCAGTCGATACCCTGGCGCTGATAGGGACGCAGCTCGGCGGCCAGGTCTCCCGGTAGCTCCGCCGCCGGAATGCCGTCGAAGCCCTCGAGCAGGGCGCGCATCGGGGCGACCTCGGGGGGCGGCGGCTGGTCGAGATCTTCACAGAGCCGCGTCAGGTCGGGCAGCGACGCCCGCGACACCTCGCCGCGCTCGTCCCGCGCGGCCAGCAGGTCGGCCACGCGGCGACCGTAGCGGCCGAGCCAGTCCAGCGGCAGCGGCGCCCAGCCGCCCCCGGTCAAGGGCACCAGCGAGCTCCCCACCGACCAGGCCTTGATCACGTCCCCTGCCTCGGCCCTGCCCCCGCCGCCCGGGCCGCCGCGACTCACGAAGGAGACGTCGAGCCGCGTCCCGTCGAGATCGAGCTGCGGCTCGACCGGCGGCGCCAGGTAGAACTGCTCGTGATCGGTACCCTCGATGCTGTCGCTCCAGCCCTGCAGCTTGCCGGCGAAGCCGACGGCGTCCTCGGCAACGAAACGCTCGCGCACACCCGGCGCCAGCTCGAGGTCGTGGCGCAGCCGGCGCAGCAACCGCCGCTCGGCCTCGATGTCCCGCACCGGCACCGGGCCGCCGAGATGCACCAACCGCCCGGCATCGACCCGCGCCCGGGGTGGGTCGCCGTAGACAAGCCGCGCATCGAGCTCGAGGTCAAGCGCGAGGGCTTCACCCTCGAGGTCTTTCCGCGGCTGGTCTACGGCGACCCACCCCGGGCGCGGGTCGATGCCGGGCGGTTGGTGCATCTCGGCGGCCCGGTGCCGGTGCGGGACATCGAGGCCGAG
>JAAUYD010213960.1_pt1 | contig 10636 bp, 10 predicted proteins | sample 7278101 | NCBI WGS metagenome assembly JAAUYD01 (sample SAMN14350128, study PRJNA611818) | marine sediment metagenome | isolation source: surface marine sediment (0.6m) | place: French Polynesia: Moorea | collected 2018-08
CGCCTACGCCGATCTCATCGAGGACGCGGCGAAGCTCGACATGCCCGAGGAAACACCGCCCCTCAAGGCGATGCGCGACTATCGCATTATTGGCACGCACCGCGACACGATCGATGCGCTCGAGATAGTGACAGGACAATCGAAGTTCGGTCTCGACACGCAGATCGACGGCATGCGCTATGCAGTGATCGCGCGTTCGCCGATCCTCAACGGACGCGTGAAGTCTTTCGACGATTCAGCGGCGCGCGAGATCGCCGGCGTGCTCGATGTGTTCAAGGTCGACGGGCCAAAGCCCGGGGAACCTTACGTGATTCTCGCCAGCGGTGTTGCCGTCGTCGCGACCTCGACCTGGGCGGCAATGAAAGGGCGCGACGCGCTCGAGATCGACTGGGAGCCTGGTCCGAACGCCGACGACAGCAGCGAGCGTTTCTGGCAGGAAAACGCGGCAATGCTCGAGACCACCGGGCAGATCGTCCTCGACGAAGGCGACTTCGATGCTGCGATGGCCGATGCCGACCAGGTCGTGACCCGTCGCTACGAAGTGCCGTTTGTCTCGCACCAGCCGATGGAGCCGCAGAACTGTTTCGCGCACGTCGAAAAGGACCGCTGCCACATCATCGTACCGACGCAGATGCCGTCCGGCGCCTCGCGCGCGGCCGCGGCCGTTACGGGCCTGCCGCGCGAGAACATTCGCGTCGACATGACGCGTGTCGGCGGCGGCTTCGGCCGGCGCCTGACGAACGACTACGTTGCCGAAGCCGCGATGATCTCGAAACAGACGGGATGGCCGATTCAACTCGTCTGGTCCCGCGAGGACGATGTGAAGAACGACTTCTATCGACCCGGCGGCCTGCACGAGCTGCGCGCCGGCGTCGATAGCGACGGCAACGTAACGGCCTGGACGCAACGACTCGCGAGCGGCAGCAAGTACTACCGGCGGCCGAACATGCCGGCGGAGAACCTGTGGCAGGCGGAGTTGTATCCCGACGACTTCCCGCGCCGCATCATCGACAACTTCCGGCTCGAGTATTTCCACAATGCGATCGGCCTGCCACGCGGTTCGTGGCGGGCACCGGCGCACACGGCGAACGCGTTCGTGATCCAGAGCTTCATCGACGAACTCGCGATCGAAACCGGGCAGGACCCGTTGCAGCTGCGGCTCGACCTGCTCGGCGAGGAGCGCGAGCTGCAGTACGATGGCCACGGCGGACCGACCTTCAACCCGGGGCGGGTGAGTCGGTTGCTGAAGTTCGTTGCCGAGCGCATCGACTATGGCAAGGCGAGGCCGGACGGTACCGGCGTCGGCATTGCCGGGCACTTCACGTTCGGTGGTTATGCTGCGCACGCGTTCGAAGTCACGGTCGACGACCGAGGCGAGCTCAGCATCGATCGTGTTGTCGCGGCCATCGACTGCGGTTATGCCGTGCACCCCAATGCTGTCGAAGCGCAGCTGCAGGGAGCGACGATCGACGGCATCGGCGTGGCGATTGGGCAGGAGATAACGGTAGAGAACGGGCGTGTACGACAGAGCAATTTTCACGATTACCCGCTGGCACGCATCGCGCAAATCCCGGCGAACTTTGAAGCGCACATTCTCAACTACGACGAGACGCCGACCGGCGTCGGTGAGATCGGCATCCCGACCGTAGCGCCCGCGCTGACAAATGCAATCTATGCCGCGAGCGGCGTACGCATCCGCAAGCTGCCTATCGGCAGCCAGCTGCGCACGTAGTCACTCGCTCATTACTCGACCGGGCAACGACAGGTCGCCCGATGCGATGTCATGAACGCCGGTTACGCAGAGCAACGGCACCTCACCCGACTCGTTGACCATGAGTTCGGCGGTCACGGCGTCGAAAGCGACGTCGGCTGCGCCCGCAACGGGGACCGTGATGCGTGCGATCTTGCCGTGGAGAATCGGACTCATGCCGGGGCTGTCGAGTGCTATCGGTAGATAGGGTGCGGTCGCCGGCAACAGATCCTGGCCGGGCGAGACATCGCGAACCTTCAGGCCTGCGCCGCAGCGCTCGTCTTCCGTCAATACGACCCAGTGCGAGTGCCAGTCCGCACCATCATTTGCCGGGTCGCCGTCCCCATTCTCGTCGTAGAGCGGCGTGTCGTCGAAATCCGGATGAGCCGTTATGGCGAGCGCCAGAATGCCCGATTCCGGATCAAAGCCAACCGTCGACGGATCGAGGTCGGTAGGCCAGACATAGGATTCGACCTTGGCGCCTGTTAGCTGGCCGATCGGCACCGGCTTGACGCTTCCGGCAATGCCGGCCATTTCCATCGCGAACGTGGTCAGGCGACCGTCCGTTGTCGCGCTGGCCGATGTGATGTCGAAGGCTGGTGTGGCCTCGGGGTCGACAGGGCTTGAAACGGAGTGTGCGAGAGCGGTGCTGATCGGCAGGGCAAGCAACGCAGCCGTAGCGATAAGAGTATTCATGGTTATTTCCTCGTTTTTCGTCAAATAGTTTCGAGTCGAAACGAACCATACGCCGCCTGGCTCCGCATTGCAAGAAAAGTTTTTACTCGATACTATTTGCCTGTGAATCGCTCGACTGACACACTCGTCTTGCTCGAACGCCTCGGGCGCCTGCTGCAAAACGACGCACATCGCCATGGACTCAAACCCACGCAATGGGAGGCGCTTCGCTACCTGAGCCGCGCCAACCGATTCTCACGCAGTCCCGGTGCCGTGACGGCGTTCCTCGGTATGACAAAAGGCACCGTGTCGCAGACTCTGACGGCGCTCGAGCGCAAAGCGTTGATAAAAAAGGTTCCGGTACCGACGGACCGACGGAACGTAAGCATCGAGTTGACGAGCAAGGGCAAAGCCCTTCTCAAAAAGGATCCGCTTTCAGACCTCGAGTCGGCAACCGCCTGTCTCAGTGACAGGCAACAGGTGCAGCTCGGAAATGGCCTGCGCACACTGCTTGACGAAGCATTGGACCAGCGCGACGGTCGGCCGTTTCAGGCGTGCAAGACCTGCCGCCACTTTCTGCGAGACGACGAACAGGGCAGGCCGCACCGATGTGGGCTGTTGGATGAACCGCTGTCGAGCTCGGACAGTGAGCTCATCTGCGTCGAAAACGAGCCGTAAGGGAGAGTTCAGCGCACCAGCCGCAGTGCCAGAATCTGGCGCCGATTCCGAGAGGTGCCGGGGTCAGAGCCCGACTGGCTCGGACCCTGTTCGATCCCAATGCCGCGGGTCAGCCGCCCCGGTAGTAGTCGAAGAAGATAGTAAACAGCACGCTGCAATTCAGCAGAGTGATGAGCATGACCGGCGTGCCTTTCCGCAGCCAGAACAGCGGCGTAATCCGGTATTCCGGCTTGTGGGTTCGCTCTGCCTCCGATACGCAAATCACGTTCGCGGTGGCGCCGATGTGTGAGCCGTTGCCGCCCAGCCCCACGCCCATGGCCAGCGCCCACCACAACGGCATCACGTCAACGCCCTGGGTCTGCAGGTGGGAGATGATCGGGATCATCGTGACCGTGAACGGAATATTGTCCACCGCAGCGCTCAGGACGGCGGACACCCACATGACCACGAGCGCCGTGACCAGCAGCTTCGCGGGATCCTGGGCGACACTGACCAGCTGTTGGCCCAGCAGGTCGAGGAGACCGGATCCCTCCACACCGCCAACGATGATGAAAAGGCCGGCAAAGAACACCAGCAACGACCAGTCGATTTCCTTGAGGAACTCGTCCGGCTCCGGGCGCACGAGCCCCAGGGCTACCGCTACCCCGACCCAGGCGACGTAGCCGGGGAAGAGGTGGAAGCGATGGTGGATGAAGAACAGTCCGATGACGACCGCGATCGAGAAGCATATTGCGATCAGGCCACCTTTGTCTTTCAGCGCCTTGTTCTCATCGAGATCGAGCACCTCGTCTATTTTGTGCCCGAGTTCGCGGCGGAACATGGTCAGCAGCGTCAGCAGGGTGGCCAGCCACGCGACGAGGATGATCGGGCCCATGTGAAACAGGAACGTGTTGAAGTCGATGTTGGCCGCGCTGCCGATCATGACGTTCGGCGGATCGCCGACCAGCGTTGCGACGCCACCCGTGTTCGATAGCAACGCGCAGGCCATGAGGTAGGGCACCGGGTTGATGCCGAGAAGCCTCGCGATGACGACGGTCAGGGGCGCAAAGACGAGGACCGTGGTGACGTTGTCGAGCACGAGGCTGATGAGCGTCACGGTCGTCGACAGGTAAACGAGCAGGCGTGCCGGGCTGCCTTTCGCCGCCTTTGCAATGCGAATGGCCAGGTACTCGAAGCCCCCGGTTGGCTTCAACAGCACGACCAGGGTCATCATTCCCAGCAGCAGGAACATGGTGTTCGCGTCGACGGCTGCCACTGCCCCGGCCTGTGAGTAAAAGCCGCCGGCCATGCCGACGCCGACCATTGTGACGGCCCCGATAACGGCCGCCAGCGTCCGGTGTATCACCTCGGTGAAGATCAGCACATAGGCCGCAACGAGGATGGCAGAGGCCAGGACCATCGCTGTTATCGTTGCGTCTGCGTGCATTTAGCTGCTCGGTAGGGATTCGCCCCGGTCAACCTCGTCCAGCCAGTCCAGCAAGCGGTTGGCAATGACCATTCGTGTCACGATGCCCATGTACTTCCCATCCTCGATGAGAAAAATATAGTTGGTGTTGTACGCTTCCATGATCGCCAGCGCCTTTATCAGCGAAGACGCCGGAGAAACACTCGGTATATTCTCGAGAAGATAAGTCTCGACAGGCAGCGCCAGCGAATCCAGGATTCGCTGCTCGGATACATCCAGCTTGTCGGTCTGGTCTCCCATCGCATCCACCACCCTGAGGTAGCTGTTCGGGACAGCGATGTGCTTGAACACGTCGCGAACGGATATCCGTCCGACGATACGGTCATGTTCATCGATAAAGGGTAGCCCCGGCACATTGCTGCGCACGGCCTCCTCGAAGAAATGACGTATCGACATGCCTTTGCGCATCACTTCGGTCATGACTGCAAGTCGCTGTATCTTCATCGCTACGCCGCCAGAACCCGCTCAATTAACGGCTTGTATTGATCCGCGAACTTCTCGAAGCTCGAATGTGCTGCCGCGAGATGCGATTCGTCCATCGGCAACGACAGGAACAGATCGCCTCGCCCGACAATCAGGATACCGTCGAGCAGCAGCTCCATGTGCAGCAGCGGCCGCAGCGACTGGCATCCTGCCGTGATCTCGGACGGTCGTTTCGTTGGCTCCTTGTTGAAGTGGATAGCGATCATGGAGCCCAGTCCATTCGCATACATCGGCACATCTTTCGACGCAAACATCTCGTTGAGCGAAAGCCGGAATGCTTCGGACCATTCGAAAAACTGCGAGGCACGTTGCGCCGTGTAGACCTCTCTCATCGCTGCGCAGCCGGCCGCCATCGAGCAGACGTTGTTGTTGAACGTACCGGCGTGGGCCAGGGCACCCGCAAGTTTCGGGTTGTAGTGCTCCATGACGCGTTCGCTGCCGCCGAAGGCGCCGGTCGGCAAGCCGCCGCCAATGAACTTGCCCATCGTGGTCAGGTCGGCATTGATATCGACCATCGCCTGGATTCCGCCAGGGCCGAGACGGGCCGTTTTGACCTCGTCGAAGATCAGCATCGCCCCTGTTTCCTCCGTCTTGCGCCGGAGCATTTGCAGGAACTGCCGATTGCCCTGGATATTGCCGCCTGCGCCGAGAATCGGCTCGACGATAACGGCGGCAAGCTCGTCGCCCAAGTCGTCGATGAGTTCGGCGGTGCCTTCGATGTCGTTGTAGTTCGCGAGGCGGAAATCGAACGGCACGTTGAGCCTGCAGCCTCCGCCCATGAACTTGATGACGCCGCCATGGTAGGCGTCGTTAAACGCCATTATGGTGCCGCGGCCGGTGACAACCCGCGCCGTACTCAGCGCCATGAGGTTCGCCTCGGTGCCCGAGTTGCAGAACCTCACCCGTTCGAGAGAGGGATACCGTTCGCACAGCAGGCCGGCCAGCTCTCTCTCATAGGGTGTCGGCGCACCCATCGCGACACCACTGTCTAGGGCCATGCGAATCGCGTCCTTGATGATCGGGTTCGAATGACCGAACAGGGCCGCAGAGTATTCGCCGACGAAGTCGACGTAACGATGACCGTCGAGATCGATCAATTCCGCGCCGTCACCGCCAACCATCGTCAGCGGGAACGGATTGAAATGCAGGACACTGCGTGTGTTGCCGCCGGGAAGGTAGCGTTCGGCCTTCTCGTCCGCGGCGTGACTCAGAGGGTTCGCGGCGACGTACCGGGAACGGGCGTCCGCGATTGCATGTTGCAGCGCTTCCATTGTTTTCGCCTATTCAACTGATTCCATAACAAGTGCGATACCTTGTCCTACGCCTATGCACATTGTGCAGAGCGCCAATTTGCCACCACCGCTTCGAAGTTGATCGAGGGCGGTGATCGCAAGCCGCGCGCCACTCATGCCGAGCGGGTGGCCCAGGGCGATGGCGCCACCGCGCGTGTTGATTCTCGGGTCATCGTCGGCGAGGCCGAGTTGCCGGGTGCAGGCGAGTGCCTGGGCGGCAAATGCCTCGTTGAGTTCGATGACATCAAAGTCGTCCAGTGCCAGGCCGAGCCGCTCGAGCAGTTTCCGCGTCGCGGGTACCGGACCGATGCCCATGGTCCTCGGCGGCACGCCCGCAACGGCCATGCCGAGTACTCGCGCTTTCGGCTCGAGCGCATGGGTCTTCACGCCGGATTCGGAAGCCAGCAGCAGCGCCGCGGCCCCGTCGTTGATGCCCGACGCATTGCCGGCCGTAACGGTGCCGTTCGGAAAAAGCGGTCTCAGTTTCGCGAGTTTCTCGAGCGAGGTTTCTCGCGGATGCTCGTCATGGTCGACGATCACAGGGTCTTTCTTGCGCTGCGGCACACTGACCGGCGATATTTCGTTCGCCAGGCGCCCGTCCTGCTGCGCGGCGGCCGCTTTCTCCTGGCTCCAGAGGGCGAATTTGTCCTGATCTTCGCGACTGATGGACATCTCGCTCGCGAGGTTCTCCGCGGTCTGCGGCATGACGTCCGTGCCGTATTCCTCGTCCAGCTTCTTGTTGACGAAGCGCCACCCCATCGTGGTGTCATACATCTTCGGCGTCCGCCCGAATGCGCTTTCCGCCTTGCCGATGACAAACGGCGAGCGCGACATGCTTTCGACACCGCCCGCAACCATCAGGTCGCCTTCCCCGGACCGGATCGCGCTGGCGCAACTGCCAATCGCGTTGAGGCCGGAGCCGCACAGTCGATTGATCGTGCAGGCCGGCACGTCTTCGGGCAGACCGGCCAACAGCGCGCTCATGCGTGCAACGTTGCGATTGTCCTCGCCCGCCTGATTGGCGCAGCCGAGCATGACGTCGTCGATGCTCATCCAGTCAACGTCGGGATTGCGCTCTATCAGGGCGGCTATGGGGAGTGCTGCGAGGTCGTCGGTTCGCACGGAAGAAAGGCTGCCGCCGTAACGGCCCACGGGTGTGCGGATGCCATCACAGATGAATACGTCGGTCATTGTTTTGTCCTTCGGTTGCTTACAGTGGTGGCAGAATCTCTGCCCCGGTTTTCTCCTGCACCTCTTCAAACGATACGCCCGGTGCGAATTCGACGACGCGGAATCCTCCCGGCGTGACGTCGACCACGGCCAGGTCGGTGAAAATGCGCGACACGACGCCGACGCCCGTCAACGGGTAGCTGCACTTCTCGATCAGTTTGGGGTCGCCGTTGCGGGTCGTGTGCTGCGTGATCACGAAGATGTTCTCTACGCCCTGGACCAGGTCCATGGCGCCGCCGACAGCCGGCACGGCATCGGGTGCGCCCGTGGACCAGTTCGCGATATCGCCGCTTTGCGACACCTGCATGGTGCCGAGAACACAGACATCGATGTGTCCGCCGCGAATCATGCTGAAGCTGTCCGCATGGTGGAAATACGCCGCGCCGGGCAGGGCCGTGACGTACTTCTTGCCGGCGTTCATCAGGTCGAGGTCGCGCTCGTTCTCGTCGGGCGGCGGGCCCATGCCGAGCATGCCGTTCTCGGTGTGGTAGATGAACTCACGGCCTTCGGGCACGAATTTCGCCACGAGTTCCGGAATGCCGATGCCGAGATTGACGTACGAACCATCCGGTATGTCCTGGGCAGCCCTTGCGGCCATCTGTTCTCTCGTCCAGCCGGCGCTCATGGATAACTCCTTTCCGCGGCGATGAGCGTGTCCTCATGCACAGGTTCGGGAACCTCGACGATCCGGTTGACGAAGATACCGGGCGTAATGACGTGCTCGGGATCGATGTCGCCCCGTGCCACGAGTTTTCGCGTCTGCACGATGGTTGTCTTCGCGGCCATGCACATCAGCGGACTGAAGTTGCGGGCCGTCTTGTTGAAGGTCAGGTTGCCGACGGGATCGGCGGTTTCGCATTTGATCAAAGCGAAGTCGGCCTTCAGCCACGGTTCCAGAACGTAAGGCCGCCCGTCGAAGTCGCGCTGCTCTTTGCCTTCGGCCAGCACCGTGCCGACGCTGGTCGGTGTATAGAAGGCCGGGATGCCGGCGCCGGCCGAACGAATCCGTTCGGCGAGCGTACCCTGGGGCACGATCTCGAGCTCGATCCTGCCTTCCCGGTAGAGTTTCGGGAACACTCGCGACTGGCTCGAGCGCGGGAACGAGCAGATCATTTTGCGGACCTGCCCATTGCCGATTAGGGCCGCCAGCCCGACCTCACCGTTACCGGTGTTGTTGTTAATTACCGTGAGCTCGCGTGCACCGTGGTCGATCAGCGCGTGCAGCAGCTCGATCGGGCTGCCCGACGCGCCGAAACCTCCCACCATCACGGTAGCGCCATCCGGGATGTCCGCTACGGCTTCGGCAACCGATGGACACGTCTTGTCAATCACGTGCTACTCCTCCCGAGTAACGTACAGCTAAAGAAACGCCTGGGTGTCCTCCCACAGCGCCTCGATTCGATCGATGCGATCCGTCGCTTCGTCGTGCAAATCTCTCGCGACCTCTGCGACCAGCAACTCGCACATCGCGACCACCGAAACGGAACTGTCGAAGGGGCCGATAGCCGGGACTTCGATTTGGCACCAGGTATCGGCCAGCTCAACCAGGGGAGAAAGCGGGCTGTCGGTAATCGCAACAATCGTCGTACCGGCATCGGCCAGGACCCGGCAGGCGGTAGCCACCGGACGCCGGTATCGATAGAAGTCGAACACGACGGCTGCATCATGCGGTCCCGCGTCGCTCAGGTCCGATCCGAACGAGTGCTCCTCGAGCGAGCGCACGCCGGGTCGCACCATCGACAGGCCGCTGTGCAGCGTGTGCGCGCCGGCCTGGGACGTCTCTCCCGACAGTATCCAGACCTTCTCCGCTCGCACGATGGGCGCCACCAGGTCTGCCAGCCGATCGCCCGCAAGCGCGTCGAAAACCGAGGCAATCGCATCATCGATGGCCACCCGTGCCGGTACGACCTTGTCGCCGCCGCTGCGTATGCGCTCGCTGGGCCGCGAAAGCTGATGCGACAGATCGCTGCGGACGTGCTGCTGCAGCTGGGTGTAGCCCTCGAAGCCGAGCTTGGTGGCAAAGCGCACGATCGAGGGCCGGCTCGTGCCGACGTGGTCGGCCAGGTCCGACACCGTGCCGAAAGCGAGCAGTGTGGGCTCGGCCAGCACGGCCTCGGCGATGCGCCGATCCGTGGGGGTCAGGGAGGTGCCAACCGCGGCGACGAGGTCCAGCGTCGACGTTCTCGGTCCGGGTCTGTTCATCTTGTTACAATACCACAATTCAGTCGTACAATGTGTTACATTAGTGCTCTGAAGCACTGAACTAATGAGGTGTCACGTGGCGAACGCGAACAGGTACGTGCCGACGGAACGGGAAAAGGCCTTCCAAAGCACGATCGAAAACCAGAAATACGAGCGGGATATCATCAACGGCCTGACGCCGTTCTTTAAGGACAAGGCCCCGGCCGATATCAGGAATTTCTATTCGGCCGAGGAGCTGGCGGCACTCGCGGCGCTCAAAGACACCGAGCGGGACGTCGAGGTGCGCATGCCCGTCAAGATGACGCGCCACTTCTTCGAGCTGGCGCAGACCAGCGAACCACTGAAGCGGCTCGTCAAGGCCAACCCCGACGAGACACTCAACCTGGCCGGTTCCGAAGACCCCGGATACCAGATGGACTTCGCGCCCGTCGAAGGACTGCTGCACAAGTATGAAATGGGCCTCCTGTACGCGGTTTCGACCTGCTCGGCGCATTGCCGCTTCTGCTATCGCGAGGAGCTCATCGGCCAAAAAGAAGTCGAGCGCCAGGACGGCACGGTGGCCAAGAAAGGCCTGGCCCAGATCAAACCGGTGACCGATTACATCCGCGAGCACAATCGCATCGTCGATGAAAACGGCGGCCGCCACCCGGAGACGGGCCGTGAGAAACTCCGCGAAATCCTGCTGTCCGGCGGCGACCCGATGGTGCTCTCGAATCGCAAGATCGGCGCCTGGCTTTCAGCGCTGGCGGAAGCCGGTATAGAATCTATACGGCTTGGCACGAAAGAGATGTAGTTCTATCCGAAGCGCTTCGACGAGAGCTTCCTGACCATGATGGACAACTTCCATGAGACCTACCCGGA
>JAAUYD010109188.1_pt1 | contig 10635 bp, 6 predicted proteins | sample 7278101 | NCBI WGS metagenome assembly JAAUYD01 (sample SAMN14350128, study PRJNA611818) | marine sediment metagenome | isolation source: surface marine sediment (0.6m) | place: French Polynesia: Moorea | collected 2018-08
CATCCGCAGGCGCCGGCGTGCGGATGCGGAGCCACGAGAGACACGCCATGACCATTGAAGCGGAAGCAAATGTGGGCCAGTCAGTCAACGAGAGTTCGTCTCACTCTGACCAGTTGCCTATTTTCAGTGATGTTTTCGAGAACGACTTCCGCCAGCTACCTGAGGTGATACGTCGTCACTACCAGTTGCGGCCATTTTCCGAAGATCGGTCCAGAATCCGCGGCCATCTTGATCTGACGAGCAAGCCACCGATCCTCTGGTTTTCATGGTTATACCGTTGGCTCGGTAATGTACCCTTCGAGAATCAACAACATGTGCCAGTGGAAGTGGAATTCAGCAGTCGCGCTGGTGAAGCTGGTTTCCACTTCATCCGCCGATTTGAATTTTTGAACCCTTATCAGTTTGCCAGCCGCATCACCGTACGCGACGACGGCGTGTTTCAGGAACACATGAAGCGCGGCATCGTTTGGCTGTGTCGTTATCATTGGCGTAATGGTCGTGTCGAGCTGGAGCACGTTGGCTACCAATTACACCTTTTTGGTGTTTACATTACACTTCCGATAACTTTTTTATTAGGCAAGGGTGTCGGCTTTGAACAGCCCCTGAATGAGGGTCAGTTCGAAATGATGGCTGGCATCGAACATCCGATATTCGGTTTGGTATTCTCTTACAGCGGCCGTTTCGAACTAATCGACTAGTGTCCTGTCCGGTTAGTTAATCGATGGGGGCTTCGCGCAGACGCGCTTTCCGCGCCTCAGAACGTTCGTCCCAATCCCGCTTGAAGCGTTCGCAAGTGCCACTGGGTCCGCTGCACAGGGTCGCGCCAATGGCCTTGTCCCGATCGCGGCCGATGAGCGTGACGCGAGCGCCGGAGGGATGGGCCGGGTGCGCTTGCGTCGTGAATCCCCATAGCTCGCTGCGTGCCGGCACCGTTACGAAGATCCACTCCACGCCCTCCTCCACCTGCGCCGACTTGTCGTAGCGCAGTGCCGCGAGGGCGTCTGAGGGCGAGTCGTAGCCGAAATCCAACAGGCTCGGTTCGTGGCTAGTGCACTGGCGGATGGGAATCCCGAAGCGTCCCAGCAGAACTCCGGCCTCGTCCGACATTGCGTACTCGAAGCGTTCGATCGCCACCTGGCGATCGAACTGCAGGCGCTCGCGGGCATCGGTGACGAGCCTGAGCAGGCACAGGCGCCGACGCATCCGTGCCTCCAGGTCTGCCACCAGCACCGGCACTTCGTCGTCGCCGGCAGACACGTCGATGAGGGTCACGTAGTAGGTGAAGGTGGTGCCTGCGATACGAGTCGTGTCGATGCGGGTCTTGCTGTCGATCCAATACGGCAAGGTCCTGTTGAACTCGCTCGAGAGCAACATGGCCAAATTGTTCTCCGCACGCCAACGGAAAATGGCTACATCTTCGATGATGCTGCGGTACTTCCAAACCGATACGCCACCGGTCGCGAGCACACCCACAGACAGCCCGAGCACGAACCCAACGAGCGTTCCAAATCTCATGCCTTCACCATCGACTGACTCACGGGATCACTGCAACCACCGTCCTCTCACTGCATGTCGCCTACCGCTGCTACTGCCTACGTAGCCCGGGACATGCGTCCCCCCATTGCCCCGCGAAACGGGTCAAGCTCCTCCTGCGCGACTATATCCCGCACCTTGAGATTGGCACGAAGCAGTAGCTAGTGTCGTCTTGCGGTAAAAACTCTCAGCGCCACGGCCCGAAGGCATCAGGTTGACGCGCGGCCGGCATCGATGTAACGGATTCCGCCACCCGCCGCTACTGCGGTGGATCTGTGCGGGGCCCCATGCTCGAGCCACGTGGAGGCGCAGATCGTCTCTTACGGAGAGTGCGGCGTCGTTCCGTTCGGACTCCGTCGTTAGGGAACTAATGACCATCTGCAGGGCTACCTCTGCCTTGTTGACGATCTCCAGGTGGGGAGTACCGCGCAAGAAAACGACAGCGACGGACAGCAATGCACGGACGTCGACCACAGATGTCTCCTGATCGTAGAGGCGATCTGGAGCATCCAGAATCTCGCTCAGAACGACGTACTCGTCATGTGTCACTTGTGGCCTCCAATTCAAGCTGGCGAGCGATGGCACTGCAGCACGATCGACGCTTCCGCGGAAGCAGGAATCGACGGTGTGCGGGAGGCCGGGTGGTGCGGTCGAGTGGACCGACACGCCAACCTGCTGCCCCTCGTCTCTGATAGTGGGTCGCACCTACGGAGTAGTCACACGGGAGCCTGTGGCCGATCCGGTATGATAGCGATCGTCGCTCGTTGAACAGCGTCCTTCGCTCATCGCCGGAAAGCCAGAGGCACGTGACACCCTCAGACCCGCTTCGATATCCCTTTCTCCTCGGCGCTATTCGGGTTGAACCCGCGCGCAACTCGCTCCTGTTCGGCGAGGATAAGCTCGCCCTCGAGCCGCGCATCATGGATGTCCTGTGCCTGCTCGCTGCCCATGCTGGTGATGTGGTCCGGCGCGAGACGATCATCGAGGAGGTCTGGGGCACGGAGCACTACGGCGACGAGAGCCTGACCCGGGCAATCTCGATCATTCGCAAGAGCATTCGGAGCGCCGGCGAGACAGAGGAATACATCGAGACCATACCCAGACGCGGTTACCGTGTCGTGCAGCCGGTGACGCTCCTCGACAGCGAATCCGCACCCATCGTCCAGGACGCAACGCAAGCGCCTACCTCCCTTCGAACAGACGCAGCCAAAAAGTCGCGAGTCGCCCCTGGCCTTGGCGTATTGCTGGGCGCCCTGGCCATCCTGGCGATGAGATTCGTTGACCTTGGACAGCTGGCCAATCGGTCACCGGCGGAGAGCGATGGATTGCCGATCACCGCAGACCTTGCGACCGAGGAAACCGCGTCGATAGCCGTCCTGCCCTTCACCGCGCTTTCCCAGGACGACGAAGACCGCGTGTTCGCCGATGGCGTGGCCGTCAACCTGCTCACCCGGCTGGGACGTATCACGGATCTTGAAGTGGCCGGGCAACGTTCATCCTTCGCCTACCGCGACCAGAATCTCGACCTGCGCACGATCGGTGGTGAGCTCGGCGTGAGTCATCTTCTGGACGGCACCGTCCAGCGAAGCGATGAGAATATCCGGCTCAACATCCAGCTGGTGCGCAGTAGCGACGGCGTCCAGATCTGGAACGAGACCTACAATGCGCCCCTGTCGAACGTCTTCGAGATCCAGGACGACATCGTTCGCCAGGTGGGTCGACAGCTGGAGATCGAATTAGGTATCGGGCGCTATCGGGGGCGCACGAGCGGCGAAGGGATCGACCCGCGCGCCGTCGAGCAGTACTACCTCGGGCTTGGCTACTACGGCGAACGCATGAGGGACGATCAGGCGCGCTTCAAAGCGTACGACGCATTCCAGAACGCCGCCTTGATCGACCCCGACTTCGGCGAAGCGTGGACCGGCATCGCACTCGTCGGCTCCACCAGCTTCGGCAGCCCCCTGTCGCGCGATTTCGAGAAGTTTCGGCGTGATGTGTCCCATGCGTTCGAGCGGGCCCTGGCGCTGGAGCCCGAGGATCCGTCCACCCATGCAGCGATGGTGTTCTGGAGCCTGGGCCCAGCTTTCGACATGGAAGCTGCCCGTATTCATGCTGAGAGAGCCTTGGAGTTGGGCCCCTTGGAGTCTGATGCCCTCTACGCGAACGCAGCCCTCAAGATGTACAGCGGGGATGTCACGAACGGCCTCGATCTCTACGATCGACTCGTGGCGCTGCAGCCGGAGAATCTGTCGGGGGCACAGGTGCGTGCGCGATGGTTGGCCACGTTGGGGAGAACCGCCGACGCCTTTGCGTTCTTCAACGCCTGCCAGGCCGAGCGTTGCCTCGGGGAAGGCTTCGTGGCCTTCGCCTCCACCTATGCCGTGTTGTCGGGGGATGCGCAGCTCGCAGCACAATGGCGGCCCCACTACGAAGGGTTCGAGGCCTTCCTGGCGCAGCTCCCGCCCGAGTCGAAGCCGAACGTCGCCCGTATCCTGCCGGGCTTCTTCTCGATCATGCTCGATCGACCGGACAAGCAGGCACAGATCGAGGCGCTGATCGAACTCTACGAGACCGACCCGGTGACCGAACAGGTAGGTATGTGGGCACCGGTGTTCTGTGAGTTTCTCCCCGAAGACGTGTTCTTCGATACCCTTGAACTCGCCGCCGACCAGGGCTTGTTCCTTGGCACAGCTCATGCCTTCATGCCGTTCTACGGCACCAATCCCTATCCCGACTGGGTGCTGAAGCACCCCCGCTATCACGCGTTGTTTGAGCGTCCGGAGCTCGCTGAGTTCGCCCGTGTGCGCCGGGCGCACGGCTGGACGGACGGCTTACCGCTGCCCGCCGAATGAGCCGTGGCCCTTCGTTCACCCACTGGTGGTGAGCGCGCCGCACTCACCACCCCGTGATTGCTACTCAGGTCAGTGGAAGTCGGGTGCCACGCCGGGGTCGGGAGCGTCGCCCACCACGACCTGCAGGGTGAGATCGCCGTTGGAGGCGTCGAGGGGGCAGCTCCATGCGCCGTCTACCACCGCTGCATTAGCAAGAGCGCCCGAGCTCAGGTTACGGCATACGCTAACCAGGCCATCTACTCCTGTGGTGGAGCCGCCGACGGCGCACGAACCCGACTCACAGCTGGCGGCGCCCACGACGATCTGCAGGATACGGTTACCCGCCTCGGCGATGAGCGCAGCGTCGGTGCAGTTCCAACTCGTGTCGTCCAGGAGAGCCGCAGTCACGGACTGCCCATTGGCCAGATTGCGACAGAGCACGGTGATCAGGGAGACGTCTTCAACGCTGCCCTCGACCGGCGCAACGGCGCTCACGATCGTGCCGCTGAAGACTGCGCTGCCCAGGTCGGGGCCGTCCCCGCTTTCCGTCTGGTTGCGTATGTTGAGCTTGTAGGTCTCACCCGCCTCCAGCTTGACGATTTCATCGATTGCCCCGGCCTCGATGCCCTCATCGCCCTGGTTCGTGTTCACCACGATCAGTTCTTGTGGGTTGAAGGGGTTACCGGTGAGGCGTACAAGTTCGAGGGAGAAGAAATCCACCAGGCTTACGCCTCCGCCATCACCGCCTTCCCAGGTTCCGGTGAAGCGAAGCTCAGCGTCCTCCGGGGCGGTGAAGAACAGCTCCAGTTCGCCGTCCTGGATGAGGGATCGCGCGCACGTCCCGATGCCTTCGTCGTTACACGTTGTCAGCACTGACACGGCAACTTCCAGCGAGAACGTATCTTCACTCAAGGTCAAGGACACTCCGCCGTCCACCTCTCCCTCGACGTTGCGACCGCCGCCGAGTTCTGCGTCGAAGCCCTCAACTTGCGTCAGCATATCCCCTGGCATGCCCGCGCCCTCGATCTGCAAGCGCTCGCCGTCGGCGAAACCGTGGTTCGTGCCGCCGTACTCGATGGCGATCAGCCATTCGCCATACTCCAGGGCGAACGCCGGGGTGCTGAAGAGAGTCAGCGCCACGAGCGCGCGAAGCATGGCGACGAGGGTAGTTGTCCTTTGCATGGGATCTGTCTCCAAGTGGTGCCGTCAGCCGCCAGCTGCCAGTCGCGGGTCGTGGATGATACGGACGCGCCGGAGCTGGCGGTGACGTCGAGCGAACGCTATTGCGCCGTCATGCGGAAGACGCCACGGTTCATCGTGACCGTGCCACCAACGAAGCTGCGGAAGGCCGACTCAGGATCGGTCGGATCGAGCAGGAAGTCGTACTCGGTCAGCGGCTGATCCGGCAGCGCGCCGTAGGTGACGCCGTCCCAGTGCTCGGCAAGATCGACCACCAGCAGTTGCTCACCGTTGTCGGTCACATCCATCGGGCAGTAGCCGAGCTCCCGCACGAAGACGCCGTTACCACGATTGTTGATCGCCAGCATGTTTGGCACCCCGCCGAAGGGCAGCGGCACGATCACCGGGCCCGGGGCGCCAGGGGGCGTGGCGTACCAGATAGCCCAGACGGTGACCATGGCGTTGGGGCGATAGCCGAAGGCGCGGATCTCCACCTTGCCCGTGCCGTCGTCCCGACAGGTCACGCGCATGACCCCGCTCACGTCGCGGAACTCGCCCAGGGTCATGGCGTCGGCCGGGAGGCTGTGCGTGGTCGGGAACGGGGCGCCCACGGCGCCTTCGGGCGGCGCGGCGATGCGGGTGCCATCGAGCAGCGTCGGCATGGGCACCTCGTTGCTGCGACGGTTCTTCAGGCGCTCGTCGGCATCGGGGAAGCCGTTGACGGCGCGGAAGTCCGCGTTGGTCGTCGTGGCGACGGCCTGATCGAGGGCGTTGACGCAGCTGTCGGCCGTCAGCGGCAAGGCGTCGTTGCCGGGATCCCCGGGGACAGACTCTGGATTGTGCAGGCCGATGAAATCGAAGTGGACATCCGGGGGCAGCGGCGCGGGCAAGGCAAAGACCGGCTGGTTGCAATCGGAGTTGAAGCCCGTGGAGGGGTGCAGGCTTTCGAGGTACACCCGATCCTCCGCGTGCGCGCTGGATGCAGCGGCGGCAAGCAGGGCGAGACCTGTGGTCAGGCGCGTCACGGTCACGTGAGGCAGAGAGTTGGTGGTTCTCATCGTTCTTCCTTGTGGCTCTTCAGGTCGTTGTGGTGAGCGCGGCCATGGCCGCTGACGAGAGCCTTGCCGATGAGCACAAGCGAGTCCTGATGCCACCCCGGGGGTTACCCGATGGTTGGCTGATGTGAACCTGATGTGTCTGAATTTATTGAGAAAAGATGATACTGGCTGGCCCGCGGCGGTTCTGTTTACAGTTATTAGTACTCTATGATACTAATACCTTATGGCCACCGGCAAACACACGGAAGCCCTTCAAGCACTTGGTTTTTCCGAGATCGAAGCGCTCATCTACTGTTTCCTGCTCGAGGAAAGCCCGGCCACCGGCTACCGGATCAGCCACGCCATCGGCAAGGCCGCTGCCAACACCTACAAAGCCATCAGCAACCTTGCCCGCAAGGGCGCGATCGTCATCGACGACGGTGACAGCCGCCTGTGCCGTGCTGTGCCACCGAAAGAGCTGCTGGACGCCGTCGAGCGGCGCTTTCAGCACAACCGCAACACGGCGCAGGCGGCCCTCGACGCACTCGCGGTAGCCGGCAACGACAGCCGCATCTACCAGCTGCGCGACGCCGAGCAGGTGCTCACGCGCGCGCGCAGCATGATCGCGGCCGCCGAGCAGATCATCCTCATGGACGTGTTCCCGGGACCCTACGACGCTCTGGTGGAAGCGCTGGACGCCGCTGCAGGCCGCGGGGTCGACATCGGCGTGGAGGTGTACACGGACGACTTCACCCAGGTCGCCGACGCCACTTACGTCCGATCACACCTCGATGCCGAGACCCTGAACGAGTGGCCCGGACAGCAGCTCAATCTCGCCGTCGATGCGCGCGAACACATGCTGGCGCTGTTCACCCCGGACGGGAGGAGCGTGGTACAGGCCGTGTGGAGCAATTCGCTGTACCTCTCCTGCCTGCAACACAGCGCGATTGCAGCCGAGCTCTGCGCCCAGCAGGCGGCGCAGGAGGGCCTGTACGAGCGAGCGCCGTTTTCCGATCTCAAGAAGCTCAATCTGATGACCTCGTTGCCGCCGGGTGTGCGCGAGTTCACCCGCGGCTGCGCAACCCGTGACGGCGATGACAGGAGCTAACTGATGAACAAGCTGCTAGCAGGCTGCCTGGCGGGTCTTGCCTTTGCCGCCATGGCGTACGCGGACGACACGGATCGAGTACTGAGTCAGTACGTTAGCTGGCGCGGCGGAGCCGCCTTCGAGCGACTGCAGTCGATACGCTTCAAAGGCGATCTCGCCGCGGCCGGCCTGCAGGGGCCGAGCACCTTGCTCACCACCAAGAGCGGCGCTCAGGCCGCATCCTACGACCTCGGGGTCATCGCCGGCCGCAACGCCATCGGCAACGGTGATGCCTGGACCACCAACACCAGCGGCCAGATCGAGGACATGGGCGCTCAACAACGGCTCGACGCACTGCGCGAACAGTCGCTGGAGTTCGCCCCACCGTTCGTCGCTGACCGGGAGGGCAAGCTCGCGTGGATCGGCGAGGAGCAGCGCGACGGGGCGACCTGGTCCGTGGTCCGGGTCAGCTTCGGCGATAAGGACTTCTACGATCTCTTTCTGAACCCCGACGACGGCGCCCTCGGTTGGCTGCGCATCAGGCAGGACACGCGCACACGCTGGCGCAGGCTCGATGACTGGCGCGTGACCGACGGAGTGCGCTTCGCTCATCGCCAGGCGGAGATCTACGAGACCGCCGCCGAGAACTACGTCCTCACCTGGACCGACGTCCAACCCAATGCAGCGGCACCGGACACCGCCTTCGCACGGCCCACCGACGCCGTGCGACGCGTGGCCATCCGCGAGGGGGCCGCCTCCACAGGGTGGATCGACTTCGACTTCTTCCGCGACGAGCGCCTGTTCCTTCCGGGCACGGTCAACGGCCACGAGACATCGATCGTGCTTGATTCGGGCGCCGATGCCACGGTGCTCGACCAGGCCTTCGCGGACGAGATCGGCCTGAGCGGTTCAGGCGAACTCGCCGCCGGTGGCACCGGCGGCAGGACCACCGTGCAGCTCGCCACAGGTGTCGATATTCGCATCGGCGAGCTGGAACTCAACGATCTCACCGTCGCCATCCTCGACCTCGAGGGCGTGGCGGCCCGTGCCGTCGGTCGACCGATTCCGGTCATTCTGGGCAAGGAGATCTTTAACGAGACCGTGGTCGACATCGACTACCCTGAGCGTCGCATCGCTTTCCACGATCCCGCGCGCTGGCGCTACGAGGGCGACGGCGGGCGGGTGGCACTGCGCGAGCAGGACGGCGACCGCAACGTCGCCATCGCCGTCGAGGGCCTACCGCCGATCTCGGTCGGCTTCGATATCGGTCAGGGCTCTGCACTAACGCTTTACGAAGCCTACACGACAGAACAGTCGCTGCTAGACGGCCGTCGCAGCTCCACCCGTCGGGGCGGCGGCGTGGGCGGCGCCGTCATCGGTACGGTTGCCACCTTGGAGAAGGTCGAGTTCGGCGGCGTCGAGTTCAGCGCCGTGCCCACCGGCTTCGCGATCGACGCCGAGGGCTCCTTCGACACGGCCCGCGAACAGGGCAACCTCGGCACCGCCATCTTCCGCCGCTTTCACATGATCGTCGACTACAACAACGATGCGCTGTACCTGGAACCAGACCCGCGGTCGGTCGGACAGCCCTTTGCCAAGAACCGCGCCGGCTTCCAGGGCGAGCTGCAGGACGAGGGCCTGCGCGTGTCGCACGTGGCCAAGGGCAGTCCCGCCGAGGCCGGCGGATGGCGCGAGGGCGAGATCATCGTCGCCATCGACGGTACGGATGTAGGCGCCGACTACTGGACCTCAGGACTCTGGCGATGGGTGTCCGGGCCGCCAGGCGCGACGATCGAACTGACGCTGCAGGACGGCACCCGACGCACCCTCACGCTCGCTGAGTATTACTAGGCTCGCTCAGCTGCCAATCACGCGGACGCGAGCGAGTCCCGGCGCTGAACGCAGTAGTGGCGTACATGCGCCCGCGCTAGCGGGCCGCACCGACCACAACGGCTGACACACGATCCCCGGGGGTCAGGTCCAGCGCGTCGTCACTGCAGTCCCAACGGCCGTCACGGGTGAGCGGCACCTGCAAGTGCAGAGCTCGCGTCTCGTTCACGCACAGCGCCGCAGCGTCCGGCGTCAGCCCGCGGGCGGTGCCGACGAACTGCGTGGTGACGCTGACGCCGCGGACGCGCAAGGCGACCCGATCGCCCGCCTCGAAAGCCAGGCCGAGGGCCTCGCAATCCCACGAAGCCTGCAGTCCCGGGCCCGGCAGCAGCGTGCCCGCCGCTTCCGACGCGCTCAGGTTGCGACACGAGGCGGCGGTGCCGTCGATGCCGCCGACGGTGCCCAGCACGGGGCCTCGGCCGTAGAGCAGGTAGGCACCGCCGACCAGGCCGATGTCCTCGGCACCGATCAGCAGGTCGTCGTAACCGTCACCGTTGACATCGCCCGCGGTGCCGACGGCGCTGCCGCTGTTGTCGAAGCGATCGACGCCGTTGACCACGAAGCCAACCGTGCCGTCGCCGCCGTTGATCGCCTGCAGCGTCTCAAGGGGTATCTCGGCGGGGAATCCGGCCCGGGTGCCGTAGATCACGTAGCTGCGGCCGGCGCCGTTGCGCCCGTCGGGGTCGCCGTAGGGTTCGCCGATGACGAAGTCTGCGAGGCCGTCGCCATTGACGTCACCGGCCGCGGACAAGGCGGTGCCTGGCGGTTCGATATCGCCGGAGGTGCCGCGGAAGACCACGCCGCGGCTGCCATCACCGCCGAGCGCTTCGAACAGACCGGCCAGTTCGGCCTCGGCCGGGAAGGGCGTCGAGCGGCCAAAGATCAGGTAGGTGTCGCCGGGCACCGGTCCGTTGCCGGCGTACTTGGCACCGATCAGAAAGTCGGCTATCCCGTCTCCGTTCACATCGCCCACGCCGTCGAGGGGCGAGCCGGAGATGTCGATCTCCTGCACCCCGTTCAGCACGAATCCCTCGCTGCCGTCCCCGCCGTTCTCCGGCAGCAGATCGGTGGTCACTCG
>JAAUYD010067543.1_pt1 | contig 10634 bp, 11 predicted proteins | sample 7278101 | NCBI WGS metagenome assembly JAAUYD01 (sample SAMN14350128, study PRJNA611818) | marine sediment metagenome | isolation source: surface marine sediment (0.6m) | place: French Polynesia: Moorea | collected 2018-08
GCGCCACGGTCCCGGCCGCGAAGTCTGGCGGATTAAAGCCTAAGTAACCGGCCACCGCGATCTCGCATGACCTGTTGAAGGGTGTGTTCAAGCCCAACATTTCGGAGAAGCAGGAGCTCCTTGCCAGTCGCATCGCGATGGCGGGTGCGATCGCGGTGGCCGGTTACTTAGGCTTTAATCCGCCAGACTTCGCGGCCGGGACCGTGGCGCTGGCCTTTGGGCTTGCGGCGTCATCGATATTCCCGGCGTTGATGATGGGCATCTTCTACAAGCGCATGAATAAAGAGGGTGCGATTGCCGGCATGCTGGCGGGCATTACCGTGACATTGCTGTACGTATTCCAGCACAAGGGCATCATGTTCATCCCGAGCACGTCCTTCCTGGGCAACATGCAGGAGAACTGGTTCATGGGTATCGAGCCGAATGCGTTCGGCGCGGTTGGCGCGATCTTCAACTTCGCCGTTGCGATGATCGTGTCTCGCGTCACCCAGGCGCCGCCCGAGCACATCCAGCATCTCGTCGAGGACATCCGCGTTCCCGCGGGTGCCCAGGGTGCGGTGTCGCACTAGTCGAGCAGATGGCTCAATCACGGGGGGAGCTCAACGCTCCCCCTTTTTCTTTCCGAAGCCGGACTCTGGGCGAGGCCGATTCTGTGCCCGTTTTTGTCTTGCTGAATGGATAAACAGTTCGTAGGCTCTGTCGACATGTTCCGCAATAAACACATGATCCTTGCATTCCTGATCGCGCCCGTGCTCGCCATCATCGCGTGGTTCTCGGTCGACTATTTCGTCGCCGAGCGGCCGCACTCAGCCAAACCGGGCGCATCCTATGAACTGATCGCGAAGCCCAACTGCCGGCGGTACAGCCAGCGCTGCGATTTGAAGAACGAAGACGTCGAGCTGTCCATCCGTGTGCCAGCCCAATACGCGTACGGCCTGGAACTTGAGCTGGATTCGAATATTGAAATCAAACGTGCGGCGATTGGTTTGGCCGACGGCCCGCCAGCGGCGATGACGATGGTCAATACCGACGGCAAGCGCTGGGCCGGCAAGATTGACGGCAGTGTGGATTCGTCGAGCACTCTGCGCGTCGCCGTCGTGGCCGGTGAATCGACGTTCTACGCCGAGATTCCTGTGACCTTCTTTTTCATCGGGGAGTAGACCCGGGCCGGCGCGACTCAGACCGCGCGTTGATTGAATCGCCTGCCGACCATCGCGCTCGCGATGTTGGTCTTCTGGATGTCGATGGCGCCGCCGGCGATGCCCCAGCCCCACGCGTCACGCATGCGGCGTTCGATCCGGTACTCGCAGGAATAGCCGTAGCCACCCATTAACTGGACGGCATTTCCCGTGACCGTGCGCGAGATCTCGTTGGCGAAGCACTTCGCGATCGACGATTCCTGGATGCTCGGCATGCCATGCTGCGCGTTGGAGATGGCCCGATGGATCAGCAGCCGGGCGGCGTCGACCTGCATCTGCATCTCGGCGATGCGCAGCTGGACTGCCTGGAAGTCGACGATCGGTTTGCCGAATTGCTTGCGCTCCTGGACGTAGGCGATCACCTCGTCGAGCGCGCCGGCCGCCTGGGCCATAGACATCGTGGCGTTGCCGCAGCGCTCGAGGTCGAACGCCTGCATCAGTTTTTTGAAGCCACCGGCGTCGACAACGAGGTTGTCCAGCGGCACTTCCACATCGTCGAGGAAGATGTCGCATGACGGGACGCCGCGAAAGCCCATCAACGACTCCTGTTCACCGAAGCTCAGTCCCGGCGTGTCTTTTTCGATGAACACGGCGCCGATGCCTCGCGCGCCCGGCGCATCTGACAGTCGACAATAGACGAGGTAGCCGTCCGCGTGCCCGCCGCCGGAGCACCAGCGCTTCATGCCATTGATGCGAATACTCGAGTCACCTTTCTCTGCTTTGGTCGTCAGGTCCGTCAACGCCGAGCCGGCATTTGGCTCCGACATCGCGATGGCAACGACCATCTCGCCTCGGCAGACGGCCGGAACGACTCGTTCTTTCAATGCGTCTGTCCCGAAATGTTCGATCGCCTTGACCGGGCCGGTGCAGGACTCGAAGACCGGGAAGGCGATCGCCGACGAGATCTTGCCGAACTCCTCGAGCACGATCAGCGCGTCCAGGTTTGTCTGTCCGAGGCCGCCCAGCGCTTCGGGGATATTGATGCCCAGGAAGCCCATGTCCGCGTATTCGCGAATCAGCTCCGCGGAGGGCGGCTTCGCCGTCGCCTCGATCTCGTCCGCGAGGTCCGGGAGCTTGCTCTGGGCATAAGCCCGGGCCGCGTCCTGCATATCCTGTTGTTCGTCGGAGAGTCTGAAGTCCATGGGGCTAAACCTGTGCTGCGTGGTTGACGAGTCCAGAGAGTCTACTCCAGCGAAGCCATAAAAAAAACAGTCAGGATTGTTTCTTTTATGGGCCCGAAAATCTATACTTATTCAGTCGAATCAACGAATTCTGCAGGTGATCCAGTGAAGCAAGAGACCCTGGAACGGATAGAGAAGGGCATGGCGTACGAATCAGAACGCGAAGCCCCGCCGCCCGGTTTTCCCAAGCTGCCCAAGATCCCTGGTGGCCGTTACGTCGATCAGGACTTTCTGGCCCTTGAGCAGGAGCATCTGTGGCGCAAGGCCTGGCTTTACGCCGGCCACATGGACGAATTCCCGAAAGCCGGCAGCTTCAAGATGTTCACGCGGACGGGCAGCCCGATATTCCTCGTCCGGGGCAGGGATGACGTCGTCCGAGCCTTCTACAACACCTGCCAGCATCGCGGCGGCCCGCTGGTTAAGAAAGAATGCGGTTCGTCACGGAGCCTCGTCTGCGGGTATCACGGCTGGGCCTACGATTTCGAAGGCAAACTGATCGGCATGCGCGACGAGCGTGACTTTCCTGACTTCAATAAGGAGGACTACGGCCTCAAGCAGGTGCGCTGCGAGCGTTTCGGTAACTGGCTGTTCATCTCCGAGGATCCCGACGCCGAGCCGCTGCTCGATACGCTGGGTCCCATCCCCGAGCATTTCAGCGTCTTCGACATCGACAACCTCCGGCTCGTCGAGAGCGAGAATTTCGAGGTGGCCTGCAACGTCAAGGTCATCCAGGACGCATTCCTCGAGGTCTATCACCTGCGTTCGATTCACCAGCAGACCGTCGATCGTTTTCTCGACCACATTGGCACCAGTATCACGTTGTGGGAACGCGGGCATTCGCTGATGGTCACGCCGAACCGCCGGCCGGACTGGGTCGACCCCGGCACGGTAGGCATGGCGGAGATCGAGACGGTGCCTGACCTCATCCGAAACAACAACTTCAGCTACAACATCTTCCCGAATATCGTGACGCCGACGGCGCACACCGGTATGCCATTCATCCTGTTCTGGCCGAAGACCGAGAACACGATGTCGCTCGATGTGCACTGGTTCGCGCCGGACTGGGGCGACGGCGCGCGCGACCCGCTGTGGGATACGCGCATCGGAAACTTTGACCGCATCCTCGAGGAGGACACGCAGTTCGCACCGCAGATCCAGGCATCGGTCGAATCGCCCGGTTTCTCCGGCATACCGCTGAACTACCAGGAACGGCGCATCTACCACTGGCACGAGGAGCTGGACCGTCGAATCGGGGCGGGCGGCCTGTCGTCGGCACTCGCGGTCGAGCCCAAGCTGGACGAGTTCGTGCTTCGCGAATGACGATCGGCATATCCGATATCGGCGTCTACCTGCCGAGGCTGCGACTCTTAAGGAGCGCGATCGCCTCGGCCCACGCGTGGGCGGTCCCGGCGTTGAAAGGCCGGGGCAAGGGCAGCATCGCTACGGCCAACTGGGACGAAGACAGCGTGACGATGGCGCACGAGGCGACGCGGCGTATCGCCGGCGAGTTCCATGCGCTGCACGTCTGCTCGACCAGCCTGCCGTTCGCCGATCGCTCCCACGCCAGCCTGCTTCTCGAGGCGCTGCACGCGCCCGCGAACACAGCGACGCAGGATTCGAGCGGCAGCCTGCGGGCCGCAACGTCACCGCTGCTGGCGGCACTGCGCAAGGATTCGTCAGGCGAACTGGTCGTCGCCGCCGAGAAGCGTCGCGCGAAACCCGCGAGCGTCGAGGAAATCAGCTACGGAGATGCCGGCGTCGCGCTGCTGACCGGAAACGAATCGCTGCTGGCCGAGTTTGTCGACGGCGAGACGCTAGCAACTGACTTCGTCGATCACTACCGATCGACGGGCAGCGACTTTGACTACGGCTTCGAGGAGCGCTGGGTCCGCGAGGAGGGCTATCTGAAAAATCTCTCCGAGCTGGTTCCGGCCCTGCTGGAGCGAAACGGCGTTCAGCCGGAGCAGATAACGCGACTCGTGCTGAACGCGCCGCCAAGGATTCGTGCAAGCGTGGCAAAAGCGAACGGGCTCGCGAATGCCGAGACGACACTGACAGCCGATACTGCTGTCGGTGATGCCGGCTGTGCGGCGCCTTTAATGGGTCTCGCGGAGTCGCTGGAGTCGGCTTCGTCGGGTGATCTGCTGTTGATGGCGGGCTTCGGCCAGGGCTGCGACGTCATGCTGCTTCGCGCGACCGGCAAGACGACCAGCGTTTTCTCGGACGCGCTCAGTGCCGGCGTCGACGACGACAACTACCTGCGATATTTGAGCCACCGCGAGCTGATCGCAATGGACTGGGGCAAGCGCGCGGAGCGGGACGTCCGCACGGCGCAGAGCGCCTACTACCGACAGCGCGACCAGGTGTCCGGATTCGTCGGCGGTAGGTGTTCGTCCTGCAGCACGATTCAGTTTCCCCGCACACGCGCCTGCGTCAATCCCGAGTGCCGCGCCTTCGATACGCAGGAGCCTCACCCCTTCGCCGATCTCACCGGAACGGTGAAGTCCTACACGGAGGACTGGCAGGCCTACGCGCCGGCGCCGCCACTGGTCTACGGCAACATCGGCTTCGACGGCGGCGCGAACATCCTGATGCAGTTCACCGACACCGCCGCAGGAGAGACTGCCGTCGGCGACTCCGTCGGCATGCATTTCCGAATCAAGGACATCGATCGCGCGCGCGGATTCCGGCGTTACTTCTGGAAAGCGATAGCCAAAAGGGGGGCGGCCGATGGCTGAGGGAATTCGCGACAAGGTCGCCGTCATCGGCATGGGTTGCTCGACGTTCGGCGAGCGCTGGGACATGAGCGCCGCTGACCTGATGGTCGACGCCTTCACCGAGGCGCTGGCGGATGCAGGCATCGGCCGAGATGAGATCGATGCGGCCTGGCTGGGCGTCTTCTTCGACGAACAGAATATCGGCAAGTCCGCCATCCCGCTGTCGAACGCGCTGCGCCTCAATAACATCCCGGTGACGCGGGTTGAGAACCTGTGCGCGACCGGCACCGAGGCGTTCCGGGGCGCCGTCTATGCCGTTGCATCCGGCGCCGCGGACATTGCGCTGGCCGTCGGTGTCGAGAAGCTCAAGGACACCGGCTTTGCCGGTCTGCCCGAGCGCACGCATGGCACGTTCGAGGACCTGTGGCTGCCAAACTCCACGGCGCCAGGCGCCTTCGCGCAGCTCGCGAGCGCCTACAGCCACAAGCACGGCGTGTCGATGGACGACCTGCGGCGCGCGATGGCGCATGTCTCCGTCAAGAGCCACGACAATGCGTTGAAGAACCCGAAGGCACACCTGCGGCGCAAGATCAGCAGCGAGCAGGTCCTGAATGCCCCGCCGGTCGCGTACCCGCTGGGCGTGCTGGACTGCTGTGGCGTCAGCGACGGCGCGGCCTGCGCGATCGTCGCAAGGCCGGAGATCGCGAAGAAGCTCGGCAAGTCCGACATCGTCGGCGTGAAGTCAGTGCAGTTGTCTATCAGCAACGGCGTCGAATCCGGACACAGTTCCTGGGACGGCGCGCACACGGCGACGACACGCCGCGCCGCGGCCAAGGCCTACGCCGAGGCGGGCATCACCAACCCGGCGGAAGAGCTCGGCATGATCGAGGTGCATGACTGCTTCTCGATAACAGAGCTCGTCGTTATGGAAGACCTGGGCCTGTCGCACCCGGGCAAGGCGACCATGGATATCCTGGACGGCCGCTTCGACGCCGATGGGCAAATACCTTGCCAGATCGATGGCGGGCTGAAGTGTTTCGGCCACCCGATCGGCGCCAGCGGCCTGCGTATGCTGTACGAAGTCTACCTGCAGCTCCTGCAACGAGCCGATGACCGCAACCTCGGCAACGTCGAGTTCGGACTTACTCACAATCTTGGCGGCATTCCCAACCGGAATGTCGCGAGCATCTCGATTCTCGGCGCCTTAAGCCCGTGATGACACGAGGAAACTGACAATGGCTACTAATCCCAAGGATGCAGCAGCGACAGGGCGTCCCGCTTACGGCTTCACGAACGAGGAGCTCGCATCGCTACCTCTCGTATTCGCGGACGACCTGCTCAAGGACAAGGTGTTCCTGCTGTCCGGCGGGGGCAGCGGCATCGGCAAAGCTACGGCATTCGTGCTTGCAAGGCTCGGCGCCAAGTTGATGATCTGCGGACGCAATGAGGAAAAGCTCGCGCGGGCGGCCGACAGCATCGGCGAGCTGGTCGGCAAAGAGATCGCCTACCAGGCCATGACGATCCGCGATCCCGAGCAGGTCGATGACCTGATGGGTGCAACCTGGGAGCGGTTCGGCGGTCTCGACGTGCTGGTCAACAACGGCGGCGGCCAGTTCCCGCAGGACGCGATCGACTTCAGCGTCAAAGGCTGGAACGCGGTCATCGACACGAACCTAAACGGCACCTGGTACATGATGCAGCGAGCGGCCCGCCGCTGGCGTGACGAGGAGCGGCCGGGACATATCATCAATGTCGTCGCCGTCATCGGCCGTGGCATGCCGCAGGTCGCGCACACCTGCGCGGCGCGCGCCGGCGTGATCTACCTGTCCAAGACCGTGTCCACCGAATGGGCGCCGTTGAACATCCAGGTGAACTGCGTCGCGCCTGGATCCATAGCGACGACCGGCCTCGAAGTCTACAAGCCGGAGGTGGCGGAGATGTTCCGCTATGCCAATCCGATGCACCGTTTCGGCGACGCTCTGGATATTGCCCAGGCCATCGTCTATCTCGCGGCACCTTCAGGGAAGTTCATCACCGGCGAGGTCGTCACCGTCGATGGCGGTGCGGCGCAGCACGGTGAGAACTGGTCGGCAGGGATACCCGACTACTTCAAGGTTCATGGACGATAGAGGCACCGAATAAACAGAAGAACACGGTCCCATGTACAGAGCAGACCACGGCAATGCTTGCCGCCGGTGCCTCCAGGCCAAAGGGACGGGGGAGAAAACACAATGACCACGAACACGCTGCAACGCATTTCACGCGATGAGTTACCTGAGGACTTCGTGCCCGCCTGGGAAACGCTGAACAAGCTGACCGGCGAACCTGCTTTCGTGGAAGCGTTTGCGACGGCACCGCATGTCCTGAACTTCGTCATGGGCGACTTCTACCAGAACCTTTTCTTCGAAGGTGAGGTCGATCAGCGCTACAAACAGATCGCTCGCCTGAGGCTCTCGGCGTTGCACGGCTGCCTGACCTGCAACAAACAGAATACGAAGGGCGCTGCAGACACTGGCCTGACAGACGCCGAGATCAGCGCGATCATGGGTGACTATGGCGCATCGGACACACTAACGTCTGCCGACAAGGCCGTGCTGCGCTACGCGGACCAGGTCGCAATGACCAATCCGCAGGGCCGTCTCGATGATGAGCTGATTGCCGAATTGCAATCCCACTTCTCCAGTGCGGACATCTGCGAACTGGGCACCGTGATGGCGGTGATATCAGGCATGGCGAAGCTGTCCTTCGTCATGGACCTTGTAGAGAAGGAAACCTACTGCGAGTTTGCGAACGGCTAGTTAGTCTGAACCCAACTGAAGATGCTCGGTCAGCATGTGTGTTGTTGGCCGGGCTCGAACTAAGAGGCTCGCCTTGATGAACGTCATCAAGGCGAGCCAAATCGAACCGACAGACTATCAGCCGGCGCCAGCACAACCGGCGACGCGGGGACCTTCCGACGAGGCTCCGATTGCATCGCAACTCGCGTGACCATCCTGGTAGATGTTGGAGCACGAAAACGCGGTGGCGCTACCGCCGCCGACGCCGATTAGCCTGGCAAAAGCTTCGAATGCGCGCGCCGCAGCGCCGACCAGAAGTCCGCCTGACAAAGTGCATCCTGCGACCAGTACATTCACCTGCTGATGACAATCGGCGACCCAACTGTCGATCTGCTGTCGACATAGCTGCTCCGACGCTTCGTTTGCCTGATCCAGCAAATCTCTTAGCTGCTGGTTGAAGAGGTTTTCGTAACTCTCCCGAAAGTCCATCAGCTCGAAAATGGAATTAAAACCGGCGTAATCCGGTCGATCCTGGCGCGGCGCGGTAACCACGATCTCTTCCATCGGTTCTTCATCAAAGAAAAAATCCTGTGCCTCAGCGTCCGTGCTTACTGCGAAGCCCAGCATCATCCCAACGACAGCGAACATTATTTTTTTCATTTTGCTCTCCTGGTTTCTGCTTCTACAACGTGCTCACTACAAGTAATTGGCGAATACCCGAAGAAACGCATCGCGCTGCGGGCCCTCCGGCATACCGTCGATAAGTTGCCTGTGGCTGTTCTCAACCGCCACGCCGGACTCCAGGAGCAGCTTCGCGATCTCCAGTTTGAGTCCAGCGTTCTGTGAATTAACCTGGAGCGCGTAGTCCAGGGGATTGAATGCGCCATTCTGCGGACTGACCTCGGCACCAGCCCGTATGAACCGGCGTACAGCTGCGACTGCGGCCTCCGGATCAACATCGTGCTGCGACTGTCCGACGGCGACGATCAGCGTGGACAAGGCGTTCTTCCCGGTCAAGGGATCAATATAATTTGGATCGGAAATGAAGCCGCTTTCGGTCAGACCCACCAAGGTGTCAAAGTTTGCCGTTGCAGCCAGCTGAAGGGCGACGTCTTCGGGCAAGGCAACACCACTGGCCGACATGGATCGAATCTCGTCGGCCGTAATCTCGCCCATCATGAGCCCCTGACGCAGCAAGAGATCGTCGTAGTAATTGCCGGTCGCCTGCGCTCGCTCGTTGACGAAAGCCTTTAGAGATGTCCAGTCGGTCTGGCCAGAAACATCGAAGAGAAACTGACCTTCATCGGCGCCATATTCTTCGATGAGCGCGTTGCGAAGTTCATTGCGATAGACGTTTGTCAATTGAGCATCGGACATAGCGGCCGCGATGACTTTCGATTCGCCACGAAGCTGCTCTTCCGTGATGCCGAAGTGATCAAGTGCCTGGTTTCTTGCCCGTTCGCTTTTAGCTTGCAAACCGGTGTCGTCCACTGCATGCGGCTGCAAAGGCGATTGTCTGAATTCGGATTCAGTAGGGCGGCGTTCGGCCGGCAACGTCGCATCGCTTGGCAGGTATGCGGACCCGGATGCGACACGTTCGCCCGGTGCGTTTAGCGCGTGATAAGCGATAAACAAGCCAGAAACTATGAGTACGATCACTAACAGTCTTGCAACGTGCTGAAGGCTCATCTCACCTCCCAATGCGTCTGCTGACGCAGTGCCACTGAAGCTACTTGCGAAATCGTTAGCCGCTTTTATTTGTGTCGCTGGATTAAGTTAAGTCGCGGCTGTTTTTTTATTTCTTATGCCTTGAAGCTATCAGACAGCGCGTCTTATGGTCAATTTTTTGCACATCCGAAAGGCCGGTGCGTGTCCGCCAGTTTTTCTGGTTCGTCAGGTTTAGACTCGCCTTATGTAAAACAGGCGTCGATGAATCAATCCTGTGCGCGCATCAGCGAGCCGACTATCCATCCCGCTACGGCACCTACAACAACGGCATAGATGGAAGATGGCAATGCCAGGTAGTTCATTGTCAGCGCGGTGACGGCCGCCGCGGCTGACGCCGGAACGATCGACCAGAACGCTGCAGGATAGCCGCGCTTGCGTTCGGCAACCTGTTTCTGTCGTGCCTCAAGGTCCTCTCTTGCACCCTTCATGAGTCCCTGTGCGACTTCGTCGGATTGCTCGCCGGACATAATCTTCTCCATCAGGTTTTTGGTTGGAACACACGGATTGGACATCGTAAGTCTAGCACCGTTGTACGGCGTTCGATGAAGTCGCCGGCCTCGCGCAGCGACGCAAAGCGATCTTTCTTCCGGGCTGCAACTACTTGTTCTCTGTCAGAGCTCAATACAATCGCCGTGCTTATGTTGCCGGAATCTCGGGTTAGCCGAGTGGCTGCCATGCGTCAAAAAGCCGTCCGTCTACCTTGGATCACGGGGGCAGTATTTAGCCAATAACGGACCCACCTTTGTGTCTAGCGTTTCGCCCTACGCAGATATTTCATGAAGGCGAGCTGGCTGCTGAGAAAGCCTCGGTGCTTCGGGTAGGCATCCGTCGCATCCGACAAGCGCTTGTCATAAAAGATGTGCGCTATCGGCTCTGGCACCTCGGCGCCTCTGCTGAACATAGGCGCCGGAACCATGACCAGCTTGGGAAATATCGGAACGATGAAAGTCTCGATCGCAGGCTGGGTGCATGACGTACATTTGCCTCGCCTAACGTTTGGCGGTGGTTTATAGGTCTCGAAATCGACCGCGC
>JAAUYD010015352.1_pt1 | contig 10632 bp, 6 predicted proteins | sample 7278101 | NCBI WGS metagenome assembly JAAUYD01 (sample SAMN14350128, study PRJNA611818) | marine sediment metagenome | isolation source: surface marine sediment (0.6m) | place: French Polynesia: Moorea | collected 2018-08
AACCCGAACTTACCAGCATAGGAAAAAGCATCCCCCGTATAGGGGCCATCGAACGGTTGCGGGGGGAGCCGATCTTCAGCGCGGATCTATATTTTAAAGATGCCCTGATACTTCGCGTTTTGCGAAGTACCCGGGCCCATGCGAAGATCGCTGCCATCAAAACAGATGAAGCTCTTAAATTAGAAGGGGTTATCAGGGTTTTTACTGCCAAGGATGTTCCCGGTAAAAACTTGACCGGTATAATCAACAAAGATCAACCGCTTCTGGCCGTTAACAAAGTAAGGGCCGTGGGGGAACCCATCGCTATGGTGGTGGCCGAAAGCGAAACGGCCGCCCGTCGAGCCCTGGACTTAATCGATGTTAGCTACGAAGATTTACCGGCCGTTTTTACACCATCGGATGCACTCCAACCAGACGCACCCCTTGTCCATTCCAAGGGGAATCTGCTGTTTAATCGCAAAGTAAAAAAGGGTGACGTTGAGGAAGCCTTCAAGCGTTGTTTTGTATCCGTCGAAAGAACTTACCATACCCCGCGGATCGAGCATTGTTATCTGGAGCCCGATGCTGGTGCTGGATTTGTGGACAACGACGGCACTTTGGTCATCTACGCTTCCACCCAAAACCCCCACTATGATCATAAGGAAGTCACCGGTTTGTTGAACCTGGAAGATACACGGGTAAGAATTATCCAGGCCGCCACCGGCGGGGGATTCGGTTCCAAGCTGGATCTGAACATGCAGGGTTTTATCGGCCTGGCCTTGATCCACCTGAAACGGATGCACCTAAAACGGCCGGTAAAAATGGTTTACAGCCGCGAAGAATCCTTTCTGGCAACAGCCAAACGTCATCCGGTAGAAATGCAGATAAAAACCGGGGCCGATAAAAATGGTAAAATTCTCGCAATGCATGCTCGAATTACTGCAGATACAGGCGCCTATAGCTCCTATGCCATCCCTGTTGTCTCGCGGATTGCCATGCATGCAACCGGCCCTTACGAAGTTGAAAACGTCGCTATCGAAAGTCGCTGTGTCTATACCAACACCCTTTTTTGCGGTGCCATGCGAGGATTTGGAACACCCCAAATTGCCATTGCCCACGAATCGCAGATGGATTTACTGGCCGAAAAGCTGGGGGTGGATCCTCTCGATTTCAGAATAAAAAATATTCTCAAGGAAGGTTCCGAAACCGCAACCCGGCAAAAATTAACGGCCAGTATCGGAATCGGCGATACGCTAGAGGCCTTGAAACCACACTATGAGTGGGCCCGAACCCATTGGACCGATCAGGCATGTCAACCCTGGCAGAAAAAAGGCATCGGTTTGGGTAGCATGTGGTACGGCATCGGCAATACCGGAGCTCAGAACCCTTCCACTGCTAAAATAACGATCGATCTGGACGGTCGTATTTCCCTTTATACGGGATGCGCTGATATCGGTCAGGGATCGACCACAGTCTTGGCTCAGATTGCCGCGGAGATCCTTGGCATTCAACCGCAAGACATTCGACTGTTTGTAGCCGACACAGAAACAACCACCAATGCCGGGGCAACTTCTGCTAGCCGCCAAACTTACATCTCCGGCAATGCCGTCAAAGAGGCGGCCGAAAACTTGGCCGACGTGCTTTTAACAGAAGCAGTCAATAAAATTAAAGTTCCCAAATACCGCTTGTCCTTAGCAGACGGGTGGGCAGGAGAAATTAACAATCCTGACAATCGGGTTGAACTCGCTGTGCTGGCTCGGCATATTCATAAAAAGGGCCTACCCTTGGAATGGAAGGGATACTTTGATCCGGAAACCGTACCGCTGGATCCCGAGACGGCTGAGGGGGTGCCATACGCAACGTATGCCTTCGCCAGTCAGTTGGCATTATTGACGGTGGACACGCTGACCGGCGAGGTAAGCGTTGAAAAAATATTTGCCGCCCATGATGTGGGTAAAGCCATCCATCCCGAAAACGTTAAAGGGCAAATCTATGGCGGCATCGCCATGGGAATCGGGTTTACCCTTATGGAAGAGTTTGTGCCTGGCCAAACACTTTCGATGAAAGATTATCATATTCCCACAATGGCCGACATGCCTGAAATTGAGCCCATCATCATCGAATCCGCCGAGCCCAGCGGTCCTTTTGGTGCCAAAGGTGTCGGTGAGCCGGCATTAATTCCGACGGCGCCTGCCATTTTAAACGCCTTGGCCAATGCCCTGGGGAAAAGAATATATGATCTGCCGGCCAAACTGGAACGGGTCCTGGAAGCCAGCCAAAAAGCTGGACATTTCGGTAAAGGACTGAAGTGAATAATCATGAAAATTGAATCAATGAAAATAGATCCTGACAAATGCATCGGTTGCGGTTATTGCGTGCGCGACTGCCCGGTGGATGCCGTCAAGATGGTTAAAAAAGTTGCCCTAATTGACCAACATGGCTGCACCCATTGCCGCGTTTGCCTGCGGGTGTGTGAATCAAAAGCCATTTCTGCAGGCGAAAAGATGCCGATCGATTCCATCGAGTGCGACGCCTGCCCGATTAAATGCTGGATAAACAATGGCCATTTGGGTGCCTGTCATCGCTATCGCAATGAAGAAGGACATCTGATCCGCCTGGCACCGTTGCATTCATTTGATGATGTCGCCCAAATAGTGGGCCCAGATCCCAAAGAGATTATTCGCCAACCGGTTACAACTGCCATCGGCTCTGGCACAACCTATCCGGATTGCAAGCCAGCGCCCCATATTGTCAAACAAAACCGCCAGGGGGTAGATGTTGTGACAGTGGTCACCGAAGTCCCTTTGAGCTATAGCTCGATCATCGTCAAGGTCGATACCGACATTCCCCTTGGCAAAGAGGGTGACCGGATCATGGTTGGTAAAAGGGATGTGGGAATGGTGGAAACCGAGCAATATGGATCGAAAATGCTGCATATCGGAGGGGTTAACCGAATGACCGGGAAAAATGGTTTTGTGGTGGCCCGCACCATTACAGACATCGCCAATCGCAAAGCGGTCAAACTCAAAATCGAAAACGGCCCCCGTCTGACGATCCAGGTGGGCAGCCAACCCATTATCAATGGAGAAGCGGCCCACAAAATGCGGGTCGGATGCGGCAGCGCCACCTTGGGTCTGTTTGCACCACTACTTGTCGAGGCAGCGGATGAAGTGATCATCCTGGACTCGCACATCACCGGTCAAATGAGCCGGCATGTGGCCGGTCAATACGCCGGTGCCAAGCCCACCGGAGTTATGCTCAAATTTGACGAAAGCACACCGGGCCGATATTTCGGTGATCATGGCGACGGTTGGGGCGGAACCTCAATCATCAATCCCATCGAAATTATCAAATCAGTCGACGGACGAGTGGCCTGGACCGGTATGACTGTGTTGATTACCGAAACAACCGGTCAGAACGGTGTGCTGTTTGAGCTGGTAGCAGATGGCCAATTCAAGGAAATCCCCATGTCCGACAAAGCGCAACAGGCGTTGGCAGCCATATCAGACAGTTGTCAGCCTTCACGGGTATCGGCAATATATACTGCCGGAGCAGGTGGCAGTGCGCGAGCCGGCGTCACCCGCTACCCGATCAAACTGACACGAGCTGTCCACGCGGCCAAGGCGCACCTCACGGTGGGCGGGTCGCCTGGATATGTGCTACCCGGTGGTGGTATTACTTTCATGGTTGATGTGGAGCGGGTTAAGGAAGGCTCCTTTTACTGGACGCCCACCCCGGCCACTATCTGCCCACTGGAATATACCATGGAAGTCATAGACTACGAGGCGATGGGTGGACATGTAGAGGCTATGAAACCATTTAAGGCCGAAAACCCAGAATAGCTCAAGAACGGAATAGCAACAATATGCCCTATGAGTACACCATTGATGAAATGGATGAGGAATCGATTGTGGCGGAATGCGGCCCCATGCGATTGATCATCCGGGCATGGAAAAAAAATGAGCCCCGGCTTGGACTGGTTCGCCAGGCGGCCGAAGAATCGCTTTTATTTTTAGAACGGGTTGCCCACCGGCAGAATCGCCTTAAAAAACCTTGGCAACAGATTGAAACGATCCCCCAGGAAGCGTTGGCCCGGCGCATGTTGGAGAGCGTCAAGACAATCGGTGATGAGGATCTGACGCCCATGGCCGCGGTTGCCGGTACCATTGCGGATGCCGTGGCCGACTGGCTGTTTGAAAGAGAAACAACCCGAGTCATTGTGGATAACGGTGGAGATATCGCTATCAGGCTTGCCCGTGGGGAGTCGGCAACTGTGGGAATCCGTCCGCAGATAAATAACCCGACGATATCACATATGATCAATCTGTACGCTGGTGGGCCCATGTGGGGGGTAACTACCAGCGGATTAGGGGGCCGCAGCTTTACCAGAGGTATTGCCTCGGCAGTCAGTGTGCTGGCTACCAGTGCATCGATTGCTGACGCGGCAGCCACTGCGATTGCCAATGCATGCTACGTAACCGATGATAACATCATGCGGATAGAGGCTGAAAAAATCGACCCTCATACCGACCTAATTGGAATGAGGATCACCAATAAAGTCGGTCCCTTGAGCCCGACATCAATCCGTAAGGCGATCGATCCGGCAATGCAAAAGGCTGAATTACTTACGAAAAAGAAAATTATTAGGGGTGCCTTCATCGCACTTGGAGGCATCTACACGGTGACAGAAGGCATGAAGCCGTATCTCATAGCGACAAATAATTGATAAGCCAAAAAATATATCTTATAAAGGAGGAATAAAAAAAAGTAAAAAGCGAAGTTTATAATTGGAGTACCAAAAAACCAATTCCAAATAGGAGAGGAGAAAAAGAAATGAAAACCAAAATAATGATCACTTTTCTTGCTATTGTCTCATTGCTGGTAGCGGGAGTACCCTGCGGTGTTTACGCCGATGACACCATTAAGATTGGTGAAATCAATACTTACAGCAAGCTAACCAACTTCACCTTTCCGTATCGAAATGGTTGGCAGCTTGCCTTAGAAGAGATCAATGCCGCCGGAGGGGTACTGGGGAAAAAGCTCGAGGTGATTTCCCGAGATGATGCCGGCAAACCAGGTACGGCCGTAACCGTAGCTGAAGAGATGGTCACCAAAGAGAAGGTATCGTTACTGATGGGTTCATTTTTCTCCCATGTGGGATTGGCGATGACCGATTTTGCTAAACGTAACAAGGTCCTTTATGTGGCCGCCGAACCCCTTTCCGATGCTTTGGTGTGGGCTAAAGGTAACCGCTACACATTCCGGTTGCGCCCGTCTACTTATATGCAGGCGGCCATGCTTGCCGAAGCAGCGGCAAAAAACCCGGCTAAAAAATGGGCCACCATCGCCCCCAACTATGCCTATGGTAAAGATGCGGTTGCATCATTTAAAAAAGTACTGAAAGCCAAACGACCGGACGTTGAATTCGTGGCCGAGCAGTGGCCGGCCTTGTTTAAGATTAATGCCGGGTCCGAAATCCAGGCGCTTGCCGCCGCTAAGCCCGAAGCAGTTTACAATGTGACCTTTGGTGGCGACCTGGCCAAGTTTGTTCGAGAAGGTGCCCTGCGTGGATTTTTCAAGGATGTCTTTATGGTCAGCCTACTCACCGGTGAACCCGAGTATCTCGATCCGTTAAAAGGGGAAGCTCCCGAAGGCTGGCTGGTTACCGGTTACCCCTGGTATGACATCAAAACACCGGAGCATCAAAAATTTGTTGAAGACTACCAGAAAAAGTTCAACGACTACCCACGTACCGGATCGATCGTGGGTTACAACACCATGATGACCGTCTATCATATGTTAAAAAAAGCCAAAACCACCGATACGGAAAAAATGGTGGAAGCCATGAAAGGGTTAACCTTTGACTCACCGTTTGGAAAAGTCGAGTATCGGAAAATCGACCACCAGTCCACTATGGGCGCCTGGGTGGGCTACACGGCTTTAAAAGACGGCCGTGGTATCATGAAGGATTGGAAATACGCCGACGGCAAAGATTATCTGCCCGGGGATGATGAAGTCAGCAAATTAAGAGCCGAATAAGGGAAGGCGCCTGTGGGTTTTTATATTGTTCAGATCCTCACCGGGCTGGCGGATGCATCGGCCTTGTTTATGGTCGCCTGTGGCCTCTCCCTGATTTTCGGTGTCTCCCGCATCGTTAACCTGGCACACGGTTCCTTTTATATGGTGGGCGCCTATATTGCCTACACCATTATTGACAAGTTACCACATGGGCCTTTTTCTTTCTGGGTGGGTATTTTACTGGCAGCCTTGGCTGTCGGTTTGATTGGCGCCATCATAGAGGTGCTTCTACTGCGAAGGCTTTATCACACCCCGGAGTTGTTCATCCTGTTTACAACCTTCGGGGTGGTGTTAATCATCCAGGACCTATCCAGATGGCTGTTCGGGGCAGAAGACCTTTTGGGACAGCAGGCACCGGGTCTTTCTGGTAGTATCAATATTCTGGGAAGTTATATTCCCCAATACGATATTGTGCTGATTGTTATCGCACCGCTAATCCTATTAGGACTGTGGATTTTGCTAACCAAAACCCGATGGGGAATCCTGGTGAGGGCTGCCACCGAGGACCGTGAAATGTCCGATGCTCTAGGTGTTAATCAAACCCGCCTTTTTACCAGCGTATTTTTCTTAGGCTCATTCCTCGCCGGGCTTGGTGGAGCGATTCAGCTTCCCAAGGGAGGCGCTGACCTGCTCATGGATCTTAATATCATTGCCACCGCCTTTGTAGTGGTAGTAGTGGGCGGTATGGGAAGTATTCCCGGCGCCTTTTTGGCGGCTGTGATCATTGGAGAATTAAATGCCTTCGGGGTTTTAATCTTTCCGGAAAGCACCTTGGTTTTAATGTTTTTGGTCATGGCAGTGGTATTAATCATTCGGCCTTACGGTCTTTTGGGAAAAGAAGAAACCCCGGAACATGGTGGAGCAGAAGCTGCCGAATCTATTCTTCGCCCCGCTTCAATAAAAATGAAACTGGCCGGATTGGGTTTGTTTATTCTTCTGATGATGCTGCCCGCCTTTGTAAGTAAATTCCAATTGGTGTTGCTCATCGAGATCGCGCTTTTCTCGCTGGCCTGTATGAGCCTTTATTTCATTATGAGCCAAGGTGGCATGGTCTCTTTCGGACATGCGGCATATTTTGGCGGAGGCGCTTATATTGCCGCTCTATTCGTCCATTACCTCCAGACGCCCATGGAGTTGGCTCTTTTTTTAGCGCCATTGCTGACCGGACTTTTGGCGCTGATTATCGGATGGTTTTGCGTCCGCTTGAGCGGGGTCTACCTGGCCATGCTGACAATGGCTTTCGCCCAAATCTGCTGGTCTATCGTTTTCCAATGGGGCACTTTTACCGGAGGTGATGACGGAATACTGAGTATCTGGCCTTCAGACTGGGCCAGTGAAAAAATCGTTTTTTACTACCTGACCATGGTATTGTGCATCGGTGGTATCCTCCTTTTGCGCCATTTTATATTCACGCCCTTTGGTTATACCCTAAGGGCCTGCAGGGATTCCGTCCTACGAGTGGACGCCATTGGCATCAACCTGCAGCGCCATCAATGGTTTGCCTTTACCATTGCCGGCGCATTCGCCGGACTGGCCGGTGGATTATATGTCTTCTCCAAAGGAAGCATCTTTCCGGACGAGATGGCTATTCCGCGCTCATTTGATTTTCTGTTCATGGTATTACTCGGTGGTGTCGAGTCTCTCTTTGGTCCCATAGCCGGCTCAGCGGCGTTTACTTGGTTGCACGACACCATTTCAAGGGTTAATCTGTGGCAGCTGATTCTAGGATGCATTTTTATTGTGCTGGTATTGGTTTTTCCCCAAGGTATCGCCGGAACCATTGGTAACTGGTTGAACCGGTTTTTCAATGTATCAGAAAATGAGCGACAGTAGTACTTTTTATAAACCCAAGTCATCAGAGGAATAAATATCCACCATGTTAAATGTTTTGGAAGTTCGGCATCTTTTCAAATCTTTCGGCGGCATCAAAGCGGTGAATGATGTCAGTTTTGATCTTGAAAAAGGTAGCATGCTGGCCATGATCGGCCCCAATGGCGCAGGCAAGTCGACATGCTTCAACCTGATCAACGGCCAACTTCAACCGGACCAAGGCATGGTGACCATCATGGGAACAAAGACGAACGGTAAAAAACCCAGGGACGTTTGGAAGATAGGCGTTGGTCGAACCTTTCAGATTGCTGCGACCTTCGGATCCATGACGGTTTTGGAAAATGTTCAGATGGCCAAGCTTTCCTATCACAAAAAAACCAAGTCCCTTTTAAAAACGGTACCGAAGATGGAACTTGACGAATCTATGGATTTACTCAAACTGGTAGGCATAGAGGATCAATGTGACCGCGCCTGCGGAGTACTTTCATATGGTGATGTAAAGCGAGTGGAGCTGGCGATTGCCCTTGCCAACCATCCGAAGCTGCTGCTGATGGATGAACCCACCGCCGGGATGGGAACGTCTGAGCGTGAGGGGTTAATGGCGTTGACATCTGAAATCGTACAATCTCAAAACATTGGAGTATTATTCACTGAGCATGATATGGAAGCGGTGTTTGGCCATGCGGACCGGATCATTGTTTTAAATCGGGGCAAATTGGTTACCGAAGGAACTCCGGATGAAGTGCGCAATAACACTCGCGTTCAGGAGATCTATTTGGGAGAGGCACCTGTCTGAGGCAATTCGATAGTAACGGATTAAGATGAGCACTGAATCAAACGGTTATACATTGGATGTTCAAGGCATCAATGCTTTTTATGGTAAAGCACAGATTCTTTTCGATCTCTCTCTTGGCGTTGGTCGCGGTGAAGTGGTCGTCTTGTTAGGTCGCAATGGTGCCGGAAAGACCACCACTTTTAAAAGTATTATGGGAATGGTTAAACCCAAAGGCGGAAAAATTCGATTTAACAAACAGGAGATACAAGACTTACCACCCTACAAAACCTGTGGCCTGGGCCTGGGCTATGTCCCCGAAGACCGTCGGGTTTTTTCCAGATTGAGTGTTATGGAAAATCTTGAGGTCGGCCGCCAACCCGAACGAAAAGGATTGGAGCCCTGGACACCGCGAAAGCTCTTTCAACTTTTTCCAAATCTTTCAGAGCGACGTAACCAGCATGGTGGCACCCTAAGTGGCGGGGAGCAGCAGATGCTGACCATAGCCCGTACACTAATGGGCAATCCCGAAGTGGTCATTTTAGATGAGCCCTCGGAAGGCTTGGCGCCGGTGATTGTCGATCAACTGGCCATCACCATTCAGAAGATAAAAAACGAAGGCGTTTCCGTTTTACTCGCGGAACAAAACTTAAGCTTTGCGAAAAGAATCTGCGATCGGGCCTATTTGATCTACCATGGTAGCGTCTGCCACGAGAGCACCTTGGAGGAGCTAGATAATGATGCTTACGAAAAATACTGCTCCATATAATGTGGATTGCTCCTTCTCGTGCTATCATCACTTTTTTAGAATTCATAGGATAATTGAGTAGTAAAAGTACCAGCCGAATTACCAGTGCCTCCATCACTTTCATTGTAATCATCATCGATAAAATATTCTAAAGCCAGGGTCGTGCCCTTAAAAATAACCATGCTGGCAGCGCCGATGAATCGGCTTTCCGGCAATTCCAGGTTCAACGCTTCACGGGTACCCTGGTAACCGAGGGCAAATACCGTTAATTTGCCAAAAAACTCGGTGGAATATGCACATTCGGTACTCCATGCTTTCGGCTCGGCTCCCCGGTCTCTAAAGGGAATCTCGGAGTCATTAAATGGGTCAAGGGCTTTGACATACTCTCCTTTAAAGGAAAATGGCCCATAACCAGCCAATAAATATGCACTGAAGCCGGGAACCTGCTTCCCAATTTCATCGATGTCATTCTCCTCAAAAGAATCGGAGATGCCACCTGCATCGGCTATATTATTAACCCAGCCAATACCGCCATCAACGGATATGTCGCCACGCTCGTAGTGGTATCCGGCTTTGACACCAAAACCTCCGATGGTGTCACTCGCATCAATTTCTTGCATACCTTTATAGCCATATATTACACCTTTAACCCCTCTTTGTTCAAAACAGGCGCCGATCCCGGTTGCGTTGATCTCGCCAATTTCAAGGGTTAGAGAGTCCTGCACCATGTTGGTTTCGAAGTTACCGAATGGCATATAAAATTTCCCTGCTTTCATTAGAAAGGGATATTTTTTAAAATTACCCAACCAGATGCTGGCCGAATCGATGGTGAGACCATCTTTCTCACCGTCTTCATACTTGGCGCGAATATGGCCCGTTACCAAGTCAGTTACCTGGGCATCAAAACCAAGTTCGACGGTACCGATACTAAAAGTGCTGGCCGTATTCTTTTCGTAATCCTCTCCAAAGGAAGCCTCTGCTTCTATTAGACCGAATAGGGTGACATACTCGTTGATTTTTTGAGCCGCCCCTTCTTCTTCCATCCGATTACGCATTTCCTTTCTGATGGCTTGCCGAACTCGCGTACGCAACAACTCTTCAGGTACTGCTTGGGGTATTGTAGAAGGCTTTTGAAATACTTCCGACTTTTTATTTGACTCACGGTCTGCGTTTTCATGTTCAAGCGCAATGATCCGCTCATTGAGTTGCTCTATCAGATCGGAAG
>JAAUYD010113039.1_pt1 | contig 10632 bp, 9 predicted proteins | sample 7278101 | NCBI WGS metagenome assembly JAAUYD01 (sample SAMN14350128, study PRJNA611818) | marine sediment metagenome | isolation source: surface marine sediment (0.6m) | place: French Polynesia: Moorea | collected 2018-08
ATTGAAGAGGTTGCCGAGCACACGATGGCGCTGCTGCTGGCATCCTGGAGACGGCTCATGGCTCAAGACAACATGGTACGCACCGGCAGGTGGGTTGAGGTACGGCCTATGCTCAATCAGTTTCCCAGGCTCTATGGCCGGACCATGGGGTTTATTTCCTTTGGGAACATCCCAAAGGCCGTGTGCCGTCGAGCAAAGCCTTTCGGATTAAACTTGTTGGCATTCGATCCCTACATACATGAGTTGGAGATCATCAAATACGATGTCGAGCCCGTTGCCCAGCTTTCGGAATTGTTGTCGCGTTCAGACGTTGTCTCTGCCCACCTTCCCTTGTCTGATCAGACATACAGGATGATATCTGAAGCCGAATTCAAGCAGATGAAATCCACGGCGATCTTCCTTAACACCGGAAGAGGCAACACCGTAGATGAAACCGCGCTGATTAAGGCCTTACAGGAAAAATGGATAGCGTTCGCGGGACTGGATGTCTTCGAAAAAGAGCCAATTGATCCGGCCAATCCGCTTTTAAAAATGGAAAATGTGATCCTGACGGCGCATGCGGCGTCAGCTTCCGCCAGAATGCCGGTAGAGGCCAGGCGGCGGGCAGCACGTGAAGTCGTGGGAGTCCTTCAAGGGCAAACGCCTATTTCACCGGTCAATCGTATCTCCTTATAGGAGTCGTTGTGTTCGGATTCCACTATTAACTCGACAACTAATTTCATATTGTGAAAATAAACTTGTATGTTAAGTCTTAGAGGAGGTGACATGAAAAAGAACTTTGTATTGTCTGTTCTGATTTTGATGAGTCCGATGTTCTTTGGTTGTGCAAAAGTAAATTTTGCCCCCACCGGTAAAACTTATCCACCTTACACTGGGACAGTGAAAATTTACAAGACTCCGCCGGCGGATCTAAAATACGAGGAAATCGGCTGGGTAACTGCTGATGGGGATTTTAACCATCCTTGGTCCGAATTACTTCAGATGATGCAAAAGGAAGCGGCCACTCACGGTGCAAATGCTCTGATCATTGAGGATAAATTTACTACCCGAATGGACTCTGAGGTCAGTATTGGTGGAAGAGAAGAAGATAGATCTATCACTGCCATTGCGGTAAGAATTCTTGAATGAATCTGGATTTGAACAGCACAAGAATTCAACTAAATCCTAAAGACAGCCGCGCAGATTTTCCATTTGCGTTCTCACCAAAGTGTCACTGGCCTTTTAAGGGTAATCCTTTCTTTTAAGCGGCGCCTCTTGCCAAAAAAAAACGGCCAGTCTGATCAAAAAAAAGAAACATAACAGTTCACCGCAAAGCGCGCAGAGATCGCCGAGAAAGAAAATTTTAAATATCCTCTGCGAGCTCTGCGTTCTCTGCGGTGAAATATTGCTCACAATGAGGTTTCATGAGAGGGACATTCCTCAAAAAGTTGGTTCGCGATGACCATGTCCGATCTGTGTGTGACTTTGATATTTGAATGATCGCCGGGGACGACCACAATATCATGGGAAGTCATACGGGCCACGATCTCGCTGTCATCCGTAGCTACAAAGTATTTTTCCGAGACAGCCTTTTCCAAGGCCTGTTTTAAGATTTCCCGGTGATAGCCCTGGGGGGTTTGTGCGATCCATGTTTCTGCTCGGGGCAATGTCCTGACGATCTTCATAGACTGATTGTCGGTGAGTTTCACGGTTGCGGTTGGATTGATAGCCGTCATGGCCGCGCCTGTCTTCTTTACCCAAGAAATTAAATCTTTGATCAGATCAGGACTTACCAAAGGTCTGGCGCCGTCGTGGGTGATCAATATATCACCGGATGCCGCATTTACTGCATTTAGAAGTGATTCTATTCGTTGCTTACCACCGGTAACAATTTTTACGATCCCAAAGGGTCTGGTCAGGTTCTCATAGGTTTGCTTGTCCGAATTCCTGGCGGTGACGATTATTTCTTCGATTTGTCCACAAGCAAGAAATCTTTCCAAGGTTCGGATTAACAGCGGTTTTCCCTGAATAGGCTCCAGCATTTTGTTTTTTCCATAGCGTGTGGAAGAACCGGCCGCGGTTATCAGGGCAGATATCATGATTTCACCTTATTCCAGTTATAGTATTAGTTCAGGCACAATATTTTTCTGAGACGACGCTCGAGAAAACGGGCTCATTTGGGGTAGTGAATTTAAAATTGAAGATTGAAGATTTGTGGATGTCGCTTCGCTTCGCCTTTTTTATGATCTTATTTTAATAATTGATCCCGCTGAAGGCGGACCTTAAATCTTCATTCTTCATTCGACAATCTTCAATCGTACTCTAGTACCAGGGTTTTTGCATATTCTTCGGCCCACTTTTCGGATTCAAGGATCTCATTAAGATCCGGATCGTTGATCGACTCGTGGGCATCCATGGTATTTTGGATAATCACCGGAATGTCCGTAAACTTAATTTGTTTATCCATAAACGCTTTGACTGCCGTGGTATCGGCGCCATGAAAAACGGCCGGCATCGTGCCGCCTTTTTCAATGACATAATGGCCCATACCGAGACAGGGGAACTTATCGAAAGGCGGCGCTTCGAAGGCCATCGGTTTTTCAAATAAATCAATGAAAGAACCTTTTGGCGAAATGCCTCTTTCCGGATAGAAGAGGGCATATTGGGTGTATCGTTTCATGTCTGCGGTTCCAAGTTCACAAATGATACTTCCATCTTTAAATTCCACCAGGGAATGACAGAGATATTGCGGATGGACGACGATACTGATTTTATTTGCCGGGACATCGAAAAGCCATCTTGCTTCAATGACTTCAAAGGCTTTGTTGACGCAGGTTGCACTATCGACATTGATTTTCATACCCATATCCCATGAAGGCCGATTGAGAACGTCCTGCATGCTGACCTTTGACAGCTGCTGTTTGTCCATGACAGCAATCGGCCCCTTGCCCATGGTGAGGATCAGGCGTTGTATCTCATGATGAGCACCGGAGTGTAAAGATTGAAACAGGGCACAATGTTCGGAATCAATGGGAATGATGGATACGTTGTGTTTTTTTGCCAGCTGCATAACGATATTGCCGGCCAGTACCAGTGTCTCTTTATTGGCAAGACCGATCTCTTTGCCAAGTTTGACGGCCTCAATCGTCGGCAAAAGACCTGATTTTCCAACCAGTGAATTTATAACCATATCCACACGGTGGTCAGTGGCAGCCGCAACGATGTTTTCTTCACCGGCGAATACCCTGATATCGACTTGCTTCGACAGGATCTCAGCGTTTTTCTCATCAGAAACAATAACAAATTCCGGCTGGAACTTTTTTATCTGATCTTTCAAAAGGTCAACATTTCGATGGGCGACCAGAGCGATGATATTAAACCGATCGGGAAATTGTGCCACAATGTCCAAAGTCTGGGTTCCAATTGATCCGGTGGAACCTAATATTGCGATATTTTTCATTTCAGATGCCAATTTTCTAATTTTAATCCGGAATATTTATTGAAATCGGAAGTACTACGCGTGACCAGTATTAAGCCGTTTACCTTGGCAATAGCGGCTATCTGACCATCCACAAAGGCAGGTATTTGTCCCAGTGATGCTAATCGGGCTCTTTCTTTGGCGTGCCATTCGGCCGCTTGTGCGTTATAGGGTAATATCGCCATTTTTATGGACATAATCAAGCACATTATAGCATACTGGAAAAAATTAATTGAATGCAAAATTTTCATTGCAAACATAGATCGTTTAGTTGTATATACTTCTAAACTATTAAACAGTGACTGTTTTAGATTCCAGATTTAAAACGGAGAGAAAACATTGAAAATTGTTGATCCGTCAAATCCCATACCAAAGTACCTTCAAATCAGCGCCTGGTTGAAAGAGGTGATTCAATCCGGCCGCTACAAGGTCGGCGAGAGACTGCCATCAGAAGTCGAACTATCCCAAATGTGTGGCGTTAATCGAAACACCCTGCGCCAGGCCATCGCAGAGTTAACTACCGCGGGAATTTTGAGAAAAGAAAAAGGCACCGGAACCTTTGTCGATTCTCCCGCGGCTTCGGAATTAAGGCACAAACTTGAACGGATTTATAGCTTTAGGGATATGTTGGGACAAAGCGGCATAAAGGCAAAGACCGTTGTTGTTGAGAAAGGAATTGAGAAAGCCGATGATTATGTGGCCAGAACCCTGTTTTTAGGTCCCAACAAAAAGGTAATTGCGATTCGACGAGTCAGAGCCGGTAACGGCACTCCTTATATTTATGAAGAAAGCTTCTTGCCGGCGGATATGTTTGAAGGTTTCTTAAACTATGATCTCACCGGCTCCATGTATGATATCATTTCCGAGCGCTTTAACGTCGTGCTGGCCAGAAGCAAACAGACCATCAGTGCGGTGAATTTAAATCGAGAGATAGCCAAAATACTGGGAACAGCGGTAAATACAGCAGCCATATTTTCAGAATATGTTACCTTTGACGATAAAAGTATACCCGTGGAAATTTTGTATTCCTATTACCGTGGAGATAAGTATAAGCTCGAAATTGAGCTCGGTCGGTATCATACCAAACCGAACGGGGTCAACATCACCGCGGAGTAGTTGGAGGATATGGTATTGCCCCGCCAGCTTATCGATATCATGGTAGAATCCTACGATCTGGGCCGGGTGCAAGACGTATACGAGATCTTCGGTGGCTACGTCAATCGAAGTTATCGGTTGGTGGTTGAAAGCGCCGGCATTCAAAACGACTATTTTTTGCGTGAGTATAAGCCCGGCATTGCTGAAGATCAGATTAAATTCGAACATGCACTCATCAACCATTGCGCTGCCAAGGGGCTTACCACCATTGCCCGGGTAATTGCCAATCGAGATGGGGCAACGTATTTCAAACCAGCCAATAGCAAAGACTTTATTGCCGTCTTTGAATTCCTTCATGGTGAGGACAAATACGCCTGGCATAATCCGGCCCTCAATGATGAGGAATTGGTTAGTGCAGCGAGAATGCTTGCTGATTTTCACACAGCAGTGATAGGATTTGATCCGGGGACATTGAAGCGGGTTTCGCCGCCGGTATGTGAACTGCTGCCAACGTTGCGACCAGAATTTCAGCACTATATACAGACCGGCAGTGACTGCAGATTTCACCGCTTCTTTTTACGTCACCAAAAAAACATCCTGGTGTCGATTGAAAACAGTCAGGTTACGGCAGCGGACGCCTCGCACATGCCATTTTGTGCAATTCATTGTGATTTTCATCCCGGCAATCTTAAATATGAAAATAATCGGGTGGTGGGAATTTTTGACTTTGACTGGGCCAAGCTCGACCTGCGGCTGTTTGATGTATGCATGGCGCTGGATTATTTTTGCAGCAGCTGGGACGACAGAAACGACGGCGACCTGGACCTGGAAAAAATAGCCCTTTTCTTAAACACCTATCAGGACCAATTGCACCAAACGGACGGTATGAAACCTTTGGTTGCGGTGGAAATCCATAATTTGCCCGGCATGCTCACTGCCGCCGGACTGTGTATCATCAACTGGATTGTGTCTACCTACCATGAGGATGATGATTTAAGCGACAAGGAGTACCTGGTTTATCTCAAGCACAGTGTCAGGCTGATGCATTCCATTGAAAAACAACGGGGAACTATTTCGCAGATGGCTGCGGATTTGCTGACATAATGATATCGTTGATTGGTTGACTAGTTGATTGGTTTAGCGGTCGTAAATATGGATTTATCCCATATTTGGAAAATAATCGGACACTTTACGCTATCAGACGAAACATCCACCGGCTCATCGCGACACCCTTCGTTTTGTTAATCGAGCCGATAAAAAAAAGAAATAAGGTTCAGAACGATTTGCCCGAAATCCAGCATTATTGGCGAGACCACAGACATTTGAGTTGGAACAGATTTTACGACACATCAGTAGTTCTGAATTTACCTAATCAACCATTCAACCAGTAAACTATTCAACGAGGTCTGGGCATGTGGAGGATCCCGAGATGCTAGCTTACAATGATCTGATCAACCAGGCGCCGGCCGAGTATCGAGATACCCTTGGACAGGAATGGAACATCTATGAGGGTATTCAGGAAAGTGCCAAGATTGTCTTGGCCGAAGTCGGTATCGAAACCAGAAATAAAAACGTCATCACATTGCTGGAGGCCACCGGCCTTGCAGGCTATGATGAATCAGCAGCACGGATTTACCTGTTACCGGAGCTGATCGACCAGGCCCTGGATTCGGCCCCCAAAACGTTTACTGGTGATGAGGGTACCAATACCCTGGGAATCGGGGGTATCCCACCATTTTTATATCGTGAGGCAGACGAATTTCCCCTGCCAGCCAGCTATGAAGAGCTGGAGCATTTAATTGAGGTAATCTCGGATAATCTGGATGTGGTGCGTTTCTTGAGCCAGCCGGTAAAGGTCCACCGTGGAGATCCACTGGCATGCAACCAGATCATGGACCGTCTCGACAATTGCATCAAGGTGACTTGCAGTGCCTATATGAACGACGACGATGCGGTCAACTGGTTTTCCGGCAAAGAAGATTGGCATGATTCCATCTGCGGTCTAAAATCGCCGCTGACTGCCATGGATGACATGTTGCAAGCCCTGGTAAAAAGTGCTGAAGCCGGCAATAATTTACGACTCACCACCATGCCTCTGGCCGGGCGCACATCGCCGCACACCCCCCAAGGGTGTTTGATACTCAATCAGGCTGAAGTGATGTTCATGCTGGCGGTGGCGCAAACCGCCAGCCCGGGGGTATTGTGCATGTTTGGCGGCATGCCATGCACCACGGGGCCTCATGGTGACCTGGCTTACTCCCATGATGCCATGAATTTACTGAACGTGGCGGTGGCCAGGCTGAACATGTGGCTGACAGGTCTGCCAACGGTGCAATCCGGTGGTAGTACCGAGGAAAAAAGGCCCAATGACAAAGCCCTGCAAGATGGCATTCGTGGCCGTCGGATATTGTGTGAGTTTGGTGTCCACCACGCCAGGCATTGTTTCGGCGTTTTGGATAATCTTAATTTTTTCAGTGAAGATGCGTTTGTCAATGACTGTGACGCCCACAGGAACTATCTGGAAAATAAACCGGAAAAAGTTTCATTGAAACCGCTTCACATACCGCCGGACGACCAGGCCCTGGAAGTTATCAGGCGGGTGGCTGGTGGTGATTATTACGTGGATTATCACACCACAGCCAATATCTCCGTTTTCGATGACTGGGCCGCCGACCTGAGGACCAAGGGTTTGCTGCCGCCCATTTAAGCGTTCAAGGGCTAAAAGGTTCAGGGGTTCAAGGTTTCATTTTTCGTCCCAGGACTGCATTTGGGAAGCGTATTTACGATATAAGCGTCCGTTTCATCAGGTATAATTTAAAATTTCGGGCCAATTTGGTAACTCTTTTGGAAAAAAAGTATTTTTACCGGGATTTGGGTTTTCGGTGTTTTTTTTACCCTCAACCCTGAACGCTGAACCCAGAACTTGTGAACGGTTAACTGGCAAGATACGGTTGGCGAATCGACTGAAGCAGGGGTGGTTAAAAATATATTTAAGGTTGCAATAGAGAACATTTTTTGTATATACATCTATAACAATGATCTTATAAACAACCAAGCACTCATAATCGTTAAGTGGACGGGAGGAATGCAAATGGAATCAAGGAACCTGTTTGAGAGACTGGTGGATGTCAGTCCTGGGATGGAAATCTGGTGGGATTCGTCACCGGTCATTTTTGACAACTGGTGCAAAAAGATGCTGGAAAAAGCCGATGCCCAGGACCGAGAAGAGCTCGGCCGGCAGTTTGGACGGATGTATGATGAGAACAATCCGCAAACCCAGCTTTTCCGGGGCGTGACCACCAATCCACCCCTGTCGCTGCAGGCCATCCAGGACGATCCCGCTTACTGGGAAAAAGTCGCCAAAGATATTCTCCTGGAAAATCCGGGATTGGACAAAGAAGGCCTTTTCTGGGAGCTTTACAAATCGGTTGTTAAGGTCGGCTCGGAGATGTATCTGCCGTTATTTGAAGCCAGCGGCTATAAAGAAGGCTTTCTTTCCGGGCAGGTTGATCCACGCAGTGTGTTTGACAAAGATGCCATGTTACGCCAGGCTCAAGAAATTGCGGCGATAAATCCCAATGTGATGGTTAAGGTCCCTGGAAGCAAACAGGGGTACGAAGTAATCGAGCACCTGACTGCGAAGGGCATCCCCACTAACAATACGTTGAGTTTCGTTTTGTCCCAGTTGGTTGATTGCGCCAACTCTGTAAAACGCGGTTTGGAAACTGCCACGAAAAATGGTGTGGATCTGAGTAAATGGCGTTCGGTCATCACCCATATGGAAGGCCGATTCGGCAACCTTGGTGGGCTGAAAGATTTTGCCAAAGAAGCGGGGGTCGAGCTTTCCGACGGTGAAATTCGACTGGCGGAACTGGCGGTTTTCAAAAAGGCTTACAAGTACCTATTAGATAATGATTTGCCAAGCAAGATGTTATCCTGTTCTTTGATCGTTGGTCCGACCATTGAAAACCAAGACCGCATCTGGCATCTGGAAGAAAAAGCCGGTGCCAATACGGTTGTGACGTGTCCCCCATCGTTTATCGAAAAGGTTCTTTTTTTACCCGGTGTTGAGAAAATTACATTTGAAAAAGATCGCATCCTGGAGGAAATTCCCAAGGAATCAATGGATAAATTTATGCGGGTTCCTTATTTCGAAAAGGGTTTTGCTGAGGACGGTTACAGCCGCGATGAATACAACACCCATCCAGCCCTTCAGAAAACTGCGGAACAATTCTCCAAGGCAACCGAGGAGATGGTTGAATTCGCTGGCCGATGCTTGACATCGTAACCATACGGTCATGTCTGATGAGAATTGCATTCAAGCCGAAGTGCAACTGTCGACCAGATGGTGCTCAGCAACTGTATGATGAGCAATCAGTTTCCAATAAGGAACTCTTTCAGAAAGGAAAATAAAATGATTGTTGGTATTTTAAAGGAGATCAAGGCTGAAGAAAATCGCGTGTGTATGAGCCCGGGGGGGGTTGAATTCATGCAGCAGCTTGGACACCGGATTTTGGTCGAGAAAAATGCCGGCAAAGCCAGTGGATTCAGCGATGCCAATTATAAAAAAGCCGGAGCCGAGATCGTTGCTTCTCCCAAAGATATTTTTAAACGGGCCAAGATAATCATGCGTGTCAAAGAACCTCAGCCATTTGAGCTTAATCTGATCCGTAAAGGCCAGGTGTATTTTTCCTATCTTCATTTGGCGGCATCGAAGGAATTAACTCATGCCCTGATTAAAAGCAAGGCTGTCTGTATATCCTATGAAACCATCCAAAAGGCTGATGGAACATTGCCGCTGTTGACACCGATGAGCGAGGTGGCCGGCCCCATGGCGATTCATCTGGGCGCCAAGTATCTGGAGATGGCCCAGGGCGGCCAAGGGGTCTTGCTGGGCGGCGTGCCCGGTGTTGATCCGGCCACTGTGGTCATCATTGGCGGCGGTGTGGTGGGTATCAATGCCGCCAAAACTGCCAGCGGAATGGGCGCCAAGGTCTACATCCTCGATATCGATTTGGATCGATTGCGTTATTTGAGCGATGTGATGCCTGCCCAATGTGTCACCCTGATGTCCAGTCCGGCGGCTATCCGGGATGTCCTGCCCCATGCGGACCTTGTTGTGGGCGCCGTGCTTGTCCCCGGTAGCAAGACACCAACGTTGGTGACCCGGGAAATGCTCGGCACGATGAAAAAAGGCGCAGTCCTGGTTGATGTTTCCGTTGATCAAGGCGGATGCTTTGAAACGTCGAGGGAAACGACCCATAACGATCCGATCTACAAAATAGATGGCATCGTTCATTATGCGGTCAGCAACATGCCGGGGGCATTGCCCAGGACGTCGACCCTGGCCTTGAACAATGCCACTTTGCCGTATATCGCTGAGATAGCGAATAAAGGCTGGAAAAAAGCCATGAGGGAAAATCCTGAAATTAGGGCGGGTGCCAATGTAGTGGAAGGCAAAGTGACATATAAAGGGGTTGCTGAGGCGTTTGGTCTTAAATATGAACCGATCAGCAGGGTGCTGTAGGCAACGCACGCTTCAAAGTTAATTCTACATTTTAAAGTAAAGGAGAACATCATGATTGTCGGTGTCTTAAAAGAAATTAAGGCTGAAGAAAACCGTGTGTGCATGACGCCAGCAGGGGTAGAAATCATGGGTCAAAACGGTCATACGGTTCTTGTGGAGAAGAATGCCGGTAAAGGCAGCGGGTTTACTAACAAGGCATACGTAACGGCCGGCGCTGAAATTGTGGACACTCCCCAAGAAATTTTTAAGCGCGCCAAAATGGTAATGCATGTCAAGGAGCCGTTGCCGGCTGAATATGATCTCATCCGTAAAGATCAGATTATCTTTACCTATCTACATCTCGCAGCAGCGGAAGAGCTAACCAAGGTCCTCATAAAAAGCGGGTCGATCGGTATCGCCTATGAAACGATTCAAAAAGATGACGGTTCGCTGCCGCTGCTTACCCCCATGAGCGAGGTCGCAGGTCGTATGGCAATTCAGCAGGGCGCCAAGTATTTGGAGATGGCCCAGGGCGGGCACGGCATCCTGCTGGGAGGCGTGCCCGGTGTCGATC